>Ga0055584_100002552_pt1 | contig 17958 bp, 14 predicted proteins | sample OSDHelmetaG_FD_58716 | JGI IMG/M metagenome (GOLD analysis project Ga0055584, IMG submission 58716) | Pelagic marine sediment microbial communities from the LTER site Helgoland, North Sea, for post-phytoplankton bloom and carbon turnover... | ecosystem: Environmental > Aquatic > Marine >... | reverse complement strand
GACGACCCGAGACCTGATCCACCAAAGCGGATCATCAGAAATCCAAGCAATAACAGCGACACGTACAAGCGAAGCTCCGTGCTGTGCCACACGGGCTTGAGCCTTCCACGCAAGGCCCACCAGACGACCATCAAATTACCTCCGGCGGCTGCCATGCCGCCTGTAGCGATCCATTCGATGGCCGAGCTGTCGAAGTGGCCGATCGAGTCACCATGATTCGCCATGCCACCGGTGGATGCGGTCGACAATGCGTACGTGACGCCATCAAACAGATGCATACCGGCGAGCAAGTACCCGACCATCAAGGCGATCGTCAAGAAGAGGTACAGCCCGATGATGTTTCTGAGCGCCATACGCAAGGTCGTCACCAGCTGCTCGCGCCCCCGAAGTTGGCGATGGGGCAAGAGCTCCGCACCTCCGGCTGAGGCAGGAAGGACCCCCATCCCTGCGAGGAGAACGCCAAGCCCCATGGCCCACGGCATCGATGCTCGAAGGAAGAGCAGCGAACGAGACAGTTCCTCAGGCGCTGCAACGGTGGTGAAGCCGGTGGTCGTGGACGCGCTCACGGCTTCGAACACGGCGTCGAGCGGAGTCGCGAGCTCTCCGGACAACCAGAAGGCAACAATCGCGACTCCGGTCATCGCCGTCCAGCCCACGACGAACATCGACATCGCCGCCGTGCTCGAGATCTTCATGTCCGATTGCAGGCGGGTGGCCGCCAGACCGACGATCACCGATGAAACACCGAGCACGAGTTCGGCCACACGTGCATTGGCAAACTCGTCACCGTCGGCAACGAGACCGATCATCGCCGCAACGGTGACGCAGAGCCCACCAGCCACGAGCCCGATACCGAACGGCAACGGAAGAACATGGCTTGTTCCCGCCCACCGCTGCCGGCCGCGTGTGCTCACCATCAATCGAGAATTCTGGCTACCAGGTCGACCGACTGTGGTTCGGCAATGACGATCACGTGATCACCCTTGCGAAGTGTTGTTCGACCACGAGCGATCTGTGAACGACCATCTCGAACGATCGCCGAGATCAGCACTTCTCGAGGAAGTTTGAGCTCGGCAATGGACCGCCCATCGGCAGCCGAGCCCTTGTGAATCTCGAACTCGAGCAGCTCCACCTCACCTTGGAGAAATGTTGCGACCTGCGCTACGTCGCCGCGAACGAAGCGCAGCACTCCGTTTGCGGTTGCGGTGCGCGGCGACAAGGCCGCATCGACGCCGACTCGATCGAGGAGGGAGAGGAAATTCAGTCGATGTACCACGGCAATGGTCTCTGGCACGCCGGCAGCCTTCGCGTACACCGACGCGAGCACGTTGGCGTCGTCCTCGCCCGTGAGCGCTGCAACCAGTTCGATCCGAGGAAGGTCCGCCTCGTCGAGGACATCAGAATCGGTGATGTCACCGTTGAGCACTCGCACGCCATCGAGCTTCTCTGCAAGCTCGCGGGCACGATCCGGGTCGCGTTCGATCATCTGTACACGGGCACCGGTGTGTCGAAGTTTGTCCGCAACGAGCGTCGCCGTCCGACCACCGCCGAGCAGCAGGATCTCGCGTGGAACGTCGCGAGCAAGACCGAGAAGCTTGGCGACTTTGCGTCGTGCCGACCTCTTGCACACCACGCGCACGAGGTCGTAGGCCTCAATCGTGTAGTCACCTCGAGGAATCACCGTCTCGGTACCGCGACGGATCGATGAGACGATGAAGTCCCACTCTGGCTCGTTCTCCACGCCGAGTTCGATGAGCGACTTTCCCACGATCGGCGCGCCCTCTGGAACTCTGGCACCGATCACGAACACCTCACCGTTCCCGAGCTTGGCGACTTCGGACGCTCCGGGCATTTCAATCAACGAGAGAACCTCCTGAGAGGTCTCCTCGTCCGGATCGATGAAGAGGTCCGCTTTCGATGCCCTCCGAAGACCCGCAGCATCTTGTCCTCGAAGTTCTGGTGCCTCGAGACGCACGATCGTCCGCGGAACATCAGCTTGTTTCGCGAGCATCGATGCAACAAGGTTGACCTCGTCGCTCTTCGTCACGGCCACGAGCAGGTCAGCGGCCTCCACCCCAGCGAGCGCGAGCGTCGAGGGATGTGTTCCCGACCCCGTGATGACCTCGACATCGATCGTCTCGGCAAGATGCGCCGCGCGTTTGGCGTCACGCTCGATGACGTAAACGTCGATCCCTTCCTTGCTCAGTCTGTCGGCGACGTACGACCCGACCTCACCAGCGCCGATGACGATCACGTGCACTGGCGTCGAACCTTTCGCGGGTCGGGTTGGGTTTCGTCGTCAGGTGGAGACATGAAAGACCTTCGCTGGTGTGATGATCTGATGCATTGCAACATCCCACGACTCCGGAGGCGGCAGGTCAACAACCTGGAGGTCGTGGGCAACACCTACTCGCACTGGATCATGATCAACGGCAAAGCAGCGGGCAAAGAATCGATCGTAGTAGCCAGCGCCGTGTCCGATACGTGATCCGTCCGCCGAAAAGCCCACTCCAGGGACCAGAACGGCTCCGATCGAGGTGATGTCGACCGGAGGTGTCCTCGGCTCGCCGATACCGAATGGCCCCTCGGCAAGGTCATCGCCCGGATGCCAGGGGCAGAAGTCAAGGGATGACTCGGGTCTGCACACCGGCAAGACCACCTCGAAGCCGTGTTCGATGAGCAGCGTGAGCGTCGGCGAGAGGTCGATCTCGCCGCGGTGGGACAGGTAGGCAGCGACCCGTCGGGAGGAAGCAAGCGACACGGCCGCCATCGTCGGTTCGATGATGGCGAGAGCCGCAACGGCCTGTACGTCACCGCTCAACGAAAGACGTTGGTCAATCAACCGGCGTCGGAGCGATGTTCGGCTATCGTTCACTCGTCTCGCTTTCGAACGGAGTGCCGTACGGCACAGGCACCGATGCGGGGCGATCGCCCAACCTCTGGGAAACTTACCGGTCGCGGATGCGAACTAGCGCGACCTAGAGCACGGAGAACGAACCTTGGAAGCAATACCGTACCTAGCCCTTGTCTCAGCCCTGACCGCCCTCGGCGTCGCAGGCTTCTTCTACACAAGTGTGAAGGCCGCCAGCCCGGGCAACGAACGCATGGTCTTCTTGATGACCGAGATCCAAAAGGGAGCTCGCGCCTTTCTCAAACAGGAATACACCTGGGTCTCGGGCTTTGCTGTGATCATGGCGATTCTCATCGCCGCTGTGATCGCCCCGCTCGCCGCAATTGCCTACCTTCTCGGCGCGGTGTTGTCGGCCGGTGCCGGATATGTCGGCATGACGGTCGCCACGATGGCAAACGCTCGTACGACCGAGGCTGCCAAGGACGGCCCTGGCAAGGCTCTTCCGATCGCATTCCGTGGCGGAGCGGTGATGGGATTCTCCGTCGCTGGCCTGGCACTGTTCGGGCTGACCGCCGTGTACATCATCTTCGTGCTCGTGCTCAAGAGCGATGACGCATTCGAGATCGTGACGGCGTATGGACTGGGCGCATCGACGATCGCGCTCTTCAGCCGCGTCGGCGGCGGCATCTATACCAAGGCAGCCGACGTCGGCGCTGACCTCGTCGGCAAGGTGGAGGCCGGCATCCCCGAGGACGACCCCCGAAACCCAGCCACGATCGCCGACAACGTGGGTGACAACGTCGGCGACGTTGCGGGCATGGGTGCGGACCTGTTCGAGTCATACGCCGGTTCGATCATCGCTCCGATCTCATTGGTCGCATTCGCCCTCGCGCTGAGTGCCGAGGAGGCAACGAGTTCCACCAACCTCTCGCTGCTCATGTTCCCGATCGCGATCGCCTTCGTCGGCATGATCGCTTCGATCATTGGATCGTTCCTGATCAAGGGTGGCGAGTCGACCGAGACCAGAGCACTTTCGAAGGCGCTCCATCTGGGGACCAACGTTGCGATGGGGCTCACCACGGTCGCCACCGTTGGCGTTGCATTCTGGATGTTCGGCGACAACGACCAGTTCGATAATCCGATCGGCCTTGCAATCGCCGTCATCGGTGGACTGTTGACCGGCTGGGCGCTCGGCAAGACCGCCGAGTACTACACCTCAGATCACTTCGGACCGGTCAAGAAGATCGCACAACAAACTGAAACTGGTCCAGCGACAACAATCCTCGGCGGCATCTCGGCAGGCATGACGTCGGTTGCTGCATCGGTTGCCCTGATCCTGGTCGGTATTGGCGTCGCGTTCTACGGTGGAGAGCTCGCATTCGACAGTATCGGCAGCCTCGACGGAGGTATCTATGGCATCGCTGTGGCGGCGATCGGCATGCTCGCAACGACCGGTGTGGTCGTCTCTGTGGATGCCTACGGTCCGATTGCTGACAATGCTGGCGGCATCGCCGAGATGGCCGACCTCGACCCATCGGTGCGCGAAGTCACCGACGCTCTCGATTCGCTCGGCAACACGACCGCAGCGATTGCGAAGGGATTTGCTGTTGGATCCGCGGCCCTCACCGCCCTTGCACTCTTCAAGAGTTTCGAGTTCGCCATCATTCAAGCAGGAGGCACCTTGAGCCTCGACGTCGGAAGCGTCGACGTCTTCTCCGGATTGTTCATCGGCGCCGCACTGCCGTTCCTTTTTGCGGCACTCACGATCGATGCAGTCGGTCGTGCCGCCCAAGAGATGATCGAGGAAGTGCGCCGTCAGTTCCGTGAAATTCCAGGTCTGCGTGAAGGCAAGGAAGGCGTGATTCCCGACTCTGCGCGCTGTGTCGAAATCTCGACGAAAGCCTCGCTGAAAGAGATGATCCTTCCTGGTTCGCTCGCTGTCGTGGTTCCACTGGCCGTCGGATTCATCGACGTCGACGCTCTCGGCGGCTTGCTTGCTGGAGCGTTGGTGACCGGCTTCTCGCTGGCAATCTTCATGGCGAACTCAGGTGGAGCGTGGGACAACGCAAAGAAGTACATCGAGGCAGGCGCACATGGCGGCAAGGGTTCCGATCAACACAAGGCAGCCGTCGTGGGCGACACCGTGGGCGATCCATTCAAGGACACCTCCGGGCCAGCGATGAACATCCTGCTCAAGGTAATGACGATCGTGAGCCTCGTGTTCGCGAGTGCCTTCGTCTGAGCAACCCCGATAGGGCTACCGCCACAAGTCACTGTCGTGCCCTCGCCTCCGCGGCGAGGGCACGGACCGTTTTGGCTCACTCAGCTCGCGGCAAGCTGGCGAAATGATGCAAACAGCTCCGAGGCAGGGTCGCTCCCACCGTCGAAGAGGTCTCGTGCGCTCGCAGCCGCCAAGACTGCGTGTAGCGCCTCTGGGCAGCCTCCGGGCATCTCGAGCCCGACGTCCTCACAGAACTCGCTGAGGCCACACCACAGCAGCTCTTCGACATGTGCTGCGGTGAATCGCAGCGGACCGTCAGCCAGATCGTCGTGGGCGGCAAGGACGACACACAACGCGGACGGGCGGACGGGTACGCCGTTGGCCATGGTGTCGGACAAGACGATACGCCGAACGTCACGTAGCTCAGCGGGCAGGTCACTCATCAGGGCGCGCCGAACAGAGCGGTCCACGACCCGAGCATCGGGTAACGACGGCGGCGCTGGAGGGTTCGGCGTGGAGTTCGACATACCCAGACCATAGAGATGGAGTCTGACACTCACGTTTCGTGGGACCGATAACGGTCGGTGCTACGCAGCGTCGCTACCAGGTGCGAAATCAGACGGAAGTCCTTCATACCCGCCGTAATGGGCCGATCGACTCAGTAGAGCGGTCCCCCTTGGACGGACTCGTTCATCACCCGGAGAAGGATCACCACATGAGTACCAAACGCTACGATCTCGACGCAACGCCGATCGATGAGCTCGTCGAGCCGGCCTGGTTCACCTCGCTGGTCCATCAAACCACTCAGCTCGACAATGTCGGCGTCCGAGCAGCTGTGCTCTCCTTGAAGCTCCAACCCCGATCAGGAGAGTCGGACGCGGAGAAAGAACGACGCGCTGTACACGTGCGAAATCTGCTCGGCCGACTCCTTCGGCCAACAGATCGGACGGGCCAGACCTCGCCCACGACATTCGCAGTGCTTCTGACGCCACTTCAGACGATCGTCGAGGCGGCCTCTCACATCCATGCCATCAGCGACTCGCTCCAAGATGCTGGGTTGCTCGTATCGGCGGGCTTCGCGCACCGTCGCAATGGGGAGTCCCTCCTCGACACCTGGGCACGTGCCGAGGCACAAGCTGATCGCGCCGCCTTTCGGTCACACATCGCGGAGGGTCTTCACCTCTCCGATTGAGTCCTTTGGCTTATGACAGGTCATTGCGTTCCTGCCGTATGACTAATTGTGGAGATTCGTCACGCTGGGCTTGATCGATATACGTGGCTCGTGCCGTTGACGATCGCCGCAATGTTGCTGTCTGCGCTTGCGTTTGGCAGCCTTTCGACCGATCTCGCAGTTGTGATCATCACCGTCACGTCGCTGTTGCAGCTGACGATCGACAGCATCATGTCCAGCCGTCAGAACAATGACGACCGTCGGCCTGATGGACTTCTGATTCTTGCTCTCGCACAACTGGTCGTCGGACTCGGCATCAGCCTCGACGGACGACCTCAGACCATCTGCCTGCTCGTCGCGTCGATCATCGGTGCTATCGGGGCCATCCGCCTCATCATGCACCGCATCGGCAGCCGTCCGTCGATCACCGAGCGCGAGACTGCCATCGTCTCTGCCGGCATCGGGCTGATGATCTTCGTCCTGCTGGTGGAGCCAAACGCGGTTGGTTCGGTCGATCTCTTCTGGGCGGCACTCGCGACCACGACAGTCGGGCTCTCCCTCTTCACCGTCGTCTACCTGTTCTGGCTCCTCGGGCACGACAAGGATGCAGCTTCGGTCCCACTTGGAGCAAGCCTTTTCGCCAAAGGCCTCCTGCTCGTGATCGGAGCAGAACTGATCAGCCCGTTCGAAGCGCGTTGGGTGGACGCACTCACGATCGTCGGCATCTCGTTCGCCGCTGCGTCGTTCACCCATCCGAGCGCCACCCGTGCGTTCTCCCCCGCCGTGATCACCAGCTCAGAAGCAAACGTGCGTCGGTCGTTGATCTCTTTTTCAGTCGTGCTCGTCGGACCAGTACTGATTGCCATCGACCTTTTCACAAGTCTCGAATTGTCGCTCCCTGTCGTCACGTTCGGATCAAGCATGTTGTCTCTGGTGGTGGCGATCCACCTACTCGGGCTCGTCCGACGCTGGGTGGCAGTGGAGCATCAGGGCCAACATGACTCCCTGACTTCGTTGCCAAATCGCCCACTGTTCTTCAGTCGTCTGGAGATGACAATCGAAAGCGCGCGGCTTCGCGAAGCTCGGTTCGCGACGATGTTCCTGGACCTCGACCGCTTCAAAGCGGTCAACGACACGATGGGTCACGACGCGGGAGACGAACTCCTTCGCCAGGTGGCGAGCCGTCTGCACGAAGCCTCACTGCACGTCGGGGCCGATCTCACGGTTGCGCGCCTTGGTGGAGACGAGTTCGCGATCCTGGTTCCCCAAGTTGAAGACACATCACACTCGCACGCCATCGGACGCCTGTTCTTGGATCAGTTCCTCGAACCCTTCGACATGGGTTTGGAAGACATCTACGTGACTCCGTCGATCGGCATTGCCGAGTTTCCCAAGGACGGCGAGTCGGTGGAGGCCCTCATCGAAAATGCAGACACCGCGATGTTCGAAGCCAAAGAACGCGGTCGCAACATGGTGGTCAGCTACTCCCCCGAACAGCGCGTGCCAGGAGCACACCGTCTCGAGATCGAGGCAGGCCTCCACCGGGCAATGGAGAACAACGAACTCGAGCTTTACTATCAACCACAGATCGACATCACTACCGGACAGATCTTCGCCGTCGAGTCCCTTCTGCGCTGGGAACATCCGACCCTGGGCCAAATCAGTCCCGACAAGTTCGTCCCGGTTGCCGAGGAATCGAACTTGATCGATCAGATCGGCGAGTGGATCCTCAACGAGGCATGCAGCAATGCCGCCCGCTGGGGCGAGATCGGCCTGCCCGAGATCAACGTTGCCGTCAACCTCTCGCCTCGGCAGTTCCAGAAGGCCGCGCACCTCACGGACAACGTGTCACAAGCTCTACGAAACTCCGGGCTCGCCCCAGGGCGTCTCGAGCTCGAGCTCACCGAGTCACTTGCGTTGGAGAAGCCAGAACAAGTGAATGAAACGCTGATTCGGTTCCGGGAGCTCGGAATTCGAACCGCCATCGACGACTTCGGCGTCGGTCAGGCCGGGTTGGACTATCTCGACCGGATCGAGGTCGACACATTGAAGATCGACCGTTCGTTCATCAACCGCATCGGTGCGTCCGGCGCACCTTTGGTCATCGCAGTGATCTCGCTGGCAAAGGGACTTGGTCTCGATGTGATCGCCGAGGGAGTCGAGACCCGCGCCCAGGTCAATTTCTTGAAGTCTCACGGCTGCCGCTACATGCAGGGGTTTCTCTTCTCCAGGCCGCTCACCGGCGCGCAGCTCGAACAGGTTCTTCGAAACCAGGTCAGGCAATCGACCGAACGATCGGCGGCCTGAGAGGCCGAGTTAGGTTAGAGGGCCCCTGCGATTCGGGCCGCCAGCGTTGTGTTGTTCACGAGCAGCGAGATGTTCGCGGGAATCGACGCGCCACCACTCGCCTCAGCAATTCTGTCCAGCACGAAGGGTGTGATCGCCGCACCGACGATGCCTGTTGCTTTGGCGTCCGCAAGCGCTGTGGTCAGGGCGGTGTCGTGAAGGTTCTGGTCGAGCGCATCTTCGATTGGCACGGGATTCGTGACGAGCATTCCCCGACCAAACCCGAGCTGTGCCCGAGCGATCGAAACGAGCTCATCCAAGTCATCGATGCGATACGGAATTGGACACGTCGTGCTCCGAGCGGTGAAGGCTGGAAGGACATCGGTCTCCCATCCAACAACGGTCGCACCGAGGGTCTCGAGTACTTCGAGCGTCCGCGGTAGGTCGAGAAAGGATTTCGCGCCAGCCGAGACGGTGATCACTCGGTGCCGTGCGATAGCCGAAAGGTCGGCGCTGATATCGCCCGTCATTTCGACTCCGCGGTGGACGCCACCAACTCCTCCCGTTGCAAAAAGGTCGATCCCAGCGAGCTGCGCGATCTCGAGTGAAGCCGACACGGTGGTCGCTCCGACGTCCCAACCTTGACCGATTGCCACCGGGAGGTCTCGTTCGGCGGCCTTCTTCGCTGGGCCAAGGATGCGGTCGTACTCAACTTCTTCGAGTCCAGCTCGGAGCTGTCCGTCGAGAACCGCGGTCACCGCCGGAACCGCGCCTGCCTCCCGTATCGCATCGAGACATCGAATGAGCGCTCGCTCGTTGTCCGGGCTGGGGAGCCCGAGATTTGAATAGACGGTCGACTCGAGTGCGACGATTGCCGTGCCGGCGGAACGGGCGTCCTCGACCTCTTCGCTGCACGTCACGGTGTTCACAGTGGGGTTTCCTCGGCGGTGGTGTCGTAGCCGGCTGACCGATTGTCGGACAGGCCGGCACCTGAGACGTCGAGGGTACGCCGTGCCATCGCGTGTCCCGCAACGAGGGAGGCCTCTGCATCTTCGCCGCGAGCATGAGCGACCAGAAATGAGCCGGTGAATGCGTCACCAGCACCGGTCGTGTCGCGAGGAGAGATCTGTTCGGGAGCGACCCGCACGTCGGACCCATCGGGTCGCACCAGCCGGGCAGGACGCGCTCCTGCGGTGATCACAGTCGCTGCCGCGTGGATGAACCAGGGGTGTCCCTGGAGTAGGAACTTGGCCTCCTCGCTATTGGCGATGACGAGTTCGGGCTGAACGTTCTTGACCAGATCGAGAAATCGATCTCGCCCGAACTCCGCGAGCGCTGCCACCGATGAGGTAGAGATCGAGATTGGAATCTCGCGATCCACCGCCTCGCCGATCAGCCGATGACTGGTGTCCGCCAAGCCGCCGAACATGAACGAATATGCGGGCACATGCAACATGTCGACACCGTCGAGTACGCCGCTCGGAGCTGCGGCGAGGTGCACGGCGGCCCCACGATCGGTGAGAAAGGAGCGTTCTCCGTGCTCATCGACGAGCACCACGATCGTTCCTGTGTGTCCACGCTCGGCAACAACCGTGTCTACGCCAGCGCTCTGCAGCTCGGCGACCAGTTGTCGTCCGCGGACATCGTCGCCAACCTGACCCACGAATCTCGCGGAACCACCCGACGCGACTGCGGCAACAGCCACATTTGCCGCCGAGCCTCCACGGACATGCTCAACCCGCGCTGGTGTGTCCGTGCCCCGTTGTGGATCGCGATCCAAGTGCACGACCACGTCGGTGACGAGGTCGCCAACGGTGCAGATCAGGGGCACCGGGGAGGTCGCGATCGAACTTAGGCGGTGGTTTCGCTTGGTGTGGTGCGAAGGTCGACGACCTCAGCACCTTCGAATCGGCGAGGCTCGTCGTCTGCGAGCTGCAAGATCCGCTGTGCCAGCTCTCGCATCGCTGTGCGCTGATCGCCGGTGCGGGCCCGCAGATGTGCCAGTTCGCCTTGTTGGGTCTCGACCTCTGCAGACAGAGACGCAAGTTCGGCTTGGACCTTGTTGGCAGCCTCGTACGCCTTGCGGTCGCTCTCGCGAGCGATCTGCGCTGCGGTCAGGTTTGCATCGGCGACAATCTCATCGGCGCGGGCATGGGCTTCGGTGATGGCCTCCTCGGCCGAGCGATGTGCCATCCTGAGCACGAGCTCGTAACTCTCCTCGGCAGCTCGGTTGTCGGTATCCACCTCGATTTCGGTGGGTTCATCGACGGCGGGTGCAGCGGCAGCAGCACCAGTCGCAGCAGCAATCGGTGGCGGCGGAGCAATCGAGGTCAGTTGCGTTCGTAGCTGCTCGTTCTCTGCACGGAGTGCGCCATTTGCGTTTTGGAGATCGCTGACGGTTGCCGTCAGCTCTTCGCGCTCGGCCATGAGGGCCTGCAGCTCGGCATCGGGCTGACCGCTCTCCTCGCTGCCCGATACGTTCTGTGGCATAAAGGTCTCTGTTTGACGGGTCGCTCGTGGAGCTGGCAGGGCGACGCTCGGACCACCTTGACCGATGTCCCCATGGAGGACGTCGATCTGGGCTGCCACCAACTCCAGGTAGGCATCGACCTCGACCGGGTCGTACCCACGTTTGGTCTTTGCCTGGAATGTTTTTGCCAGCACGTCACGGCCGGTCAGTCGTCTGTCATTTACGTGCATCGTGTGCTTCCTCACCCGTTCGATACGTCTGTTCGCGCGCAGGTAGTGCTAAGCCTTGCACACCTCGCACCCAACGTCGAAGCGACCGAAGAACTTCTCTCAGAGCGGCCCGACCACCTCGGAGCGTGGCCGCATTGGAATCAGTCGCGCTCCGCCACCGAATTGTCTGCTGAACGTGGTCAACTGGTGGGTAATGGATGACGTCGACCCCCAAGACGACTTGCGTTCGCGCCTGGCGCGTATTCCTCCACTAGAGCGCAGACCGGTACCTGAATCCTGGACAAACGCGGCACCACCCGTCGTTCGGGCGCCACCTCCGATCGCCCGTCCCGTACAACCGACGAACGATCCGGCCACCCGACCCTCGATTGACGAACCGACGTATTCGCCATACGAACCCAATCGCTCGGATCAGAACATCGAGGCGTTCGAGGAGCGACGTCGTCGACGGTGGCCCCTCGTTCTCTTCGGATTGTTCTTACTCCTCGCGCTCCTCGCGCTCCTCTCGCTCTTCCAGGCTCGACGGATCTTCGACAGTGTGGAGCGCGTCCCGGTTGCCCAAGTCCTCGCGCCACCACCAACTGGAACGAACATCCTCCTGGTCGGAACAGATTCGCGAAGTGGCATCGACGCGAACACTGAAAACGCTGGCGTGATCATCGGAGAGCCGGTTTCAGGAGCACGGACGGACACGATCATGGTCCTACGTATCGAGGACGACGGCTCGAAGTTCATCTCCCTTCCTCGCGACCTGTGGTTGCCGATCGACGGGGGGTCCGAGCAGCGGATCAACACTGCCTTCTCACAAGGACCAGAAGCGGTCATCACCACGGTGCAAAGCGCCCTCGGCATCCCTCTGTCTCATTATGTGCAAGTCGACTTGGCCGGTTTCATCGACCTCGTTGATGCTGTGGACGGCGTCGACGTCACGATCCCCTACCCCGTCTTCGATCGGAACTCCGGGCTGAACCTTCCCACCGCAGGTACGGTGACGCTCGACTCCACTCAGGCGCTCGCGTTCGTGCGCAGTCGCTTCTACACCGAAATCCGTGATGGGACCGAGGTTGTCGACGGAACGAGCGATCTTGGTCGAGTCCAACGCCAACAGGACTTCATGCGTGCACTGATGCAGAAGGTGAGTGCACAACGAAACCCACTCGTCTTGAACAACATGGCATCCGCGATGGCAGATTCCCTCGTCATAGACGACGGCACCTCGATGACCGAAGCGCTCAGGATTGCTGATGCTCTGCGCTCGAGTGCTCCAGAATCAGTCGTTCTGCCCACGGTGCCAACCCAACGTGGCAGCGCATCTGTTCTCGTGCTGGCAGATGGAGCCTCCGAAGTTCTTGCGCAGTTCGCGGGCTGAAGCCCGTTCTGGGCACCAACCAGAGGGTGTCTTCCGTCTCCTCGTTTGGGAATTTTGGCCAGACTTCTCTACCCTCGTGGAGCCGTGCGTGGATTAACGCTGTTCGAGCGCCCCGATCGTTGTTCACTCGCCCATAGGGCGAGTGAACTTGCCGTCGCCCGAAGGGTGATTGCCCTCGCACTTGTCGCGGCCGCCGTCCTCGCCATCGGTGCACCACAGCCGTCGCTGTCGGCCGATGAGGTTGAAAACACGCAGATCGTGGCGCTCGCTCCAACTTCTGCTGGGGCGCCATTCCTACCGTCGAGCCCTCGGAGCGACACGGTATTGGCTCGTGCGGATCTGCTCGAACGAATGGACCGTCTCTCGTTCGCCCGGCGCTTGCTGTGGACACGAACAGATACGTCGGAGACGCGTCGAATTCTCGAGTCTCAGCAGGCTGCCCTGAGTCGTGAGCTCGAGTCGATCCAAGCCATCGATCTGACGAATGCGACCGAATCGTTCAACATCGATGTTGGTGTATTCCCGGTAGACGAACTCCGCAAGCCCTTCAGAAACGACTGGGACGAACCTCGGTCAGGTGGACGCCGACACAGGGGAACCGACCTTCTCGCGCAGATGGGCGTCCCGCTCCGAGCGATCGAGGATGGGAAATTCGAGCGGTCCACCGTCGGTTCGCTCGGTGGACTCAGCGTCTACCTTCTCGGCGACAGTGGTGCTCGGTACTACTATGCACACCTCGATCAGGTGGAGTCGTTCGAGGAAGGAGAACCCGTCTACGCAGGTCAGATGATCGGTACCGTCGGCGACTCTGGGAACGCAAGAGGTTCGCCCCATCTCCATATTCAGTGGGCACCGAACGGCGCTTCGGACTGGGAGAACCCTTATCCACTGCTCGCTGCGCTGTACGGCGAGGGTCGGTCTACCGATGCCCGGGCCTACGGTCCGCCAAACGCACTCGCCTGACCTACACTGCCCGTGACCTCATGACGGCACCGATCCTCGACTCCACCGCCGCTGCGGAACACTTCTTCGCAGGAGCAGTTGCCGCGGGCCTGACCGATGTGGTCATCTCCCCTGGTTCGCGCTCCACACCACTCACCATCGCCGCCGATCGAACTCCTGGGCTGTCGGTGCACATTCATCTCGACGAACGAGGTGCCGCTTTTGCTGCGCTGGGTCACGCAAAGGCATCCGGGACGCCCGTCGGCCTCGTCTGCACGTCGGGGACGGCCGCGGCCAACTACCTCCCTGCGATCTCTGAGGCATCGCTCAGTAACGTTTCGATCGTGGCGATCACCGCCGACCGGCCACCCGAACACCAACACGTTGGAATTGGGCAGTCATTCGATCAACGAGGCCTCTTCCACCGCCAGATACGGGCAGAGATCACGATGCCGGTTGGTGGAGAGGGCGGCGCCGCGTTCACGGTACGTGCCGGGTGGCGCGCCATCGCAGAGTCGATCGAGCAACACGGGCCTGTGCACGTGAACTGGCCATTCCGTCTGCCGCTCGAGCCCCAGGGCGAATCGATCGAGCCCCCAACCACCCCTCCCCCGTGCCTACCGCCGCAGTACATTCCTCAAGAGGACCACGTCAGCCGACTGGCCCATCACCTTGAGGTGGCATCGGCGCCCGTCATCGTTGCCGGGCCCTCGACATCGCTGGTCGACCCGGAACGCAAGATCGCCCGTCAGGTTCTTTCGGCGGCAGAACGGCTCGGGATTCCGGTGCTTGCAGACGTGTTGAGCGGGGTCCGCGGCCACACCTCCCCGGCCTTGATCGAGGCACCCGCACTTCTTGGGCACACCCCACTTCCCATTCCTGACCTGATCATTCGATTGGGTCACACCCCGACCGCGAAGGCCACTCGTCTGTGGTGGGAGGGCACCGGGGTTCCTCAGGTGCTGATCGACCCGCTCGATGATTGGCAGGACCCCTCGAGCGCCATGTCTGACCGACTCCGCTGTGCACCTGGCGCCGCGCTCGAGAGCGCCTCGCTTGCGACGTCCGGGGCATCTCCAGGATGGCTGGAGCAGTGGATCGAAGCGGGAACTACAGCTCATCAAGTCTGCATGGAGCTCTTGCACACCTGGCCGACCACAACCGAAGCCCACCTGGCGTTCGATCTCGGGGCGCATGCCGGCGCAGACGATGTCATCATCGCGTCAAGTTCGATGCCGATTCGAGATCTCGACTCCTTCACCTCAGTCGAATTGGATGCCACCGTCCACTCCAATCGAGGTATCAACGGCATCGATGGAGTTGTTTCGACGGCGATCGGCGTTTCGCGAGCGCAGCACCATGGTCGCACCTTCGTCCACATCGGCGACGTGGCCACGCTGCACGACATCGGCGGTGTCCTCGACGCCGCGCGGCAGGGGGTGGACCTCACCATCATCATTCCGAATAATGACGGTGGCGGAATCTTCTCTTTCCTTCCAGCACGACTTGCGCTCGAATCTGCACAGTTCGATTCGTTGTTCCACACCCCGCACGGAACGTCATTTGACTTCTTGGCTGGCCACCCGAAGATTTCGCATCACTATGTGGAACGTGACCTCGAGAGCGCCCTTGCACGCTGCGAAGAAGACTCCGGCATCACGATTCTCGAGGTTCCAGTCTCCACCGAGGATCGGCTGGATCTCGACGCACAGTTACACCAGTCGCTGCGCACTCGCTGATGGGAGCAGAGCCTGAGCTATCCCTGACGGCCGACGGCACTTCTCTCGGTGTCACCACGCTGGAGGGACACGGTTCGGTCATTGTTGCCCTCCATGGATTCACCGGCGACGGATCTACGATGCGACCGCTGATCGAGCGGGTCAGGGGCGAACGCAGCGCAATCTTGGTCGATTGCATCGGTCATGGGATAAGTGATGCACCACCCGACGAGATGCAGTACTCGATGACCTCGGTCGTCGATCAAGTGTTGTCGCTCGTCGGCCAGCGACCTGTTGGGTCAGTACACCTCATCGGCTATTCCATGGGAGGCCGCATCGCACTCTCGATGGCAGCTCGAGCACCGTGGTACTTCGCATCGGTGACGACCTTGAGTGCAACCCCCGGGATCGCCGACCCGATCGAGCGGGCCAGACGGTACGAGGACGACCGAGCGCTGGCCGATCGAATCGAGACCGAAGGCGTCGAGGCCTTCTGCGACTGGTGGCTCTCGTTGCCCCTGTTCGCACCCATGGTTGCCGCTCTCAGTGCGGAACAGCTCGAACGCACCATGGCGCAACGTCGCACCAACACAGCACACGGGCTCGCAAACAGCCTCAGGGGCACTGGGACGGGATCCATGCCGCCACTGTGGGCGATGCTCCCTGCACTGCAATCGCCGTATCTGGCGCTTGCTGGCGCGCTCGACGAACGATTCGTCTCACTCGCTCAGCAGGCGGCGTCGGCGGCCCGGTTCGGGCGGGCTGTGACGATAGCTGGAGCCGGCCACGCACTTCATGTCGAGAATCCCGACGAGGTTTCACACCTCCTACGCGGATTTCTGGAAGGCTGTGACACCGCCGCCCGTGAAGCTCGACCAGAGAGTTCTTTGTGAAGATTGTCAGCTCCGAAACCTCGTCGATAGACATCCGTCTGACCGAGTCCGTAACGACGGCGGCCGGCGGTTTTGGGGACCGGGGAGGCATTCGTCTGACGATCAGCGTCGATGATGGCCTCTCGGGACTTGGCGAGACTGCATCGATACCTGGGGTCGACGGCCCGCGTCTCGAATCTCTTGCCGGCGAAATCGACAAATGGTCGACCAACTCGGTGGGAACAGATAGTGCGGTCGCGTTGGGCGAGATCGACAAGGCTGGACTCAGCCCACTCGCCCGATTCGCGGTGCACACTGCTCTCATCGACCTGCAGAGCCAGCGCGCAGGAGCCCCCCTCAGTCAATGGCTTCGGAGCGGATCGGCAGGCATCGTCAACGTGAATGGGTTGGTCACGGACTCGAACCCTGGAGCCGTGCACGCTCGGGTCTCTGAGCTGGCCGACGGTGGTGTTCGTGCAATCAAGCTGAAGGTCGGGGTCGAAGCACCTGCACTCGACGTCACCCGCATCATCGCGGCAAGCGAGGCGGCCGGGCCGTACGTGGAGCTTCGCCTCGATGCCAATATGGCATGGGACGCTGAGACCGTCGCACGGGTCATCGGACGCGTTGGCAAGCACCGAATCGGTTATATCGAGGACCCAACCGCCGACATCGGCGAGTACGCCGCGATTCAGGAATTGATCGATGTTCGTGTCGCACTTGACATGCCGATCACGTCAGACCCCGCTGCCGAGATCGCACGGGCTGGTGTGGGCGTGCTCGTCGTGAAGCCTGCGGCGGTGGGAGGCGTCGACCGCATCATGGACATCCAGCGAAGCCATGCCGGTGCTCGAATCGTGGTCTCTTCCTCGATCGACCGCGAAGTGGCACTGGCCGCTGCGCTTCACGTTGCTGCTGCGCTTCCCGATGACGACGAGGCGCATGGACTCGCCATCGGTTCGGTGGTCCGCAACCTTCCCGATTCTCTTGTCGCGAACGGCGGGACACTCGCTGTTCCCGACGGACCTGGCGTCTACCGTGACTGATCTGGCATTCTCTCGTCCCCGCTGGCGATGCTCCAGTGCCAAGGTTCTGCGTCGAGATTGACAAAGCCATAGGCCGGGGCGTTCTGGGCGAGCCACGCAAATGCTCGATTGTCGTGCGACTGAATCGAAGATCCGTTGAACGTGAAGTCGATCGCTCGACCCTGTTCATGTTTGGAGAACCCTGGCCGTGCCGTCGGGGGCGCACACTCAAAGACCGGTTTGTGCCAGATATCGTAATTACTTCCACCGCAGTGGGCTGCTCGCAACTCGATCTGACGTTGGATCGGCCGATATCCCCAGCCGCCGAGATCGAGACCGGCGTCAAACGCGCGTTCGAAGAGCGCATTCGTCTGTTCGGCGATGTCTTTGTGAACTTCGATCGAGAAGAACGGCTCGGCTGCAACAGGCGCCGCGACCGGAATTTCCTCCCCGGTAACGGGGTCGATCTCTGCGATTGGGAGCACTTCATCCGCGTAGAAGTCGAGCCGAACAATGTTCGCAAGATCGACGGGCGACGGTATCTGTACACCGTTTGCTTGCGCACTCACTGCGATCCTCTGGTTGATCGACGCCTGCTGATCACGGATCTTCGTCGCAAGCTCAACGTCACGCTCCTGGAGAATCGCTGCTTCTGCGATCTGAGACTCCAGCCGGATCTGGGCGCCTGCCACCACGCGTTCTTGGGTCGCAAGCGCCTCGTCGAGGAGGGCGACACGCTCATCCACGACAGCCAGGCCCTCGCGTGCCTCAGCGACAGCGGATGCTTCGGCCTCGACGAGCTG
>Ga0055584_100002551_pt1 | contig 17960 bp, 15 predicted proteins | sample OSDHelmetaG_FD_58716 | JGI IMG/M metagenome (GOLD analysis project Ga0055584, IMG submission 58716) | Pelagic marine sediment microbial communities from the LTER site Helgoland, North Sea, for post-phytoplankton bloom and carbon turnover... | ecosystem: Environmental > Aquatic > Marine >... | reverse complement strand
TTACCTCTGGTCCAAGTTTGGTGCTTCACATCGTGTCTCTTTCATCTCTGTACCTTTTGACACAGTCATCGAAGAGATATTCCGTTCTACCCATGAAACGTATATGGGTGTGACACTTAAACGTCTTATGCTCCTTGCTTCTGAAAAAGTGGCTGATGAGATGGAGATTGATGCGCTTCTTACAGGTGAAAGCGTGGCACAGGTCTCTAGCCAGACATTACGTAACCTGGCACTCATAGACCAAGTAACAAATAAACTTATTTTACGTCCACTGGCTACGATGAATAAACCAGATATCATCAACATAGCAAATGACATAGGCACACGCCGTTTTGCAGAGAATATGCCTGAGTATTGTGGTGTCATCTCAAAAAACCCCATCATACATGGTTCATACAAGCGTATGGAAAAAGAAGCCAAACGTTTTGACTACAGTGTGTTAGATAAAGCAGTTGAAGATGCACAAAAAATCTATGTGGATGAGATCATCGATGATGTAACCAATGCAGCACCTATAGAGGTTATACATGATTTAAATGATGATACCTATGTGGTGATAGATATACGTGCTGAAGATGACTGCATAGAAACACCATGTAAAAGCATTAAGATACCATTTCATAAGCTCAAAACAGAGTTCAAGAAGTTACCACAAGATAAAGAATATCTTCTCTATTGTGAAAAAGGCATTATGAGTCAACTGCATGCCCAATACTTACGGGATGCAGAAAATGTTAAAAATGTAAGGGTGTACAGACCATAATAGTCAATGTCGTTATCTCTCCAGAATTTTAGATGAGATATGATGAAAGGATTGAAATACATTGGTTGATACAGGGCTATTATAGTTGAAAGTGGTGTTATATCTGTTGGAGATAAGATTCAATACTAGAGATATCCTTTGATTAGTAAGATAAAAAGCATAGTTGTACACAGTTTATTTTTTCTTCCAAAAACCCTATAGAAAAGCAATGAAGCAATGAAGCAATGTATATCAAACTTCATATAATATTAAAATTATTTTAAAAATTTTAATATTATAAATTATAATCTAAATTTAATGATCTAATTGAATGGTTACTATCAATATATACAATAAAAAATTACTTTTTAAGTACGATTTTGTCATACTAATGCAAAGTAATATATGTAAATTTTTGAACTAGCAGTCACTTTAGTTTTTAGCTTCTATATTTATAAACCTTATTAGAATTTTCAAGAGTTTATTGAATGATATAAAGAGTGATACACCATATATAAGTGTTATTAAATATACTGATATAAAATTTAAAATGTAAGGTGAGTAAAATGTCTGGATCCCTTTTTTTAGCTTCCTCAATGATACTGGCTTTAATAATAATACTCCCTCTTCTTTTTCATCTAACAAAATACCTCGGTACTTCAAGTGATAATGTTAGAAAGAACGAACCTGTTGAAGGTGGTATTCGTCTAACTCACAAAGACTCTTTTGATAGTTTTAATGTTAGGTTTTTTTTAGTAGGGATCATCTTTCTTATATTTGACGTAGAAGTTCTTTTTATGTTTCCCTGGGCCCTGAATCTCCGGGAACTTGGTCTTTTTGCTCTTATGGAAATGTTCGTTTTTGTAGGTCTGCTTGTTGCTGGACTTATTTATGTTTACAAGTCAGGAGTACTAAAATGGACGTAAGTAATACCCATATGCTAGATGATGCTGTCGTCACGACAAAAATAGATGCAGTCATAAACTGGGGTCGTGAAGCTTCTTTATGGCCTTTTGTTTTTGGTACTGCCTGTTGTGCTATTGAATTTATGTCAACAGCGGCTAGTCGTTATGATATCTCAAGATTTGGTGCGGAAGTGCTTAGGTTTTCTCCCCGACATGCCGATCTACTTGTAGTGGCCGGAACGATTAGCTATAAACAAGCGCCCATACTCAAACAGATCTATGACCAAATGCCAGAACCAAAATGGGTCATAGCAGTCGGTGCCTGTGCATCAACTGGTGGTTTTTATGATAACTACACAACCCTTCAAGGCATAGATGAGATCATACCTGTAGATGTTTACGTAGCTGGATGCCCTCCCCGCCCGGAAGCCATTATAGATGCTATTTTAGATATACAAAGACAACTTAAACGCGAACCCAGTTTTGAAGTGAGAAACACTGAGTTCAAAGGTAAGCTTGATGATATCTAAACTCAATCACTTTACTCTTATTGAGAGTGATACACTCATAGAGACGATAACAAATGCTAAAGAAGAGTTAGGCTTCACACTCTTACTGGATATAACAGCCATAGACAACCTAAACAAATCTCATACAACGTCAAGCAGGTTTGAACTTATTTACATTTTAAGACACTGCGAGTTTAAAGATACTGTTACGTACAAAGTATCTGTTTTAGACGAAAAGATAGGCGTTCCTACTCTATCTTCACTTTTTAGTTCTGCAGAATGGGCGGAGAGAGAGATCTATGACCAATACGGTATACATTTCCAAGACCATAAAATGCTCAAACGTCTTCTTAACCATAACGAATTTGTTGGACATCCTTTAAGAAAAGATTATGAGATCACTAAAGGTCAGTACTGTACAACTTCCCAAGACTTGATGGATGAGATGAGACCACTTTTAAATGAGCGAAATCTTGATATGAGTAGAGATGACCTGATGGTAGTAAACCTAGGTCCATCACACCCTGCAAGTCATGGAACGATTAGAACTCTTGCAGCCCTTGATGGTGAAAAGATCGTAGCTGCGGCTTGTGAAATTGGTTACCTACATCGAGGTTTTGAGAAAAGTTGTGAAAACCATAACTACAACCAGATCATCCCTTATACCGATAGACTAAACTACTGTTCGGCTATCATGAATAACATTGCATTTGCCAAAACGGTTGAAGAGATGCTAGATATCACTTTACCAGACAGAGGGATATTTATACGGGTCATAGTCGCTGAGTTGTCTCGTGTTATTGATCACCTTGTATGTTTGGCTGCGGGACTGCTGGACATGGGTGGACAGACGAACTACTGGTACCTGTACAATCCTCGTGATAATGCTTATGATTTTTTATCTAAACTTACGGGTGCAAGACTTACAAACTCCTATATGCGTATTGGTGGAATGACACATGATCTATATGATGGTTGGGAAACAGATTTAGCCGATGTTTTAACAAAAATTGATTATGGGATCAGTGAATCACTCAAGATGATCACACATAATCGTATCTATAATGATCGTATCCAGAATGTATCTCCAGTGAGTGCTGCACAAGCGATAGACTACGGGTTCACCGGTCCAAATCTTCGAGCCAGCGGTGTCGCACATGATTTAAGATTTTCAAATCCATATTACTATTATGACACTTTTGATTTTAATATGGTCATAGGTTCAGTGGGTGATACCTATGACAGGATGATGGTTCGTTTTGATGAGATGAACGAGAGTTTGAAGATCATCAGACAAGCAGTTAAACGAATCCCCGATGGTGACATTAATGTTTCTGACAAACGCATAATAATGCCGGGTAAAGGGTGTGTATATGGTGGTATCGAGGGTATGATGAACCAATTTAAGCTTGTAGTAGACGGTGTGAAAGTCCCAGAAGGTGAACACTATGGTTCTTTTGAAGCAGCAAATGGGGAACTCGGTTTTTACATAGTTAGTGATGGGAGCGGAACCCCCTATAAGGTGAAAGTCAGACCCCCTAGTTTTTACCACATGGCAGCGTATCCAAAAATCATAGAAAAGTATCAAGTAGCTGATGCGATCATGACACTTGGGTCTTTGAATATCATAGCCGGAGAGATGGATAGATGAGTTTTATATTTAATGATGAAAACCTTTTAAAAATAGAAGCACTCAAGAAACGATATCCTAGTCCAAAAGCACTTTGCCTTCCCTGTCTTTGGATGGCACAGCATCAAGAGGGGTTTATAAGTATAGATGCCATTGATGTCATCAGTGAAAAGATAGGTATACCTCCAATGGAGATCTACAGAGTGGTGACTTTTTACACTATGTTTCACCTTGAACCGCAAGATAAAATCAATGTACAAGTGTGCAAAACACTCTCTTGCAAACTTTGTGGAAGTGATGAAATTTTAAAACATTTAGAAGACAAAGATGTAAACATCCAACATGTAGAATGCCTTGGTTCATGTGGCACTGCACCGGTAATGCAAATAGATGACATCTATTATGAAGATCTTACTCCTGCAAAAGTTGATACTATTTTAAAGGAACTTAGATGAAAACCTGTAAAATAGTTTCTCGCAAGTTTCATCTTGAGAATAGCCATACCCTAGAAGTAGCAAAAGTACACGGAGCCTATAACACTCTAGAAAAAATGGAGGTGTATTCTTCACTTGAAATCATAGAAATCATTAAAGAGAGCAATTTAAGAGGAAAAGGTGGAGGTGGATCACCTGCAGGAGACAAATGGGTTTTAATGCCACAAAACTCTGATAATCCATCATTCTTGGTGGTGAATTGTGATGAGAGCGAACCAGGAACTTTTAAAGACAGACAAATCATATCTAAAGACCCTCACCTTTTAATAGAAGGGATTTTAATCACTTGTTTTGCTATCAAAGCAAAACATGCGTATATCTACATACGAGGCGAATATAAACAATTTCAAGATATTTTACAATCTGCTATAGATGAGGCTTATAAAGATGGTCTTTTGGATAACTGTGACATCACTATCCACCGTGGTGCCGGAGCCTATATCTGTGGAGAGAAATCAGCACTTTTAGAGTCTATGGAAGGCAAACGCGGTCATCCAAGACTTAAACCAAAGCAAAAAGAACCTGAATGGTTTTTTGATCATCCAGCACTTGTTAACAATGTTGAGACCATAGCTTCTGTTCCTTTTATCATACAAAATGGTGCTAATGCGTATAAAGCATTTGGAACCAAGCAAAGTCCGGGAACACTTTTGTTTGCGATGAGTGGACATGTCAATAAACCCGGAGTTTATGAAGCAGAGTATGGTACTCCTATGATGGAATACATTGAGTATTTTGGTGGCGGAATCAAAAATGCTAAAAAACTCAAAGCGGTAATACCCGGTGGTGCTTCAAGTGCCATATTAACCGCCGAAGAAGCCAGCACGGTAACATTGGATTATGAAACGATGCGAAGTATGGGAAGTTCACTTGGAACCGGTGGCATGATAGTGATGGATGAAGACACATGCATGGTATCTGCCTTAAAAAATCTTTTAGAATTTTACCATGAAGAGTCTTGTGGACAGTGTACACCTTGTAGAGAAGGAACAGGCTGGACAGATAAGCTTGTAGGTAAGATTGTAAACAAAGAAGGCACAAAAGAAGACATAGATAAACTTTTAGATATCGCAGACACAATGAATGGCAAAACCATCTGTGTCTTTGCTCCTGCGGTAGCGACCGTCATTACCTCTTTTTTAAGTAAATTCAGAGATGAATTTGAGGCGGCATTATGAGTAAAATGATAGATATCATCGTTGATTCAAAAACATATACTGCCAAAGAGGGTTCGCTTCTTATAGACCTCCTCATAAAAGAAAAAATAAAAGTACCATACTTTTGCTACCATGAATCACTTGGTGCTGATGGAAACTGTAGAATGTGTATGGTTGAGATAGAGGGACAAAAAAGACCTCAAATAGCTTGTGACACACTCATAAAAGAACATATGGAAGTCCGCTCTACCGGAAAGAACATCGAAAAAATTCGCACAGATATTTTAGAATTAGAATTAATCAATCATCCTGTTGATTGTCCTGTTTGTGACCAAGCCGGCGAGTGTTCTTTGCAAGAATTCTATATGGATTATGGACTTCATAATGCAAAAGTCATCATACAGGATAAAGTAAAACATACAAAGCATGTTGACTTAGGTTCCAATGTAATACTCGATCAGGAACGCTGTGTTTTATGCGCAAGATGTACAAGGTTTACCGATAAGATCACAGGTACGCATGAACTAGGTATCATAGGTCGTGGTGACCATGCTCGAGTAACTACAATGCCTGGGAGAAAACTTGACAATCCTTATGCCATGAATGTTGTAGATCTATGTCCTGTTGGAGCTTTGACAAGTAAAGACTTTAGATTTTCGCAAAGGGTTTGGTTTTTACAAACCGTAAACTCCATCTGTCATGGTTGTGCAAAAGGATGCAATATCTTTATAGACCATAACAAGATGAAGTATCAAGATGATGTTATTTATAGGTTTAGACCTAGAAGAAATGATGATGTCAATGGCTTTTTCATGTGTGATGAGGGACGACTTAGCTATAAACAATTGCAAGAAAACCGTCAAGAAACAACTCTCCTGAATGGTAAAGAAATAACAGAAGATGAAGCCATCCAAGAAGCAAAAGAGTTGATACAAAGATATAAAGACACTATAAGTGTAGTCATAGATGCAAATCTTTACAGCGAAGAGATGGAAGCTATTTTAACGTTTGCAAAAGAGATAAACGCATCTGTGTACTCACCACTGGATGTCTATGTAGATGAAAGCTTTAAAGACGACATGTTAAAAAGTGCAAATAGAGCTGCGAACTATAAAACTATCGGAATACTCAATATTGATACGAACAAACCAAAGAGTAACGGTTTAATTATTAACTTCAATCATCCTCAAGAATTTAAGGCAGACTCTCATATAAACTTTTTCACTCATAAATGCGATAGGGATGATCTTGTATTTCCTATCGCAGTATTTAGTGAAAACTCCGGAACGCTAAAAAATGAAGATGGCATCGTTCAAAAATGCGAAAAAGCAGTGTCAAGAAACATCCCCATTCCAACTATTATTGAATCTCTCATAAAGATAAGCCTATGAGTACTGCAGCAATCCTTGTTGCCGTAGCATCTTTTGTTTTAGGAACCTTACTGGCACTTCTTACTATTCCTGTTTTGGTATGGCTAGAAAGAAGAATTGCAGGGTTGATACAAGACAGATTAGGACCAAACCGTACCAATATCGGTGGATTTAGACTTGGTGGAGTTGTACAGTCCTTCGCTGATGTTGTAAAACTTCTTCTTAAAGAGGAGTACTACCCGTCTCATATAAAAAATGGAAAATGGCTCTTTATGTTTGCGCCTATCATCACATTTGTGGCAGCTCTTTTAGCATTTATGGCGATTCCTTTTGCAGATACCATAGTCATAGACAATGAAAGTTTACGGGTACAAGCGCTACCGATTGATTTTGGTGTATTTTGGTACTTGGCCATTAGTTCCGTAGGTGTCTTAGGGGTTGTCTTTGGTGGATGGCTCTCTCATAACAAATACTCACTTTTAGGTGCCGCTCGTGCCGGATCTATGGTTATCTCTTATGAATTACCTTTGGGATTAAGTATTTTAGCCTTTGTTATGACCTATAACAGCATCGACTTCAACGCGATGGTTCAATGGCAGAGTGGAACATTTTTTGGGTTTTTACCGGCTTGGGGAATTTTAGTACAGCCTCTTGCAGCGATTATCCTCATCGTTTCACTGTTTGCTGAAACAAACCGTAATCCTTTTACCGTGGCAGAAGGAGAGAGCGAAATCGTTGCAGGATTCATGACAGAATATACAGCGATGAAGTTTGCTATGTATTTTATGGGTGAGTATGTTGCTATGAACACTGCGAGTGCAGTGATCATCACTATGATATTTGGTGGTTATCAGATTCCATGGGTATCTACTGAAGCACTACTTGCAAACTTTGATATCTTTGCTCTGTCATTAATGGTTGTAATGCCCATTATAGTAACTGTGCTTATAAGATGGATGAGAAAAAACAACACGGTACGCCCAACAGTATCAACGGATGGAGGCAGAGATTTTGAGACTAAAGTTTTAACTATCGCTATGATTGCTATGACCGTTTTAGTTGAAGCTATTTTGCTCTACCTTATTTTTCTAGCAGACAGTTCATTTGCTAACTCACTATCTGTAACACTATTTCAAATAGTTGTTTTCGTTGTAAAACTCATGATGTTTAACATGTTTTTTATTCTGATCAGATGGACAGTTCCCAGATTTCGTTTTGATCAGGTACAACGTTTGGGATGGTACTACCTACTCCCACTTGCACTTGTAAATATATTTATTACAGCTATTGTAATTGTAGGAGTTTCTTCATGAATCAAAATATAAAAGTGACCAAAAGACATGGCAATACTTTTAGAGACAAGCTATATTTACCGGCAATATTCGATGGTGTAAAAGTTACGTTTAAACATCTTTTTAATAATGTGAATAATTCCAATGCCATTGACACTTTAGAGTACCCAGAAGAGCTGCCAACAGACATCACGGATAGATGGAGAGGTTTGCATCGCCTAACACATAGAGCTGATGACTCTATAGCTTGTGTTGCATGCTTTATGTGTGCAACGGCATGTCCTTCAAACTGTATTTTCATAGAAGCGACTGAGAGAGAGGATGGACACGATGAAAAGATGCCTAAAAGTTTTTTCGTAGATACCTTAGAATGTGTGTTCTGTGGTTACTGCGTGGAAGCTTGCCCTTGTGATGCTATTCGTATGGATACTGGTATTTTTTCGCTGACAGGTAATAAAAGAGAAGATTTTGTGATGGATAAAGAACAATTATTATCTCACAAGGGTGCTTTTGGAAAGGAGATTTCCTGTGCTAGAAATTAGTATATTCACCATACTCGCCCTGTTTATACTTGGTGGAAGTATCGTGATGATTATCAACAGACAAACTCTGTTTAGTGCTTTTGGGTTCTTGGTGGCAATGATCGGGCTTGCTGGGATGTTTGCACTTCTTGATAGCAGGTTTTTAGCACTTGCACAAATTATGGTATCAGTGGGTGCAGTTGTGGTTTTAAGTATGTTAACGATTTTAACTATCAATGCAAAACCTGAGAATCTACCATTAGAGTCAAATAAATACAAATGGATACTCTTTTCTACAATCTTGGTTTTACCTATTACCCTATTAATTTATAGAAGTACTACGGCACTATATCAAAGCTTCAGCACAATGGAGCCCATCAGCTCAAAAATAGTTGGGAAATTGCTTTTTAGTAATTGGGTTTTACCTTTTGAGATTGTTTCTATCTTACTCTTAACTGCAATGGTCGGAGCGATTGTGATTGCAAGAAATAACAATACCAAAATAGATCATCCAGAAACAGAGGAAAACGCATGACACCAGATATGTTTTTCTTATTGGCATCAGTATTGTTCAGTATAGGGCTTGTCGGTCTTGTGAGCAGAAGAAATCTCTTTGTGCTGTACATGTCACTAGAATTAATGCTAAGCGCTGTCAATCTTTTACTTGCAACTTTCTCAAAGGTCCTTGGTGATGCCAGTGGTTCAGTGATTGCACTGCTTATCATCGCTGTTATCGCAGCTGAAGCAGCACTTTTCCTGGCTATGATCATTCATCTCTATAGAACCCATAGAACAGTAGACAGTGATAGTTTCAACAAACTTAGAGAGAGGGTGTAAAATGCTTAGTTTAATTGTCATACTCCCTTTTTTATCGGCCTTTTTAATGGCGTTGGTTTATCTGAATAATACAAAGAAAAAACGATATTTCTTTTATTCATTAGTAGGGGTTGGGACACCTGCACTAAGTACCGTTTTATCTTTTATGGTTGGTATTGAACTACTTAACGGAAGTGATACCATTCATCATACACTTTTTCAGTGGATACATATTGGTGACTTTAATATTGAAGTCGCATTTATGGCAGATAGACTTACGGTAGTGATGATCTCCTTTATTACTCTCATCGGTACACTGATCCACATTTATGCCGCTGGATATATGAAAGATGATGATACATATGGAAAGTTTTTCAGCTACTTTAACCTCTTTATGGGGAGTATGCTGCTTTTAGTTTTAGCGGATAACCCGATCATGATGTTTACTGGTTGGGAGTTAGTGGGGTTGTCGTCCTATCTTCTCATAGGTTTTTACCACAAACAATCTTCTAACATCACTGCTGCAAATAAAGCTTTTATACTGAATCGTGTTGGGGATTTTGGTTTTATCATAGCACTCTCACTTTTATTTGTCTCGCTAGAGGGAACCGGATTTACATTTGAGAGTATCAAAACAAATATCACTATGATTAATCCTGAGATGCTAAGCCTCATTGGTATACTTCTATTTGTTGGAGCCATGGGTAAATCTGCCCAAATTCCACTCTATGTCTGGTTACCCGATGCAATGGCGGGACCCACACCTGTTTCAGCACTGATTCATGCAGCAACTATGGTTACAGCTGGTGTATACATGGTTTCAAGATACAGCTTTTTATATGTTGAGATTCCGGATATTGGTCTATTTATAGCTACAATTGGTGCTGCTTCTGCTCTCTTTGCCGCAATCATAGCTTCTTATCAGAGTGACATAAAAAAGATACTTGCATACTCAACTATGAGTCAACTAGGCTATATGTTCATAGCTGTTGGACTGGGAGCATACAGTAGTGGTATCTTTCATGTTTTTACGCATGCCTTTTTTAAAGCACTTCTCTTTATGGGAGCAGGAGCCGTAATCATCTCACTTCATCATGAACAAAATATATTTAAAATGGGTGGATTGAAAAAAGATTTGAAACTAGTGTATATCACTATGCTCATCGCAACTCTTGCTATAAGCGGCATTCCACCATTTGCAGGTTTTTTCTCCAAAGATGCTATCTTGGTCACTGCATTTGCATCTGAACATTATGTACTCTGGGGGATGGGCTCACTCACTGCCGTGCTCACTGCATTTTATATGTTTAGACTGCTCTTTTCAGTATTTCATGCCAAAGGGAAAAAAATACATACACTTCAAAGCATTCCAAAATTAATGACCTACCCCTTGGTCTTTTTAGCATTTGGAAGTACAACAGCTGGTTTTTTAGGCGTCAATGGATCTTATGGCGGAAATGCATGGATCAACACATTTTTAGCTCTACCAGATCTTGAACTGCACATAGCACACTCCACAGAGTATATGCTTGGTGGATTAAATGTACTCCTGGCATTGACAGGTATAGGTTTAGCATACAAAATCTTTGCGAAAGAAGCCAAAGAAGTAAAAGCAGATAGGCTTTTTCAAAAAGTTGTGCTGAACAAGTTTTATATTGATGAAATATATGTATTTTTCATACTAAAACCATTACTTACTTTAAGTGACTTCATTGCAAAAGTCATAGAGCCTAAAATCTTTGATGGCTTTATCAATTTCAATGTATGGGGATATAGAAGATCTGCACTGTTTTTTGCCAAACTGCAAAATGGTAAGGTGAGATACTATGCACTCTATATTTTAATGGGTGTAAGTGCTATGTCATGCTATCTTATTTTTAAATTAGGGGTAATGTAATGATGGAATATATCCTTAGCTATATCATATTTTTACCACTTTTTATAGCTATTATTCTTGGTGTTTTTAGGGCAGAGATCAAGGTTTTAAAAATCGGAGCGATGTTCTCTTCTGTTGCAACCCTGTTTCTCGTTGCCTGGACTCTGTATTATTTCGATCCACATGGAGGCATGCAATTTACTCAAAATATCACATGGATTCAAAATGCGGGTATTCGCTATATTGTAGGTGTTGATTATCTATCTTTAATTCTTTTACTGCTTATTAGTCTTTTAATGCCCCCTCTATACATCTATATGTTTCATGAAAATAGAAAAGGGTACTGGTACAACATGATGTTACTTCAAACGGGTGTGACTGGTGCAGTTTTATCACTTGATCTGGTACTTTTTTATCTATTCTGGGAAACGATGCTCCTACCTATTTTTGTGATGATCGGTAAATATGGAAATGGATTACATCAGTATAACTCTATGAAAATAATACTCATGACGATCCTTGGTTCTATGAGTATGTTATTTTCAATCATGTATATTGGATATGTCTATTTCGATACAACAGGAATGTGGAGTTTCTCACTTACTGATTTAAGCACATTATCGTTTAATGCAAAAACTTCTATCTGGCTGGCTGCCGGATTCCTGCTCGCATTTGCTATAAAAATCCCCATTGTTGGTTTTCACACGTGGATGGCTCCGGCTTATGGTTCTTCTCCAACTCCCGCAGTTGTTATTATGTCATCGATTATGGCTAAACTTGGTATTTATGGTATTTGGAGATTTGGATTTGATCTTTTTGATACCACACTGGTCTATTATGCACCTACCATTATTGCACTTGCTTTAATAGGACTTCTTTACTATGCTATTAGAGCTATCACTGAAGATAATCTTCGTAAAATGTTTGCTTATTCTTCAGGCTCACACCTCTCTCTTATTGCTCTTGGTCTTTTTCTTACAAATGTCTATGCATGGGGTGGAAGCCTTTACTTTATCGCAACCCATGCCCTCGCATCTGCTGGTATATTTATCATGATAGGACTCACTTACAAACGCTTTAAAACCGTACAGATCTCTGCTTTGGGAGGCATCGCTTCAAGAGCTCCACTATTTACTTTTTTCTTTGCATTTTTTGCGCTAAGTATTGCAGGACTTCCGGGTACTGGTGGTTTTGTAGCTGAACTTCTTATCATAATCGGTGCATTTAAAGTAAATATGTGGATAGGTATTGTTACAGCTACAACCATATTATCGGCGATGTTATACATATTTTGGATGCTTCAAAGAACTCTTTTTGGTACCTCGAACAATGACGCTACATATGATGACCTCACACTAAGAGAAGTAATTATGCTGCTTCCATTAGTAATACTTTTACTCGTTACTGGTATAGCGCCTTCACTATTTACACCCATATTTGAACCACAATTAAATGCTGCACTGCATGATATTATGATTACAATAGAAGGCTTAAAATGATCACACAACTATTTATTGCACTGCCAATGACTATTATTGTTATAGGTGCACTTATTTTAATGCTATTAAGTCACTCCAAAAGATTTAATCTTGATAGATTAAATCTCATTGCAGTATTTTTTCTCGCTATCTCTTTTGCTCTTCAATATTCAAACATAGGTGATCATAGCAGCACATTTCTTTTCCCAAATATTTTTGGTGAGTCTTTTATACTTGATGATTTTGCAAGAATTTTTGACCTTATGTTTACTGCTGGTGCCAGCTTAACCCTACTTATCAACCATGACTACTTTAAAAGTCGCAACTACTTTAACGGAGAATATTTTGCTCTCATTTTATTGAGTGTTTTTGGTATGATGATACTCTCTCACGCACATGAACTTGTCACGGCATTCATTGCCCTTGAGATTGCCTCACTCAGTATTTATGCCCTTGTGGGGTATCATAAAAAAAATAGAGTAAGTCCAGAAGCAATGATGAAATATATGATACTGGGTTCCATGACAGGTGTATTTTTCATACTTGGAACTGCGCTTATCTATGGCGCTGTAGGTTCTACATCACTGACAGAAATATCGCTATACGTTGCCAATAAAGAAGATCATGATATAACACTTCTCATAGTCGGGTCGAGCTTTATCATGATAACTATCATGTTTAAAATCGGTGCTGTACCTTTTCACTCATGGATAATGGATGTCTACCATGGCGCACCCTATCCTCTAACGATGTTTATGGCTTCAACATTTAAAATAGCCATATTTGCTATTGCACTTCGCCTGTACCTTGTAAGCTTCGCTCCCATCAACGCTTTTTGGTCAGAGTTGCTTCAAATCATCACTATAATCACACTTCTTGGTGGCTCTTGGCTAGCTATTAGTCAAACCCTTGTCAAAAGAATGCTTGCAGGTTCTTCCATTGTTCACAGTGGCTATCTACTTATTGCCATGTCATCTCTTGGCTTAGGCTCAGAAGTTGCTGCACCGGCTATTATGTTTTATTTGATTGCTTACTTTTTGAGTGCAGTAGGTGCATTTGGAATCCTCAGTTTTATAGCATCTCAAAATAAAAGACAGATGACCTATGATGACTTTAAAGGCTTTGCACAGAGACGACCTTATATGGCGTTAATGATGAGTATCTTTATGTTGTCACTTGCAGGATTCCCCTCAACTATTGGCTTCTTGGGTAAATTTTACATCTTTACCTCTGCCATCGAATCAGGCCAAATTTTATTGGCAGGACTTGGAATACTCACTGCCTTTATATCGGTTTACTACTACTTTAAACTTATAGCTATTATGTACTTCTATCCCTCTGACACCCCTCAGAAAAAACTTCCTATAGATATAAGTACTATTTTTATCGCAGTCATGGCTCTATTGGTTATTTGGGGTGGAATCGGAACATCACTTATACCATTTATTCCAGGTGCAGATGGGTTTATAGATATCGCTAAACAGACTATTAGTTCTTTAAAATAAGAGCCTATTTGTATCTAATCATACACTAACTTTTTTAGTTAATTTTCAACCTAATAAAAAATATTATGTGATCTAAAGCTATTCAAGTTATGGTATATTGGAGGGGTTTGTGAATAAATGGCGGAAAGTGAGAGGTTCGAAATCTGTTACCCTACTCTATACAAAGCCCTATATACGGGAAATCCCAATTTAAATAGTTAGCTGTTGGCATACAATTAAGGTGTATATTTTGGCAGATTCTGCCAAAATATGAAAATCTTATAAAGTTATATATTTTATAAGGTTTATCTAATTAGTGACATTTAAAAAGATGTCTAACTTTACTATATGCCTTCAGCGATCATGACATCAGCAACTTTTTTGAATCCTGCAATATTTGCACCATCCACATAGTTTCCTTCAACACCATACTCTTTAGCCGTAGCAGCAATATCTTTACAAATACCCTGCATTGTCATTTTTAGTTTGGCATCAGTATCTTCAAAACTCCATTTTATCATAGAAGCATTTTGACTCATTTCAAAACTACTTACAGCCACCCCGCCTGCATTGGCTGCTTTAGCTGGACCAAAACAGATTTTATTTTTTAAGAAGGTTGCTATGGCTTCCGGAGTAGATGGCATATTGGCCCCCTCGGTCACACTGATGCAACCATTTACAATCAGATTTTTAGCGTCGATCTCAGTTAACTCATTTTGCGTAGCGCAAGGAAAAGCAGCATAGCACTCTATGTTCCATACCGCATGTCCGCCTTCAGGATATTCTGACGCAGGAATATAGATCGCTTCAGGATGTTTTACAATATACTCATCCAAAGATCCTCTACGCTTGAATTTCAAGTCTTTCAAAAATTCTATATCTATACCTCTGGCATCATAAATCGTTCCTCTTGAGTCCGTACATGTAACAGGAATGGCACCAATTTGAAAAAGCTTTTCTATGGTGTAAAGTGCCACATTCCCTGCACCGCTTACAGTACATATTTTACCTTCCAGACTCTCTTTATTTTCTGTTTCCAGCATAGCTTCAGTAAAATAAACTGCGCCATAACCGGTTGCCTCTGTACGCGCGAGAGAACCCCCTGAGAAAAGTGGTTTACCAGTCAAAATACCATCAAAAGTTGAAGTGATCTTTTTGTATTCACCAAAAAGATATGATATTTCTCTTGATCCCACTCCTATATCCCCCGCAGGAACATCCATACGCGGACCGATGTATTTGTGCAGCTCTCTCATGAATGCCCTACAGAATTTCATCACTTCAAAGTCGCTTTTACCTTTTGGATCAAAGTCACTTCCACCTTTAGCCCCACCTATCGGAAGTCCGGTTAATGCATTTTTAAGAATCTGTTCAAACCCTAAAAATTTCAAAATTCCTTCATTCACCGATGGGTGAAAACGAAGACCACCCTTGTATGGACCCATTGAATTATTAAATTGAACTCTGTATCCGGTATTGACACGAATTTGGTTGTTATCATTCAACCATTCAACCTTAAACTTTATTATTCTGTCAGGAGTTGCCAATCTTCTTATAATATTATGGTTTGCATATTTTTCATCCGCAAGATATAGTGGTGCTATAGATAATAAAACCTCTTCGACTGCTTGATAAAAAACATCGTGTTCAAAACGATGACCTTCTACCATTTTGTGTATCTCTTTTTTAATGAACTTGTTAACTTCTACCATATCTGAATTTTTATCTAATTTCACTCTATCTCCTTAAAATATACTATACAATGAACAACGAATATTGCTCAAAAATCTACAACACACGAGTTTGATATTCCCTTATTTTAATTGTATCACTTATCCGTTAAAAAATTAGCTAGGGAGAGACTCGAAATCAAGTTGAAAATCCATGAATGTCCTATATACGGGCAATCTTAATTTAAATAGTTAGCTGGGCAGACAATTAACGTACAATTTTGGCAGAGTCTGCCAAATAATTCTTTAGACGCCCATTTTTTTCATTAGTCTTATTTTTGAATATACATGGAAATTTAAAGTAATTGAAAAGCAAACACTATGGTACTTAGCTAATTACCCTTTCAATTTTTTATGAACTTCATCAAACGTCGCCTTTGAGCTCTCACTCTCAATAGTGTACCTGCTTACTACAATAATAGCCACCCAAGCCACAACAAATCCAGGTAACAACTCATAGAGGTCAAATAACCCACCCTCAAGCTGTTTATATACAATTACAGTCAAAGCCCCAGAAACCATACCAGCGATAGCCCCCTGCTTGGTAATCCCTCTATGATATAAGCTTAAGATAATCAAGGGTCCAAACGCAGAACCAAACCCGGCCCAGGCATATGAAACCAACTCAAGGACACTTGAGTTCCTGTCTGTTGAGATATATAGAGCGATAAGCGCTATGAGTATCACCGTGATTCTCCCTATCCATACCAGTTCTTTATTGCTTGCATCTTTTCTAATAATAGCATGGTAGATATCGCGCGTCAATACAGAGGATGAGACCAAGAGCTGAGAGTCGATAGTACTCATAATAGCTGCTAATATCGCGGCCAATAAAAAGCCTGAAATCCAAGGGTTAAAAAGGAGTTGTGAGAGTAAAATAAATATCTTCTCACTGTCTTCAAGCGCTACACCATTAGCCACCACATAAGCAAACCCAAAAAACCCAACACTGAGTGAGCCAAGAATAGAGATCCCCATCCAGGTCATCCCGATCTGTTTTGCTCTCTGCATCTCATCTTCATGACGTATGGACATAAACCTTACCAAAATATGTGGCTGACCAAAATACCCAAGCCCCCAAGCTAAAAGTGAAACAATAGCGATAAAGGAGCTTCCATGAAATAGACTTAGGTTTGCCTCTTTCACCTTCTCGATAATCAAGAGTGCTTCACTGATCCCACCAATATCACTGATAACAACAATAGGCGTCACCACAAGTGCCAACATCATCAATATCCCTTGGATAAAGTCTGTCCAACTCACAGCATTGTATCCGCCTAAGAATGTATATGAGACAATAATTACACTCCCAATTAAGAGTGCATCTGTGTAATCAAGCCCGAAGGTAGCTTCAAACAGCTTCGCCCCGCCAACAAGCCCAGAAGAGGTATAGAGTGTATAAAACACCAAAATAACAACAGCTGTAACCACCCTAAGAGAATGTCCACTCTCATCAAATCTATTTGAAAAATAGTCGGGGATCGTAATAGAGTCATTGAGATGGTGTGTATAGACTCTTAGTGGTTTAGCTACATAGTGCCAATTTAAGTATGCCCCTATCAAAAGCCCAACCGCTATCCAAGCCCCGACTATCCCTTGTGCGTACATCATTCCCGGCAGTCCAAGCAAAAGCCAACCACTCATATCTGATGCTCCAGCACTCAGTGCCGTCACTCCAGGTCCAAGTCCTCGACCACCTAAGACATAGTCACACAAGTTATCTGTTTTAAAATAGAAGTAAAAACCTATCCCCACCATTAAAACCATATATAAACTAAAAGATATTAATACAGGTATTTCCATTATTTCTCCTCTTCTTTTTTTAATCCATGTTCACCAAGATTACCATATCTGTGGTAGCTGTCTGAGATACTCTGTTCAATATAGTAGTGCATAAGTTCAATACGACCATGTGATATAAATGGATCTGAAGCGATATAGAGTGCTTGATCTGCA
>Ga0055584_100002550_pt1 | contig 17960 bp, 12 predicted proteins | sample OSDHelmetaG_FD_58716 | JGI IMG/M metagenome (GOLD analysis project Ga0055584, IMG submission 58716) | Pelagic marine sediment microbial communities from the LTER site Helgoland, North Sea, for post-phytoplankton bloom and carbon turnover... | ecosystem: Environmental > Aquatic > Marine >... | reverse complement strand
GCTTTGCGGCCGCATCGGCTGGTGTTGCACGAGTTGATCGTGCGTATTACCGCAGATATAGTGGTCCGCGAAGGTGAAAACGAGGAAGATCTCGGCATCAATTTTCGCAACATCGCCAACCGCATTTTCAGCCAGTACATCATCCCCGGCCTGATGCAGATTGAGCACGGTTTCGATACCATGCGCACCCGCATCGAAGACATGACGAACAAGGAACTTGAGGGAGCGCTGTTACCCCAGACCGCGCCTGCCAAACCAAAATCATCGTTGTGGTCAAGCTTGTTCAAGGCAAAACCGAAACCGGTAAAGGGAACCGCGCAAACCCGGCAGGAACGCGAGTTCGAAATGATCAATAATTTCAAGACGCGTGGCCTTGCCGCCAGCGACGAACTGACAGCTGCCGTGTATCGCAGCCTCTACCGTGTGCTCGGCTCGATCGCGACAACGCGCGGGTTCATCGGTAACGATCCCGCCTACCTGCGCGACATCTGCGTGCGCCATGCCTGCAATTATCTCGGCAGCCGCGAGATCGGCGCCAAGGTCGGGGTGCTGGTTGACAAGGCGATTGATGCCGAGGGATATGATCGTATCGCCGACGCCGACAAACCTATTTTACTGAGTCTCAAAGGCGCATCGGCTGCCGGCAAGAGCTCGCTGCGGCCGATGCTCAGCGAAATAATGTCACAGCTGGGCATTGATGAGCAGGGCTACGGCACCATCAGTCCTGATATCTGGCGACGCATGCTGATCGACTACGAGGCGCTCGGAGCTATCCACAAGTACGCTGGTCGCTTCACCAGCTACGAAGTCAATATCATCGACAATAAACTCGATCACTATATTCGCGCCAAAGCGGACAAACGACAGTCGATTCCACATTTAATGGTCGACCGTTTTCGCTTTGACAGTTTCGCCAGTGAAAAAATCACCCGCGTGTTACACAATACCTACGTACGCTACATCGATACCATGTACATGTATTTTGTGGTAACTCCGCCCGAGGCAACCGTAGAGCGCGGCTGGGAACGTGGCCAGGTGCGCGGTCGCTACAAGGCGGTCGAGGATTTCCTCGGACATTGCATCGAGGCCTACGCGGGAATGCCAAAACTGCTGTTCAAGTGGACCTCCCACAAGACGCCCACTTATTTTTTCGAGTTTCTGGACAACAGTGTACCCAAGGGGATCTACCCCGAACTGATCGCTCGCGGCACCCAGGGCAAAATGCAGATTTACCAGTTGCGTTCGCTGATCGATATCGAACGCTATCAACGCATCAACGTGCTCGCCACCTGCCCCGAGGAGGTCGCGGCACCACAACAACAGCTGCAGGTCGCCAGTAACCTGGGGTTTTTCAGGCAATGTATCAAACGCTTCGCGCTGATCGAGTTTATCGACCGCCCCAGCGAGAGCTGTTTCCTCGTAATTCGCAGCGGTAGTTTCGAGGTCTGCAACGCGCCCCTGTTTGCACAACATCTGGCCGATGATAGCCTGCGCGAAATGCTTGCCGAACTAGCAGCTGATTTGCTGATCGAATAATCCCTGGGCTACACTGCGGCCAATGTAGAGATTATCGGCATGGGTACATTCTTATGAGTAAAGCAATCGGCGGCAGCTGCCTCTGCGGTGCGGTCCGTTACCAGTTTCACGGACCCGAGTATGTATTCCAGTATTGCCACTGCTCGCGTTGCCGTAAATTCACAGGTAGCGCCCATGCCAGTAATATCATCGTTGCACCCGAACATTTCGAATGGTTGAGCGGAGCCGATCAGGTCGGCCGTTATGAACCCCCGGAAGCCAAACATTTTGCCACCTCCTTCTGCCGGCGCTGCGGATCATCGCTACCATGGGAGGCGCAAACTGGCGGCGCGGTAATCATCCCGGCCGGCACCCTTGACGAAGATCCTGGTATACGTCCCAGCCAGAATATCTTCTGGAAAAATCGCGTCGCCTGGCGTGAAGCCGTGGAGTCGTTGCCCCATTACGACGAGTTGCAACCGCGCAGGGTCAAGGACTGAAGCGTCACAGTCAGGTAAGGCTGCGCACTGATTCTGGCCTTGATTGGCCTGGTCACAGGCCAGGCCGGCACAATATCCCGGTAAGCGCTCGCTGCCTAGCGGGAGATGCTGTTTGCAAAATCAGAACAGATTCTGCTGCTGTCGCGTGATCGTATCCATGGACGAGCCGATCGCATTTAAAATAGTATCCGCGATCGGGGTTAACTGACGCTCGACGATGTGCTCGTAATCGAGGCGAGCGCTCTGGCATTCCAGCGTCTCGGCGCCTGCTACCGTGACCACATAGCTGATCCAGCTGCGATTACGGTATCGTGAGGGCTCATTTTTCTGCCGGAACTCGGCTTCCGCCTTGATGGCTGCCTGGGCGTGCGGTGGAATGTTTTTCTGATATTCGCCCAGCTTCTTGTGCAAGCGCTTGCGATATACCAGCTTGTCGTCGAGCTTGCCCTGGTAGAGGTCGGCTAAAGTCTGCTGGATAAAGTCGACCGGATCGGCGCCGTCAAAAATCAACTGGTACAGGGCCTGCTGGAATTCGCGCGCGAGCTCGGTCCAGTCGGTACGTACCGTCTCCAGCCCCTTGTAGATAATTTTCCGCTGACCCTGGCCATCATCGACCAGCCCGGCATAGCGCTTTTTACTACCCTGGTCCGAACCTCGTGTGGTCGGCATGAAGAACTGCTGGAAATGGGTTTCGTATTCCATCTCGAGACAGGACTCGATGCCGTGTTGTTGCTGCAGGTGATCGCGCCAGTAATCATTGATCTGCGCGACCAGGTGATTACCGATTTCAGCGGCAGCCTGATTGTCATAGCTGCCGTTCAGCGATACGAATACCGAATCGGTATCACCGTAGGTTACCTCGTAGCCTTCTGCCTCGATGAGCTTGACGGTCTGAATGATAATATCGTGTCCACGCTTTGTGATCGAACTGGTCAGGCGTGAATCGTGTAGCCGGCAACCGCTGGTGCCGAGTACACCGTAGAACGAATTCATGATAATTTTGATCGCCTGTGACAAGGCGGCATTGGCATCACGCTTGGCCTGGTCGCGCGCCGCCCACAGGCTTTCGATGATTTGCGGCAGAATGTGTTCGTTTTTGTGAAAACTTGCACCATCGTAGCCTGGAATAATGTCGGCCTCTTGCGCGCTTGCCGCTGCCAAGCGCGCGTAGGGATCTACACGAAATGTGCGGATGATACTCGGGTACAGGCTCTTGTAATCAAGCACCAGCACCGAACCCTGTAGCCCCGGTTTCGAATCCATCACATAACCCCCGGGCGCGCTCAAGTCACCCTGGTAGTCGCCGATATTGGGGGCGATATAGCCCTTGCGATGCAGACGTGGCAGATACAGATTGTCAAAGGCCGCGACCGAACCACCGGCACGGTCCATCTCGAGACCGGTGAGCTGGGCGCGTTCGATCGCGAATCGGATCAACTCGGCATGTTCAAAAATATCCCAAACCAGTTGGCAGTCTTCGAGATTGTAGGCCGCCAGTTGCGGCTTGTTGTCACGAAACTGTTGGCGAATCTGCTTGGCCTTGTAGAGAGGGTCGGCCTTGTCGTGATCGTGAATCAGCTTACCGCGACCGAGGAGTTCACGCGCTACCGCTTCGAGCGCAAAACTTGGAAAGTTATAGGTCGCAGCGCGCAGGGTATCGATGCCATCGAGAACCACTCTGCCCGGGATCAACACGAAATAGTGGCTACGATCGGCCTGCGACTGGCGCCATTGCGGTAACGCGCCTTTACGCCCGATAGCGAGCGGCACTGCCAGAGCTGTCGCCTTTTTTTGCAGCAGCCGCAGATCGAAATTGACCAGGTTCCAGCCAATCAGAATATCGGGGTCAATTTGTTCCACCCATTCGATCCAGCGTTGCAACAGGCTGCGCTCATCGCCGAGGTACTCGATCAGCTCGTCATCCACGCCATCACCGATCATCAGCACACGTCGAACCTGCGCACTGACGAAGGCTATCGAGAACAGCGCATCGCTTTCGTAATCAGTTTCGATGTCGAAGGACATGACTGCAAAATCAGGACGAAATTCACCTGGCTGCAAACGCGGGTTGTGGACTACCCGAGGACTGTAATCCGCGTTGATATCGATCGCCGCGGTGATAAAACGTTCACACAGAAAGCGCTCGGGCGGCCGGATATCGGCTTCATAACAGGCGATGCCCTGTTGTGTCAGGCGATCGCGCGCACGATAAAGCTGCTGCTGCGAATCGAAGTAGACCCCGCTAACCGGATCCCCGGAAAAGCTGCGTAATTGCAAGGGCTTAATACTGACGCCACGGCTATTGCCGAGTAACTGCCTTGCTGCAGCAACATCAAACTCGCGAATGAAAAACAAAGGCTGTTGCCGATGAATCGATACCGCCAGCGGACCCTCGGCCGTACTCAACCAGAAATCGAGGCGCACACCGTCGCGATCATCCACCCATTGCCGGGTTAACAGAAATCCCGGCGTCACAACGACCTTTCCATGGCCGCAATCACCTCACCCACCTGTTTCGCCAGTCCTTCGTCACGGTAATAGAGCACGATATCGAGCTCGATTTGCCCGAGTTCCCCAGCATAGGAAACCAGCCGTCGATCAGCCAGTTCCTGCCCGCAAATTTCACCGGTCAACCATGCGATTCCCATATCGGCCAGCGCCATTTCCTTGAGGCTTGCGGAAAACGCCGACTCGCAGATGGTTTCTATGCGGTAATCGCGAATCACCTCCGGCAAGCAGCTGGCAGCCAGTGCTTCAGCGAAGAATCCGTGTTGCTGATACATCAGCAAAGGAATGGCCATGCCCGGTGTCAACGGCCCTAGTTGTTGTGCAAGCGCGGTCGATGCTACCGGTATCAGACGATCCTTACCCAGGTCAATCTTATGTACCGCACTGTGCGAGAAATCGAAACGCCGCAACGAACTCTGATAACACAGCAGCAGATCGGCCTCGTTATAAAACAGCGCCTCGCACTCGTCGTAGTTAACCGGAACAACACGATAGCTCGCCTCGGGAAGATTTTTTTTAACACCACGAATCAAGGTCGGAAACCGTGAGATTGCCAGAGTGTGTTGCGCCACGAAAGTAACCCGCTCGGTGGTTTCATGGACGCTGTTACGCAGCGCATAAAAGCGGTTGACCAGGTCGCGCACGCCATCTTCCAACGCAAGTCCGGCGCTACGAATCCTGATCGGTTTGGTACTGCGGTCCACCAGTTCGACTCCGAGCCATTGCTCCAATTGGCGGATGCGCCTCGAATAAGCAGGCTGCGTGACGTGGCGACGCGCCGCGGCGCGCGATATCGACTGCTCTTCCAGCAGCGCCAGCAAATCCTCAAGCCATTTCAATTCCATCGAGTGCTTCGATCCCCTAATATTACTTTATTTAACTTTAAGTTAAATAATTGGCATTATTATCGCATAAGAAGGTATGTAATCATGCGTAAAATTAATTTTGGAGACTATTATGCATCTATCCCGCTTTCCGCGCCTGCACCTTGCCCACCTGCCCACTCCGCTCGAGCCCATGCCGCGCATTTCGGAACACCTCGGAGGCCCCAGTCTTTGGATCAAGCGCGATGACTGCACCGGCCTGTCATCGGGCGGCAACAAGACACGCAAGCTCGAATTTTTAATGGCCGACGCGGTAGAGCGTGGCGCGGATACCATCATTACCCAGGGTGCGACCCAATCCAACCATGCGCGCCAGAGCTGTGCTGCCGCGGCCAGGCTCGGTATGGGAAGCCATATCCTGCTGGAAGACCGCACCGGTTACCACGACGAGGCTTATGCTTACAACGGCAACGTTCTGCTCGATCAGTTACACGGAGCCACGATCTCACTGCGCCCGGCTGGCAGCGACATGAATGCCGAGATGGAGTTACTTGCGCAACAGTTACGTGATGATGGCAGAAAGCCCTATGTCATCCCGGGTGGCGGCTCAAACGAAACGGGAGCACTGGGTTACGTCAACGCTGCTTTCGAAATGACGCATCAGGCCAACGAACGCTCGCTGCGCATCGACCACCTGGTCCATGCCACCGGTAGCGCCGGTACCCAGGCGGGTCTGGTAGTCGGTATGCAAGCCATGAACGCCGGCATCCCAGTGTACGGCGTCAGCGTACGTGCCCCCAAAGCGAAGCAGGAAGAAAATGTATTCGGCCTTGCACAACGCACGCTCGACTTCATGGGCCTCGCCCAGAGTCTGGTGCCACGTGATAGCGTGGTCGCCAACAGCGATTACGTCGGCGACGGCTATGGTCTACCGACCGATTCGATGGTCGAGGCTGTCAAAATGCTGGCAAATTATGAAGGCATTCTGCTCGACCCGGTCTATTCCGGAAAAGGTTTTGCCGGCCTCATCGACCTGGTTCGCAAAGGGCATTTCAAGAAAGGCGAAAACGTTGTATTCCTGCATACCGGTGGCAGTGTTTCGTTGTTTGCCTACCCGAAGGCTTTTAATTTACCCGGTTACGCTTAAGTAGTCCGCCTAAAGACGAGAAACCATCATGTTACATCTGAAGAAACCTGAACTGGCACCTGAGGAATCCGATCGACAGGTGCGCGCCGCGGTCGAGTCCATGCTCGATGATATCGAGCTGCGGGGCGAAGCCGCGATCCGTGATCTTGCCAGAAAATTCGACCACTGGGAAAGCGACTTTGTGCTCACCGATAGCAAGAAACAGGCGCTTATCGATTCACTACCCGAATCAGTCAAAGCTGACATTCGTTTTGCCTATGAACAGGTTTATCGCTTTGCCGAGGCACAACGTGACAGCCTGCAATCCTTCGAAGTCGAGACCCATCCTGGAGTAATCCTGGGTCAGCGCGTGGTACCGGTGCAATGTGCCGGTTGCTATGTGCCTGGCGGACGCTATGCCCATGCCGCGTCGGCAATCATGAGCGTGGCCACGGCAAAGGCAGCGGGGGTTCCATTTGTCGTTGCCGCATCTCCACCTCGGGGCGATTCCATCGATGCGGCGGTCTGCTATGCCATGGATCTGGCGGGTGCCGACCTGATCCTTGAAATGGGTGGCGTGCACGCGGTGGCCGCCATGGCAAAAGGAATTTTTACCGGGAGACCCGCCGACATTCTGGTTGGCCCGGGCAATGCTTACGTCGCCGAAGCCAAGCGTATCCTGTTTGGGCAGGTGGGCATCGACGTATTTGCCGGCCCTACAGAGTCAGCCATTATTGCGGACGAGAATGCGGATCCGATGACCATCGCAGTCGATCTGACCTCGCAGGCCGAACATGGCGTCAATTCACCCGTGTGGCTGTTTACCACCTCCGCGACCCTGGCGCACAAAGTTGCAGAACTGGTGCCGTTGGTTGCCGCCGACATGCCAAACGCCGATGTGGTCAACCAGGCCTGGCGCGATTATGGTGAGATCTTCGTTTGCGATAGCCGCGAAGAAATAGTCGAAATCAGCGATCGCTACGCCAGCGAACACCTGCAGGTAATGGCGGCGGATCTGGAGTGGTGGAAGCAGAATCTAAACAACTACGGTTCGCTGTTCCTCGGCGAGGGCAGCACCGTTACCCATGGCGACAAGTGCTCCGGCACCAATCATATACTGCCGACCAAACGCGCCGGCCGCTACAGCGGCGGATTGAACGTACAGAAATTCATGAAAGTACTGACTTACCAGCAAATCGACGAAAGCGCCAACGAGGTGTTCAGTGCGGTTGCTTCACGCATTTCCCGAATCGAGGGCATGGAAGGCCACGCACGCGCCTGTGACTGGCGTCTGCGTAAATACTTTCCACAACAGGAATGGGATTTCGAAGTATACGACCAGGCCAAATACTAATCAGTCGCACAGTATGGCGTCGCCGAGGATTACCCGACGGCACTGCGCAACAGACAGGTAAAAGTTATTCCCGCGAAAGCGGTAATCTTGTAAAGTTCATTCACAAATTGTCTGCAAGGCACCGTAAACCACTCAAACGATTCCGCGATCCTATGACGAAAGCCCACTTCAACAAACCCTTTACCCAGCAGGAAGCTATTCCACAGGCCGGTATAGACGCGGCTGTGGAGCTAATGCAAACCGGCCGCCTGCATCGTTATAACACCATCGCCGGTGAAACCGCAGCAGCGGCGCTACTGGAAAAAGAATACGCTGACTACATGGGTCAACGTTATTGCCTCGCCTGTACCTCGGGTGGCTACGCATTGCACGTTGCACTGAAGGCCGCCGGTTTAGGTGCGGGCGAGTCGGTACTGACTAACGCATTCACGCTGGCGCCGGTACCGGGCGCAATCGATAATGCCGGCGGCAAGCCGGTGTTGGTCGAAATCGATGCGAACTACTGTGTCGATCTCGCTCACCTGGAAGCACAAATGGTGCAATCCAGGGCGCGCTTCTTCATGCTGTCGCACATGCGCGGACACATTGCCGACATGGATGCCGTGGTCGCATTATGCGAACGCTACAAGGTTATTTTGATCGAAGATTGCGCCCATACCATGGGCGCAAGCTGGAATGGGAAACGCTCCGGCAGTTTCGGCCGGGTGGCCTGTTTCAGCACGCAGACCTACAAGCACATGAACTCCGGCGAAGGCGGCCTGCTGACTACCGACGATGGCGACATCATGGCGCGCGCCATCATCTACTCGGGTTCCTACATGCTCTACGAACGCCACGGCACCTTACCCGAACTCGAACGCTTTAACGACATACGACTCGACACCCCCAATTACAGCGGGCGCATGGACAATCTGCGCGCCACCATCCTGCTCGCCCAGCTGCCCGCACTGGAGCGCAACTGCAGCCGCTGGAACGACCGTTACCAGGCCTTGCAATCGCGCCTGGCGCAATGCCCGCAAATACAACTTCCGCATCGCCCCGAAGCCGAATACTTTGTCGGCAGCTCACTACAATTTCGGGTCGAAGAGCTGGACAAGGATCAGGTCGCAGCGTTTATCGCCAGCTGCGCATCGCGCGGTGTCGAACTCAAATGGTTTGGCGGTGCCGAGCCCCAGGGTTTTACCAGCCGCTACGACAGCTGGCGCTACATCGAGAACAAGCAACACCTGCCGAAAACCCTGGCGATCCTGGCAAATACCTTCGATCTGCGCATACCGCTGACATTTAGCGTCGAAGACATGGATACCATCGCCGATATCATCATCGATGAAACGACCTCTGTGATTGCTTAATTCCTTTCACGGCGTCAATCCCGATACGTCGGGCCACCGCTAAGCAGGCCGCACACGGTCGGGAATGATTATAAGTCGGAGGTGGTTATTCGGATTGCAATTGCTGCATCTGCTCCATCATTTTTTGCATTTGCTGCTGCATTTCCGGCGTCATCTGCCCACCGTTTTGCTCTATCTGCTCCATCATCTGATTCATATCCGGCATTTTCTGAATCACTTCCTGTCCCTGTCGCATGGCCTGCTTCACTTTTTCGTTCATATCGACGACTTTCATCCCCGCTGGCAGCTCATAATAATTTTCAGCCAGTTTCGCATCGGTACTGAGCGACAATACTTCGAACAACAATTCCCCCTTGTTATCAACGACACGCATGGCGAATCCCGCCGTATCGACAAGATCGGCCAGGCGCGAAGTCGCACGCTGACATTCTGTCAATAGTCCAGCCATGCCGGCGCTCAAACTGCGCATCATTTTATGCATGCCCTGCATGGCTTCGAACATAAGCCGCAAGTCCCGGTTCTGCATCAGCTCGGAGGATCCGTTCAGAATGCCACACTGTATGCCATTGGAAATCAGGTCAAATCTGCCGGTGCCATATCCCGCAATATCCTCACCAACACCCCTCGGTTTGAGGCTGATGCTCAATCGCTCATCTTCCTTCACCCCGGCGATTTCAACCGGTGTCGCCCTGATGATTTCATTGTGCCTTGGATCGACCATGAAATAGTCGCCACTGGCACTATCGACCACAACGTATCCCGACATATTTGCACCGTTGATGCGCACTTTTTGACCACTGCTGCTGATGGTGCTGCTGCGGCCGCTGACATCCTTGAACTTGATCTGAACATCCGCCCAAGCGGCATTACACAATCCGCAGGACAATAAACAATAGAGAATCGCTTTCATGACTTACACCAGTTTAATCGAGCTTGTATCCAGCCACATGGTAACACCAGGAAACAACGCTGCCGACACAAAACACGTCAGGCATGATCAATGAGCCACTTTCTGAGCTCCAGCGCCTTACGATTGACGTAACGCGATGGCGAGGTCTCGATCGCGTAGCCGAAACCATCGAGGCGATGCGCAAATGGCGCCAACAGGTCCCCGGCATCGAGCTCGCGCTGCATCAGCGCATCAGCCATGGTCCAGCCCTGCCCGTCCACCGCCGCCTGGGTGCGCACGTTGGCATCCTCAACGACTCGCCGAGGATTTTTCAGGGGCTGTTGCCTGCCATACCAGGCCTGCCACAGATCCAGCGAGCGGTCTTCACACAGCAATGGGATCGAAGCCAGCGCTGGCGTCGACAGCTCGTCCACTTGCATCCCGGCAGCGCTGATCTCTATTGACTCAAGCAGTCGTGGACTGCAAACCGGAAACAGCGGCATCGGCAGTTCCAGCGGCCGCTGGTGGTTTATTTTGCCATCCATACGGCACCAGCGAATAACGAAATCGACATCCTGAATTCGGAAATTTCCGGCGTTGACTGAGTGCTGCAGCAGGATTGAAGTGTCGGGATTGATATGATTGAAGCCGGATATGCGTGGCGATAACCAGCGTAGCGCAACATAGGTTGTCGCACCGATCAGCACGTCATGGTTACCCTCACCCGGCTTGATTCGCTTGAGGGTATCATCCAGATCGGCAAAGCTGCGCTGCGTGGTTTGCAGCAATTGTTGACCGGCATGGGTCAGGTAGACCTGGCGCACAGTACGTTGAAACAGCGCGCAATCGAGCGCCTCCTCGAGGCGACGGATCTGGTAGCTGACCGCTCCCTTGGTGATGCACAGTTCCCGCGCGGCCAGGCTGAAGCTCAACTGGCGTGCCGCTGACTCAAATACCTTGAGAGCATCTAGTGGCGGGAGGGCGTGTTTCATCGCAGGGCTTTGATCACGAGAGATGGATCAGTATATTTTCCATAGAATTGGCCACAAGCCTTTAATACAATGATCATAGTTTAATTTTCTTAAACTATGCAGAGCTAATTTCGATTGTCAAATCAATTCAGATCGGCATGATTGATGAAAAGCGGACAGCACATTGATGATGAACAAACCGATCAAATCACAGGCGCGCGTCGTCGTTATCGGCGGCGGCATCGCCGGCTGCTCGACGCTTTACCATTTAACCCGTGAAGGCTGGACTGACGTCGTACTGCTCGAGCGCGATGAACTGACCTCGGGTTCCACCTGGCACGCGGCGGCACAGGTTACCCAGTTTGGTGCCAACCAGACCATGGTTGCGCTCAAACGTCACAGCATCGACCTGTATCGCGAACTCGCCGGCGATACGGACAACCCGATTTCTTACCACATCACCGGCGGCATGCGTCTAGCGCATACCCAGGCGCAGGTCGACACCTATAAGCACTACATCGACATGGCTGGTGGTATGGGCGTTGACATGGAATTCATAGACGCAGACGAAGTCGGCCGGCGCCATCCACTAATCAATACGCAGGGACTGCTCGGCGCCTGGTGGGATCCGCTCGACGGCGATATCGATCCGGCTGGCATCACTTTTGCCCTGGCCCGCCAGGCACGCGCTGCCGGTGCCGAGGTATATCGCTTCAACCCGGTCGAAGGCATCACGCGCAAAGCCAACGGTGAATTCATCGTACACAGCAAACACGGTGACATCACCTGCGAGAAAGTCGTCAATGCGACCGGCTATCGCGTCAACGAGGTCGGCATCATGCTCGGGGTAAACCATCCGGTTACCTCGATGGAGCACATGTATTTTCTGACCGACACGATGCCCGAACTCGAAGCACTCGATTTTCGCGTGCCCATCATCCGCGACCCGGGTGACGACTTCTACAGCCGCCAGGAGAAAAACGGCTTGCTGGTGGGTGTTTACGAGCAAGCTTGCCAGCCCTTCGGCATGGACGGCATCGACCCCGACTTCACCCAGGCGCTGTGCCCTTCTGATCTCGAGCGTTGCCTCGACAACATGGAGCATATATTCGAACGCCTGCCCGTACTGACCGAGGCTGGTATACACACCGTGATCAACGGACCAATTACCTATACCATCGATGGTGCGCCGTTGATCGGGCAGATCCCTGGAATCGTAAACGCCTACTGTGCGATTGGACTGCGTGCCGGCATCGGTGAATCCGGCGGTCACGGCAAGTTGCTCGCACAAATTATCGTGCACGGCGAATGCGAGTGGGATGCCTGGTTCCTAGACCCACGGCGCTTTACCCAGTACGCCAATACCGAGCACACCTGCCTCAAGGCAATCGAAGATTATCAGAACGAATTTCACTATCACCTGCCGCACGAACAGCGCCCGGCAGCGCGACTCGCTCGTACTACACCGCTGTACCCGGTACTTGACCAGATTGATTGTGCCTGGGGTGTCGTCAACGGCTGGGAACGCGCACTGTTCTTCAAACCACAGGCCGATTTCATCGACGAGCACAGTTACCGCTTCACTGAAACGCGTAAGGTTGTTGCAAAAGAGATCCAGCACCTGCAGCAGAATGTCAGCATCATGGAAGTGTCGGGGTTCAATCGTTATGAAATAAGCGGCGAAGGCGTTGAGGAGTTTCTCGATCACATGACCTGCAGTCGCCTGCCACGCGACATCGGCAAGCTCGGATTGTGCTACCTGCTCACTGATAAAGGGCATATTCAGAGCGAAGCGACACTGGTCAAGCGCAGTGATGATTGCTACTGGTGGGGCTCCGCGGCCGCTGCCGAATGGCATGACCGGGACTGGTTGAAGCGCCACAGGCCCGATTCGGTATCCATCACCGAAATGGCCAACAGTCACACCATCCTGGTGGTGGCAGGCCCACAGTCGCGCGCGCTGCTGCAATCTGTTTCACCGCGTTGCGACTGGTCGCGCGACGCCTTTCCCTGGTTGCGATGCCAGTCAATGTTCATCGGTCACGCCGAAATCGTTGCGATGACGGTCAGCTTCAGCGGCGAGCTTGCCTACGAACTGCACGTGCCCAACGAACAGCTCTACCTGGTGTGGCAGATTCTAAATCAGGCCAGTAACGATTTTGATCTGGGCTACTTCGGACTATACGCGACCGAATCGATGCGCCTGGAAAAGGGTTACCTGCACTGGAAAGTCGACCTCATCGTCGAACACAACCCCTACGAGGCAAGACTCGAGCATTTCGTCAAACTGGACAAGGGTGATTTCATCGGCAAGCAAGCCCTGCTTGAAGAAATAGAACGCGGCCCGCGCAAGTTGCTGGTGTCGATGACTATAGATTGTGACATTGCCCCGGCACATGGCGGCGATCCCGTGTTCGCCGGCGAACAGCAGGTGGGATCAATCACATCGGCGGGCTATGGGCACCGTGTAAGTCGCAACATTGCCTATGCCTACGTGGATCCGGGCAGTTCGACAATTGGCACCCCCCTTGCCGTCGGCATTCTCGGTGAACGCTATAGCGCCGAGGTAGTTGAAGCAATACTGTATGACCCCGATAACCGGATACCCCGTTCATGAGCGAAAAATCCCGTAGCCGCAGACACCGTGGCGGCAGTCGCAAAGCGATGCAGGCAAGACGCAGCAAACCACCTGAAATCAACCCGGCACCCGCCGGCCCGAAAGGCGGGCAGTACCGCCCGCTGACCGATAGCCAGGTCGAGCAGATCTACAATACCTCCCTGCGCATGCTCGCCGAACTCGGCATGGGCGATTCACCGGCGGCGCTCACCGAACGCGCACTGGAATGTGGTGCGACTATCAATGAACTGGGGCGTCTTTGTTTCTCGCGCGACATGGTCGAAGACATCATCGAGGGCGCCTGCAAGTCGTTCGTATTTTACGGGCGCGACGATCGATACAGCTTTGAAGTCGGCGGGGACCGGGTGTACTTCGGCACTGGTGGCGCCGCGGTGCAGACGCTGGATCTCGATTCGCACCTTTATCGCCCGTCAACCCTGCGCGATCTAGCCGACTTCACGCGACTGGCCGATACGCTGCCCAACATTTCCTGGTTTACCCGCTGCTGTGTCGCCACCGACGTCCCCGATATCTTCGAACTCGACTTCAACACTGCCTATTGCCTGATGCGTAACACACAAAAGCCGGTTGGCACCAACTTTACCCTGGGCGAGCATGTCGACCCCATCATCGACATGTTTGATGCCGTCGCCGGTGGTCCCGGCAAGTTTGCGGAAAAACCTTTCTGCAAGTCGCACATCAGCCCGATCATTTCACCGATGCGCTACGGCGAGGACGCGTTTGATGTCGCCATCGCGAGCATTCGCCGTGGCATGCCGATCAATTCCATCACCGCTGCGATGTCGGGCGCGACCTCGCCGGCCACCATTGACGGTATGCTCGCCGCGTCGTTTGCCGAGACCCTGGCGGCGCTGGTCATGGTCAATATTTTTGCGCCCGGCTATCCGATGATTTTTTCCAACTGGCCGTTCGTGATCGATCTGCGCACCGGCGCCTTCTGCGGCGGCGGCGGTGAAATTTCGATTCTGAACGCCGGAGCGGCACAACTTGCCAATCATTGCGGACTACCCTCCGGGGTCGCCTCGAGCATGTCCGACGCCAAGGCGGTGGACGCACAGATGGGCATGGAAAAAGCGCTGTCGTCGCTCGCCTGCGGTCTTTCCGGCGCCAACATGGTGTACGAATCCTCGGGTATGATGGCAAGCCTGCTCGGCGTCTCCTTCGAAGCCTTCGTACTCGATAATGAAATGTTATCGCACGTCTACCGCATGATTCGCGGCGTCGAAGTCAGCGAGGAGACGCTGGCCTTCGAGGCGATGAAAAGCGTCATTACCGGGGCAGGCCATTTCATCGGTGAAACCCAGACCATGGAAGCGATGGAACGTGATTATTATTACCCAAAACTGGGCGATCGGCTCGAACCGGCTACCTGGGCCGAGTCAGGCGCGCAAGATGCCTGGCAGCGCTCCAACCGCGAAGTGCGCGAAGTACTGGCGCGCCACCAGCCGAATTACATCGACGCGGCGGTCGATGCGAAAATTCGCGCACAGTTCATTATCAAGATCTAAGGCGACGCAGCGGAATAGTGCAGAATCCAGATAATTATGTCGTTCCCAACCGAATGCGGCTTACCTGGCGGCGCTCTGACGAATCAGAATCTTGAGCAGAAATTTTGATTTTGATTGCAGGGCCCTTTAAATCACTTTTTCAAATGCAGCAAGGGCGGAAATAATTCAAATTCTCGCAGGCTCTCCGCCAGAATGGCAATGAAACTGTTTTTCATCCCACTGCTGGGAAACATGTTCTGAACGTCCATGACATCGAAATAACGATGTTCTGCATAACTCGGATTCCACAGAATCAACGGGCATTCCTGTTTCGAATAAATTGCAGTACCCATGCCCTTGTGGATTGAACGCACTTCGATCTCGTCAATCTCAATATTTTCACTCAGGTAAAGGCAGGAGTTCACCTCCACCTTCATGATTTTCTCGATAGCAGATTGCGGATGAATCTCTCCAACTACGTGAATCATGCGCGTCGCCTCAGCATCAGATTCCACCAGGTTAAACGGCCCCTGGATATCGTCACGAACAAAGGTATAAGCATCACCTTGATGAACAATCTTGCCGACCGTCAACAGGTTATCGACGATTTTGGCGGCATAGTACTTTGAAATGTCTTGAAAAATATCTTTCATTCGATTCTGTGGTATTTCAGGTTTTCCAATTCGCAGGCACGCGCCATTACAGCACTACGGATACTCCCGAGTATAGACGCCCTTTACAGTTTAGCTGGCGCTATTAATCGGCGCGCCGAAGACCGTTTTCTGACGAGCATTGAGTCCAGCGTAACTAGCTGCTAAATTGGAAAATCTGAGCAAACATTGACTATCATGCCCAAAATCAATAACGCCCCGACTGCGCGTCTCATCAATACTGTCACAGACCATGACTGATTTCTTTGCGGCGGGGCTCGGCCAGGTTGACCCGTTGATTCGCGAAGCACTGGACGCCGAGCTTAAACGCCAGCAAACCCACATCGAGCTGATCGCATCGGAAAATATCGTCAGCCGCGCCGTACTCGATGCCCTCGGTCACCCGATCACCAATAAAACGCTGGAAGGCTATCCCGGTCACCGTTTTCACGGCGGCGGTGAATACGTCGATATCGTTGAGCAGGCGGTGATAGATCGCGCTGGTGAATTGTTTGGCTGCAGCTACGTCAATGCGCAACCTCATTCGGGAACTCAGGCTAACCAGGCGGTGTTCTTCGCGACGATCAAACCAGGTGATCGTGTATTGAGCCTGAATCTGGCCGCGGGCGGTCATTTGAGCCACGGCGCCAGCCCCAACCTGTCGGGACGCTGGTTTGACGCGCAACATTACGGTGTTGATCGAGAATCCGGCCTGATCGACTACGATCAGGTCGCGCGCATGGCGAGTGACATTCGTCCTGCTCTATTAATCGCAGGGGGGTCGGCTTATCCGCGCCATATCGATTTCGAACGCATGCGCCATATCGCCGACTCGGTGGACGCTTTGTTGCTGGTCGACATGGCGCATTTTGCCGGCCTGGTCGCCGCCGGAGTGCACCCCTCCCCGCTACCCCACGCCGATATCGTCACCTGCACCACCACCAAAACACTGCGCGGCCCGCGCGGTGGTCTGATTTTGGCGCGCGATTCAAGCTGGGCAGCGCGATTGCAATCGGCGATCTTCCCAGGAGTGCAAGGTAGCCTGCATAGCCAGATCATCGCCGCCAAGGCGGTTTGCCTGGGCGAAGCGCTAAGCGATAACTTCAAGCGTTATGGCCGCCAGGTCGTAGAAAATGCAGGCACGCTCGCAGCGACCTTGTCCGCTAACGGCATACGCCTGGTTAGCGGTGGCACCGATACCCACATGCTGTTACTCGATCTGTCGCCACAGAGACTGCGCGGCCAACAACTGCAGGATAGTCTCGCCGAAGTGCACCTGACCTCCAACAAAAACCCGATACCCTTCGATTTGGCCAAACCCTCGGAATGGGCGGGCTTGCGTCTCGGCGTGGGCGCAGCAACCACACGCGGACTGCAACAGGATGACTTCAGCCTGCTGGGCGAGATCATTGCCCGCGCCGTAACACGCTGCAGTGAAGCAAGCGCAGACGGCATTGAAGACGATCAGCGCAAGGTGGCCGCGTTGTGCACGCGCTATCCCATCTACCCTTAGCTGCTATCGATATACATCCCTTGATGTCAGCTATGCCGCCCGGGGACGACCTCCGGAAACCAAATGTAAGTGACAATCCTCGGCCAGCAACTGAGCCTGGAGATACTGGCATACCGCCAGCCCGCATATCTCACCGTTTTAAGTAGCGAGTGCGCCGCATGACTGCAGGAATGCGGCTCGACGCGGCGTTCCGATCCGGCGATCCGGCGATCCGGCGCCCAGGTAGAGCGCCAAAGCAGGCGCTATCAGGCGACGCATGGAGCAGTTGCCGGACAGGAATTCGCCGAGAGATAGGGGCTAGTATGGGTGGTCACGTATTTTTAAGCGGAATAGCAATCTTGACAGAACAAGTTCACCAACAAAGAAGGCCACTATGACAGTCGCGGCAGCTAAGCCATTTAGACCAAGGGCTTGCCAGCACAATAATAATGGGAATATCGACTCTGGAAGCTGGTCAAGTCCAAGCGCTCTGCTACTGGGCGCTAACCCCAGGCGGCGCTTGATAAAACTGGAAACAAGGTCCCCGGCTAACGAGGCTATCGCAAACAACGCCCCGGTCTGCATCGAGTAGCCGATGAATGAGGCGCCAATCGAAGTTGTCAGGATTGCAGAAAAAATGCCGCGAACAGTTTT
>Ga0055584_100002549_pt1 | contig 17960 bp, 16 predicted proteins | sample OSDHelmetaG_FD_58716 | JGI IMG/M metagenome (GOLD analysis project Ga0055584, IMG submission 58716) | Pelagic marine sediment microbial communities from the LTER site Helgoland, North Sea, for post-phytoplankton bloom and carbon turnover... | ecosystem: Environmental > Aquatic > Marine >... | reverse complement strand
TAAGCTAAATTCACAGGGCGTTATGATTAGCGCAGAACCTATTAGTGAAAGTGCACTATTCTCAATTTTTATTTCATGGTTTCCAATGCTCTTGTTGATCGGTGTTTGGGTATTTTTTTTAAGACAGATGCAGTCAGGTGGCAAAGGTGCTATGGGATTTGGGAAGTCAAAGGCAAAATTGTTAAATGAACAAAAAGGCAAGATAACGTTTGATGATGTTGCAGGTATTGATGAAGCGAAAGACGATCTACAAGAAATTGTTGAATTCTTAAAAGACCCTAAAAAGTTTCAATATTTAGGGGGAAGAATACCTAAGGGTGCGCTTCTAATAGGCCCTCCTGGAACTGGAAAAACTTTATTAGCACGTGCTATTGCTGGTGAAGCTGGTGTTCCTTTTTTCACTATCTCTGGTTCAGATTTTGTTGAAATGTTTGTTGGCGTTGGAGCTAGTCGTGTAAGAGATATGTTCGAACAAGGCAAAAAGAACGCACCGTGTATTATTTTTATTGATGAAATTGATGCCGTTGGTCGCAGTAGAGGAGCAGGTCTTGGAGGCGGGAATGATGAGAGAGAGCAGACTCTGAATCAACTGTTGGTAGAGATGGATGGGTTTGAAGAGAATGAAGGGGTAATTCTTATATCAGCTACTAATAGACCCGATGTGCTCGATCCAGCATTACTTAGACCAGGTAGGTTCGATAGGCAAGTTCATGTACCAAATCCAGACATTATTGGTCGTGAAAAAATATTAAAAGTACATGTCAAGAAAGTTAAATTATCGAATGAGATTGATTTAAAGGTTGTTGCTCGCGGAACCCCAGGTTTTTCAGGGGCGGATTTAGCTAACTTAGTTAATGAAGCGGCTTTATTAGCTGCGAGAAGAGGAAAAAGGGTCGTAACGCAGGTTGAGTTTGAAAATGCTAAAGATAAAGTAATGATGGGAGCTGAAAGAAGAACACTCGTCATGAACGATGAAGAAAAAAAATTAACAGCTTATCATGAGGCAGGGCACGCTTTAGTTGCGGTAAAACAATCAGCTTCTGATCCGATACATAAAGCTACAATTATTCCAAGGGGAAGAGCTCTCGGTATGGTTATGAGGTTACCTGAGAGAGATCAACTTTCGTTAACAAAGGAAAAGTTAAAAGCAGATTTGGCTGTTGCGATGGGTGGAAGAGCCGCTGAAGAGCTTATATTTGGAGAAGATAAAGTTACCTCCGGCGCTTCTTCAGATATAAAAATGGCTACGAATATGGCGAGAGCAATGGTTACACAATTTGGAATGAGTGATAAATTAGGGCCTTTGGCATACGGAGATAATGAAGAAGAAGTGTTCCTCGGTCATTCAGTTTCTCGCACACAAAACTTATCTGACGAAACTCAAAAAATAGTTGATACGGAGATATATAATTTTGTGGAGGAAGGCCATATATTAGCTACATCAATTATGCTTAAATATAAAAAAGAATTGATTATTATAGCCGAAGGTCTTTTGGAATATGAAACACTAAGCGGTAATGAGATTCTTGGTTTGTTAAACGGAAATAAACCTTATAGAGAAGGTGTGGCCGATGAAGATTCTATTCCTCCAGAGGATGGCTCTGTTATACCTTCTTCTGATAAAAAAGAGGCGTTGCAAAAGAATATTTCTAAGAATAAAAAAATGAAACCACAAACTCAGTCATAATTTTCTATTATTAATATAGAGATGCAGTATTAATTTTTTTTATAGGATTTTCTTATGAATAAAAAATATTTTGGTACGGATGGTATTAGGGGTAAGGCTAATGTTTCTCCAATGACACCAGAGATTGCACTCAAAGTAGGAATGGCTGCTGGGAGTGTCTACACTTCTGGTAGCCATAGACATAGAGTGGTTATTGGAAAAGATACAAGACTATCCGGTTACATGATAGAATCAGCTTTAGTAGCTGGTTTTACTTCTGTAGGTATAGATGTTTTTTTATTAGGGCCTATGCCAACTCCAGCGGTTGCAATGCTTACACGATCAATGAGAGCAGACCTTGGTGTTATGATTTCTGCTTCACATAATGAATTTGAGGATAATGGAATAAAATTATTCGGACCTGATGGTTTTAAACTCTCAGACGAAAAAGAATTAGAGATTGAAAATAATATTGATGTCGACGTATCTTCCCTGGCTGTTGAAGCAAGTAATATTGGGAGAGCGAAGAGGATAGATGATGCGCAAGCAAGATATATTGAGTTTATAAAAGGGACATTGAAACGTAATTTATCTTTTGAGGGATTAAAAATTGTAATTGATTGTGCTAACGGCGCTTCATATAAGGTGGCTCCTCTAACCTTATGGGAGCTTGGTGCGGAGGTTGTGTCAATTGGAGTATCTCCTGATGGATTTAACATTAATAAGGACTGCGGCTCGACAGCACTAAATAATTTAATTGCTAAAGTTTTGGAAGAGAAAGCAGATATCGGAATTGCTTTGGACGGAGATGCGGATAGAATAATTGTTATAGACGAAAAAGGTAGCATTGTTGATGGTGATAAATTAATGGGTTTGATAGCAGTAGAATGGAGTAAGCAGGGTAAATTAAAAAATAATGGGATTGTTTCTACTCTAATGTCAAATTTAGGCTTTGAAAATTATCTGAAGAAACAAAAAATTGATCTGCACAGAACTAAAGTTGGGGATCGATACGTGGTTGAGTGTATGAGAGAAAATAACTTTAATATTGGGGGAGAGCAATCTGGTCATATAGTTATGATGGACTACTCTTCAACTGGCGATGGATTATTGGCGGCTGTTCAAATACTGTCTGTATTAGTAGAATCCAATGAACAAATAAGTAGTTTATGTAACAAGTTCGATAATATACCCCAAGTAATAAAAAATTTTAAATACATTGATAGCAAGAATATTGACCCTAAATTTATAGAATCTCTGACAAAGACAAGTGAAGAAAAATTAGGAAAATTTGGTAGAATAGTTATAAGACCATCGGGAACTGAATCATTGATAAGGGTAATGGGAGAAGCTGAAGATCAGAAACTATTAGAGGCTGTTGTAGATGATATATTAATTGAATTGGAAACAGGATTATTGAGATAGGTTAACTTTTCTTCTACTTACCACTATCCCTATAATAATTACTAAAACAGCAATAATTTGTTCAATAGAAATTTTTTCATTCAATACAATAACTCCAAGGATTACCACATAGGGTGGTAATAGGTAATGTGTGATGGATACAAAGGTTGGGCCTGCTATTTTTGAAAGATGGAACATTACCAACCCTGCCATTGCAGTAGAAAAAAATCCCATTACTAGAACCGAAAGAAAAGCGCTATCAGTTAACGATATATTAGGTAACCCATCTGATAGAAGTGCAAGAATAATTGAAATAATTGCTCCAACCAAAAAACCTCCAGATGTTTTTTGGAGCAAGCTAATATCGGGCATGATGCGAACACATATTATTTGTATCGAGTATCCCATTGCAGCAATTATGATTGCAATTTGAGGAAGTAAATAATTTATATTAGAATCAAGTGCATGAATAAGATCTTTGTTTAAAAGTATACAAATTCCAATAAATCCTATTATTAATCCTAAGACTTTGCTGATATTAATTCTTTCACTAACTATGAAAAAATGAGCAATGAATGCGGTAAATAGAGGACCTATTCCAAATAATACCCCGCCAATACCAGTGTCGATGTATTGAGTTGACCAGCAAATTAGGAAAAATGGTATAGACGCCGTTAATCCTATTATTGTTAACCATATCCAGTTTATTATTCCAGTTGGCAAATTTTCGCCATTTAAACGCAATAGAATATAGATAACAATGAAACCACTAAGCAATCTTATTGCTACAATCCATAGTGGTGAATAAGTTGCTAAAGCAAATTTAGTTAATGCAAATGTTGATCCCCAAAATATGACAAGCATAGACAGGAATATCCAGTTTAGCATTTTTTGTTTTATCATCTTTTTTGCCTGAATTAACTAATGTAAAGAGAATTCTATTCAATTTATAAAATAATAAACCATATAGACCATAATAAATAATAAAGTTAAATATAATAATCTTTTATTATTGCGATATTTATTTTTTTGGAGTATCAAAGTTATGGGACAGCTCTCCCCAACGAGAGTCAACTATCTGTAAGGATAGATAAAGAGATAAAATGAATAAACCAAAAGTAAAACCAAATAGCCCTTTTTTTTCTTCTGGGCCGTGTGCAAAAAATCCAGACTGGGCAATTTCTAAGCTAGATATTACTGCATTGGCGAGATCTCATAGAGCCAAAGAGCCAAAAGCTATGATTGAGAAATCAATTACTCTTACAGCTGATTTGCTTGAAATTCCTGATGATTATAAAATTGCGATAGTTCCTGCTTCTGATACTGGTGCCTTTGAATTAGCTATGTGGACACTTCTCGGTTATTGTGGGGTGGACATCTTGGCATGGGAATCATTCGGTAAGGGCTGGGTAGGGGATATAGTAAAGGAATTAAAATTAAAAGATATTAGGGTATTTGAAGCTGATTATGGATATTTACCAAACCTTAGTTCAATAGATTTTCATAGAGATGTTGTTTTCACATTAAATGGTACAACTTCTGGTGTTAGAGTCCCAAATTTAAATTGGATAGATTCGCAAAGAAAAGGTTTAACGCTTTGTGATGCGACTTCAGGAATTTTTGCCCAATCGATTGATTGGTCTAAATTAGACGTTACAACTTTTTCTTGGCAAAAGGTTCTCGGCGGAGAGGCGCAGCACGGCATGATAATCTTCTCTCCAAGGGCTATTGAGAGGCTTAATTCTTATGATCCTCCCTGGCCTATACCAAAATTATTCAGGCTAAAGAAATCCGGAAAGATTGATGAGCAAATTTTTAAAGGATCTACAATAAATACACCGTCATTACTTTGCGTTGCTGATTATCTAAACGCATTGGAGTGGGTTTATCGAGTTGGTGGATTAAGAGCTTTGATAGATAGAGCTGATAGCAACAGTCAAGTCATATCTAAATGGGTAGAAAAGACGCCATGGATAAAGTTTCTAGCAAAAGATAAAGACAACCGATCTAATACTTCTGTTTGTCTTGAATTTTGTAATTTTGAAGAAGTATTAAAAGGAAAAATTGATACTGTTTTATTTGCAAAAAGTATTACTAAATTGTTGGAGAGTGAAAACGTTGCATATGATATAGGGTCATATCGAGATGCCCCCCCAGGATTAAGGATTTGGTGTGGTTCAACGATAGAAAAAATTGATATTGAAACACTTATTCCTTGGATTGAATGGGCATATTTTATAACTATAGATAGTTTTAATAATTAATAATAAAAAATTACTAATATTTACGAGGGTACTATGACAATAAAAGTATTGATTTCAGATAAATTAAGCGAAGCGGCAGTAAATATTTTCATTGAACGTGGTATAGATGTTGATTATCAGCCTGATCTAGGTAAAGATAAAGAAAAATTATTGAGTATTATTAATAATTATGATGGTTTAGCTATAAGATCTGCCACAAAAGTAACTTCAAAAATTTTAGAAAATGCAAAAAATCTTAAGATCGTTGGCAGGGCTGGTATCGGCGTTGATAATGTTGATATCAATGAAGCTACAGCTAAAGGCGTTATAGTAATGAATACCCCTTTTGGTAATTCAATTACAACTGCAGAACACGCGATAACTATGATGTTATCTTTAGCAAGGCAAATACCAGAAGCTGATCAGTCTACGAGAAGTGGAAAGTGGGAAAAAAGTAAATTTATGGGCACTGAAATAACAGGAAAAATACTCGGTGTGATTGGATGTGGAAATATAGGATCAATTGTTATTGATCGAGCTCAAGGTTTACGAATGAAAGTTATAGGTTATGATCCTTATCTGAGTGAGGAAAGGGCCAACGAACTTGGTGTTGAGAAAGTTAGTTTGAAGGATATTTTTAAACGTTCAGATTTCATTACGTTACACACACCTTTAACTGACAAGACAAAAAATATAATTGATAAGGTTGCGATTGATTCTATGAAAGATGATGTCAGAATAATTAATTGTGCTAGAGGTGGGTTGATTGATGAAAAAGCTCTATTACAGGCGCTTAAGACAGGAAAAGTAGCTGGTGCAGCTATAGATGTGTATAGCGAAGAACCTGCGATAGATAATCCATTATTTGAAGTTAGTAATGTGATTTGTACTCCTCATTTAGGTGCGTCAACAAGTGAGGCGCAAGAAAATGTAGCTATACAAATTGCAGAACAAATGTCTAATTACTTATTAACCGGTGCCATAACTAATGCTATAAATTTTCCTTCAGTTACAGCTGAAGAGGCGCCTTCCTTAAAGCCGTATCTTTCATTATCCCAAAGTCTAGGTTCGTTCGCTGGCCAAATTACAGAAACGGCTATATTAAGTATTAAAATTGAGTATGCCGGTGATATTGCAAATATGAATACAAAAGCACTTACAGCTTCAGCGGTAACAGGAGTATTAAGACCACTATTAGAAGATATTAACATGGTTAACTCTATATCTATTGCAAAAGCGAGAGGTATTAAAATTGAAGAGGTTAATACGCAAAGTTATGGCGCATATGCTTCTTATGTGAGTTTAACTGTTAAAACAGAGCGGCAAGAAAGATCTATTTCTGGTACAGTTTTTTCAGATAAAACACCAAGAATTATACAGATTAAAGGTATAGATATGGAAGCAAAATTCGGTAAAAATATGATTTATGTAACAAATCATGATAAGCCAGGTTTTATTGGTTTGTTAGGCACCTCTCTTGGTTTATCTGGAGTAAATATCGCTAATTTTCAATTAGGAAGAGATGGCATTGGCGGAGACGCAATTGCGCTTATAGAGATTGACGTGCCATTGAGTGATGAGATGCTTAAGAATGTTTCTTCTTTAGAGAATGTAATACAAGTTAAACCCTTAGTCTTTGATCTATAGGAGATAGTAATGGCAAATGTAGTTGTAGTTGGCTCTCAATGGGGCGATGAAGGAAAAGGGAAAATTGTCGATTGGTTATCTGAGAAAGCTGATGTAGTAGTTCGCTTTCAGGGCGGTCATAATGCTGGTCATACTCTAGTTGTAGATGGAAAAACCTATAAATTATCTTTGTTGCCTTCTGGAATAGTCAGAGGAGGAAAGTTGTCGATTATTGGTAACGGCGTAGTGATAGATCCTTGGGCTTTATTTTCTGAAATTAATCAATTGAAGAGTCTTGGGGTGGATGTAGGTCCAGATAATTTGCGTATAGCAGAAAATGCTGTTCTTATTCTACCCTTACATCAAGACCTAGATGCGGCTAGAGAAAATTCAGCAGGAATACAAAAGATTGGCACAACAGGTCGTGGTATTGGTCCTGCATATGAGGATAAGGTTGGAAGAAGAGCAATTAGAGTTATGGATCTGCAGGATTTGGATCAATTGGATGTGAAAGTGGAAAGATTATTGCATCATCATAATTTATTGCGCAAGGGATACGGTTTAGAAGCTCTAAAAAATTCTGATGTAATTGATAAATTGAAAGAAATAAAAGATTTAATTATACCTTATATTGATTCAACTTGGCTATTGATGGATAAGCTGCGTCGTGAGGGAAAGCAAATTCTTTTTGAGGGTGCTCAAGGTATACTTTTGGATATAGATTTTGGAACTTATCCTTACGTGACTTCGTCCAATACTGTTGCAGCTCAAGCAGCAATAGGTTCAGGTATTGGGCCAAAATCAATAGATTATGTGCTGGGAATAACTAAAGCGTATACAACAAGAGTTGGTAACGGACCTTTTCCAACTGAGTTAGATGATGAAGTAGGCCAAAGATTAGGAGAGGTAGGAAATGAGTTTGGAACAGTTACGGGAAGAACTAGGAGATGTGGATGGTTTGATGCTGCCTTGGTAAGACAAACTACTAAAGTTGCTGGTATAACAGGCATAGCCCTAACTAAGTTAGATGTTTTAGATGGATTTGAAGAATTAAAAATTTGCACAGGTTACAAGTTGAATGGAAAAATTATAGACTACCTCCCCTCTTCTGAACAGGCTCAAAGAAACGTTGAACCTATTTATATAACATTAAGTGGGTGGAAAGAATCTACCAAAGGTGCAAGAAGTTGGTCTGATTTGCCTGCTCAAGCTGTCAAATACGTACGTGAAGTCGAGTCTTTAATTGAAGTGCCAATTGCAGTATTGTCAACTAGCCCCGAGAGAGAAGACACGATCCTTGTAAAGGATCCTTTTTTAAGATAATATAAATAAGAATATCCTGTAATATAACTCAACAATATAGGGTAGTCATTACCTATACATAAATCTATAATTTTAAAAATTATCTGTAATAATTCCAATAAAACACTGATATTAAATTATTACTATTTTTCTTTATGATTACATTAATTCCGAGAGGCGAGTGACGCGATGCTAAATTTTAATTTTTACAAGAAAAATATCAATTTTTTATCAGCTGGTTTTTTCCTAACTTTTGCAGCAAGCATTGGACAAACATTTTATATCGCTATTTTTGCAAATGATATTAAAGATGAGATTGGGTTAACTCATGGTTCCTTTGGGGGCTTGTATACTATTGCCACTTTAATGAGTGCATTCGTTATGTTGTGGCTAGGAAAAACTGTAGATATATTTAAGACGCAATATTTAGCATTTATTGCTTTAATATGTTTAGCATTGGCTTCTTTTTTTTTTACTGTTGCTGCTTCGTTTTACACATTGCTAATTACGATATTTCTTTTACGATTATTTGGTCAAGGTATGTCAACGCATATAGCCACAACTTTTATGGCAAAAACATACTCAAAAACAAGGGGAAAGGCAATATCTGTTAGTGTCTTAGGAAGAGCTGCAGGAGAAATGTTTATGCCTGCTATAGCAATTATTTTGATTACTACTGTGGGATGGAGAGTTACATGGACCATTTCAGGCGCTGTAATTTTATTTATAATTGCTCCTTTATGTTTTTATTTATTAAGAACTATTCCATCTATTGACCTTGAAAACAAAAGCGACAAACAAGAATTTATTGATGTAGCAAAACATTACAATCGCCTAGAGGTTGCAAAGGATAAGTTATTTTATATATTAATGCTTGGTATTCTAGTCCCTCCATTTATTACAACAGGTATTTTTTTTCATTCTATACATATTCTTGAAATTAAAAATTGGCCTATAGAAACGTACGCATATACCATGCCACTTTTTTCATTATTCTTAATTATTTCAGTTTTATTCTCTGGCTGGGCTGTGGATAGATGGAGTGCTGTAAAACTATTACCGATATATCTAATTCCGTTAGCTACAGGCGTTTTAATTTTATCAATTGGAAATAATATAGTTACAATTTATTTTTTTATGGCTTTTGCTGGAATAACAACGGGTTTAGCGACTGCAATTACAGGGGCGCTTTGGGCAGAATTATATGGTATAAAATATTTAGGATCAATAAAATCTATGGTTATGGCTTATGTGGTTGCATCTACTGCTATTGCACCAGGAATTATTGGATTTTTAATAGATTTTGGTATTAGCATTGAAAACCAAATATTTATATTTAGTATATATATATATATTATATCAATTATATTCTTAATAGTAAGAAAGAGTGATAAGAGATTGCAATAATACTTTATATATTATTATACGTTGGACACAGCAATTATATCTTTTACTTTATCGAATGCTCTTGACTCAATTTGTCTGACTCTTTCTCTACTAATATTATATTTTTGGCTTAACTCCTCTAAAGTAGATGTCTCATCGTTAAGTCTTCTTGATATAAAAATATTTCGTTCTCTATCATTTAAATTATTCATAGCTTCGTTAAGTAATGTTTTTCTGTATGACAATTCATTATCTTTTATTAAAATGGATTCTTGGGATTCTTTGTCATCTTCAAGAAAATCTTGCCATTCTCCGCCCCCCTCAAGGGAAATATTAACATTTAAAGAGCTGTCACCAATTATTCTTCTGTTCATTGATACTACATCATTTTCAGAAACACCTAGATTTTCAGCAATATATGATACTTGTTTTGGTTTTAGGTCACCTTCTTCGAATGCTTTTATCCGACTTTTAATTTTTCTTAAATTAAAGAAGAGTTTTTTTTGACTAGCAGTCGTACCTATTTTTACTAGACTCCAAGACTTTAATACATATTCTTGTATCGAGGCTTTTACCCACCACATAGCATATGTTGCCAGTCTAAATCCTTTTTCAGGTTCAAATTTTCTTACCGCTTGCATTAAACCTATATTACCTTCAGCAATAACATCACTTAAGGGCAGGCCGTAGCCTTTATAACCAACTGCGATTTTTGCAACAAGTCTAAGATGACTAGTAACTAATTTATGAGCGGCATGTGTGTCATTATTATCTTTCAATGCAGTTGCAAGGTCATATTCTTCTTGTTTTGATAGCATTGGAAATTTTTTAATTTCTTTTAGATATAAGCTTAGACTGCTATCTGTATTTATACTTGGTATTGAAGCATACATTTTATAGTGACCTTTATATTAATTATACACCGAATAAATTAGCTCATTAATTTTGTAAAGCTATATAAAATAGCTTTATTTTATAATTTTGACAACCCATTTTTGATATTTTTTAACTCTAGTGGGAGATTTGAACTAAAGCTCATTAAATTATTTGTAGTAGGATGTTCAAATTCTAATAGTTCAGCGTGCAGGGCTTGTCTATTTGCATGCTGTATAATTATTTGACAACTTTCTGGTAGTTTGTTCATTTTAGTTTTAAAACCATTCCCATATTTTACATCATTTATTACAGGTGTTCCTATATATGCCATGTGTACTCGAATTTGATGGGTACGACCTGTATATAATTTACAACGTATTAAAGAAGCAATAGGATCATTTTTTTTGTTTAAATATTTTTCTACAATTTTATAAGAAGTTATTGCAAAAGTACCTTTTGGATTATTTGTTTTAACTATTGCCATTTTTGTTCTATCAATCTTATGTCTTTGTATTGCAATATCTATGGTATTAGATGTTTTTTCTGGTATTCCCCATACGAAAGCCAAATATGATCTTTTAAGTAACCCATTCCTTCCATGATCCGCAAATTGTTTGGAGAGATGGTTGTGGGCTATATCATTTTTTGCTACTACCATAATTCCACTCGTATCTTTATCAAGGCGATGAACAATTCCTGGTCTTTTAACGCCCCCTATCCCAGAAAGAGAATCACCGCAATATGAAATCAATGCATTGACTAGGGTTCCGGAGTGATTCCCGGAACCTGGATGAACAACGAGACCAGCAGGTTTGTCGATAACAATTATATCACTGTCTTCAAATACTATATTAAGGGGAATATTCTCTGGCTGTGGGTTTGGGTTTGTTGGCTCTGGTAAGTTTATTGAAAGAACATCGTTTTCTTTAATCTTATAAGTCTTTGATAGAATAATTTTTTTATTACAAGTAATATTTCCAGTTAAAATAAGGTTGGAAATCCTAGTTCTGCTTATACTAGGTGTATTGTCTGCAATGAATTTATCAATTCTCTTGCCCTCATCATCAACGTCAGCTATTAATGAAATTAAATTTTTTTGAGGTATATTCATGGATCAAATTAGTGTTGATAAAGATATTGAGTTAGATGCTAATAATAGAAAAGCACCGGCGGGCTTAAAATTTGCTGTCATATTTATGGGTGTCTTATTGGTTATTGGATTCATTGTTGTTTTTATCACGATTGGTTATAGGGTAGCTAATCCTGAGGCTGATAATAACAATGATAATATATTACTCAACAATAAAATAATGGTAAAGCCAGATAGTTTGATTGTTGATATCAATAACGAAGGAAAAAAGACCCTTATTACTATTAGAAATAAAGATGAAAGCTATGATTTAATAACACTTGATACTACTAAGGGGATAATACTAAATACTTTTACTTTTTATGTCGATAGTAATTAACCTTATTGTATGTCCACGTCGTCTAGTGGTTAGGACTCTAGCCTCTCAAGCCGGAAACAGGGATTCTCAAAGCCCCCTAGACACCAGCTTCTATTATATCAGATCTAATCCCCTTAGAATTAGACCTATAGATGATAAAGAACAAACCGTTACGATGTACGGTTTCAGAATATTGCTTGCATACTTTAAACAGTATTTTGCTGTAATCGAGGCAAGAAACAATGGTGGTAAGAGTAATATTCCCATATAAATATGATACATTTGCATAACGTCATAAAATACAAGAATTGCAAATGAAATGATGCTACCTATCATAAAAAATGCATTATTGTTAGCCCTAACCATTATGGGGTCATTATTTTGATGAATAATTCCCATTGGTGTCCCACCAACTCCTACTAGCGTTCCTAATATCCCAGAAGAAGTTCCGGCAATAAAATGATTTCTTCGAGTTTGTTTTATTCTTCCAATTTTTGATGCACTAATGAATACTGTAATAAGAAGTATAATACCTAAAATTAATTCAATCTTATTGGTTGCAATAAGATAAGCTGTAACAGGTCCAGCAATCATTGATCCAGTTGCTCTTCCAGTAATTGCAGGGTAGAATATCGTCCAATTAATATTTTTGTAATGAACTATACTGGGATATAGGGCTGCAAAAAAACCAAGAAAGACAATTGTTGAAGGGATTAGTTTTGGGTCTAATAATGCTAGCAAGGGAGCTGCAATCATACCCCATCCCATCCCAAATATACTTTGCGCAAGAGATGAAATAAAAACAATTAAACAAGCAAGAAAAATATGCATATAACTTATATTGCTTAGTATATCTTCCATATTTTTTCTTTTTTTATAACGTTTAATCTGCTGTTAGAATGGTAACCATTTTGGCTTCTCAGAAAATTTAATATAGCTTACGTTTGCACCTAATCTAAAGCCTGCACCAGTTTTTATAGTAGCGAGGATAATGCCATTATTATGTGTATGAAAACTCCCGCCTAAGCCAGCCAACGTATATGCTGTTCCAGCACCTCCTGGAAATCTTCTGTATAAATTATCTCTATCATCTAAATTATAAACTAGGATCATTACTCTTGAGCCATCGGCACCCATATCAAAGCCAATACTTGGGCCTTGCCAATATATTTTTTGTTCCGGCTCTGTCTTGCTATGGATAACTCCTTCTCCATAGGTTAATCCGCCAATAAACGCAGCACTTGCTTCTTCACCTATAATATAGGCATTGGGGCGACCTTTTGCAGAAAATATAGCTTCAACTACAGTTGCTAAACCTTCAGATGTTGCGCCAAATACTTTATGTCCTGTAACTATAAGTTCATTAATTCCATATTTATCATCATTTACATCTGATACAGGATCTTCGTACCATTCCGAATAAGCAGGAACGCTCATCACAACAATGATAACTAACATTGAAAAAATTGTTAGGATATTTATAGTTTTGAAACTTTTCATAACAAACAGACCACATAATTAATTTATAATTATATTATTATTATAAAGAATAAATAATTAATTAAATTTAATCACTTATTTTTAAAATATAGGTTTTTGTTCAGCATATGCACAAAAACCATCATTTAAGTAACCGCTTTCTTTTTTATTATATATAAAATCTGTATTGTCTAGATTTACGATATTTCCTCCTGCCCCTAATAATATAGCGTGACCAGCAGCTGTATCCCATTCATAACAGGGATCAAATCGAAGATATGAGTCAGCGTAGCCAGACGCTAATAGGCAAAATTTTAAAGATGATCCACAATTAATAACATTATTGATATTATTGTTTTTTATAAATTTATTTAGACGCAACGATGCACTCGATCTAGCATATAAAAGCGTATTATTTTCTGATTGTTTGCTTTTAACTTTTATAGGTTGTTTCGCTCCAGAGTAACTCATCTTATACGAATTAGTAGTGTTATAAGAAAAATAGATCGATTTTTCTGTTGGAACTAAAATTAGACCTAATGTTGGTTTTTTATTCTCAATCAATGCGATATTTATTGTGAATTCATTATTTTTCTTAATAAATTCTCGGGTTCCATCCAAGGGGTCAACTAAAAAAAATGTTTCATTTTCGATTTCTTTTGTACCATCATAGAAGGATTCTTCGGCAATAACTTCAACTCCGGGCTCTAATTTTGTAATTCCATTTAAAATAATCTCTTCTGATAATTTATCTGCAATGGTAACTGGAGAAAAATCTGATTTAGTTTCGACATCAAAATCAGTCGCATAGATTTCCATGATTGCTTTTGATGATTCTAGGCATACCTTAATTAATTCCTCAATTAATTTTTTCTTACTATGCTCTGTATTTATTTTCATAATTATTTACGTAATATTATTAATTTAATTATTATAAAGTCTATTATTAATTGATATAATCATATTATATTAAAATACAAACCATAATATATTGTAAAATTATATATGAATAAGCATTATACAGAAATTGAATTAATTACACTGCTATGTAGTAAGCTTTGTCATGATCTAATAAATCCTATATCAGCAGCTTTGAATGGCTGTGAAATGATTGATGAAAATATTAATGATGAAACTAATTTATTAGCAGAATCGCTTGTTAGAAAAAGCTTGCAAAGAGCTTCGTCTCAGATTTCACTCTATCGAGTTGCGTTTGGTGTATTTAGAGAAGATATAACTTCCCTTGAGAAAGGAGAGTTATTCAAAATATTAAATTTATATAATGATAATAAGAAAATTAAACTAGAGTTAGACCTTGATAACAATTTGCTAAAGACTTCATCCGTGAGGTTAATTCTAAACTTATATTTAGTTTCGTTACAGTTATTACCAAGGGGTGGTAATATTGTAATTTCAGATAAAAACTCTACAATTCAAGCTGCATGCTACGGAAAAAATTTTACAATTAATAGAGATATTAGTAATATTTTTACATCAGAAGATATTGATATCGATTTAATAGATACAAAATTAATTCAAATTTTATTCACAAAATTAATTGTAGCTCAATTAAATAAGAAGATCTTTCTTAAAGAGCTTAATAATAAAGAAGGTATTATAATTGAAATCAAATCCTTGTAAAAAAAATTCTCATGCTGTTTCTAGTTCATCCCCAGAAACACTTTCAGGATCTCTTAGAACATACCCTCTTCCCCAAACAGTTTCGATATAATTCTCATCACCTGTCGCGGAGATTAGTTTTTTTCTTAATTTACAAATAAAAACATCTATTATTTTTAATTCTGGTTCATCCATTCCACCATATAAGTGGTTTAAGAACATTTCCTTAGTAAGCGTTGTTCCTTTTCTAAGCGATAATAACTCTAACATCTGATATTCTTTTCCTGTCAAATGCACTCTATTTTTATTTACCTCAACTGTCTTTGCGTCAAGATTAACAGACAGTCTGCCTGTGGTTATTATTGATTGAGCGTGACCTCTTGATCTTCTAATTATGGCCTGAATTCTTGCAATTAGCTCCTCTTTATGAAATGGCTTTGTTAAATAATCATCTGCTCCAAAACCAAATCCTTTTACTTTATTTTCAGTATCACTGAGACCAGTAAGGATGAGTATGGGAGTTTCTATTTTTCCTCCACGTAAGGTTTTTAGTACATCGTAACCAGTCATGTCAGGTAGGTTTATATCAAGGAGAATAATATCATAATCATATAGTTTTCCTAGATCAATGCCCTCTTCACCAAGGTCAGTTGTATCTATCTTAAAATTTTCGGATTTCAACATTATCTCAATACTTTGAGATGTGTTTGTGTCATCTTCAATAAGTAGAACTCTCATAACACCCCTTTATCTTTTGTAATTCTATTAACGGGCTAATAGTATGCAAATTAAGTATTTTTTTCGAATCACTTATTATTCTATATATTTAAAATAGTATTTTGAAAATATTCATCAAGTAGATTTGTATAATATATGTAATAAATTGTGCACTATATTATTTGAAAATCACAATAATAATTATTTTTTTCAAAAAACTTGATTTTTAATGCCTCTTTACTCGTAATATAAAATGATATAAATAAATAATTATATGTTTTTAATTTTAATATAGATAGATAAAGAAATGCCAACATTTGATGTAGTTTCAAAAATTGATTTAGCTGAAGTGAGTAATGCAGTTTCAAATCTTTTAAGGGAAATTGAACAAAGATATGACTTTAAAGGATCTCATTGTGAGGTTGTTTTAAATAAAGATACTATCACAGTTAATGCTGATGATGATTTAAAATTAAGACAAATCCATGAGATATTAAAAGGTCATTTATCAAAAAGAAATATAGATGCAGGTGTTCTTGATTTTAAGAAAGTTGATCAAGCCGCAGGTCAGGCTGTTAGACAAGACATTGCTTTGATTCAAGGAATCGATAAAGATCTTTCAAAAAATATTATTAAAGAAATAAAGAATGCAAAAATAAAGGTTCAGGTTTCTATTCAAGGTGATGAGCTAAGGGTCACCGGAAAAAAAAGAGATGATCTGCAGGATGCAATATCAGTCTTGAAGGAAAAAGAGTTCATTCTTCCTCTTCAATTTATAAATTTTCGAGATTGATTTAGTTAAATATATTTTATAGAAAATGCTGTGTTATTCTTTCTATGTTAAACAAAAGGAAATTAAGTGATATCAAATTTAAGTGATCTTGGTATAGGAAAGCCTTCGTCAAATAAGAGGGTTGTGGTTGCAATGTCGGGTGGTGTTGATTCTTCTGTAGCCGCTGCAATTTGTGCTAAGGCAGGATATGATGTAGTTGGTATAACTTTGCAGCTATATAATGCTTCCGCAACATCAAAACGTAGAGGTGCTTGTTGTGCTGGTCAAGATATTCAAGACGCAAAACGTGTTGCCGATCAGATTGGAATTAAACACTACGTTTTAGACTATGAAAAGATTTTTAAATCTGAGGTTATAGATGAATTTGCAAAATCTTATCAAGATGGCTTAACCCCTCTGCCGTGCGTGAGATGCAATGAAAAAATAAAATTTAGAGATTTATATAATACAGCAAAAGAATTAGGTGCATCTTGCTTAATAACTGGTCATTATGTTTCAAGTAAAGTTTTAAATGGAAAAAGAGCTCTATTTAGGGCAAAAGACGATTCTAAAGATCAAAGTTATTTTCTTTTTACAACGACTCATGAACAATTGGATTACATACGTTTTCCTTTAGGAGATTTGAATAAGTCTGAAACTAGAGATATAGCTAAAGATTTAGGTCTTCTGGTAGCTGATAAACCTGACAGTCAAGATATATGCTTTGTAGCGGACGGTCATTATTCATCCGTAATAAAAAAATTACACCCAAATGCAGCGGAGAAAGGTAATATAATTGATATGCACAGAAATGTGTTAGGGGAGCATAATGGAATTATTCATTATACAATTGGACAAAGGAAAGGCATTGGAATCGCCACTGGAGAGCCAAACTATGTAGTTAAAATTGATAGTATTAAAAAAGAAATAACAGTTGGTTCAAGAGATAATCTATCAATTAATGAAATTAAATTAAATAATATAAATTGGATTGGTGGCAGTGATCTTAATTCTTTGCCTGATAATAATTTAGATATGTTTGTTAAAGTGAGATCAACTTCAGCGCCAATTCCTGCTACTTTATTTAACGATGATGGTGAGATTAAAGTAAGATTTGTTAATCCTGAATACGGCGTTTCTCCTGGACAAGCTTGTGTTTTTTATGAGGATAATAAACCAATGTCAAGAGTCTTAGGTGGAGGCTGGATATCAAAACAAACCAAAACTGATAACAGGGTTCATTAGTATTATAAAAAATTTAAATAGCTGTACTTGTATAAATAAATAGATTAATTATCTTACAAAAATATATAATAAAAAAATTAATGACTGCGTATGGCGGAGTAGCTCAGTTGGTTAGAGCAGAGGAATCATAATCCTTGTGTCGGGGGTTCAAATCCCTCCTCCGCTACCATTTATTT
>Ga0055584_100002548_pt1 | contig 17970 bp, 10 predicted proteins | sample OSDHelmetaG_FD_58716 | JGI IMG/M metagenome (GOLD analysis project Ga0055584, IMG submission 58716) | Pelagic marine sediment microbial communities from the LTER site Helgoland, North Sea, for post-phytoplankton bloom and carbon turnover... | ecosystem: Environmental > Aquatic > Marine >... | reverse complement strand
TTGGGGCTCGATTTCCCTGCGTCGAAGCAGCACGCGGGTTCTGGTACTCAGACGACTATCAAGCCGTTAGGCCCCTGCGGGCGGGTGCTGGAGAAATATCTGTGACCATCCACCCCATTAACGATCCGCCTGAACGCATTAATGGCGCAACACCGAAACGGCTGTTCTCGCAGCAAGATACTCAGGACAATCCCTAGGCCCCACCTCTCTAGCCCCAGCGGCCGTTGGGGTAAAACCGTTTGGCTGCATCTTGCATTGTTTCGGGTAGGCCCTTGAGATACTCACCCGGCGCAAACTTGGCGCTATAGGCGTCAAAAACAGGTCGGTACATTTCCATTTGCCAGTCGGGTAAATGCCGCTGTTCCCTAAATGATGCGAGCTGTAATTTGGCACGCACGATTTCTTCGTGGGCCCCCCAGGCCTTTGCTAGCGGTATGCCGTTGGGGCCGATAATTTGAGTCACGCCATAGCCGCCCGCGCCGTCAGCGAAGTAACGGTTTCCTGGGCTAACAGAGTTGGAAACAACCGACGTAAAGTAGCCGTTGTGACGTGATGTTATGAGTGCGTCGTCAGTTGGGTTGGACCCCGTCGCTTGACGCACACATAACTCGCAACCCTTTAGCGCCATTGAGGCAAACAAGAGCGGGTCATTTTGAACGCCGGTGATGCAGATATTGCCGACCTCTGTTCTGGCAACTGGGATAACCTCATCCCAACCGTACATCTCTACGTAGCGCGGTAGGACGTCATATACGGTCGTGGTGATGAGCTCAAAAGCGGGGTTGCGGCCATGGCCCCCTCTGGCCTTCCAATGCTTGGCGACGATTTCCCCGTTGGGATTCATTAGCACACCGAGCATTAAGACATGACTTGGCCATTCTGGATCTCGCCCATAACAACCGAACGTGAGCCAGATGCCGTATTCTCTTGCCTTTGCGGCTAGGACCTCAGTTTCTTCACCTGGAATCTCAATTGCGACGGATAGCATTTCTTTCCGGGTCCAGCCCGCGTAGCCAGCGATCGGAAATTCGTGAAAAGACAATAGGTCTGCGGCTCCGGCCCAATGCGCATGCTCATCAATGAGAGTCACCATGCGTTTCAGGTTCGCGGCAATGCCGGGGCGTGGGTTCTTGGGGTCGACCGGTAACACTGGGTGTTGCACACAGGCGTAATCGACATTGTCTTTGACCAGAGGGACTTGCTCGTAGGTTCCATCTTTGCGGACGGAAACTTCTTCTGTGCCGGGTGCCGCGGCCTGAGCCGGTTTGGATGTCACCATGCCAGTCAAAGATGCTGCGACGCTTGCGCTTAGAGCACCCCTTCGGGTTACGGTTCTTTCTGAACTCTCTGCGCGTTGCTGATCGGTCTTTTTCCGCATGGGGCCACTCCAATGTGTTGAACGAGCGCGTGTTTCCAAAAGGCTGACGGTAGCCCCTGGGTTCGCCCTTTAGCTGTCAGGCCTGAGACCCCGTTGCAGGGCTCTATTTTTCTCCGTGTCGAGATCGCACTGCACGCGAATCCATCCCGGGTTTACGCCAATTCGGTCGTCACCGGGTTGACCCCATCCATAGACAAGATCTGGGTCCGACTCACCACCATCGTGCACTTTTATGACAAAGGTCCCGCGTTGCATGCCGTAGGACCACCGGTTGCGCATGGACAAGGTCATGGGCCGTTTTTCCGGATGAGTGAAGCTGAAGGTGCCGCCTTGATCGTGAACGCGGGCATAGTGTTCGGTATACATTGCTGGTTTTCCAGCCTTATAGGGAAAGTCGATCATGCATTGAAACCAACGCGCGCGGCGCAACGTGTGCCATTGAAACCCGGCGATCGCTAGAACCTCTTCACCAGTCTCGGTCGAGAGGAAGCGAGACCTGAAGGCGTAGCTGTCTTCACCCACACGGATTTGGTATTCGGATGAGATTTCCTCTTCACCTTCACTGCTTGTGCACGCGCGATCTTGTATGCTGCCCGTAAGATAGGCGCCGTCCCTGCGAAGCAACAGATCGCATGCTGTGTTGGTCGTGGTATCGTCCGGCTTTATGCCGTTAAGGATTGAAGGCGTGTCATGTGCGCCCAACCACTTTTTCTTGTCATTGAGGAAGTGAATCTTGATGCGAATAGCTTTTTCAATTTCATCCGCGGAGAGCACGTAAAGCCTTTCGCGGAAAACCGATTTGGGATCGTCGTTTTGGTATTCCTCGACGTAGAGCACATGCTCCCCAAAGACAGGCAAGCCGACCCGCGAGACTTGCCCATGCACATGAAGATGCGCGCCGGAATCATAATCCGATTTACCTGTATCTGCATCAAATTGGACTTGTTCACGATTATTGAAATCCCCGGGCCAGGTCTCCATGAGATATTCGAGCTCTCGCTCAAGGAGGGTGTAGGGCCGCTCTTGAGCAAAAGCTGATGTCGAACAAAGCAATGCGATTAGAATCCACACTGCGCTTCTGATTTTAGCTATCACCATCGGGCTCAAGAGTCCGGCCTCAACCAATTTTGAAATTTGGCCATTTTTTCTGTGTCGAGATCGCACTGAAGGCGAATCCACCCAGGGTTTATACCGATTCTATCTGATCCGGGTTGGCCCCACCCATAGACAAGTGTTGGCCCTTTTTCGTCGACATCTTGTACGACGATAACCAGGGTTTCCCGTTGCATACCGTAGGACCAGTTGTTGCGGAAGGTGAATACCATCTCCCGGCCGTCGCGGTAGGTGAACGAATGCGTTCCGCCCTGGTCATGAATGCGCACGTACTCAACGGTATTGATTGGGCGCCCTTCATCTTCGTAGGGGAAGTCAATCATGCAACGGAACCACCGTGCTCGTTCCAACTGGTGCCAAGAAAAGTCTGCAACACCCTCGATTTGTTCGTCGGTCGCGTATGAGAGTATGCGGTCGCGGAACCAGTATCCTGTTTCTGTAACGCGTAGCTGGTAGTCAGAATAGCGTTTGGAGTCGCCCTCTCCGAAAACACACTCTTTTGTTTTCATGCTACCAACTAGGGCATTGACCTCACGTCTCAAAAAGACGTCGCACCCATCTAGGACGGCGGTGTCGTCTCTGGTTAGGCCGGCCAGTTTGGTAGAGTCGTCGTGGGCGCCCAGATATTTTGTGCCGTCTTTAAAGAAATGCAGCTTTATGCGGACTGCTTTCTCATCTTCATCCGCTGACACTTCGTATAAACGCTGTCTAAAAATCGATTAAGGATCGTTGTTCTTGTATTCTTCGACGTAAAGGACGTGTTCTCCAAACGCGGGCAGATCAACGCGACTAATTTGACCATGGACGCGAAGGTGGCCATCGGTCTCGAGAGATTTCTTTCCAACGTCCGAGTCAAATTGTAGCTGCTCCCGGTTATCGTGATCCCCAGGCCAGATTTCCATTAGATATTCCAGCTCACGCTCAACCAATGTGTAGGTTCGGTCTTGGGCATCAGCGACCGATGCATAAAGCAGGGCAGCGTTAAAAATCGAGAGTGCGAGAATCCTCATGGAGGTCGTCCCATCCTTGGTGGTGATAGCAGAGTCTCACCCTAGGAAGTTCATCTCGATCTGCCAATACGCGATGTGCGTGGGCCGTGTCCGTTACTGGCGAAAGTCGAGACTTTCGAATGAGATCATCTTGTTTGTCATGGAGAATCCGGTTACGTTCTGGCGCATTCCAGCTAGCTGAGCTGTCTCGAGGATGTAAACCGCAGGGTACTGTTGTCGATACCACGCCATAATGCTCTGTCTAAGTGCTAGTGCTTTGTCGGGGTCCCATTCCACCATGGCGGACCGAATTTGCGGCATGATGGATTCGTCGCAGTACCACGGTTCCCGGCGTAGGCAAGAATGAAGCCGCAGCGCACGCAGGCTATCGAGAGACGGCCAAACAGGCCAAGTCATTGCGAAGGCGTCTACATCGCTTCGCCAATCACCGCGTCCGATGGACCGCAAAAACTGTTGAATCGGTATAGACCGGATTTCTAATGAAATGCCGAGGGCTGCAAAGTCGTTAGCGATAACTTGGAGAACGGACGCGCCGACTCCGATGCCGCTTACTACATTTGCAACGAGCGTAAACCCGTCTTCGTATCCTGCGTCTTTGAGTAAGGCTTTGGCGCGGTCCGGGTCATAGGGGATTGGGGGTAAATCTGGATTATAGCCCAGCGCAGCGCGCGGAGCTGGCTGCGTTGCTGCCACCGTCGCACCTTCTAGCAAGACGGTCGTCAAGACGTCTCGATTGACGGCTAAGTTGAGGGCTTCTCTGACCCGAACATCTTGCAACGGAGAGTTGGGACGCCCCTCTAGAATGAAGGACAGACCAGCCGTCTCGGCGGCGATCCATCGCTCAAGCTGCAGACCGGCAGCCTCAATAGTCATGCCGTCTTCAGGCCCGAATTCGATAGCAAAGTCGATTTGGTCCGATTGCAGCGCCTGTATGCGGGCAGATTTATCTGGGATGGCGCGGACAGTAAGACCATCGACCTTTGGAGCGCGCCAAGATGTTGGAACCGCAGCCATAGTGGCATCCGCTGCTCCCCAGCTCTCAATTCTAAAGGGGCCCGTTCCGACCGGCTCGCGCGCAAATCCTTCTCGACCCAGGCGCATCCATTGAGCAGGGTCGACCATTGGCAAGATCGTGAGTGAGCGCATTAAAAGTGGGTCTGATGTCTGAGTCGTGATGTCGACGGTTAGGGTGTCGACTGCGACGGCGCGTTCAAAAGCGGGGAGTTCGCGGCGCAGACTTTCTTGCAGAGACCCTTCACTAGCCAGGTAATTGATCGCGAAGACAGCGGCATCTGACGTCAATGGTGTTCCGTTGGAGAACGTGACGTCATTTCGCAAACGAATGCGCCAGGTTTTCTCGTCTAGCGCTTCCCACGATACAGCCAACCAGGGCTGTAGCGCGCCGTCTTTGTCGATGCGGGTTAATCCATCAAACAAAGCCGTTGTGAAATAGATTGTCGGGGTGGCCCCTGATCTGAAGGGATTGCCCAAAGACAATGGTAAGCTCGACATGCCCATCCGCATAATCGAGTCGGCTCGCGCGATGTGTGGCTGTGCCGTGGCCACTATTGTCAGCAGGAAAGAGAGTACCCAGACGGAAAGGCAGCTGCGCAAAGGTTTGAACCTTATGTTGTCCAGCGAGTCGGTCTCGCTCTAATGGTCAATGCCTAAAGTATCGTAGCTGATGAAGCCATGGACGTCTCCGCACCTAGCCACACCGTTCGCATCACTCTTCTACGAATTGAATATCTTCGTAGCTGACAAAGCCGTTGACCTCAGAGAAGCCGCGAACATTTGCCCGTGTGCCAGCGAACCGGACGATTTGATAAAGATATAGAGCGACCCACTCTTCGCGGTAAAACTTCATTACTTCATGTCGCAGCGCGAGGCCTTTATTCTCGTCAAACGTGACCAAGGCTTCTTCGATGGTTGGCATGATTCGTTCGTCGCAATACCAGGGGTGCACCCATAGGCACGAGTGATTCCTGAGAGGCCTGAGCACATCAACGGTTGGCTCAGAGGCAAAGGTTACCCCGAAGGCATCGCCGTCCCATTCCCCTTCCATCACACTGCGAATGAGCTGCGCGACTGGGAAGGTGCGTATTTCCATTGTTACGCCAATTGCCAATAGGTCCTGCGCGACCTTTTGAAAAACCGCTGCGTCATTAGCGCCGGAACCGATAACGCCTTGCATGAAAAAACTGAAGCCGTCTGGGTAGCCTGCTTCGGCAAGTAAGGCGCGCGCGCGATCGACGTCGTACGGGATGGGCGGCAGGCTGGGGTCGAATCCATAGACAACCGAGGTTGCGGGTTGAGTTGGTAGCTCTGGCTTCCCCGCCAGTAGGCCGTCGATCAAACCCTGGCGATCAACGGCGAGGTTCAGAGCTTCGCGTACACGCACATCATCTAAAGGGTTGCCGCGTCCATGGTGAAAGTTGATGGCCCATAAAGCCGCTGTCGGCCAGCTCAGGCTTTGTCCTCCGGCGTCAGCAATGGCATCCGCTTCTTCCGGTCCCAGCGCAAGAGCGATGTCCATTTGCCCTGCCATAACCGCTTGTGTGCGGGCGTAGGCTTCGGGCGCAGCAATTTTTTCCATACGCGGGATGGTCGGTTTGCGCCACGACGTTGGTACGGCGTCGTATTCAATTTTTGTCGCGCTAAATTTTGTCGGGTGGTACGGCCCCGTACCGACAGGCTCCCGCGAAAACCCCTCAGGTCCCAGTCGTCGCCACTGGCCCGGCTCTACCATGTGCAGTAATGGCAGCGTGCGCGGAAGGTGGGGAGCAGGAATCTTGGTCGTAATCTCAACCGTATAGAGATCAAGCGCGCGGGATGATCGCACGAAAGAAAACTCACGGGCGACAGCTTCGCGCACTGCGGCGTCGCTGGTTAGATAATCTAGAACGCTAACGACGGCGTCGGCATTAAAGGGCACGCCATTGGAGAACGTCACATCATCGCGGAGTTTGATGCGCCACGTGAGTTGATCAACCGATTCCCAATCTTTCGCCAGCCACGGCTGTAGCGTGCCGGTGGCATCAATGCGGGTTAAGCCGTCAAAGGTAGCCGACCAGGTGAAGATATGAGGCGTGCCAGTGTTGCGATAAGGATTGCCGAGTGTTGGCGGTAAGGCCGTCGTGCCAATACGGAGAACGTCTTGTGCTTGTGACGCTGATGCAATCAACAGGCCAAATAGAAGCATTGAAAATTTTCTAAGGATCATGCTTCGAGGGTAAGCGCCAGTGAGGAGCGGCGTCAACGACGTTAGCGTTGGGCAAAAGAAAACGCCCCGGCCGAAGCCGGGGCGTTAACGTCTCAGGTTAGACTGTGAGGTCTAGAAGTTGTAGGCGGCACGAACACCGAACTGACGCTTCTTAGGTGCAGTTAGTGCGATACCGTTAGCAAGACCGAACTCGAATGGGAACAACGATCCTTGGTCAGCAGAGAAGTCGGACCAGCGGGCACCAGCTAGGTACTGATCGTCATCAAACAGGTTGGTGACGAAGACTTCTAGACGAAGGTTTTCATCCGAGACACCTGCACGCAGGTTGAACAACCACTGCTCACCAATCCAAGAGAAGTTCTTTTCATCGGTGAAGCGCTTGCCGGTGTATGTACCGTCAAAGCGGAGGAAGTAGTCCCAGTTGTTGGTCAAGCTATCCGTCCATGTTGTGGCGAAAGACCCACTCCATTTCGGGAACTGAACCGGTGAGTTACCGTCACAGCGAACAACATTGTCGGAATCGGCAGGTGCAAACTTGTCAGCAAAGCCGCAGTCGAAGTCCTGATACTCGGCGTCGGCAAAGTTAAGGCCGGCGTTGAGAGTCAGGTTCTCGGTAATAGCTGCAGCACCTTCAAACTCGAGGCCCTTGATGTCGGTGGAGAACCCACCAACAACCAGGTTAGCAATACCTTGAGTCAGGTCAGGCCGTGTAAATTCACCGGACGTCCGAGTTTTCTGGTTAGACCACTCCATGAAGTAGGCGACCACGGAGAAGTTGATCCGATTTTCCATGAGCTGCTGTTTCCAACCTAACTCATAGTTTTTCAGGCTTTCTTCGTCTGCGAACAGGGCCGTGTCAGGGAATTGAGCAAGAATGAGGTCAATATCCGATTCAGGCCGAGTGATCAGATCCAAGTTGAAGAAGCCCGGGTTGTTGCCTTCCGAGTAAGTCGCCCAGATGTTGGTCTCGTCGCTCGGTTGGAACTGCAAGGTCACGCGTGGCAAGAAACTGGTGAACTCATCACCAAGTTCAACACCAAGCCCACTGCCGCCGCCTGTGGCGAACTCTGCAATGAACGGGAAGACAGCTTGAATTGACGCTGTCTCAGCGCGAATTTTATCTTTCTGCCAACGCCATTCAAAGTCGAGGCCCAAACTATCGGTGAAGTCGTAGCCGACGCTACCAAACACACCGAATGTCTTACCTGTATTAATTGGCGGAGGATCAAGTGGCGGGAAGCCACAAGGACAGAGAAGGTCTGACGTTCCACCAAAAATGCTATCCAGGTCGAAGCCTGCAGCAAAGCCAGGTAGCGAGATGCCACCGTCGCCGCCGACAACCACTTCACCACCAGAGAACTGGCTGGAGAACGTAGCGTCGAACAAGCTGACACCCAACAACCAAGTCAGATCAGTGTCCTGACCTGAGGCCAACCGAGCTTCGAACTGTTTTGTCTCAACGATTTGAGGGTCGCGAGAAATCCAGTTGTTTGACGGAGAGATGTCAAAGTCACGAATACTGATCACTTGCTCTTTGCCGTAGCCAGCAAGAATGCTGAAGGTAGAGCCTTCAAGAAGGCCGCCTGCGTTGAGGTCATAATCAATGTTCAGTGAAGCGCGACGTTGCTTACGCTTGATGCCAACTTTGTCCAAGAAAAGTGTGCCATCAGCCTGCGGAACAATTTCATTCCAGAAGGTGATGAACTCAGGCCGGACAGTAGTGTTGGAATCAACCAAGTTATCGAGACCCGTTGGAATCGCGCCACAGACAAAGTCAGATAACGGCGTTACGCCATCGTTGCGACGTGTCGTAAGTGGGCTTGTCGCACCGCTTGAAAAGCAATTTGTTAGACTGCTGTCATTGGTGCCCCGATTACCTTGGGGGCCAGTGATGAATATGCCAGACGGCGCGCCGTCATTATCTTTGGCATACACAGCATTCAACTTGATCGTTAGATCTTCAGTCGGTGTTGCGTAGAGTGTTGCACTGATCGTGTCTGTGCGCTCTTTGCCCAGGTCACCGCCATCGCTGGCTGTGTACTGACCATCTGTGCCGTAGCCTTGAACGAACACGCGATAAGCAAGTTTGTCTTCGACCAACGGACCTTCATGAGAGAAGGAGGAATCGTAGCTGCCATCTTCAGCAAACTTTGCTGTGATGCGGCCAGAGTACTCCGTCGTGCTAGGAACTTTGGTGATCAGGTTCACCGCGCCAGCAAAGGTCGAACGACCAAGCCATGCTGATGATGGGCCTTTAACAATTTCAACACGCTCAAAGTTCTCGGTGCCGAAACTGGAAACACCAGAAGAAACATAGACGCCGTCCAAGAAGGCGGAACCCACCTGCCCAAACGGTTCTTTAATTTCTGATCCCAGTCCACGGAAACGGATCGCCGTGTACAAACGGCCAGGCTCTTGAACGCCTTGCTCGTTGAACTGGATACCCGGTGTGAATTTCGTTAGATCAACGAGGTTTGCGGCCCCTGTGACTTCCATTTGGTCGGCGCTGAAAGCTGAAATAGCGACAGGAATATCCTGCAAGCTTTCAGATCTCTTACGCGCTGTGACCACGATTTCTTCGAGAGCAATACTCTGTGCTTCAGCAGCTAATGGAAAGGCCATTACCGCAGCTGTTGCAAGAGCAAGGCCTCGAAGACCAAATCTCTTATGTTTCATGAAGTGTCCCCTTTCGCGGGTGTATCAATTTTGGTCGTACGACTTTCGGTGAACATCAACAGGGGTGCAAAGCATTGGCGCCAGCCAGCATCCCCAAATGCCGCCGAAGAGCCGCAGAGACTAACGATATTGGCCACGTGGAAAAGCCTAAAGGCCGCCTTAAGGACAAAGCGCCTCCGTGCGCGGCATTTATGCAACACCACAAATCAGAAAAACGGAATAATCTACCAAGAAATGGCCATAAATTAACAAAAACGACCACAATTACAGAGCAATGCGAACATGTTGCCCATAGGCCATAGCCGACAACTAATTCGTCCGTTTTCGATATAGTTAGCTCTGAAAGCTGTGTATGGCGGCTATCTACGTATATCCTATCCCCAACCGCGGCCTTCTTAAGGTTGTGGCGCAAGGGTTGCAGTTCTTCTGCTGGCCCAAAACACAATGGGGGGGATCATAGTATTATGACCTTTTTATCTCGCTTAAGTGCCGGTGTTGCCGGTGTTGCCATAGCGACAACGGGAATAGCGGTTGATAACGCTGTCGTTGCGCAATCCTTGGCACTCGAAGAAATCGTGGTTACAGCTCGTAAGCGCGAAGAGTCACTTCTCGACATTCCTGTCGCTATCACCGCCTTCTCATTCGAACAGCTCGATCGGGGTGGTTTTGAAAGCCTCGAAGATCTGTCCTTCGTGACGGCTGGTCTGCACTTTAACAAGCAGGGCGGTCAGATTCCTGGTCGTGTAAACACGGCGGTGCGTTTCCGCGGTATGGACTCCAATCAGTCGGCAGCATCGCAGCAGCTTGGCACGGTCTTCATGGACGGCGTGTATGTGTCGTCGGGTGTCTCCAGTATCGATTTCTCGAACATTGAACGTGTCGAGGTCATCAAAGGCCCACAGTCTGCGACCTATGGTCGGTCGACATTTGCTGGTGCTGTGAACTATGTGACCAAGACCCCAGGTTTTGAATACGAAGGTCGTGCAGCGGCGCAGTTTGGTGAAGATGGCACCTATGACGTCTCGCTGTCTCACGAAGGCCCAATCGTCGATGAAAAACTCGCCTATCGAGTTAACATCCGCGGTTACGGCACAGATGGCCAGTATCGGTCCAACGCCGACGGCGGCCGGCTCGGCAGCGAGCGCACAGAGACCGCTCAGCTGACACTGTTTGCTCAGCCGTCTGAGAATTTCACGGCCAAGGCGCGGGCTTTTTATTCACGCGATAATGATGGCGCCGCTGCCGGAATGTTGCTTGGTTCAGCCCTATCTGCTCGTGGCAATGGTTCCGCTAATGCGGGTACCAACTGTTATTCGCAGGGGATCACATCTCCGGCTGATACAGGCGCTGACTACTTCTGTGGGGCTGTTCCGCAGGTTGATGTGGATTCATTTATTCAGCCAAACACATCCCTAACGGCATTTGACCTTGCTGCATTTCGTTCACCGACTTGGACAGACCCACGCAACGGCATCTTGCGCACAAAACCAACGGGTATTCCGTTGGTCGATTTCGTCGGCCTGCGTCGTAAGTCATGGCGTTTCGCTTTGGTCATGGATTACGAATTGAGTGATGGGCATACCATCTCGTCGGTCACTGGCTATAGCGATATGCGCGCTAACTGGGTGCGTGATTTCGATTTGACTGGCGCGCAAAACTTCCTGTCCCAAGATCCCCAAAAGCATAAGGATTTCACTCAGGAACTGACCCTCGAATCACCTCAGGATCAAGCTTTTCGGTACTCTGTCGGCGTAAACTATTTTGACGTTGATTATATTCAAGCGGGTAACGGCGGCATCAATATTTGGGGATCTGACGGTGGTGTGACCATCGGTATCGGTGGCGTTCCCGTCGCTGGCCCACATACGCTTGGGAATACCGAATTTGCCAACGAAAGCGGGCAAACCATCGGTGTGTTCGGGTCTTTGGCCTACGACTTCACTGACGACCTAACCCTCGATTTCGAATGGCGGTATCAGGAAGATAAAATCGGTCAAGATAATCCGACTACTGCGGGTATCGACTTTGAAGACAAGTTCACTGCATTCCTTCCGCGTGTGACTTTGTCTTACGATCCGACAGAAGAGTCGACCATCTGGGCAACTTACTCAGAAGGGAATATCCCAGGCTTCTTCAATACCGATTTGGCACCTCTAAACCAAGCTGATTTTGATGCGGTGTCTGCCGCAGTCGGCGGTAACTTGAGCTTGTTCAACTCGGAAGAATCCTTGGAGAACTATGAGCTGGGTTGGAAGCAACAGCTGTTTGATAATCAGGCTTACTTCTCTTTGGTTGCCTACCACATGGACTGGTCAAACCTGAAAACACGTCAAGGTGTGGCCATCACCGATTCTACAGGTACTGACCGTGTGTTGAACCTTCAGTTCAATGCCGGTAATGCCGATCTCGATGGCTTCGAGTTGGAAGGTGGCTTTGTGTTGAACGAGAATTTCTCGGGTAACTTCAGCGCCAACTACGCCAAAGGTAAGTTCGGTCAATTGACCTGTGGCTTCTCGCCGTTTGCTCCGGCAGCTACGCGTTCTGATTGTTCGGGCAATGCGCCGGCTCGGTTCCCAGAGTGGAGCGGATCGTTCTCCACCACATGGACCGACCAACTGACCAACGACTGGGATTACTTCCTTCGTTTTGATGGCCAATACTTCGGTAAGGCTTGGAACGAAGAGAAGAACTTCTCCTACATTGGTAAGTTCTGGCGCTTCAACCTGCGTGCCGGATTTGAGATGGACGACCTTCGTATCGAAGGTTACGTCAATAACATCTTCAATGATGACAGCTACCTCGCTGGCGCACGTTGGTCCGACTTCTCCGGTGCTAGCCTGTTTGACTTCCTCTTCAGCCAAGGTGTCGCAGCGACACCGGCTGAAAAGCGTCAGTTTGGCGTTAAGGTCGTTCACAACTTCTAGAACGGCACCTAAAAACTCTGGCTTAGTAGCCTAAGGTTTAAGGCCCTCGGAGTAATCCGAGGGCCTTTTTCTTTGTGCGTCGCTTTGACTGCAGAGCGCACACGCGGCATTTCTGCAACATGTTTTGGAAACTTTGAACCGGTCGATATTCAGAATGCGGCGCTTTTCGCGTCAGTGAGGTTATATCATAGGTTATGGAGTATAATAATCTACCATAAGACACAACTATGTATGCATTGTGCGAAAAAATACTATAAAATTAGTACAAAACACTGCATCTAGACGATATTGCAGAAAATGTCATCTCTTGCCATATTTATATATTGGAAATTATGGCCTTAGGTATTCTACCTGAGGTGGACTCGTCCGCACGTGCTTGGCTTTTAGCCATTTCCGGCGGAGAAAATGGAAGTGACTCTTCGTGGTGCCTTTGCCGGTGTCGTTATGGGGTCTAATGGGGAGAGAAAGATGACGTCTCGGAAGGTTTTATTATGTGGGGCTGCTAGTCTCGCGCTGACATTTGGGCTCGGTGAAGTCGCCATGGCTCAAACGCTGGCATTAGAAGAAATTGTAGTGACCGCGCGTAAACGCGAGGAGTCACTGCAAGAAGTTCCGCTCGCCATTTCTGTATTCTCTGCGGACGATATCGACCGCTCAGGCTTCAAAGGTCTTGAAGAGCTTTCACTTCAAGTTGCAGGCCTCCAATACAGCGATCAAGGCGGTCAGCGTCCTGGCCGTTTCAACCCAGCTATTCGCTTCCGTGGCATGAACGTCAACTCAAACATCCCGACCTTCCAGCTCGGTGCGTTGTTCGTGGACGGTATTTATGTGTTGGGTTCCACCCACTCCATCCCGCTTGATGATCTTGAGCGCGTTGAGGTGATAAAGGGACCGCAGGCTGCTTACTTTGGTCGGAATACGTTTGGCGGTGCGGTGAACTACATCACCAAGAATCCATCGACGGAAGAATTCTCCGGAAAAATTCAAGCCTCTGGCGCGACCTACGATGAGTTCGACGTCTCCGGCAGCATTGAAGGCCCATTGGTTGAGGGCAAGTTAGCCGCTCGCGTTGGCGCTCGCTTGTATAGCCGTGGTGGCATGTGGACGGCGTCGGATGGTGGCGCTCTTGGTGAGCAATCCACCAACTCTATCAACGGCACGATATACGCCACGCCGAATGAAAACCTCTCGATCCGGCTCCGGGCGTTCTATGGCCGTGATGACGATGGTGCACCGGCTGGCGGCTTCATCGGTGGTGATGAGAACGACACGTGTTCGGGAACAACAGTCACGACCAAAGCAGGTGAAACGGCTTCTCCGGTCAATTGGTTCTGCGGCGCAGTACCAGGCCAGGGAGAGGCCATTTCTCGTCTTGGCAATTTCCAAATCATCGATGGTGTCACGACACTTCGGCCGCAAATTCCGGCTGGCTCACTTGAGACGAATCCGGACTTTGTCATTGATGCATTGATTAACGCACCTCAGCCCGCGATCTTTGCGAATATTCCGAGCATCAACAAAATTGGTTTGGTTCGGAATACGTATCGGTATAGCGGTGCGATCGATTACGAATTCGACAACGGCATGACGGCGGTTCTGCAGGGTGGTTACAACAAGATGGAAGCGAACTGGATTCGTGAGCAAGGTCTCACCGGTTTGGTCCGCAACATCAGTAACGACCCTCAGCTGCAGGATGATATTTCTGTCGAAGCGCGACTAACATCTAACCAAGAAGACAGCCTTCGTTGGCTTGTTGGCCTCAATTACTTTGAACAAGACTTTGCCAGCGCAGGTACGGGCGGTAGAGCCGTTCTGCCATGCTGGGATTCCCTGCCCTTTCAAGCGGCGACCGGCGACACGTGTAATGCCCAAGGCACGCTTGTTACAGGCAACAACATTCAGAATACGGACCACGTTGAAACGTCAGCTGTTTTTGCTGCTGTTTCATATGACGTAACGGATCAACTCACGATCAACTTGGAAGGCCGGTATCAAGAAGACCGTCTGGACAAAGCGGGCCGCGATATTGATGCCAATACGTTCTTGCCTCGTGTCATTCTTCAATACCAACCGTTTGAAGATACCAACTTGTATGCCAGCTATTCGAAGGGCGTGCTGCCTGGTGAAGCGAATGCATTTGTGGTCAACGCCGATGCGCAAGAGCTTGCCCAATATGCGGCTCAGCTTGGCGACCGTGTGTTTGCCATTCTTCCAGAAGAAGAACTCGATAGTTATGAGATTGGGTGGAAGCAAACAGCGTTCGATGGTCGCTTGAACTTCGCCTCGGCGCTTTACTATGGCAAATGGGCCAATCAAAAGAGCCGTGTGGTCGCGAGTATTCGCGAAACATGTAAGCCCACGAATCAAGGCTCAACCGGGTGTAGGCCTGCGGATTTAACACCTCTCGGTGATCTCGGGTCCTTGGCCGATGGCACGCCCATCTTTACGCCACGGAACACCACGATCACGGGTACCGGCGAAATCTACGGTCTTGAAATTGAAGGCCAGGCCCTGTTGGCTGAAGGCTGGACCGCCGACTTCAGCTTTGCCTATGCAAAGAGCAAGTTCACGAACTTCGAATCCAACTTTGAGCAAACATACGCGAACTTCATTGACATGAATGGCAATGAGCACGCGCGTTATCCGAAATGGACAGGTTCTATCAGTTCAACCTATACCCAGCCTTTGAATGAAGATTGGGATTGGTTCGTTCGGGGTGACGCGGTGTACTTTGGTAAAACCTTTGTCTCCGTTGCTAACCTAGCTTCATGTGAAGACTATGTTTTGGTCAACGGCCGGGCTGGTATCGAGCGTGATGACCTTCGTGTCGAGCTTTGGGTTAAGAACCTGTTCGATGATGACAATTGGTCTGCTTGTGCACGTTGGACTGACTTCTCCCGTCCAATCGATTTCGGGTTCTTCACCTTCTACCAAGGTGCGGCTGTTACGCCTCAAAACAAGCGCCAGTTTGGCCTAAAGACCTCGATCAGCTTCTAAGGCCAATAAATACAACATTCAGCGCCCCGGTCGGAAACGGTCGGGGCGCTTTGCGTTTTAAAATCGAGGAGGGCCATTGTTTTGCGGCTAAGGATAGTCTTAGGCCGTCAAACCACGAGGAGTGGGTTTACATAGGCCGTAAAAATTGATCTTTGTCTCTATATAGACGTCAGCATGCACAAACGGTTTCGAACCACAGGATTGCGCAATGAAAGAAGATACAAAAATCATCCACGGCGGCGGTAAGAACGCCCTTAAGCATGGTGTCGTAAACACACCCGTCTACCGGGCGTCTACGGTCGTTTTTGCCAATACAGACCAAATGCAGGCCGCATCCGAAGGGGCGATCGTTCAGCAAAAGAAGGTGCATTTCTATGGCCGCAAGGGCTCTCCTACGTCTTGGACGTTGGAAGAGGCTTTAACCGACCTAGAGCAAGGATATGACACCGTCCTGGCGCCATCGGGCTTGGGGGCTGTCACGACAGCTCTGCTTTCGTTTCTTAAGGCGGGCGACCATCTTCTTATGGTCGATTCCGTTTATGAACCGACGCGCCGGTTTTGCGATGTCACGCTTGCGCGTTTTGGCGTCGAGACGACGTACTACGACCCGCTTGTTGGGGACGGCATAGCCGCACTGATGCGCCCTAATACGACAGTTGTATTCACGGAGAGTCCTGGCTCCCATACCTTTGAGATGCAAGACCTACCGGCGGTCTCTGGCGCTGCGCATGCAACCAATCAAGATGTTGTCGTCATGATTGATAACACCTGGGCTTCGCCGCTTTTCCACAAGCCTCTCACGCTTGGTGCTGATATCTCGATTCAAGCCTGCACGAAGTACATCGTTGGCCATTCAGATGTTATGCTGGGAAGTATCACGGCCGTCGAAAAACATTTCCCCGCTTTGTATTCGGGGCGTCAAGAGCTTGGTGTCGCTTCTAGCCCGGACGATGTTTATCTCGCCACGCGTGGTTTGCGCACTTTGGGTGTGCGCTTGAGAGAGCACGAAAAAAATACGATGAAGATTGCAAGGTGGTTTCAAGCGCGTCCTGAGGTGGACCGTGTTCTCTATCCAGCCTTGCCTGAAGATTCGGGTCACGAAATTTGGAAGCGTGATTTTACGGGAGCAACCGGATTGTTCGGCGTGATTTTCAAGAAGACTTCGCGCGAAGCGGCCTACGCCATGCTCAATGGGATGGAATACTTTCCGTTAGGGTTCTCCTGGGGTGGTTATGAAAGTTTAATGTGTGCGTCTTTCCCAAAGAAAGGTCGCACTGTAACCGATTGGACACACCCAGAACCGGGCCTGCGTCTTCATATTGGCCTAGAGGACCCCGATGATCTTATCGCCGATTTAGAAGAGGGTCTTTCTAGGTTTAACGCCGTAATAACCGGTGGCTAGGGAGCTCGGGTGAGCGATCGCGGACAGACTGCATCTACTCCCTCTGCTCTGGCTGAGGGTTTTGAGCTGCATCAGTCCGGTGACCTTAAAGGCGCGCTCAAGTGCTACAGGCGGGTTCTCAAAAAAGACAAAAATAATGTCGAGGCTCTTTATCTGTTAGGGAGTCTTCATTCTCATACTGGTGACCAAAGGCGCGCTGAGGCTGCTCTACGTGCTGCGCTGGACGAGCAGCCAGCGCATGCAGATGCGCGCTACAACCTTGCTCGCGTTTTTATGGATACGAACCGGTATCAAGAGGCCGAGGAAGAACTGGCGACTGTTTTGTCGGCTCGTCCGACTCACGTCTCGGCATTGCGCAACATGGGTGTCGTGTGTCTCCAATTGGGCAAGCCTAAGGACGCTCTAGCTTGTCTGAGTCGGGCAGTTGAAATAGACCCGCTGTCGGCGCAGACATGGTCTGACTTTGGTCTAGCGCGCAGCCAATTGAGCGATGATCTAGGATCAGAACAAGCTTTTGACCAAGCGCTTTCCCTCGAACCGGAACTAGCACGCGCGCGCCACAATCGGGGTCATGTCCGTCTTCGCAATTTGAACTTCGTTGAAGGGTGGCGTGACTATGAAGCACGCAAAGACGATCCAAAATCTGGTTTTGGGGCGCGGGATTTTGGCGTTCCCGTGTGGCAAGGCGAGAGCCTCACCGGAAAGAAAATTTTGGTGTGGGGCGAGCAAGGGCTTGGTGACCAAATTTTTCATGTGGGCGCATTGCAAAACTTGATTGGTCGCGCTGGCCAAGTGGTTCTTGAATGCGAGCCTCGTCTCGCGGCCCTTTTTGAACGGAGTTTTCCGGCGATTCTCGTCGTGCCCAGAGCAGATTCAGGGGAGTCTCAAGTCGTGGAGGCTGGTCTGGACCTGCAGGTCTCAAGCGGGAGCTTGGGCCGATGGTGCCGTCCAGATGTCTCTGATGTGTCGACTGCGTCGCCATATCTCAAAGCGGATAGCAGCAAGGCGCAGACGTTGCGAAAAAAATACGGAATTGAGGTCGGCGATCGGCCCCTAGTTGGTGTGTCGTGGTGTAGTTATCGCGTTGGTCTCGGTCCTCATAAATCGACGAATTTGGTTACCGATTGGGGGCCAATATTTGCGGCGCTGCCGAATGCTGTTTTCGTGCCCCTGCAGTACGGAAAACGATCGGATATCGCACGAGACATTGCCGCCGTAACGAAGGCGTTTCCGAGCGTCACTTTTTT
>Ga0055584_100002546_pt1 | contig 17986 bp, 13 predicted proteins | sample OSDHelmetaG_FD_58716 | JGI IMG/M metagenome (GOLD analysis project Ga0055584, IMG submission 58716) | Pelagic marine sediment microbial communities from the LTER site Helgoland, North Sea, for post-phytoplankton bloom and carbon turnover... | ecosystem: Environmental > Aquatic > Marine >... | reverse complement strand
ATCCGCATATAAGAGAGGCTAAATGTTCGCTGCGCTGGCAGAGAGCGTTTTCGGAAGCGCTAATAATCGCTATCTGAAACGACTCAATAAGAAAGTAGACGAAATCAACGCCCTTGAGCCTGCGCTTGAGGCGTTGGATGACGATGCCTTGCGCGCGCGGACCGATGAGTTACGTGCCCGGCATGAAGAAGGAGAATCTCTTGACGATCTTCTGTGCGAGGCCTTTGCCACTGTCCGCGAAGCGGCCAAACGGACATTGGGTCAGCGTCACTTTGATGTTCAGTTGCTCGGCGGCATGGTTCTCCATGAAGGTGCCATATCAGAAATGAAAACCGGTGAAGGCAAAACTCTAGTTGCGACCCTGCCGGTCTATCTCAATGCGCTATCAGGCAAGGGTGTACACGTCGTTACCGTCAATGACTATCTCGCCCAACGCGATGCTGGCTGGATGGGTCAGGTATATGAATTTCTGGGTTTAACTGTTGGCTGCATTGTCAACGGGATTGATGAGCTCGAACGTCAGCAGGCCTACGCCGCCGATGTCACCTATGGTACCAACAACGAATTTGGCTTCGACTATCTCCGCGACAATATGAAATTTCGTTTGGAAGATATGGTCCAGCGCGAATTCAACTTCGCAATTGTTGATGAGGTCGACAGTATTCTGATAGATGAAGCGAGAACACCACTGATCATTTCCGGTCCTACCGAAGATTCATCAGAAATGTATCGCCAGATCAATGAGCTGATCCCAAACCTTTCGGAAGGCGATTACGAAAAAGACGAAAAACAACGCACCGTTGCCCTAACAGAGGCAGGCACCGAAAAGATCGAGGCATTACTCGCCAACACTGATTTAATGAATGGCGACTCGCTTTACGACATAAACAATATCTCGGTCGTGCATCACGTTAATCAGGCTCTTAAAGCCCATACGCTATTTCAAATCGACACCGACTACATCGTTAAAGACAACCAGGTCATCATTATCGACGAGTTTACTGGTCGCATGATGGAAGGCAGACGCTATTCGGAAGGCCTGCATCAGGCACTCGAAGCAAAAGAACATGTTGAGGTTCAGAACGAGAACCAGACCCTCGCGTCGATTACTTTCCAGAATTATTTTAGGCTATACCCGAAACTGGCAGGCATGACCGGTACGGCGATGACCGAAGCTGGCGAATTCGGTGACATCTACGCGTTGGATGTTGTCGAAATTCCAACTCACAAACCAACCATCCGTGAAGATCAGGATGACGAAGTTTATCGTACTGCCGAGGAAAAGAATGAGGCGATTGTTGCCTTGATCGAAGAATGCCAGGCCCGAAAACAACCAGCCTTGGTCGGCACAATTTCTATTGAGAAATCAGAGAAGCTGGCCGCTTATCTGGAAAAACGCAAGATTAAGCATAACGTTCTGAATGCGCGCTACCACGAGCAAGAGGCTTTTATTGTCGCCCAGGCAGGCAAGCCAGGTCAGGTGACGATCTCAACAAACATGGCTGGTCGCGGCACGGATATTCAACTCGGCGGCAATGTCGATATGCAGGTTCTCGAGGAGCTCGCAAAAATCAAGGGCGAGGAAAAACGTGCGGCTCAGGAGCCTGAAATACGCGCCAAGGTCGAAGCCGAAGTCGCAGCAGCCCGCGAGATCGTGCTGGCGGCTGGTGGCATGTACATTATCTGTACCGAACGTCATGAATCCCGGCGCATTGATAATCAGCTACGAGGACGATCTGGACGGCAGGGTGATCCCGGCGCCTCCAAATTTTTCCTGTCACTGGAAGATGACTTAATGCGGATCTTCGGATCCGAGCGCATTGATACGATGCTGCAAAAACTCGGTCTTGAAAAAGGCGAAGCCATCGTCCATCCGTGGATCAACAAGGCCCTGGAAAAAGCACAGAGCAAGGTCGAAGAACGCAACTTTGAGATTCGAAAGAACCTGTTGCAATTCGACGATGTCATGAATGACCAGCGCAAGGTGATCTACGAACAACGCCGAGAATTGATGAATGTTGACGATGTTTCCAGCACCGTCAATGACATGCGACATGAGGTCATAGATGACATCGTATCCCGCTGCATACCCGAGAAAGCCTATGCAGAACAATGGGATACCGATGCCTTACATGAAGAAGTTCTCCGCATCGTCGGTCTGGATTTACCAGTAGCCGACTGGGCGATGGAAGAGGGCATCGCGGATGAGGAAATTCGCGAAAGACTTACAGATGCCGCGAACCGTCGCATGGCTGAAAAGGTTGCCAATTACGGCCCCGAAATGATGCGGATGGCAGAAAAGAGCGTCCTGCTGCAAGTCCTCGACCAGATTTGGAAAGAACATCTGCTCGCGCTCGATCATTTGCGCCAGGGTATCGGGCTCCGCGCCTATGCCCAAAAGGATCCGTTAAACGAATATAAGCATGAGGCCTTTGGTCTGTTTGACCAGATGCTCGCGATGCTGCGCGAAACTGTGACGCAGGTTCTGTGTCATATGGAAATCTCTGAAGAGGATCCCGAAGGCTTGATGGACTACGAAATGGGTGACATGGAAGAGTCCCGTCATGATCCGGCCTTTTCTGGCGATTCTGGAATGGCCGCCTCGCCCGACGAAATTCACCCCGCCGCGCAGGTACAATCGATGATGCAAGGGCCGACTGTATTTCCAGCAAATACAGACCCGGCGGATATACCGCCAGGATGGCGGCTGCATGAACCACTCGGCCGGTGGATCGATCCAGAAGAACCAGAAAGCTGGGGCAAGGTCCCCCGTAACGCGGCATGCCCATGCGGATCAGGCAAGAAATTCAAGCTCTGTCACGGTCGGGTTTAGAAAACTCGGTCTGCGTTGCTTGCAACAAGCAACTGGCCACTAAGAAGACAGAACGTCATTCCCGAGCGCAATAAACCGTTCGCGCCGTTGAGCGCGCAAAGCCGGTCCATCCAGGCCCTCGATTTCTTTCAACGCTTCATCAATGCCGTCACCGACTCGTTTGATGGTGTCGTCACGATCTCGATGGGCGGCGCCCAGCGGCTCAGGAATAATAGCATCAATCACGCCGAGCTTTAGCAAATCCTTCGATGTCATTTTCAACGCATCAGCCGCTTCTTCCGAATGATCTGCACTACGCCACAGGATCGACGCACAACCTTCCGGCGAAATTACCGAGTAGACTGAATGCTCCATCATCAAAACGCGGTTAGCAGCAGCTATGGCGATAGCACCACCACTTCCGCCTTCACCGATAACGACACTAACCATCGGAACATGAAGGTTAAGACAAACTTCGATTGAACGGGCAATAGCTTCTGCCTGTCCACGTTCCTCAGCACCAATTCCAGGATAAGCGCCGGGCGTATCCACGAGGGTAATAATCGGCAGGGAAAACTGTTCCGCAAGTGCCATCAACCGTTGCGCTTTGCGATACCCTTCGGGTCGAGCCATGCCAAAGTTATGTTTTACCCGCGTTTCAGTATCGCTGCCCTTTTCCTGGCCGATCACGACCACAGATCGCCCGCGGAACCGTCCGATTCCGCCCATAATGGCTGCATCCTCCGCGAAGAGGCGGTCACCGGCGAGCGGTGTAAACTCGTCTATCAGGGCAGAAATATAGTCAACACAGTGTGGCCGTTCGGGATGTCGCGCGACCATCACCGTCTGCCACGGTGACAGCTTATTGTATATTTGCGTCAATGATTTATCGATACGTCCCTGAAGCTTCGATAGCTCGTCGGCAATTTTAATATCGCCGATATCCGACATATGACGGAGTTCCTCCATCTTGCCTTCGAGCTCGGCAACCGGTTTCTCAAATTCCAAAAAACTCGTCATTTTTTCCTCTAATCACTGACAGACTTACTAGAGAGCATTATTCGCAAGACCATTCGCCAACGGATGAAAATTCCGGACAAGTGATTTTAACCGCTCATCCAGGACATGGGTATAGATCTGTGTCGTTGAAATATCGGCGTGACCAAGCATTTGCTGAACCGATCGCAAATCAGCATCATGCGCCAAAAGGTGGCTGGCAAAAGCATGGCGTAAAACATGTGGTGAAACCGCCAAAACCGAAAGCCCGGCATCAACCGCAAGCCCCTTCAATTGGAGAGCAAACATCCCCCTGGTTAAGTGGCCTTCTTTCGCACTCTTCGACGGAAACAGCCATGGAGAAATCTTATCATTAGCCATGAATTGCGGGCGAACGGGAAGCCATGCCTCAATTGCTTCCTGCGCCGGCAAGCTTAAGGGAACCATACGCTCTTTCCCCCCCTTCCCGCGGACCGTTACAACTGAACGATCCCGCGCCAGCGCGCCAACCGGCAGGCCAACGAGCTCGGACACCCTTAACCCCGTTGCATAGAGCAGCTCAACCAGCGCGACCAGCCGAATGCCCCGAGGACCTTTCACAGCGCGCGCACAAGCAAGCAGCTTTCCAACATCTGCTTCTGACAACACCTTTGGTAACGGTCGACCACGCCGGGGGCTCTCGACGGAGGCCGTTGGATCATCATTACGAATGCCCTCCGCAACGAGAAATGCGAAAAATTGACGTAATGCAGATAATCGGCGCGACATTGTTGTCGGTGCCATACCGACATTTCCCATCGACGCCATAAAACCACGCACCGTTTCGGTCGAGGTTTTTGAAGTTTCTTCACCACGCTTGGCGACAAACTTTTCAAACATCGTCAGATCACTGCGGTAGGACTCCACCGTTTTAGGAGATGCCCCTCGTTCCACAGAGAGCATTTCTAAAAATGCCTCTGCATAACGGGACAGGACAAGTTTTGAATCCTTCGCATGAGATCGACTAGAGCCCTGCTTCAATTGCCACCTCCGCAGCGAGGGCTTTCGCTTCGGTGTCAAAATTTATTCTTTTGAGCGCCGAAATCGCCATCTCCATCGCCGATAGATTCTCCGTAACCGCCCCATGTTCTCCGAGCGCGACCAGAGCCATGGCTACAGTACCACCCCGACTCCCGGTTACAGATGAACGCGACAAGGCGTTTCTAACAACCGCACTGGGAACAAAGGCTTGAGTTCCTGAGCCGTCCTCCAAAAGTTTAGCCCAGAGCTTCGAGGGCACCGAAACACCCATCGCCCCTAACAGGCTAAATAAAGTCCGGGCCTTCACGAGCGCTGCCGCTCCGGTTGTAGCCCGACCATTCCACCAATTCATTATGTCCTTGGGCGCAATACTCGAAATTTCGGCATCGGAAAGGAATATCTGTAACGGCCAAAGAGCGGCATTCTGTTGGTCTTTTAATCCTTGCGCATCAGCGAAATTGAGCCACCTACGCGCGCCATCGATGTCGCCAGCGGCAATCAGAATACGGGCAGCATCGCCAGCAAACCAATTTGTTTCTGCTGAAGGTGTCAGCGCCGCCACAATAGGTCCATAGGCAAGTGCCGTGGTGCGCCAACCACCATTCTGACGTGCCAATTGAAGGGCCGATTGAATGAGTTTGGCACGCTCCGCTGGGGTGGCAGCCTTCTGCACTGCCTGAACCAAAAGGGCCCTGCCACCGGGGCCCCAATTCGCCATGGCGTGACGGATGGCTTTTTTAAACACAGCCGGGTCAAAGGCAACCGCGCTATATATTTCTGCAAGAACCTTGCCATCGAGCACACCGATATCTGCGGCTTCCTCAGCAGCAACAAGTCTCAAATCCAGTGTTGCATTCGGGCTCAAAGCAATTGCCCGGAGTGCTGCAGGAGAAGCTTTCTCCGTTGTATCGTCTGGCAGCGCCAGACCAGCGGACCGCATTAAGGAAAGATGCAAGGCCGATGGTGCGGTCAAACTGACAATTTGAGGTGGCGTCGCGCCAGATAGCCTCTCCATCGCTGCGAAAAATGCTGGATGAATAGCATCTGACCGCTCCGCCAGCACATCGGACATAAGGGAGGCTTCCGCACGTTTTCCTGCCATCGCAAGACAGAACGCCACAACCTGCTGCCAATAGGCCCCTTTAAATTCATCGCTATAAGCGCGAACCCGCTGACAAGCACCGGCCGTATTGTTTTGGAATAACTGCCCATCGATACCAAACCGCACAAGATATTCCTCACGCGCGCCCGTCGGGGCAGAGGCAATAAGAGACAAAGCGGATTTAAGATCGCCTGAAGCGAACAAAGCTTTTACGCGAAGTTGAAATAAGGCAGGCTCAGTTTTTTCTCCTTCGGGGGCGACCGCTTGCGTTAGAAGCAACCGACGCATCAACTTGCGCATTGTAGGAGACCGAACGCGGGTCGGTAACGACGCGATTGCTCTAGCAACAAACGACCTATCTATGCCTTGCCACATCTTAGTTCCAAGCCCACCGCTTGCATCATCAATAACGCCAACAGAATCCGGATCGAGATCGTTCAATGTCTGAATCACGACCGCGCCGTCGCTGCCATTTGATGGCGATACTGCTTTATAATTGATGCTAGGAGCAGGCTCCCGCGGAGCACCGGAAGACGGCGGACTATCCAAAACAGAGCGCCGTGGCCCTAAACGAATGGGGGCGGGTTTTGGACCCGTCCTGGTCGTTTTGGACGGTGGCTCTTCCGGCGGGTTCACACTGGGCTCAATTGCCTCAGTCGGTTTTACCTGCGCCACCTGATGTGCAGGAAGCGTTGATGAATTGGCTTTTAAACCGAGACCTAGAACGCTCGCGGCAATCGCGAATGAAATAAATGAATTAGCGCGGAAACCGGTCATCAGGAAGTGTCTTTTCGATGGTTGATGACGGGGCTGGAATATCCCACAAAGCAAGAAATCCGCCGCCGCCTATTATCAGGACGACCAGAAACAATAACAGGAAAATGGTTACTCGCATCATCAACGCCGCGCAGGGTTTCGGGGTTTGGCCACAATCCCACCTCTATCCTATTTCCTGTATCATGCCGTGGTGAATCGGCGCTATATAATTCCACGCGACATGGCGCAGAATTCGTCTTATATTTGTACGCCTTAAGGTAGATAGCATTTAATCGTGGCAAATTTTGGGCAGTCTACCGGCCGGACCTCGGAGTTTCAATAAGTTGGGGATATCGGCTCACCTTATGTCGACCGAATAATGAGCGCGAATAAGCTATCACATATACCGAAGACCATCGTCCTGGTGGGGTTGATGGGTGCCGGCAAGACATGCATTGGCAAAAGACTGGCGCAACGGCTGGGATTACCCTTTGTCGATGCTGACGATGAAATCGAAAAAGCCGCCGATTGTTCAATCGATGACATCTTTGAATTATATGGTGAACCCGCCTTTCGGGATGGTGAACGACGTGTGATTACCCGGCTATTGAACGAGCCAGTTCACGTTCTGGCAACTGGTGGAGGCGCCTTCGTCAATAAGGAAACTCGAAGAGATATTAAGGAGACCGCAATATCCATTTGGATTCGCGCAGATATTGAATTGTTGCTCAGCAGAACCGGGCGGCGCGCTAACCGTCCATTGCTGAAAAATACTGACCCACGGAAAAAGTTGGAGACATTGATTAAAGAACGATATCCGGCCTATGAGCAGGCAGATATTGTCATCGAAAGCGGCCATGAGTCGCCTGACGCTACCGTAGAGCAGGCTATGGCTGGACTCGAAGACTTGTTGCTTTCAACCGACCCATCAATGGCGGATTCAAAAAGATGAGCCCTGTTGAATCTCTTTCAGTGGGGCTGGGAGAACGCAGCTATGATATCGTTGTCGGACCCGATTTAATCAGCAACGCGGCAAAACTGGTCGCACCCCTTCTTGACCATCAACCTGTCATAATTGTTACCGACGAGAATGTTGCTGGCTACCATCTCGACAATCTAAGTCACTCACTCAAATCGGCCGGGATCACCAGCACCGTGATCACACTACCAGCCGGTGAAAACACCAAGGGGTATGAGGGCTTTCAGGGTCTCTTATCAAAAATTCTGAATACCAGCCCTGAGCGCCGTTCGACCTTGATAGCGCTTGGTGGCGGTGTGATCGGTGATATCACGGGATTCGCCGCCAGTGTTATCCTACGGGGAATTGATTTTATCCAAATTCCAACGACCCTTCTCGCACAGGTCGATAGCTCGGTAGGCGGAAAAACAGGAATCAACACGCAACATGGTAAGAATCTAGTCGGCAGTTTCTATCAGCCACGACTGGTTCTTGCAGATATTACTGCCCTCAGTACTCTGCCACGCCGCGAATTGCTGGCAGGGTATGCCGAGGTCGCAAAATACGGCTTACTTGGCGATAAAGAATTTTTCGAATGGCTGGAAAAAAACGGCCCGGCCTTGATCGAAGGCGATGATACCCTGCGCCAGCAAGCCGTCCTTAAAAGCTGTCATGCCAAGGCTAACATTGTTGGTCGGGACGAGAAAGAAGCGGGCGACAGAGCCCTTCTCAACCTCGGACATACCTTTGGGCACGCCCTGGAGGCGGAAACGGGTTTTGGAGAAAAACTATTGCATGGCGAAGCCGTTGCTATCGGGATGACTATGGCGTTCGACCTTTCTGCGCAGCTCGGTTTGTGCCCCACAGATGATGCTATTCGTGTCAGAGCCCATCTCAAAGCCATGGGGTTGCCTGTACAACCCAAAGATATACCCGGCCAAAAATGGGAGCGCGCGGCATTGTTGAGTCATATGGCGAAGGACAAAAAAGTCCGAGATGGACAAATCACCTTCATCCTTACACGCGGGATCGGTAACGCTTTCATGACATCCGACATAAATGTTTCGGAAGTCGAAGCGTTACTGGACCAAGCCATTGCCGCATAAAACCTGTAATCAATGACGCTCAACAACATGAATTATACGCATTAGGACGACGCCAGAAATGGAAACGGAAACACTTGCTACGATCGGTGGCATCGCATTTCTACTAATATTATCTGGTGTTTTTTCGGGGTCAGAAACCGCGCTGACAGCAGCCTCACGGCCTCGCATGCATCTGCTTCAAAAACGAGGCAACAAACGCGCTGGTATCGTCAACAAATTGTTGGCTAACCGGGAAAAGTTGATTGGTGCCATCCTGCTTGGCAACAATCTTGTCAACATACTCGCCTCAGCCCTGGCGACGAGCCTTTTAATCGGGTTTTTCGGCGAAACCGGTGTGATTTACGCGACGATCGCCATGACGATCCTCGTTCTAATTTTTGGCGAAGTCATGCCAAAGACCTATGCTTTTCAGAATGCCGACCGCATGGCCCTTCTGGTCTCCCCAATGTTCCGCATCGTCGTCGCTCTCCTGGCCCCTATCACCCACACGATTCACCTATTAATCACCGTAACGTTGCGACCATTCGGCATCAATCTGGATACAGAAGAGGAACTAACCGAAGCGCAGGAAGCATTGCGTGGCGCGATTGATCTGCACATGGGTGAGGAACCTGCCGTTCAGCGCGAACGGGTAATGCTGCGTTCCATCCTGGACCTCTCAGAGGTTAATGTCGGCGAGGTCATGCACCATCGCCAGGACATTGTCATGATCGATGCCGATCTGCCGGCGGGCGAGATCGTCAATCAGGTTGTCAACAGCTCACATACGCGAATTCCATTATGGCGCGGAGAACAGGATAATATCGTTGGGGTTATCCATGCCAAGGCTCTGCTGCTGCATGTTCATGCCAAACAGGGCAATCTCGATAGCATCGATATTGATGCCGTCTCATCACCACCCTGGTTTATCCCGGAATCGACATCACTGCATGATCAACTTCAGGCATTTCGGCGGCGCCACGAACACTTTGCCCTGGTCGTCGATGAATACGGATCTCTTATGGGTATCGTCACACTTGAAGATATCCTGGAGGAAATCGTCGGCGATATTGCGGATGAACATGATGAAGTCCCCGTCGGGGTCAGACGTCAAAATGACGGAACCTTTACTGTCGATGGTCGTGTCACGATACGTGATCTCAATCGGCGGCTGAATTGGGAGCTACCAGATGATGACGCTGCAACAATCGCTGGTTTAGTCATCCAGATTGGCAGAGTTATCCCCGAAGAGGGTCAAATTTTTACGTTTGAAGGTTATCGTTTTAAGGTGGTAAGCCGACGCAAAAACCGGTTGGCGCTTATCCACATCGCGCCACCGAACCAGCCCGAAGGTGAGAAGGAAGCGTCTGTATTGGAGTAACGTTTTCCTCTCCAGCCGTCCTACAAATCGCCTAACGCAAATATGAGAGAAAACTAATGCCGCTAGCCCCACCCGCCGACCGCGAACCCGTTCAAACGCGCGCTATCGAGGTCACCAGCTACCGTCGATCAGATGGTCAATGGGATGTCGAAGGACATCTGACGGATACATCTGCCTATGCGTTTGAAAATGAGTATCGCGGCACCATTGATCCGGGTGTCCCTATTCACGATATGTGGCTCCGCCTGACATTGAATAGTGATATCAAAATTACAGAAGTCGATGCCGCCATGGATGGGACGCCTTATGCTATCTGTCCCGGTGTCGCTTCCGCGTTTCAGAAACTGAAAGGCGAGAAGATCGGACGTGGCTGGAACCGCCGAATCCGAGAACTCCTCGGTGGCGCACAGGGTTGCATTCACATGGTGGATTTACTTCGGCCGGTCGGGACCATTGGTTTCAAAACCGTCAAACGCGAAGCCGCCCAACTTCTTAAATCACCTACCCCAAAAACTGACGATATGCCTTACCAAATCAACAATTGTCATGCGATGGCCAGTGACGGCGAGTTGGTAAAAGAGCGTTGGCCCCACCTCTATACCGGCACATCATAATACACTGAGCTGGCCAAATTTCTTGTATGTAAACCATAGCATCCTCATACTGTCAGGGTGAAGAAACGCGATCAAATATTAGAGGTTTTAAGCGCCCCTCGTATCAAAGAAGTCGTTCGACTGTGTGACGCGCCAGAGTGCGTCGAGCACGGGGAATATCGTGCACCCAAATCACGGGATGATCTGAATAATTATTTTTGGTTCTGCATGGAACATGTACGGGCCTATAACCTGCGTTGGAATTTCTACGCGGGACTCTCGCAAAGCGATATCGAAAAACAGCTCCGTGCGGACACAACCTGGTGGCGCCCGACATGGCCCCTCGGAAGAGGGCCGGGTGCTGGCGATAGCCCAAATTTAGACTTTGGCGTGTTTGGTGCCGACAATTGGGAACGGGATCGTGCCAGAGCCACTTATCCTCAGGAAGACGGCTGGCGGGCTCGCCCAGGGTCTCCCGAGGCCGAGGCAATGGCGGTCATGGATATGGACGGCCCAGTGACAAAAGAGGCCATAAAAGAACGGTACAAAGCACTGGTTAAAAAAAACCATCCCGACACCCATCGCGGCGACCGCAAGGCAGAAGAGCGGCTGAAGATTATCAATCGCGCCTACTCGACATTAATGGCCTGCGAGGAAATCTAGCGTCGTAAATCAAACTCAATCTAAAGGAAATACTCCGCCGAGACGGACGTTAGCTTGCAGCAGCAGTCTCTGACGCCTGGCGAATCTTACGTTTAAGACGTTGAGCTTCATCCGTCAACTTGCTGTTCGACGTCGACAGCAAATAAGCGTCAATGCCGCCATTTTTTTCAATCGTACGAATAGTTTGTGTCGACAGCTTAAGCTTTACAGACCGACCTAAAGCCTCAGATGGCATTGATGACACCTGAATATTAGGCAGGAAGCGCCGACGCGTTTTATTGTGCGCGTGGCTTACATTATTGCCGGCAAGGACGCCCTTACCTGAAATGCTGCATCGACGTGACATAATATTTGTCCAAACAGATCAAAAAAATTAGTCCCGGCAAACTGCCAGGGACCGCGCTTTTTAATAATGTCCGGGCCCTACGTCAAGGAGAAAGGGTATCTAAATTATAACGCCAAACCCTTTATCTGCTGCTATTTTGGGACATTGGCGGGATCAATCGCGGGTTTGACCCGAATTGCGAGAAAAAACATAACCACCATCACCACGGCACCTGAGAAAAACGGCCAGTCTGGCCCATAGGCACCAAAGGCGAAACCGGCCCAGGCGGGCCCCGTAATTCGCGCCATAGCCGAGCAAGACTGCGATAAACCGAGCAAACTACCGCGCTCACTGGAATGAGCATATTTGGACACCAGACTTGAAAGGGACGGATTGTTGATACTGACGCCAAAGACGATAAATCCGAAGGAAACACATAGGCCGATTGTTCCGGTCATTTGAGGGAGCAGAAGAACACCAACAAAAATCATCACTGCACCTGCACAAATCAGGCGGTGTTCACCAAATCGCCGAGTTAACCGCCCAACAAGAAACCATTGGGTTGCTGCTGCTGTAATCCCCATAAAAGTATAAATCTGACCGTTCTGCCATGGTCCCCAGCCGAGCATACGCTCGGACCACAAGACGAACGTTGTTTCAACACCTGAGAAAACAAAAGGCGTCATCGTCACGACGACAAACAGAAGCGCGAGTTGCGGAATACGGATGGCCTCAATAAAGACACGGCCTAACGAGCGCTGACCCTTGGCCGCTTCGGCTCGCGTTTCAACCGCGACTGTCTCGCGCACCTGGATACAGGCAATACAAAAGGCGATGCCGGACAAGGCCGCCGCGATGATAAAGGGCAAGGCGAGATTGGGGTTGGTCGGATTAGACCCTGCAAACAACCCACCAATCGCCGGGCCAATGATAAATCCCAACCCGTGAGCGGCGCCAACCTTCGCCATTGCTCCGGCCCGCGCCGTATTGCTGGTAACATCAGCGATAAATGCATGAATGACACCGGCATTAGCGGCCATTGACCCAATGAAGGCGCGTGCCAGGAAGAGCATCAGCAGAGAATCCGTCATGGTCAGGGCGAGATAACCGCAAAACATACCGGCGAGCGTACACAGAATCACCGGACGCCGACCTATACGATCACTAAGCCGTCCCCAAAGCGGCGCAAACACAAACTGCGAAAAGGAGAAGACTGTTGCCAGAAGCGTGACCTCTAAGGGGCTGGCACCAAATCTTTCTGCAAAAAATGGCAACAGTGGCAAGACGATGCCAAATCCCACGGTATCGATGAAGATTGTCAGCAGCAGCGCGTGCACAATGGGTCTCCGTCTGCAACCGGGCCACCGACCGGCGACACAAGATGTTAGTTAAGCCGACCGACCGACCTGGCCGGAACAAGGTAGAGCTTTCCAATATCGGCCGATAAAAAAGTGGAGCTTAGCAGATTTTCCGGGTCGCTTTCACTGGCTTCGTTTAGAAGCCTTTCAAAATGGTCTAGGTAGCGCTGAACATATTTCCGGAAATTATCGTCTTCTTCAAATTTACCTTTAATCACGTCGCGAGCATGGCGGGCGTCGTCCTGTAACATGGACTTTACAAAGATACCCTTCTCGCCACGCGCCGGCCGTGGCCACAGCTTTTGCGAGCCGGCATCATCCAACAACCGATTGAGATCAATTGCTGTCGAATTCAAATCTTCAATAATAAAGCGGGAAGCTCTGAGGAACATATCCCGCCGAGCATCAAAACTATTTTGACGCACCAGCTTGGCTTGTTTCTCGGCAAGATCAGAGGCCTGAATAAGCTCTTCTGACTGTTCCGCAAAGACAGCGCCGATCTGCGCGGCCTGGTCTGCCGCCCGATCCAAGGCACTGGTCATCTCACTTGAATGCCGCTGCAATGATTGCCTGACAGAATCGACCTGTCGTGAGGCATGTTCCGACGCAGAGGCCAGCTCCTGAGTCTCGGCCCGGAAAACCCGTCCTATACTTTCAACACGCTCCTCAGCAACGCTGGCAGATGTTTCCAAGGAGCCCGATTCATCTTTGAGCGCACTGATAACATTCGTTACGTCAGCAGCGGCCTTGGTACTGGCTTCTATCATCGCACGTGCCTGTGCCTGCAAGGCATTGCCAACAATCGTCAAGCATTCAACGGTTTCTTTCGAGGCTTCGCCAAGATCCACGGTTCGTGCGCCGATTGTCTGGTTCATCGCCTCTGCTTGCTCGACAGCCTTTTCAGCTGTCCCAGTCAAACGCTGCAGCTCGATCTCGGTTGATTTGAAGATTTCTTCGGTACGCCGAACAATTTGACTGGCAATCCGATCCAGCGCTTCTGCTTGCTCACCAACTAACGCACGGATCGAATCTGAATGACTGGCGGCCTGCTCGGAAGCAGCGATGAGTTTGTCCGCCTGATCAACAAAGGTAGAACCAACAACTGTCGTTCTCTGGACAACGGTATCGACGGCTGCAGAAAGATCGGTCGTCCGCTTGGCCAGGATTTCACCAATCTCCTCACCACGCTCCGCCGCCCGTATCGACACGTCATCAAGATCGCCTGATTGTTTAACCAGCGCTGCGCCAACGACCTTAACCCGCGTGGCCGCTTGTGCCGTCACCTTCTCGGAGGCGGATGCAAATTCGTCAGTCTGCCGTCGCAATGCCGCCGCCACCTCTTCGGCTTTAACAACTACATGATCCGTTGCACTGTTCGATGCAGCAAGCATATTTGCGGATTCTGTCCGCAGCGCTTCATCCATCTCCTTGATTTTCGCAGCTACCTCTCCGGCAACCTGTTCCGACATTGCAGAAAGTGCTGAGGCTTCTTGTTGAAGCGCATTACCAACCTCTGTTATGCGCGCCAGCCCCCGTTCCGCGGCGGCATTCGTAATACCCGCACTCTCCTCCATATGAGAACGCAGCATATTTTGAATTTCACGGGTACGCTCCGCTGTCGTATTCGAAGAAGCCTCGGCAACCTGCGCAAAAAGCCGCAGCTGTTCGCGCAACAAAGCACCGACATCTTCCGCCTTTGCACGGACAGCCTCGGCGGCAGCCTCCGACGCTGCATTGAGAGCCTCACCTTGCTGCTGCAAGACGGCCGCAACCTCTTCGGTTCTCGCCTCGATGAGAACCGATGTTCGTTCGGCGTCTGCCGCCATACGCTCCGACTGCTGCCGAAATGTTCCGCCAATCTGCTCTATTTTATCGTTGGCCGCCGAACCGGCCTGCACCGCCACTTCGTTCAACTCGCTGGCATGGCTTCGTAATTCTTCCGTTAGGCTCGCCAAATTCTGACGCGCCCGTTCGGTTGCATTATCCTGCTCTTTCGTCAGATCGACCGCATGAGCCGACAATGATTTTGCAATATCATCCATCTGGGCGCGCGCCTGCTCGATAGATCGATCTTTAGCGGCGGAAATTGTTTCGCCCTGACGGATAAGGGCGTTCCCCGCATCGGCTATTTTCCGAGCCGCTACCTCGGACAGGCGATCCGCTTCTCCAGAAAATTCGTTCCCGGCATTATGAATCTCTTCACCCGCAAGTTTAATACGGGCCACGGTCCGCTCCGCACCATCGCCCAGAGATGACGCCTCTTCACGGAACGCCTCAACCGTGTCATGGACCTGCCCGACCGTTGCGCGGGCACCCGCCATGAGCTGTTCAGTCCGTTGCCGAAAGTTTTCCGATACGTCATCGACGCTGTTAACAGCCTGTTTCAGGCCCGAGATCAACGTTACTGATTGTTGACGGAACGTATCGCCCAATTGCCGCACACGTTCCAGAGCCTCTTCGGCAGCGCTGTTTAAGCCCGCCGCATGCGTCTCTAGTGTCTCGCCAACTTCATTAACTTTGGCTATAGCAACATCGGATTGCTCACTGAGCTGATCGGCCTGTCGACGGAGCCGTTCACTGGTATCGTCTATCCCAACAGTAATTTGGCCAAAATTACTGAGCACGCCATCCGTATGGTTGTGCACAGCATCAGCCGCGGCCGCAAAGCGGTCCGCCGCTTCCTCGGCACCTGGTCCCATCGCCTCGATCCGTGCTGCAAAGGCCTGACCGGTTCCTTCTAATTTACCAAGGACAGCGTTGGACACGGATTCAAGTTCACGAACCTGTTTCTCGACCGCCTCTTGCACGGCGCCAGAGCGCTCGGTAAGGCGAGCAGCAACAACATCGAGCTGCTCAGTTTGTCGGTGCAGGCCGTCATGTAAATATTGCGCCTGAGAGACCGCTCGCTCAGAAACCGCAGAAAGCTCCTGGGCCTGCCGGCGCAATGACTCAGCGACCTGCTGGACTCGTTCCTCAGATTCTTCAGACGGATAGATTAATCGGCGTAGATCGGCGCGCAATGCGTTGGCGGTATCTTTTAGAACCGTCCCGCGCCCGACGTAAGCCATGCAAAGCCACAAGAAGGCTAACGGCGCAAACACACCGGTTAAGACCGCACCGAGCTCGTGCGGCAGCAAGGTCAAAATATTAGACCAACCGATAGAGCTTTGAACGTAAAGAGCCGACAGCGCAAGCCATATTGCCGTAATCGCATAAGCTACAATTGTTGACGTCTCGACGCGGCCTCGTGATAGGAATCGTAAGATCATCTTGCCTGGCCGCCCACCCCGGCGAAATTCTAGGAAGAAGCCCGTCCTGAATACATATTGGCATCACCGGCGATCCCCTCCTTAACCAAGGGAAAACTATAGCCAAGCCCAACGATTCGTACCAGGCAAACGACAGAGGTCGAATATGGATATTACCAGCTAAATATCTGAATAGCGGCATCGGGGTAAACGCCTTCCGGGGCGCAAACCTCCGCGATCCGTTTTCCCGCTTCGGCAGACTGATCGCCAGCAGCAACACCAAATGCCTCGCCATGAATGCCGCCGATAACCAGAACGGAATACATGCCGAGCTCGCACGCACCCGTAATATCGGTTTTAAGGGAATCGCCAATAGCGAGAACTCGCACAGGATCGGGGTCACCCATACGATGTAAACAGCTGTCATAAATTGGACTATAGGGTTTGCCATAATAAAGGACATCGCCGCCAAGCTCTTCATACCGCTTTGCGAGCGCGCCCGCACAAATAATGCGGTGACCGCCGCGAATAACTTCGAGATCCGGATTGGCACAAACCATTTTCACGCTGGCATTGGCACCCTGCTGCAGAAGATCCTCATAATCTGCAACTGTTTCTTCATCACCCCACGGCCCCGTATTAACAATTAATCCCGCTTCGGCGACAGAATCGATCTTTTGTAGATCAAGATTGTCGAACAAACCGTCATCGCGGTCAGGGCCGATATGCACATAGGTGGCGTTAACACCATCGAACCAGGACTCTCGACGTTCCAAGAGCCCAAGATGGGTTGCCTCACCAGAAGACATAATAATCGGGCATAGCGCGTCGGCAATGCCCAAGCCATCCATGCCACGCCGGACAGCATCTGCGCGGCGCGGTGCATTTGTTAGCATTGCATAGGGTTTGCCGGTCTCAGCTATTTTTTCGAGGCAATCGACCACACCGGGATACAGCGACACGCCATCATGAATGACACCCCACAGGTCAATAATATAGGCATCAAAATCATCGGCGAGGTCGGAAAGACCCGAAAGGATAGGAATTTGCTCGGTCATGATGAAGGGGTTGTGCCATGGACCATCTAAATTGGGAAGAGGTCGTTTTTACTCGACGCGAGCAAGCCTTGGTTCACCGAACAGGTACCCCTGCCCATAATCTATTTTGAGATCCAGAAGGTTGAGTAATTGCGGCTCAGTTTCGATTTTTTCAACAATGAGATCCACGCCCTGGCGGTTAAAGACACGCTTGATATCTTCAATGGCAATGGGGCCCATAGGGTTACGCACTTCGTCCAATAATATTTCAGCATCAAGTTTGACGTATTTAAAACGATTCTTGATCAGGTCTTCGCAATCAATGTTTATGCTGGAGACCTGATCGACCGAAAACTGAAATCCAAGCGAGGCCAGCTGTTTTAAGTGCTGCTCAATATCATGGTCGCGATTAACGACAGTCGCATAAGGAAATTCGAAAATCAGGTTGGGTGCCAGCCGCGCGTTGTCGGCCATAAATTCAACAAAGTCACTGAAGAAATGACGATCGGTTAGGCTGTGAGCCGAAATATTACAGAAGAAACCGATATCCTGTTTACTGTTTTGTGTCCGGCGGACCAATTGCACGCACCTGAACAGCAACATGTTATCGATTGCCGTCACAAGGCCTTCACGTTCAGCGATACCGATATAT
>Ga0055584_100002545_pt1 | contig 17987 bp, 14 predicted proteins | sample OSDHelmetaG_FD_58716 | JGI IMG/M metagenome (GOLD analysis project Ga0055584, IMG submission 58716) | Pelagic marine sediment microbial communities from the LTER site Helgoland, North Sea, for post-phytoplankton bloom and carbon turnover... | ecosystem: Environmental > Aquatic > Marine >... | reverse complement strand
ATCTCAAGAACCCCTCATGCAAACCTCCATCGACAGGAATCACATGTCCCGTCGTTTTGCTGAGCGCATTCGTAAGCAGCAAATAAATGGCTTCCGCTTGATCCGCGGGCGTTATGGCAGATTTGGTCAACGTACGCTGGGCATAGAAATTAGCTAGCTTGTCGCGCAGTTCATCATCACCTTCCGCTTCACTGTATTCTATATCATACTTTGCGAGCGAAGCAATCACTCGATCTCTTGGAAACATCGTGCTCCCCTTCACTACCGTCGCCGGAGCCACCGCATTGACGCGAGTGATTGGGGCCAACTCTACAGCGAGCTCCCTCACCATATGGTTCGCCGCTGCTTTGCTCGTATCATAAGCGATACTGCCTTTCTTGGCCACAACAGCGTTCGCACTCGTAGTGATTACGACATTACTGGGTAAACTCTGCTTGGCAAAAATCTTCTCTGACGCTGCTTTCGTCGCCAGATAGCCCCCTTTTACATTGATATCAAACGTAAGCGTAAAGGCATCATCGGCTATATCGCCCTTTACACTGGGCGGAACGAAAATTCCCGCTGTCACCACCAATGAATCCACTCCACCATAGGCGAGGATCGCCTCATCAAGCATACTGGACAGAGATGAGCGATCGGTGATATTCGCGTTTACGCCAATAGCAGGACCACAGGCCGAAATACCCGTACCCGATACTCCGATACCTTCGCCCAGAATATCAGTGATTTCATTCGCCGTTGCGACAGCTGCGTCCTGATTCAAATCAACGCTTACGATATGAGCTCCTTCGCCCGATATTCGGTGACACAGCTCTTTGCCGATCCCGCTCCCAGCGCCAATCACCACTGATACCTGTCTAGCGAGCGATTTCTCAGGCGGCATACGACGCAGCTTCGCCTCTTCCATGAGCCAATACTCGATATCGAAAGCTTCCTGTTCGGGCAAAGCACGGTATCGGTCCACCGTTTCCGCCCCACGCATTACTTCAACCGCGCAATTGTAAAACTCTGCCGTCACTCGCGATTCGCTTTTGCTCTTACCCCAAGCGATCATTCCTATTCCAGGAATCAACACCACTGTTGGAACGGCCTGGCGCAAGGCAGGAGAGGTCGGGCGCTGGCAACGCTCGTAATAGGCCGCGTAATCTTTGACGTACTGATCAAGCCCTTCTTCTAAGAGCGATTTAAGATTTTCGGTCGCATTTTCCGCATGCGGATCCCAGTCCACATAAAGGGGCTTAATTTTGGTACGTAGAAAATGATCCGGACAACTCGTACCCAGTTCCGCAAGTCGCTGAGCGTCGACACTGTTGACAAAATCCAGTATGCGCTCGTCCGTCTGGATCGTCCCAATCAAGCGCTTTTCCTGGCTTACTTTTCCCCGCAACCACGGCAGGATATCGATCAAGGTTTCCCGCTTCCGGTCCTCTGATATCGATTCCACCCGCACTCCGCCAAAGACGGGCTTGTCCCCTTCGCGTGCTTCGATAAATCGGGCGGCTTTCTCAATCAGTGTGAGCGTTAACTCGTAACACTCTTTGTCATCGTCTGCCCAATTGATGATTCCGTGCTGCCCCATCATGATTCCCTTGGCCTGAGGATTCGCGGCGATCACATCTCGCATAATAAGTCCCAAGTCGAATCCGGGACGCTGCCATTCGGTCCAAATCACTTCGTCGCCGTAAATCTCTTTCGTCAAGGCCTCGCCATTTTCCGCCGCTGCGATTGCGATAACCGCATTGGGATGCATATGATCAACGTGATTGAAAGGCACATACGCGTGCAAAGGCGTGTCGATCGAGGACGCGCGAGGATTAAGATTGAAGGTACAGTGCCGGTACATTTCCACCATCGAGTCCTCGACTTCGGTTTTCACGCCACTTTCGGGATGGTCGCGATAAATTTTCTCCAAGGCTAAAGTCTTGCCCTGATAAAGGGACGAGAAGTTCTCGTTCTTAGACGTACGCAAGTCACCACCGGACCCCTTGACCCACATGACTTCCACGGATTCCCCCGTCATGGGGTCAATCTCGAAACACTTGGAGGACGTATTCCCGCCACCCGTATTCGTGATACGGAGATCCTGCCCCAGAATGTTGGATCGGAAAACAAGACGCTCCAAAGGGGACATCTCAGCGACCTTCTCATCGTCCCACAAATAGTTCACATGCCGATAATCGCTCGGGGCAAAGGTTGATTGTGTTGTATTCATAATTCAGTTTCGGTTTCCTTCGGAAGAGCTGATTATCCTTAATCAGCCGCGCTTTAATGCTGCTTGCGGCCGCTTAGGGATAAGCGGCCCTACCTTTTTGCAATACCCTCCGAGCACCCTACGCATAAGAACCTCCGGCAACAATCCCCAACTCTTTTCTTCGAGCGGCTCTTTCTACCGCTATCTTCTCGCCATAGCCACTCTTACGATAAGCCTCGAGCGGATTGGGCTCCACTCCCTTTGATCTTCGCCAATCCGCTAGGAGTTTATCTACGTTCGTATTAAAAGCGGTTTTCAAAACATTCTCCGCATCCACAATCGCCCCCTCGCTCTGAAATTTTTTCAATGCCTGCCGATCCACCAAAGACGCCTTCACCCAAAGATCCTGTGCCGTCATCACCGTCTGAATCATCGCTTCAATCTTCGGTTTTAGATTATGGGACTGATCCACCATGTACTCTATTCCAGGATATTCGCCTTCCTCTTCCGCAAAACTATGAATCTCATTGAAAATCCGGAAAACCTGATACGGATCAATGGATCCGAGCGTCAAATCGTCATCCGCATACCGTCGATCATTGAAGTGGAAGCCTCCTAGCATTTTTTCGTCCAACAGCCACGCCACGATCTGCTCAATATTCTGTGCCGCATAGTGGTGCCCCGTATCGACGAGTACTTTCGCCTGAGGTCCCGCGTCTTTGCACAGGATGTACGACATTCCCCAATCTGCGATGTCTGTATGATAGAACGCGGGCTCAAAAGGCTTGTACTCCACTAGCATGATCTGGCTAGGGGAAAGCGCTTCATGACACGCTCGCAACCCTTCCTGAAAGCGCCGTTTGCGATCGCGAATGCTATCCTGTCCTGGATAATTTGTTCCATCGGCAAACCATAGTGTGAACAAGTCGCTCTCCACGTCTTTGCCCAACTGGATGCAATTGAGGCTATGCTTCAAAGCTTGCTGACGAACCGTCGCATCTGGATTCCCAAACGAACCGAGCTTGTACTCCTGATCCTGAAAAAGGTTAGCGTTAATGGATCCAATCTTGACTCCCGACTTATCCGCAATCGCGGCCACCGTACTCTTGTCCTGATCCACCGAAAAGTCCCAGAGTACATGGACTGCCACCGTCGGACAACACGCGGTCAGTCGATGCACCATTCCCGCATCGGCAAACTTGTCCGCCGTGTCTATGGCCGCTCCATCCTGCAGAAATTTCCCAAACCGCGTGCCTGTGTCTGCGAATCCCCACGAGGGAAGTTCAATCTCTAGATGATCTAACGTAGCGAGCGCCTCTTCTTTCATTTTCGAATACTAGCAGAAGTCAGTCATCTTATCCATCGACAGAATGACAATATTTATACAAATTCTGACACAATGAAAGGTGATGAATTCTACTATCTCCCTCAACCCATTCAAGATTCCGCCTGGAATCTTGAAATCCAGGGAGCTGGCCAGTCCAACATTGGACCCAACCAGAGCTACCCTGCCCACAAGCACCCTGTGGAGTACCAGTTGGATTGGAATAAGGGGAGAATGCTCCCTGGATTCCAGGTACTATATATCACCCAGGGTACGGGTTTGTTGGAAACTCAAAAAACTCCCCCCATAACTCTAGAAGCTCCGGTTCTGTTCCTTCTATTTCCGAATATCTGGCACCGATATCGACCTAATGCCGAAACCGGCTGGCACGAGCATTGGATTGGCTTCGACGGCCCAATACCGAGGCAGATGATGGCGACCGGAGTCATTAATTCAGACCAACCTCTCTTTCAAGTAGGGCATCACGACAAACTTCTGGCCCAGTTTCAACTTGCGCTCGACGAGGTCAAAAACGAGGCTCTGGGGTTTCGTCGCATCGCCGCGGCATCGGTTCTGCAAATACTCGCGCTGGCCACCAGTCTGCCCCTCCGAAGCGAGGAGGAAAATCAGCCCATGCGGGCCACGGTCCGCCAAGCTTGCTTTCTTTTTCGGGAAAGAACTGACAACATCGTATCCATCGAGTCGATAGCCGAAGAATTGAATGTTGGATACACCTACTTTCGCCGCATGTTCAAGTTGTACACGGGATTCAGCCCAAAACAGTACCATACCCAGCTACGTTTTGAACGTGTCAAACGCCTTCTCAATGAATCCGATCTCTCGATCGGCGAAATCGCGGCGCTCCTCAATTTTGACTCCACCTTCCACCTTTCCCAGTGGTTCAAGAAGCTCGCTCACTCCTCTCCCAAAATGTGGCGGAAACAAAAGCTTGAGATAGGTAAACTTTGAATTCCTATGTAATGCTTCTACGAGGTAATCTTGAATAGCGGGCGGACTCCGAGCGCCCGCTACCAAAGCCAGTAACGAATTCGCTGGCAAGCCGAGGTCTGCGACAAACTTCGAGATATTTACCTGAAGGATAGGAAAGACTGCTTCCCCTTACTCTTCAAACGCCGCATCAATCTTCCGTATCGACATTCCACGGGCCTTGGGGCTTCCATCCTTTCTCCGGCATGGCGTCAACTTCCGGACACGCCTCATCCTTCAGGTTACTTAGGAACGCCACTGATCAGTCAACCCACACCAATTGCCCTTGATTTCACTGTCGATTGCGACGGTCGAAACGCCCGCCCACACGGTGCAGGTATTCAAACCCTAAATTAAACAGAAGCACACCACCAAAGGCAATGATCGCTCCTGCCAATCCTAAGGCGGCCCATTCGTTCTGCAATGTCCACAGAAATTGGCCGACACAGAGAATCGACACGATCATCAATGTCGGCTTCCGGCCGATTCGACTCACGATTAAGGCCCCAAAAGGAGCCCCTAGGACGACCACAGGCGCCGCTGCTAACCAATTTTCGAATACACCTGGTTGGAGAGAGCCAAACAAAGTCTTGGTCGTTAGCCCAATGAGCGAAGTAACGGCCATGATGATGACGGAAGTGGGAATCGCTATTTTGAGATCGGCTTGGCAAAGCAGCACCAGCACCGCGTAGAGAACCATATCCACACCCACCCCGGTGATGGATGAAATAGTGGCCCCCGCGAGCAAGCCAACCATAAATCCAACGTTTCTATCAAACCGGTGGGCGCCGGGAGCGAGGCCTTCGTGCTGTACGATCTCTTTAAAACGGTACAAGTGCAGCACTCCGAAACTGCACCAAACGACCGCGAACAATACCTTAATAGCAAGTCCGGACACCAGCGGCGCTAGGAACAATACCCCCACTGGCGTCCCTATCAGTGAACCTAACACGGCCCAGCGAAGCATTGGCCATTCAATCGGTTGCCAGCGACAAAGGATAAAAACCGTAGCGCTGGTCATCCCGACGCTTTGAACCGCAAAACTAAAATCCCGCCCCATTGCAGGGGCCTCTCCATACAGCAGAACTAAAACCGGAAAACCTACCGTTCCTCCGCCCATCGGTGTGGAGCCCGCCGCATAGGAACCCATCGCCATGGCAATCGCGATCTCCCAATGATCGATCAGTGTCTGCCAATGGTCTCCCTGCAAAACGATTAGAAACCAAACGACATAAAATCCGATTAGCCAAACTAGCCACGGCCGAAGCCCTTTGATTCCCGCGCTCAGCATTCTCTCAAATAAAACCTTAATCTCGTTGTAACAAAGGAACGATGAAAGCTCTATGATTCGAGGAAAGCCATCCCATTTATATTTTCAAAGAACGAAACCAGATCTTAACCTGCCCTCAAAAATTGTTCATCCCGCGCCCAAAAAGATTTGACCTAGTAGCAGTCGAAAATCCTACGAGCGAAAAAAATGCGGCTTCTTTCCCGCGAGTCGATGAACACCCCTCTCATGACAGGATTCGCGAATTAACACATGGCTCTTAAATCTGCTCTCATCTTGATCGAACCTCTATACCTATGGTTCCTCGCTCACTGTAAACACTAGTAACCGGTTCCACAGCATTGATCCGTGCAGGCTTCAAAGTCGCCGTTGATTTCTTTTCGTGCACTCCCAGTCAGTCCATCGTCGATGCTGCGCTAGTAATTGGGTCTTCATGGCTCAAGGCAGAGCCGTGTAGGTATCGCGCCGTACTATCCGCCACCGTGACCGGACCATAGCGAGAATCGCCCTTGGCTTTTACTTTTTTCAACCGCAAATTGAGTGTATTGATAGCCTTCGGACTCGCAGCATTGTCCTCTCTTCGCCTCTTCTCAATTCCACCATCTTCCTAGGTTCTGCACACTAGCGTATCAACTACCGGCCAATCGCACCAAGACGGTCGCTAAAGTCCCGACTTTGGCTCGCTGGTTCGTCCACAGTCTAGGGCCGCTAACTCCCCCCGAAAGGCATTAGGACTCCCCTATTGAATAGCTAATGAACAATTCTAGTAACAAATAACCTGTCCTTAAGTGTTTCATTAAATGCTCAATACCCTTTCACTGTTGTTTCGCTCTTACGAAACTCTGGTCTCTGATGCCGGTCGAGTCACCCACGCAAAACAAAATCACAACAATCAAAAAGAATATGATCAAAAAACCCGACAATGTTAAAAGAGCTAAGGCGCTTTTCTTCGCCGCAGCTGGGATTTCCTTACTGCTGTCCGTATCCTTGTGGTTCACGGGACACAAAGAACAAGGGCTATACGTTGGCATTTGGGTCCCTTCCATATGCTCAGCTGGTTCTCTAATATTGGCGGGAGGTCGCAATGGATGATCTAGTACTACTAATCGTTGGCTTTTGTATCACTCTGATTTTTGCCGGTGGAGCAATTATTCACGGCGTAACCAACCAAGGCGGTAAAGACTCCGACACCACGAAATAAAGCCCATCTGGGATCGGTCTCTCAATAAGCCTTCTGATACGCTCAAGAGGGACTACTGAAGGCCCTCACTGGCCGCAAACTCGAGCCAGAGAAACAGATCTAGGTCGCACCTGATTCATAGCCTGGCCCGCTCCGGGTGGCCATTGCATTCACTTCTTCTAATTGGCCTCTCATGCGATCCTACTATTCTGCCACCCGATACCGGTTCCTCTGCGAACATTATCACTGACCCCATAACATCCCAATAATCCCTCCCCCAGCGTTGCGTAGCGGACGACAAACAACTCCATCGCCGGATGCCCCACCATGCTCGTCGCCAGCGCGAACGAAAACAGCTGCACCGGTTCGGTCCATCCCTCAGGAACAATCCAGAGGAAGAACAAAGCGTGCAAAAGTCCTCCACTCGGTGCTCGAGGATGACGCCGGCCAAAACGCGGCCGCGCGACCTTGATGACGTAACCCATAACCGGATCTGAAATAGCGCCCCAAACGGTGGTAAACAACCACGCCCGCCCCGCTTATTTCGGCCCCAATCCCATTGTTTGAGCACAGTACAGCAACGCGAAATCAGCAGTGCCCTTCACAGAGAGCGAAACCGCTCCGCCTTCCTACGTATGGCCATAGGCCGTTCGTCGTGGGCTCCCGTAACAACCCTGCTCACCGACCAAGAGGAATCGCAATTCCAGAACAGGATTCGCAACAAACAGAAACAGCGCTGAGCCAACTGTTTCAGTCAAAGTTATAGCAAATCGAAACGGGAACTACTGCAGCATCCAGCTGGCCCACTCTCAATGGGACGCTTCACTGACCGTCAGGCAATCCTCTCATTGCGGTTAACGAAGTCGACACTCTAATACTTGACGCGTTACCAGCCAAAGGCAATGTTTTGCCTCCCTGACCCTCCTATCCTCACTATGAATTCCACCGACCCTGCCGGGGATCCAGTTTCGATCGAAACTCCCGTAATCTCCGAATACGAGCGTGAGCCCGTTCCAAAGAAAGCTCAGAAAGGAGCCAACAAGTTCTGGGGCATGTATGCCGGTGAGCACGCAGCAGGGACTGAGTTCATGATCGGACCGCTCTTTCTCCTAAACGGCGTCAGTCTTCAGAATATATTTTTCGGTCTTCTACTCGGAAACCTTATGGCGGTGCTCAGCTGGCGCTATCTTTGCGCCCCGATCGCGACAAAAGCGCGCCTGACCCTCTACTACCATTTGGAAAAAATTGCGGGCGAGAAGCTGGTTAAAGTTTACAATCTAGCCAACGGCATCCTCTTTTGCTTCCTCGCCGGAGCGATGATCACCGTATCCGCTACCGCAGTGGGCATTCCCTTCAATGTGCCGATGCCCGCCATCGAAGACTCATACCCGAATAGTCTTTCTTTTGTCGTCATTGTGATCGCGGTCGGAGCCGTTATCGCTGTAGTGGCTTCGCTCGGATATGACATGGTCGCCAAGTTTGCCAATATCGCGGCTCCGTGGATGGTTCTTGTATTTCTCGCGTGCGGGATCATTTCCTTCAAACAACTCGACGTATCCGGATGGACTGAACTCAACGAACTTTGGACGGCATCGATCGTATTTGCTCAAAAAGGACAAGGAACGTCGACGATGGGATTTTGGAGCGTTGTCTTCTTCGCCTGGTTCTGCAACGCCGCCATGCATATCGGGATGTCCGATCTGTCTGTCTTCCGCTTTGCCAAGAAGGCGAGCTATGGCTGGGCTTCCGCTGCGGGCATGTATATCGGCCATTACATGGCGTGGATCGCAGCAGCATTTATGTTAGCGGCCCAAATCAAACTTTCCCAGGACGCCAATCCTGTTCCGGGCCCCATGGCCAGCAATGTCGCTGGGCTCGCCGGAATTATATGCGTCATCGTAGCAGGATGGACCACCGCGAACCCTACGATTTATCGGGCCGGACTTGCCTTTCAGGCGATCGTGCCCAGCGCCTCTAGATTCAAAGTGACGTTGGTTGCAGGATCGGTAGCGACGATCGCAGGCGTTTTTCCGGCATTCGCATGGAAACTGCTCGGTTTCGTTGGCATCTACGGAACGATTCTCGCACCCATCGGAGCCGTTATCTTTTTTGATTGGCACTTTCGCTGTAAGGGTAACGCCGATACACTACACAATACGGCTCCATCGTCACCCTTCAATTTGTCCGTTCTCTTCGCCTGGCTGATTCCTGTCGGAATCGCCCTCTATTTCATTCAGGCGATTGGCATTACTCCATGGATTTTCCCCCTCCCTTGCTGGATCGTTTGCGGAGTCCTGTACCTCCTCTTCAATCGAAAATCCTCAGTCGCCTAAACTAAGCGTTTAAACCATGAAAACTTTACTGAAAATCCTATCGAGATTGGCACTCGGACTTACGATCGTCCCTGCCTTTCTTTTCCTATTTAACTTGATGAGTCTTGAGACCGTCAAAGTGATCATGATAATCGGAACGGTCCTTTGGATCGCGACAGCCCCAATCGTTCAAAAGCGAAATCCGCTCGTTCACGACGAGTTCCAGGACAATATATAACTTCGCGGGAAATTCGCTCGACAAAATTTTCATCCAAACCTCCCGGCATACTTTCCCAATCAATCCCGTTCGAAGACATCCGAAAGCATGATCGATCGTCGCAATTTCATAAAAACGACCGCTGTCGCTTCGCTCGGAGCTACCCTTAACACATCCTGTTCTTCTATTGAGGATAAAAAGCCGAATATCCTCTACGTTTTTTCAGATCAGTGGCGTCACAGTGATCACGGCTACGCAGGCAATCCCGATGTTATCACGCCTCACCTCGACAAGCTTGCCAGCCAAAGCGTCAATTTCACCCATGCCGTATCCGGTATTCCCGTGTGCTGTCCTCATCGGGCCACCCTGATCACCGGAAAATATCCACTTACCCACGGCCTCTATCTGAACGATCTTTCTCTCGCTCCAGAGCATCGCAGTATCGCCCATTGCCTCAATGACGATGGCTACCAGACTGGCTGGATCGGGAAGTGGCATATCGATGGACAAGGACGCCAAAGCTACACCCCTCCCGAGCGGCGACAGGGCTTCCAGTACTGGCGTACCCTTGAGTGCACGCACAACTACAACGATTCCATTTACTACGGGGATTCGCCCGAACCCAAACGCTGGCAAGGTTACGACGCCATTGAACAAACCAAAGATGCTCAAACGTATTTAAAAAACCACGCCCAATCTTCGTCGAATTCCCCGTTCGCCCTATTTCTTTCATGGGGTCCGCCACACGCCCCCTATCTAACTGCCCCGGAGAAGTACCAGAAGCAATATGCCGGTAGGGATGTTACGCTCCGAAAAAACGTACCCGAATCGTCGCGACAGAATGCCATTAGAGACTACAAAGGCTACTATGCCCACATGACAGCGTTGGACGACTGCATGGCTGAGCTTCTGAAGACGCTTGATGAAACCGGCTTGGCGGAGAATACCATCGTTGTCTATACCTCCGATCACGGAGATATGCTTCATTCTCGGGGAGCGATGAAGAAACAACAGCCCTGGGACGAATCCTTGCGGGTGCCGTTTCTCCTGCGCTGGCCAGCCAAATTGAAAAACCGAGCCCGGGAAATCTCCATGCCTCTGGATACCCCTGACATCATGCCCACCCTACTTGGGCTTACGGGAACGCCAATACCCGCCGAGGTAGAAGGGAACAATCGTTCGGAGATAGTCCTCGGCACCCAAGAACCGGATACTGATTACGCTGCCTTCATACAATGCCCGGCACCGTTCGGACAATGGAGTCGCCAGAGAGGTGGCCGGGAGTACCGAGGTGTTCGCACAACTCGTTACACCTACTGCCGCGACCTAGAGGGCCCTTGGCTCCTCTACGACAACGAAGCGGACCCCTTCCAGATGGACAACCTGGTCAACCAACCGCAGCACGCAGCGCTGCAGAAGGACCTAGACGATCGCCTCAATCAACTACTCGAAAAAAATCGCGACGCCTTCCTACCCGGACCCGAACTCATCGCCCGTTCGGGCTACGTCATCAATCCCGCCAACGGAACGGTCAATTACAACATCCCCTTCAATCCCGCCAATATCACCAAGAGCCCGCTGCAAGCATGAGGCAGAGACAGGCACAATATGACAAAAAACGGTTTAGGTAGGGCTGCTTATCCGTTCGACTGAGCTCACGGCCGAAGCCCTAAGCAGCAGCAGAGACTTCCACAAACGGCTGACTAGGGATAGTCAGCCCTACCAACAATCCCCGAAAAGAATTAGCCCGACTTGCCCCATGACTCGATACCTTACCCTGATACTCCTCGCCGCTCTGCTCACCGCATGTGGTTCACAGCCCAAAACAACCGACTCTTTACTGGAAGCTCTCACTTTTCACGCATCGTTCAACAGCGGACCCGATGCCGACTTCGCAAAGGGCGACCCAACGATGTACAACCTCGTCGCGCGCAATCCGGAGCGAATCGAAGACGGATTGCCCGACGAAGCGAAGTTATTACCGGGCGGACGCTTCGGAGATCACATCACATTCAATACGCCTGAAGCTACAAGCGGTACTCGCGCCTTTTTCAAACTTCCCAAGAATTTTGAATACAAAACTATCGACTGGGCCGGCACCATTTCTTTTTGGATCAAGGTAAATCCTGATGAAGACCTTCGTCCGGGATACACCGATCCCATTCAATTAACCCCGCGATCAGCGCTGGACGGCTGCCTCTGGGTAGATTTCAGTCTCGACGAGCATCGCGTCTTCCGCATGGGGGCCTTTCCCGATAAAAAATACTGGAACCCCGAAAACAAACCCAATAAAGAGATTCCGGATACAGGACGCCCCCTCATCCCGTTGGTGGATCCGCCATTCAGCCGCGACCACTGGTCCCACGTAGTAATGACCTTCGCTGGCTTCAACAACCCCGGAAAAGACGGAGTCGCCAAGCTCTACATCGATGGCGATTTTCATGACGACCTCACCGGCTGGCAACAGATCTATACATGGGAACTTGAAAAAGCTCAAATCCGCCTCGGGGTAAACTACGTCGGCGCCCTAGACGAGGTCTCCTGTTTCAACCGTGAACTCACACCCACCGAAATCAAGCGACTTTTCGAACTTGAAGAAGGCGTCACCGTCTTACTCCAGTAGCTTCTCCGACACAGCGATTGTAATCCGGCGTGTGACCAGCGACCCTATCGATTATCTAAAAGGGAAGAAAATGAATCACCATCAAGGGGCAAAAAGACACGACGATTGACAAGGTTGCGGAGTATCCCGTTTTTTATTGTTGAGCCTCTCGCGACTCCCTCGTGTCTCTGGGTGACAATCACTTCTCCTTCCGCAGGAGCGGTTTTATACCGCGATTCGTTCCCTACCGTCAAACTTCATCTGATCGCGGCATGAAGCCGCTCCTACTACGAGTTAAAGGCGCGATATAGGAGTAGACAGAACCTGCTTCCGCTACGCGGAATCCTCCTCGCCAAAGGCGGTCCCTGTTTGACTACAAACCCTCGACCCATTTATTCTATTAACAGGGATCCCCGACCATTCGGGGAGCGAGATGGCTGCGACAACAGGTTCCTAGGATTTGCTTTTAATATTCTCCTGATTCCCCATTCGGGTTTCCTAAGATTCATGAGTAATCCGCATTCGAGGCGGGAGGAAAGTCTTCTTCTACCGAAGCTTTCGGATCATTGAAGAACTAAATACCTCCAGCAGAGCAAGGGTCGCAATGTTCAGAATCATCGAAGCCTCAAAAATACAAAAGGACCGATGGTACTTCTCAGAAGGGAGATGTGGCTCATTAGGCGATTCTGACATGCAAGGAACAAAGGATGGTCTGAGTTTCGAAACGGGAGTTAAGAAATCAATTCGATTTAGAGGGGGCACGTTTCCACTGTACCAATGGGCGGTTTCATGTAAGTTGGCGACACTTTCAATCAAATTATCGTGTCAAAGATGAAACTGATTCAATTCTTCTTAATCCTCTCACTTTCATTTCCCAGTTTGCTTTTCGCTGATGCGATTCGGCAGACTAAGATGAAGCATTACGATGCGTTTCGGCAACTTGATGTAGATCTCCCCACACCCAATGTCTACCGCACGGCTTCTGGAGCTCCTGGATTGCAGTATTGGCAGCAGCGGGCTGACTACAAAATCGAAGTCGAACTGGATGAAACACTACGTCGCATTACGGCTTCTGAAACGATAACCTATACGAACCAATCTCCGGACACGCTTCGGTACATTTGGCTTCAGCTAGATCAAAATCGTTTTCGAGAAGACTCTGCAGCACGCATGACTGAGACTGCTTCATCAAATAGCAATGGTGACTCACTCAGCTACAATAGTCTCGCGCGGGCTCAAAATTTTGACGACCTCGCCCACGGACATGAAATTCTCTCAGTTACGGACAGACAGGGCAAGGACCTCGAATATACGATCGTGGATACAATGATGCGTATCGATTTGCCGGTCCCTCTTAAGCCCAATCAAAGTAACACATTCTCCATAGCCTGGGCCTTCAACATCATCGATAATAACCGCATCGGTGGGCGGAACGGTTTTGAACATTTTAGGGACAACGACACCTATATCTACTTTCTTGCTCAGTGGTTCCCCCGACTCGTCGCTTACACAGATTATGCTGGCTGGCAGCATAAGCAGTTTTTAGGGAGAGGCGAATTCACCCTCGAATTCGGGGACTACGACGTTTCCATTACTGTCCCCGAAGACCATATCGTATCTGCAACTGGCGAGCTGCAAAACGCGGCCGGCATTCTTTCGAGCCAACAACGTCAACGAATGAGCGAGGCGCGCGACTCTGATAAACCAGTGTATATCGTCACACCAGAAGAAGCGCTAGAAAACGAGAAAGAAAAATCGAAAGAAACTAAGACCTGGAGATTCAAAGCCGAGAATGTACGCGATTTTGCCTGGGCTAGTTCTCGCAAGTTCATTTGGGATGCGATGGTCCATCACCAGGAGGGAGCCGAACATTCGGAAGTCATGGCTATGTCCTTCTATCCAAACCAGTCTATGCCGATTTGGTCACATTACTCCACCGAGGCCGTGGTTCACACTATGGAACTGTATTCTCGTTTCTCCTTCGACTACCCCTACCCGACTGCCCAATCTGTGAATACCTGGTTACGAGGAGGGATGGAGTATCCAATGATCACCTTCAACGGATATCGACCGAAGCCCTACGAAAAAAAGGGGGAAAATGGTGAAGAGAGTGAAGGTGACGACAGTGAAGTAAAAGACGAAGAAGAAAACACACCGGACAGCACCTACGCTCGAAGTACGAAATCAGCTCTGATTCTCGTAATCATTCACGAGATTGGCCACATCTACTTTCCCATGACCGTAAACTCCGACGAGCGTCAGTGGACCTGGATGGACGAAGGCATTAACACCTTTCTCCAGAAAGTGGCTGAGTTCGAGTGGGAAGAAGATTTTCCCCAAAGAGGAAATCGTCCCCTTCTAGACTCGATATCTAGCTATATGACCAGTCAAAACCAGGTACCGATAATGACACAGTCGGATTCGGTCGTACAATTCGGCCCAAATGCCTACACAAAACCGGCCGCCGCTCTTACCGTGCTCCGCGAAACCGTTATGGGACGCGAACTCTTCGATCACGCATTCCGCGAATACTCTCAGCGTTGGAAGTTCAAACGCCCTACCCCCGCTGATTTCTTTCGCACAATGGAAGACGCTTCCGGAATTGACCTAGACTGGTTTTGGAGAGGCTGGTTTTACAGCACAGACCATGTGGACGTCGCCGTCACAGATGCGCGCGAATACCAGGTTTCCACTCTCGACCCTGAAACGGAATTCGACTTGAACCGGGGGAAACACACGGAACTACACCCGGAACCTCTCACTCAGATTCGGAATCGGGAGGAGGGTCTCAAGACTCGACTGGAGCGCAGACCGGATTTGAGTGATTTCTATAATGAGAACGATCCCTTTACCGTCACTAACAAAGATCGTAATAAATACACCACTACAATTGAAGGGCTTGAAGACTGGGAACGTGAAACGCTTGAAAGAGCCGTCAAAGAAAAGAAATACATTTACTTTGTAGATTTCGAGAACCTGGGAGGACTCCCCAGCCCATTACCTCTCAATGTCGTCAATGCTGACGATACTGAAGAATTCATCATGCTTCCAGCCGAGATCTGGCGCTACAACAGTAAGCAAATCACAAAGATGCTGATTCGCGACCAAGCCATGAAGTCGATTGAACTCGATCCACGGCATGAGACTGCCGATTCCGACTACTCAAACAACCACTTTCCAAGCCGTATCCACCGTTCTCGCATCGAACTCTATAAGAGTGAAAACAAAACACGCGACATGATGGCTGACATGCTAACGAAACTCCGGGAAAACAAGGGTGGTGAAGGCGAGTCAGACAAGAAAGTGCCCCTCAAGAAAGCCGAGGAGTGAATAATTATTGGTTGCCATGAAAGTGTGCAGGAAAAGCTTTGTTTTTATCGGACTCCTATTGTTCGCTCCAATCCTGTTGGCACATCGAGCCCCGGAAGGACTCACGACGATTGAGCGGAATCCAAATACGGATACAATCGAGATCACGCATCGCTTTCATCTGCATGATGCGGAAGAGGCAATGCAGGTCATTCTGTCGGATGGAAACCTAACGCTTGAATCGATAGAGGGAAGAGCCAAACTCGCTCTACACGTGGAAACTGCTTTTCAAATCGCTGATGGCGAATCCGATACCCCCGTTTCACTCCTCCTCGTCGGCGCTCAGATTGAAGGTGATCAGATTCTCGTTTTCCAGGAATACACCGGCAAATTTCCACCGGCAATTAAAGTACGTCATGATGCCTTCCGAGACGCCTTTCCCCAACAAGCGAATACACTCAATGTCAAACTCGATTCACGCATCCGCACATTGGTTTTCCGGGATGCTAACAAGTGGAAGATTCTAAAGAGGTAGGGTAAGAGCGCGAGCCCTTAAACGTATCCGTAGAATAGATCCACGAGAACAATCAAATCCCGCTTCCGCGATGCGGACTTCTACTCGCGCGAGCGGTCCCTGTTAAGAACAAACCCGCATCCGCTACCGATCTGGCCGGTAGGTTAGCTTTCCCGCTATTTCCGTACGGATACTTAATAGATACGAGTTACAGGTCACGTACAAGGTCTTCAAATCCGGGCCACCAAAAGTGACATTTGTGATCGTATCTTCCGGTGTCCTCGCATAAGCAAGCAACGTCCCTTCCGGTGAAATCACATGGATTCCAGGTCGCGTATCCAAAGTTTCGGAGTCATTGCGGATATTGTGCAAGCCAGCCGCAACGTAAAGGTTTCCCTCCCTATCAATACACATACCATCGCCACTCCTGCCTGGGTATAAGTTGACTAAAGTGCGTCGATTGGAAATCGAACCGCTCGAATCTAGGTCAAAGGCAAGAATACTCCGATTACGATCATCGGATGGATGGGCCTCTATTACGTAGAGCGTCTTTTCGTCCGGCGATAGAACCACACCGTTTGGCATGTGGATCTCTGGTTCGGAAAGAAGTTGGTGAATACGCCCATCAGGGTCGATTCGATAAACGGCCTTTGAATTATCCTTCGCCAAGTCAGGGTTGTTGGCCCGAGACGAAAAATAGATTCTTCCTCCTGAATCAAAATCGAGATCGTTAGGCGACTGTATCCCCCTCCCCTCGTATTGTTCTGCTAACACGGAAATCACTCCCGATGTCATATTGGTGCGGGTTACTCGCCCTGAACCTACTTCACAGGCTAACAGATCCCCATTCATCGCAAACCTAAGTCCATTTGCATTCCCTGAATGCGTTCGAAATTCGGTCAGCGTTTTGCCATTCGGATCCCACTTCAAGATCTTCGCCGTTGGGATGTTGGTAAAATACACATTCCCCGCTCGGTCCACCGCGGGACCTTCCGTAAAGACCTGGTTCTCTACGACCCGAGTCTCTACCTCCACAGACCCCAAATACCGATCTGATTGTAAATGCTCATATAGGGCGGAGACACCTTGACCTTCCGCAAGCGCGATTTCTAGCAGGACGACCGTAAGGGAAAAGATTGGGAGCAAGCTCGGGGTATTGCATCTTCGGTTGATCATAAAACGCCTCCTAGTATCCGGTGACCCACCCTCGGCCACAATTCAATTCTCAGTTGCAGCTAATGGGGACTAGCAAGGACGTAACCTACCGTTACCACGACGAGTATTATGCCAAAATAGTAGGGGCGGCTTTACGCCGCGATTTGGCACAACGATATCATTTTATTTCCATTCGAGTGAATACCTAGAACCTGAACTCGGCTTGTCGGTTGCTTAGTTGCTGGCTTCGGTAGCGGGCGATCTTCGTACGACAAAGCTCACCACCCCGAGCCTGCTGCTGGGCCGAGCGATCACATTGGAATCCGTTTGTGGGCGATCGGAGATCGCCCGCCCCCTCGAAGTTTCGCGGACTTGCCAGGGGGAGGCTTGTTCAAATCGCGGCGTAAAAGTCGCTCCTACGATCATTAAGAGCAGCATGGCGTGACCAGCAGCCCTACCAACTACGTGCTCAACCGACCATCGAAATCGCTTCTATCATATTCCGGATACAGGGGGTACTGAATTGATTTTCCATCACGACCGCTCCGATAAATGGCTGTGAACAATTCGACCGTTTCACGACCCGCCTGTCCGCTTACGCAGGGTTCGCGATCTTCGATGATAGCCTCTAAAAAATCATCAATATTCAGGGCATGGTAGTGTTCCATTGCATTGATTCGATTGAATTGAGCCGTATCTTCCTTAATCCATTCTGGCAACTTACTCTCTTCCCCAGGAACGGTCCAATAGTCGTTCAAAGGAGGCTCCTCAATCTTTGACATTCCTGCTATGAACATGGCTCCGCCATCTGTCTGAACGCCTACCAAAGATCCATTCGATCCCAAAACACTCACCTTTCCATGTATTGCCGGATTGTAGGAATTGCTCACAAGCACTTGACCCAAAGC
>Ga0055584_100002544_pt1 | contig 17989 bp, 18 predicted proteins | sample OSDHelmetaG_FD_58716 | JGI IMG/M metagenome (GOLD analysis project Ga0055584, IMG submission 58716) | Pelagic marine sediment microbial communities from the LTER site Helgoland, North Sea, for post-phytoplankton bloom and carbon turnover... | ecosystem: Environmental > Aquatic > Marine >... | reverse complement strand
TGTTAACTCGCTAAAAACTTCCTAAAATAGAAAATGAATCGGACAGAAGTGGAGTCCTAATTTTTGCGTGAAGAAGAAGAGGAGTCGAGCTTGCGATACCCCTTCCGCATTTTGTAAAAACTGTGAGCTTCACTAAGAAAGCAGCTCCATCGAGCAAACAATAATGCAAAATAAAAGCAAAAAACGACCTTGGGAGGCTGGCAGTGTTATTTCACGCCAGCTTTTTTCTTGGCTTCAACTCTCTATTTTGAGAGTTGCATTTCCAAATGACATTTCTCCCATTTCCCGCTCATCTAACGATACGAAGTTCCATTAAGGAGCCAATGTAAAAGAATGCGGCCGTTAGAACTGCCGCTATGACAGTCGTGATCAGTGCTTTCTTCAACAGCAAAGGCCGATTGGGTGCGCCGACCTCGTTAACCGATGGGTCATCAGCTGTATTCTTTTTCATACCCCACGGTAAAACCATGAAGAACACCAGCCACCAAGCAACGACAAAAACCAAGATAAAGCTAAATGTGTTCATTAGGCTTGTTCCAACTCGACGAGTGTGCCCTGGAAGTCTTTGGGATGCAGGAAGATTACAGGTTTATTGTGTGCACCAACTTTTGGTTCTCCGTCACCCAATACACGGGATCCCGCAGCCACCAACCGATCTCTAGCAGCGATGATATCATCCACTTCGTAACAAATATGATGGATGCCGCCAGAAGGATTTTTCTCCAAAAAGCCGGCAATGGGAGAATTCTCACCCAAAGGATACAGCAGTTCAATTTTAGTGTTTGGCAATTCCACAAAAACGACTGTCACTCCATGTTCTGGCAGCGACATAGGTTCCAACACGGCCGCCCCCAAATTATCACGATAGACGGCTGTCCCCTGCTCCAAATCAGGAACAGCTATTGCAACATGATTTAGACGACCAATCATCCTATTTTACCTTTTAACTCTCGTTACATTTACTTCAATGATAGGCTTCTTACCCGTCTCATTGAGGAAGAAGCGCCGCAACGCACGGCGAACGAACTCGGCTATGTCCTTGTCGCTTGTTCTGTCTCCATTCGGTACGCGGTCCAATGCATCCCAGGCCCAATCCTCGGCTTCCTTAGCAACATCGCCTTCGTAGGCTTTGTCCAAAACGCCAACACTGGAAACAACAGGATCGGCTACGGCTTCCCCTTTTCTGTTCACAACCACAAATACCGTCACAAAGCCGACGGAAGAAAGTTTTCTTCTTTCTCGCAAGATCGATCCATCAATCTCAATCAGCCTATCACCATCCAGCCCCAGCCGTCCAGCATGCGTTTCGCCAATAACCTTTGCGGGCCCGTCCTTAACAATCCCAACAATTTGGCCGTTTCGAATGGTGAGTGCCTGATCGATACCATAATCTACCGCCAAATCACGGTGCGCAAGTAGATGCCTTGTCTCGCCATGCATTGGTATAACAATTTCCGGCCTGACCAAGTCATAGAAACGTTTCAAATCCTCGCGTGCTGGATGACCGCTGACGTGTATCATACCATGCTTTTCTGTGATCAACTCAACACCCTGACCAGAAAGGCGGTTTTGAACTCTGCCGATTTTGGTCTCGTTTCCAGGGATTTCCCGCGCCGAGAAGATCACAGCGTCTCCTGAATCTAATGTCAGATGCCTGTGCTCCTGACGTGAAATTCTTGCCAAAGCCGACATTGGCTCGCCCTGACTGCCCGTGCAAACGATCAGAACTTCGCTTTTGGGCAAGAAGCCAACGTCTTCTTCATTAACCAGAGCAACGCCTTTGGGTAAGTAGCCAAGCTTTTGAGCAATACTGCCCATGCGCACGAGAGAACGTCCGACCAAACAAGGCCGTCGACCGGTTTGCGCAGCAACGTCTAAAAGACCAACTAGCCTTGCAACGTTTGTCGAAAAACAAGTAACCGCAACACGGTTTTCAAGCTTCGAGATCTGCTCAAGAAGGCCTGCTTTAGCATCCCCTTCCGAGCCCGTTGCCCCTTCATCCAAAGCATTGGTTGAATCACAAACCAGGGCTTTAACGCCCTTGTTTCCCAAGGCCCGAAAACGGTCTTCATCAAGAAACCGTGAAACCAAAGGATCACTGTCAAATTTGAAGTCACCGGAATGAATGATTGTTCCAACATCCGTTGTAATCGCTAAAGCGTTTGCTTCTGGTACAGAATGACAAACTGGAACCAATTCAATCTCGAAAGGACCCACCCTAAACGGCTCGCCAGGATTAACGCGATTGACACTTACTTCACCATCCAGATCGTTCTCATTGAGCTTGTGATCAAGCACTTCGGCAGCGAAAGGTGACAGATAGACAGGGCATTCCAATTCTTGCCAAAGATAACCAATAGCACCGATGTGATCTTCATGCGCATGTGTAACAACAATGCCGTCCAGCTTACCTTTTTGATCCGCGATGAAGCTTGGATCAGCTGTCAGGATATCCACGCCAGGCGTATACTCGTCGCCGAAAGAAATTCCGCAATCTACCATGATCCAACGGCCTTTATGGCCATAAAGATACATGTTCATGCCGATTTCGCCGATGCCACCGAGGGGCAAAAAGAGAACTTCGTCGCGGCCAGGATCGTTACTACGATCTGTCATACTGCTTAATCCTAGTGACCTAAACTCGGTCAGTTATTTTGTTCATAAATACGAACGAGACCGCGTAAAGTGAGATCAGGGTCGATCTCATCAAAAACGTCTGTCACTTCATCGAAAAGAGGGGCAATCCCGCCTGTTGCTATCACCTTCATACGGCTTCGCTTCGGAAAAATCTCTTGTTCTTTGGCCTCTGCTTCAATACGCTTCAAAGAGCCCTCGATTAACCCAATGTAGCCCCAAAAAATACCGGACTGGATACAACCAACTGTGTTGGTTCCTATCACTCGGCCCGGCTTTAGGATCGGAACATTGGGAAGGCGAGCCCCCGTAATATACAGCCCCTCTAGGGCTGGCGAAATGCCAGGCGAAATCATGCCGCCCCTATAGGCCCCGTCGGCATCAACAACATCAAATGTTGTTGCGGTTCCAAAATCAACCACAACCAATGGTCCACCGTAGGTTTTGTGGGCTTCAAGGGTGTTAATGATCCGGTCGGCTCCAGCCTCTGAAGGTCGATCAATCTTGACCTCAACGCCTAAATCAAGTCCTTCGTCTCCATAGAAAACCGGCTGACTGTTGAAAAACTTCTCACTTAATTTTCGCAAGGCGTAGTTTGCAGCAGGAACCACGGAACCAATCGAAACGCCTTTGACGTTCGCGGCACTAAAGCCCTCCAGTTCCATCAATTGATTGAGCCAAACGAAGTACTCGTCGGCTGTTTTTTGGTGATCGGTTTTACACCGCCACTGCCCTTTTTGGTCCTGCCCATCATAAAGCGCAAAAACCAAATTAGTATTGCCTGCATCGATTACGAGTAACATAAACTTAGTCCTCAAGATCGTAAAACACGGCACCAGCCGAGATTAAGTCTTCCGTACCATCGCCATACTGAAGAACCAAAGCACCATTTTCATCAATGCCGCCGAAGAGGCCGTGCCGTTCTTCTTTAGGCAAGCGTACTCTGACCGGTTGTCCCAAACCTTTCGCTCTTTCAAGCCAAAGCCTTCTGATGCCCGAGAAACCAAAATCCAACCATGAAGCATAAAGTGCCGCGAAGGCCCTCAAAAACTCTGAATGAAGTTCGTCTGTGCTTATGCTCGCGCCGCCTGTTAACTCATTCACTTTGACGACCCGATATGGCGCTTCGCTGGGTTTGTGGGCCACGTTGACGCCCATCCCGATGATAATCCAATTGAGAGAGCCCGACGGATGAAGTTTGCTTTCAAGCAAGATTCCTGCAATCTTCGCGCCGTCACACAAAACGTCATTCGGCCATTTGCACAAACAATCCTGTTCAGGAAGCAAAGAGGTGATGGCTTGATGAAGGGCAAGCGAGGTTACAAAGCTCAACTGCCCAGCTATTGAGGGACTAACCTTCGGGCGTAAAACGAGAGACTGATAGAGGTTCCCAACTGGGCTTGACCAGGAGGCCCCTGTACGCCCTCTACCCTGAATTTGTTCATCAGCTGTCACAACGACACCTTCAAAACAGCCTTCGTCGGCCAGGTTTCGAGCAATGTCGTTGGTACTGCCTACAGACCTATAGTGTCGTTTATCGAATTGGAGGCGAGTTGCCACAACTAAGTGGCTCTTTACCCGCCAAAGACCGCAGAGGCCGCAAGTTTGGCTGCATTTTCTAGAGGCGCCAAGAAAACAAACAATCCCACGACAGCAATCGCACTGAGACCAATAACAAAACCAGTCTCGGCTCCTGTATCTTTGTCAAAAGGCTCTGCCGCTTCGTCAAAGTACATGATCTTGATTATGCGGATGTAATAGAACGCTCCAACAACTGACGCCAAAACACCGATGATAACCAGCCAGGTCAGGCCGGCATCAAGTGCAGCAGCGAAGACATACCATTTGCCCCAGAAACCAAGCAGTGGTGGAATACCAGCCATGGAGAACATGAAGATACAGAGCGCCAATGCCATCATTGGCTGACTTTTACTCAATCCTGCCAAATCAGAGATCGCTTCGACCATCCGTCCCTCACGGCGCATGCAAAGAATGCACGCGAAGGTTCCGATGTTCATAATCAAGTAGATGGCCATATAGACCAGAACAGCTTCGACACCTGTTTGTGTTCCAGCCGCTAGACCTACAAGCGCGTAGCCGACATGACCAATAGAAGAATAGGCCATCAGGCGTTTAATATTAGATTGACTAAGTGCTGCGAAAGCACCCAAAATCATTGAAGCCAGAGCTACGAAGACCAAGATTTGCTGCCACTGATCTGTCAAAGCAGCAAAAGGTTCTGACATGACACGAACGAACAAGGCCAAAGCAGCAATCTTTGGAGCTGTCGCAAAGAAAGCGGTCACGATGGTCGGCGCGCCCTCATAGACATCCGGTGTCCACATGTGGAAGGGAACCGCAGATACCTTGAAGGCCAAACCAGCCGCGACAAAAACCAGTCCGATAACCAAACCAACAGGGAGCGGCTGGCCTTCACCCCTCAAGCCAGCGATGACTTGGTTGAGCTGATCAAAGCCTGTTGTGCCGACAAAACCGTAAACTAGGGAGATACCGTAAAGCAGCATGCCAGATGACAGCGCTCCCAGAACGAAATACTTAAGGCCAGCTTCGGTAGAGCGAAGCGTATCTCTGCGGAAAGCAGCAACGACATAAAGCGCCAAGGATTGCAGTTCTAACCCCATATAAAGAGACATGAGATCGTTTGCCGAAATCATCATCATCATGCCGAGCGTGGCAAAGAGGAATAGAATTGGGAACTCAAATCGAGCCATGTTAGCGCGTTCGATGTAACGCATCGACATGATCATGCAAGAACCCGCACCGATCAAAACTAAGATCTTAGCGTACCGCGTAAAAGTGTCAGATTGGAATTGCTCAGCAAAAGCCACACCTTCCCCACCAGGCATACGCCAAACCAACACCGCTGCTGCAACAATGGTAGCAAAGGACAAAATCACAACGGACCGTGTTTTGCTATCACCAGAAAACACACCGTACATCAACAACACGATGATTGAACCAGCCAGGAAGAGTTCTGGCAAAAGGCGAAGGGCATCTTGATATAACATAGTTTTTAACCCGCCGTTGCTTGATGGAAGTTTTTAAGCAACTCTGCTACTGGCGCTGCCATAAAGTCGAAGAATGGAATCGGGTAAATCCCCATCCAAAGAACAACAATGATAAGAGGTGCAAAGATAATGATCTCTCGCGGAGACATATCCAGCATTGCCTTGACGTCTTCTTTAACCAAAGCACCAAAGACAACACGGCGATAGAGGAGAAGCATGTAGGCTGCGCCGAGCACCATACCTGTCGCCAACAAGGCAGCAACCCAAGTGTTTGCTTTAAAAGCACCGAGAAGAATCAGGAATTCACCAACGAAGCCTGCCGTGCCTGGTAACCCAACAGAAGCCAACATGAAGATCATGAAGGCAAAAGCATACTTTGGCATAACATTCACTACACCGCCGTAACGTGCAATCACACGTGTGTGCAAACGATCATAGACGACGCCAACACAGAGGAAGAGAGCCGCTGATACAATGCCGTGACTGAGCATTTGGTAGATGGCACCTTCAAAACCCTGCTGGTTGAAAGTGAAAAGACCAGCCGTCACAAAACCCATATGAGCAACGGACGAATAGGCAATCATCTTCTTCATGTCTTCCTGAACCAAAGCCACAAGCGAGGTGTAGATAACCGCAATAATCGACAGTCCGAACACCATTGGCATGAAGTAAAGACTAGCGTCAGGGAACATAGGAATAGAGAAACGAAGGAAACCGTAACCGCCCATTTTCAGCAAGACACCAGCCAGAATAACGGAGCCAGCTGTAGGCGCTTCAACGTGCGCATCTGGCAACCAAGTATGAACCGGCCACATAGGCATCTTCACTGCAAAGGATGCGAAGAATGCTAACCAGAGCCAGAATTGAAGATCCTCGCCAAGAGCAGTTGTCAACAACGTCGGAATATCAGTCGTCCCTGCCGTGTTATAGATCGTAATCATGGCTGCCAACATCAACACAGAGCCAAGCAACGTATAGAGGAAGAACTTGAAAGCGGAATAGACGCGTCTTGGGCCACCCCAGATGCCAATGATCAGGAACATTGGGATCAGTACAGCCTCAAAGAAGACATAGAACAAGACGAGATCCAAAGCACAGAAAGTGCCGATCATTAATGTCTCTAACAGCAGGAACGCGATCATGTATTCTTTTACACGGCGTTCAACGGCTTCCCATGAAGACAAGATACAGATTGGGACCAGGAATGTGGTCAAAAGCACTAACAAGGCAGAAATTCCATCAACACCCATATGGTAGTTGATGTTCAAACCTGGGATCCAAAGAACCTTTTCAACGAACTGGAAATCTGATGAGCCGCGTTCAAATCCGAACCATATTAGGAGGGATACCAAGAACACTGCACCCGAAGTCCAAAGCGCCATCCAGCGTGATGTGCGTGCAACGTCTTCCCTTTCCCCACGGGCTAGGAAGAAAATACAAGCAGCACCGAAGAGCGGCAAGAAGGTCAGAATAGAAAGAATAGGTAAATCAAACATTTCTCAATCCTGCCTTAAACCGAATGGCCAAGAAAATACCAGGTAATCAAGGCGACAACGCCGATCATCATGGCAAAGGCATAGTGATAAACATAACCAGACTGTAGAGCGCTCGCTCGACGGCCAATTTTGGCAGCGAGAGAAGAAACACCATCCGGTCCGAACCGATCGATGATATCGCCGTCACCGCGTTTCCAAAATACGTGCCCTAACCACTTGGCGGGGCGAACAAAAATCAAGTCATAGAGCTCATCGAAATACCACTTGTTGAAGAGGAACGCGTGGAACTCTTTGAACGTTTTGACAATAACGCCAGGAATAGATGGGATCAGCAGGTAACAAACATAAGCCATAGCTATGCCGGCTAAACCAACGGCCAACGGCAGATACTTGACCCAAAGCGGGACATGATGAGCGTGTTCGATAATGTCGTCTGCACTCTGCACGATTGACGCTCCCCAGAACATAAAGCGGTCATGGCCAACAAACCATTCATACGCGATATAACCAGAGCCGATTGCGCCCAGGGCCAAAACAATCAACGGCAACATCATAACCTTTGGCGCTTCATGCGCGTGATCAAAGGTATGCATGTCAGCTCTCGTCTCTCCGTGGAACGTCATCAATAATAGTCGCCAAGAATAGAAAGCCGTTAAGAACGCAGCTGCAATCCCCATCGCGAAGGCAAAGTTACCGGCGCCGGAATGAGCAGCATAAGCAGCTTCAAGCACGATATCTTTCGAGAAGTAACCGGCGAATGGCGGAATACCAGCCAATGCAAGCGAGCCAATCCACATCAAGGCATAGGTCATCGGAATCTTCTTCCATATCCCGCCCATTTTGCGCATGTCCTGCTCGTGATGCATCGCGTGAATAACACACCCGGCCCCAAGGAACAGAAGAGCCTTAAAGAATGCGTGGGTCATAAGGTGGAAGATACCGGCACCATAAGCACCAACACCAAGTGCAAAGAACATGTAACCGAGTTGCGAACAGGTAGAGTAAGCAATAACGCGCTTGATATCAAACTGGGTCAAACCAATCGTAGCAGCAAAGATCGCGGTCATACCACCGACGTAGGTGACCAACGTCAAAGCGGTGTCTGAAAGTTCAAATAGAGGTGAAAGTCTAGCCACCATAAAGACGCCAGCCGTTACCATTGTTGCAGCATGAATAAGCGCGGATACAGGTGTTGGACCTTCCATCGCATCTGGCAGCCAAGTGTGTAGGCCGATCTGGGCCGACTTCCCCATCGCACCGATGAAGAGCAGGATACAGATGATCGTTGGTGCGTGCCATTCTGTGCCGAGGAACAACAAGGTAGCATCGCTGAAGTTAGGAGCGGCGGCGAAAATGCCGTCAAAGCTCACCGTTCCGAAGAGGAAGAAACAACCAAAGATACCGAGCGCGAAACCAAAGTCACCAACCCGGTTCACGATAAAGGCTTTCATCGCCGCGGCGTTGGCTTCAGGTTTGTGATACCAGAAACCAATCAGGAGGTAAGAACAAAGGCCAACCCCTTCCCAACCAAAGAACATCTGAACCAGATTATCGGCTGTCACCAGCATCAACATGGCAAAGGTGAAAAGGCTGAGGTAAGCCATAAATCTTGGTTTGGAAGGATCATCTTCCATGTAACCAACGGAGTAAATGTGCACAACGGCTGACACGGTTGTGACAACCACCAACATAACGGCGGTCAGCGTATCAATTCGCAGCGCCCAATCCAGCTGGAAATCACCCGAAGCAATCCAGCTCAACAAATGAATGGTGGTGGATTGGTTTGGCTGATCATGTGCGCCAGCGAAGCTTAAGAAAACGATCCATGAAAGAACAGCAGAAACAACCAATGAGCCAGCTGTTACGAATTGTGAGCCACGATCCCCAATTTTACGGCCAAAAAGACCAGCAATGATTGCGCCAAACAGAGGCAGAAAGACAATTGCAGTTTCCATCTGACTTACCCCTTCATCATCGAAATGTCGTCGACTTCAATCGAGCCACGGTTTCGGAAATAGATCACCAATATCGCCAACCCAATAGCGGCCTCAGCTGCAGCAACGGTCAGGATCAACAACGTAAACACCTGCCCTGTCAGATCTCCAAGAAACACCGAGAAGGAAACTAAGTTAACGTTAACAGCCAACAACATGAGTTCAATCGACATCAAAATGATGATCACATTTTTACGGTTTAAGAAAATGCCGAGAACACCAAGTGTAAAAAGAATAGCCGCAAGCGTCAGGTAGTGGGAAAGACCAATCTCTAACATGATTTAAACTCCCGACCGGCTAGGGACTTTTTGAACACTAACAGTATCCATATGGCCCTTTGCGATTTGATCCGCGATCACCTGTCGCTTAATTCCAGGTCTCGTTCTGTGCGTCAACACAATGGCTCCCACCATAGCGAGCAACAGGATCATGCCCGCTGCCTGGAACAGATAGATGTATTTGGTATAGAGAACATGACCAAGCGCTTCGGTATTAGTTACCTCGTTAATTGGCGGAATTGGTGTTGCTATTGCTCCAATGGCCGGTGCTTGAATTGTCCAACCGCCAACAAGCAACAACAGTTCGACTATCAGAATAAAGCCAATGATCACGCCGATCGGAGCGTTCGAGACAAAACCTTCGCGCATGGCTTTGAAATCAATGTTCAACATCATGACAACGAAGAGGAAAAGCACAGCAACCGCGCCGACATAGACAATGACCAAAATCATCGCGATGAATTCAGCGCCCAGCAGGACAAACAATCCAGCAGCATTAAAGAATGCCAGGATCAAGAAAAGTACTGAGTGCACAGGGTTTCTGGCGAAAACCACCATAACGGCTGAAGCAACAGTAACACCGGCGAAGAGATAAAAAGCGATAGCTTGTAGAATCATGCCCTCACCTCCTATCGATATGGCGCGTCGAGCGCAAGATTGTGGGCAATTTCAGTCTCCCAGCGATCGCCGTTGTCCAACAATTTATCCTTGTTGAAATACAGCTCTTCGCGTGTTTCTGTAGCAAATTCGAAGTTTGGTCCCTGGACAATCGCATCAACAGGACAGGCTTCCTGGCAATAGCCACAATAGATGCACTTGGTCATGTCGATGTCGTAGCGTGTTGTCCGGCGGCTGCCGTCATCACGAGGTTCCGCTTCAATGGTAATGGCTTGTGCCGGGCAAATCGCTTCACATAGCTTACAAGCAATACAGCGTTCTTCGCCATTGGGGTAACGACGCAACGCATGTTCGCCACGAAAACGAGGGCTAAGCGCGCCTTTTTCATAAGGATAGTTGATCGTCACACGCTCCTTAAAGAACATGTACTTCAATGTAAGCAACATGCCAGAGATCAGCTCTAACAAGAGCAGCCCTTTGGCTTTTTGCATTAAGGAAACAGCCATTTAAACTCTCCTAACCCGCGTTCGGGACCATGTCGAAATAGACAAGGAAACCCGCGGTAGCCACGACCCAGAACAGGGATAGCGGCAGAAAAACTTTCCAACCAAGACGCATTAGTTGGTCATAACGATACCTAGGTAATGTTGCTCTTACCCAAAGGAAAACAAAAGCCAGGAAACCAACTTTCAACAGGAACCAGACGATACCAGGGACCCAGTTGAAAGGGGCGATATCAAGCGGCGGCAACCACCCTCCAAGGAAGAGAAGAGTTGTCATTGCGCACATCAACAACATGTTCGCGTATTCACCAAGAAAGAACAGCGCAAAAGTCATTGAGGAATATTCCGTGAAATAACCGCCAACCAGCTCGGATTCACCTTCAGGCAAATCGAAAGGTGTTCTGTTCGTTTCTGCTAGCGCCGAAATGAAGAAAACAACAAACATAGGCAACAGTGGGATGCAGAACCAAACTGATTTCTGAGCCAAAACAATGTCTGTCAGATTGAAGGAGCCAACGCAAATAATGACCGTAACGATCACAAAGCCCATTGAAACTTCATATGAGACCATTTGCGCAGCGGATCTCAGCGCTCCTAAGAACGGATATTTAGAATTCGAAGCCCAACCGGACATAATAACGCCGTAAACACCAAGTGAAGAAATCGCAAAGAGATACAAAATGCCGACGTTGATATCAGCAATCACCCAGCCTTCGTTGACAGGGATAACCGCCCAAGCAACCATCGCTAGTGTAAAAGTCAGGATCGGCGCAAAAAGGAAAACAATGATATTCGCCTTACTTGGCAAAATCGTTTCCTTAAACAGCAATTTAACTGCGTCCGCTATCGGCTGCAACAAACCAAAGGGACCAACAACGTTAGGGCCTCTGCGCATCTGCGCAGCAGCGATGACCTTACGTTCTGCGTAGGTGTAGAATGCGACGGTGATCGTCAGAGGCAACATAATCGCTAGGATCTTAGCAACGATGATGGCCAGTGGGATACCGTAGGTCATGATGAGTTCTTGCATGATCAGCCCTCCGTCCCTGTTGCTTGCGGTTCGCCAATATTCACAAAGACATCACTGCATTCCGCCATCGTCTCTGAAGCGCGGGAGATTGGATCAGTCATGTAGTAATTCGTGACCGTTAGATCGAAAGCTTGCCCCGAAACAGCCCCAGCTTTGCCAGGTTTCGCCCAAGCCGTTGGAACAATCTGATCAATGGCTGCCATCGTCGGAACCGCTGCGACAAGCGCCTGCCTCAGCTCGACTAGGTTGTCGAAGCCAAGCTCGACACCCAACTGACCTGCGAGCGCGCGAATGATCGTCCAGTCTTCTCTGGCATCACCCGGGGGGAAACCAGCCATGTTTGCCAACTGCGCGCGTCCTTCGAGATTAACGTATGTTCCGTTCTTCTCTGTGTAAGCAGCGCCCGGCAAGATCACATCAGCGCCGTGAGCACCAGCGTCACCGTGATGACCTTGGTAAATCACAAAACTGTTCTCAAAGCCCTTCATGTCCATTTCGTCGGCTGACAAAAGGTAAACGACATCAAGTGCGCCCGCCATTTGTTTAGCCGACAGACTATTCTCGGATGGCACAAAGCCCATGTCCAAACCAGCAACACGAGACGCGGCCTGGTGTAGGATGTTAAATCCATTCCAATCGTCGCGGATCATGCCAAACTTCTCGGCAACATCGCCAGCGAGAGCAAGAACGGCTTCCCCATCGTCCCCAATGAGAGCGCCATTACCAACGATGATCATTGGATTTTGAGCATTCTCAAGAACTGACGAGAAATGTGAGCTGCCATCTAGAACGGCTTGGAGGTCAGAAGCAGAAGTGCCGAACCAATCCACTTGGAAGGTTAGGTCGACGGATGGTCCGATACCGCCAACTGTCATTCCGCCTTCTAGGAAACGTTTGCGAATGCGCGCATTAACCAGTGGCGCTTCCCATCTAGGGTCAGTGCCGACCAACAAAATGGCGTCAGCACTTTCAATGCCTTCAATCGTTGTATTGAAGAGGTATGAGCCTCGCTCGCCACCAACAGCTGCACCTTCTTGGCGACAATCAATAGATTTCACACCCAGGCCGTTCATCAAGCCTTTGAGCGCAAACATTGATTCCGCATCACTGGTATCCCCTGCTACGGCACCGATTCTGTCAGCCGATGTGGCTTTCAATTTGTCAACAACGGTTTGCAATGCAACATCCCAGCTAACCGCTTGCAGCTTGCCGTCTACACGAACATATGGTTTGTCGAGACGCTGGCGGCGAAGGCCATCAACTGCATAACGCGTTTTGTCGGCAATCCATTCTTCGTTGATCTCTTCGTGAAGGCGTGGAAGAATTCTAAGGACTTCTCGTCCACGACTATCCACACGAATGTTAGAGCCCACGGCATCCATCACATCGATTGAAGGCGTTTTGCGAAGTTCCCAAGGGCGCGAGCTAAAAGCGTAAGGCTTAGACGTCAAAGCACCAACCGGGCAAACGTCAATCAAGTTGCCCGAAAGTTCAGAGTTGATCGCTTTTTCGATTGAGGAAATCTCAACACTTTCACCGCGATTTACAAGGCCGAGTTCTTCAACACCTGCAATCTCCGTCGCAAAACGAACGCAACGTGTGCACTGAATGCAACGGGTCATAATCGTATTGATCAAAGGCCCCATGTACTTGTCAGGAACGGCGCGCTTGTTTTCTTCGTAGCGTGTTTTGTCAAAACCAAAGGCCATCGCCTGGTCTTGAAGATCACACTCGCCACCTTGGTCACAGATCGGGCAATCAAGTGGGTGGTTGATCAGCAAAAATTCCATCACACCTTTTCGGGCTTTTTTGATAGAATCAGAATTTGTCTTAATGACCATGCCATCGCCGGCTGGGAATGCACAGGAAGCAATCGGCTTCGGCGCTTTTTCCAACTCAACCAAACACATGCGGCAGTTACCGGCTACTGAAAGACGGTCGTGATAACAGAAACGAGGGATTTCAGCGCCGCCAAGCTCGCAAGCCTGCAACACCGTCATGCCCTGTTCAAATTCGACTTCTGTACCGTCAACGGTCAGTTTTGGCATTTTAGTCTCCTATTCCGCTGCTGCTCGTTGAGCGCCTGCGATCCTCTCTTCGATCACATGACGGAAGTTCTTAATAAGGCCCTGTACTGGCCATGCCGCAGCATCGCCAAGTGCACAAATGGTATGACCTTCGATTTGGTAAGTTACGTCCAACAGCATGTCGATTTCGTCGACAGTCGCGTCACCTTTTGCCATGCGTTCAAGGACGCGCCACATCCAACCTGTACCTTCACGGCACGGCGTACATTGGCCGCAACTCTCATGCATGTAGAAGTGAGACAAACGGGCAATTGCTTGAATGATGTCCGTAGACTTATCCATCACGATAACGGCTGCTGTACCGAGGCCAGACTTTACCGCTCTGAGCGAATCAAAATCCATGTTGATTTCGCAGCATGTATCAAATGGCAAACAAGGAACGGACGAACCACCAGGAATAACGGTGAGAAGGTTATCCCAACCACCGCGAACGCCACCGGCATGCTTTTCGATCAACTCTCGAAGTGGAATGCCCATCTCTTCTTCGACGTTACATGGCTTATTGACGTGGCCTGAAATACAGAACACTTTCGTGCCCTTGTTGTTTTCAGGACCAAGGCCAGTCCACCAATCGACACCGCGTCTCAGGATCTCTGGAACAACTGCAATAGTCTCAACATTATTCACTGTTGTTGGGCAACCATAAAGGCCACAACCAGCAGGGAAAGGTGGCTTCAGACGAGGCTGGCCCTTCTTGCCTTCAAGGCTTTCCAATAGCGCAGTTTCTTCACCGCAGATATAGGCTCCTGCCCCTCTGTGAAGGTGAATGTCGAAATCCCAACCTGATTTACAAGCATTCTTACCGATCATGCCTGCATCATAAGCTTCGTCGATGGCTACTTGAATGTTGGAGGCTTCATTAAAGAATTCGCCACGGATGTAGATGTAACCAGTGTTTGCGCCCATAGCGAAACCAGCCAGCAACATGCCTTCCAACAGGCGGTGCGGATCGTAACGCAGAATTTCACGGTCTTTACAGGTGCCTGGCTCGGACTCATCTGCGTTAACAACAAGATACTGTGGCATCCCGCTGTCCTTCGGCATGAATGACCATTTGAGCCCCGTTGGGAAGCCTGCACCACCACGTCCGCGGAGGTTAGAAGCTTTCACGTCGTCAATGATTGCATCACGACCACGACCAATCATATCCTTCAAACCAGAATAGATACCGCGAGACATAGCGCCCTTCAGGCGCCAGTCATGTTGACCGTAGAGGTTTGTGAATATGCGATCTTTATCTTGCAACATTCCGACTACCCCTTCGTCTCAAGCAATGTCTGAGGACCACCTTCTGGTGCTGATCCAATACGCCCACTTTGTGAACCAATTGAAACGTCGTGCCCAGCCTTCAAATCATCAAGCAGTTTGTCGAGATGCTCCGGCGTCAGATCTTCAAAGTAGTCGTCATTAATCTGAACCATTGGCGCGTTGCAACAAGCACCGAGACATTCAACTTCGATCAACGTGAACTCACCGTCTTCAGTTGTTTCACCAATCTCGATACCAAGCTTTGACTTAACTTTGTTCGTCAGCTCGTCAGAACCGCGAAGCCAACAAGGTGTTGTACGGCAAACTTGGATGAAGTGCTTGCCTACAGGCTTAAGATTAAACATCGTGTAGAACGAGGCGACTTCATAGACTCTGATAGAGGCAGAGCCCGTTTCTTGAGCAACGAAATCAATCGCTTCCTTGGATAACCAGCCATCGTTTTCACGCTGCGCTAGATCCAAAAGAGGGATAATAGCCGAAGCAACACGGTCTTCTGGGTAACGCAGTTTAATCTTATCGGCCAATTCACGACGTTCGCCAGTCAGCTGAAAATTGCCAGTCTCAAGAGCTGGTCTTGAGGTTACTATCATCGATCTACCTCGCCAAATACGATATCCATGGAACCAAGTATTGCGACGGTATCCGCCAACTGGTGTCCTTTTGACATAAAGTCCATACCCTGCAAGTGAGCGAACCCAGGTGCGCGAATGTGACAGCGGTACGGTTTGTTAGAGCCATCAGCGACCAAAAACACCCCAAACTCTCCCTTAGGCGCTTCAACAGCGGCGTAAACTTCGCCAGCCGGAACGTGGAAACCCTCGGTGTAGAGTTTGAAGTGGTGGATCAATGCTTCCATTGAACGTTTCATGTCGCCTCGTCGTGGCGGAGAAACTTTGTTGTCTTCGGAAAGCACAGGGCCTTCTGGCATTCTCTCGATGCATTGACGAATAATCTTGATAGATTCTGACATTTCCAAAACACGGCAAATGAAACGATCGAAACAATCACCGTTTGTGCCGACAGGAATGTCGAAATCAAGTTCTTCGTAAACTTCATAAGGCTGAGATTTACGCAGGTCCCAAGGAACCCCGGAACCCCGGATCATAACACCACTAAAGCCCCAATCCATCGCTTCATCTGCCGTTACCGTACCAACATCGACAGCGCGTTGTCTAAAGATACGGTTATCGCGGATAAGCGCATTCATGTCTGTTAAGAAGCCATCGAAATTGTCACAGAATTCAACAATGTCTTCTGCTAGTCCGGCAGGCAGATCCTGGTGAACACCACCAGGACGGAAGTAGGCTGCGTGCAATCGAGCACCAGAAACACGCTCGTAGAATTCCATCAACCTATCACGCTCTTCAAAGGCCCAAAGCATCGGTGAAGTAGCGCCAACGTCCATCGCGAACGCGCCGACGTTCATAAGATGGTTCAGAATGCGCGAAATCTCAGAGAACAACACTCGGATGAACTGCGCTCTTCTCGGCACCTCGACGCCCATCAACTTTTCAACCGCCATCGCATAAGCATGCTCTTGGTTCATCGGTGAAACGTAATCCAGACGGTCGAAGTATGGCAAAGCCTGGAGGTAAGTCTTATGCTCAATCAGTTTTTCCGTACCACGGTGCAGCAAGCCGATATGCGGATCTGCCCGCTCAACGATTTCGCCTTCCATCTCGAGCACGAGACGGAGCACGCCGTGGGCAGCAGGATGCTGTGGTCCGAAGTTAAGCGTAAGTGGTTTAATTGCGGTTTCAGCCATGGTTACGCCTCCCCTCCAGCTTCGTCTGCTTTTTCATCACCAGGCAAATGCAACATGCCTTCCCAAGGAGATGTAAAGTCGAAGCTGCGGAATTCCTGTGGCAGGTTTACTGGCTCATAAACCACGCGTTTTTGCTCTTCGTCATAACGTACTTCGATATAACCAGTCAGCGGGAAGTCTTTTCTCTGCGGGTGGCCTTCAAAACCATAGTCGGTCAAAATGCGACGCAAGTCAGGGTGGCCCGAGAAGAAAACACCGTACATGTCCCAAACTTCACGTTCGAACCAAGAAGCGGCAGAAAACAGGTCCGTCGCAGACTCAACGAAAGTTTCTTCATCTGTTGAGGTTTTAACGCGAATTCGGAGGTTATATTTGAATGAGAGCAGATGGTAGACGACTTCAAAGCGTTCGGGACGCTCTGGATAATCGACTGCCGTCAAATCGGTCAGTTGCTTGAACAAGCAATGCCCATCATCACGCAAATGTTTTAAAACTTTGAGCAAGCTTTCGCGCTCAACAACAACAGTGAGCTCTTCTCTCTCAACTGTCCAACCGATTATGGCTGAACCGAGGGATGAAGTGAGGCCTTTGCCCAGTTCGGAGAGTGTTTCTTCCATTGTCTCTCTTAGTCCCTGACCAATGTCGCTTCGCGGCGAATTTTCTTCTGCAGCTGCATAATACCGTAGAGCAAGGCTTCGGCAGTTGGAGGGCAACCCGGAACGTAAATGTCGACAGGAACCACACGATCACAACCGCGAACAACAGAATAAGAATAGTGGTAGTAGCCGCCGCCGTTTGCACAGGACCCCATAGAGATCACCCAACGTGGCTCAGGCATCTGATCATAGACTTTTCTAAGCGCCGGAGCCATTTTGTTGGTCAGCGTACCGGCAACAATCATCACGTCAGATTGACGAGGACTGGGGCGGAAAAGAACACCAAAACGGTCAAGGTCATAACGCGCTGTACCAGCATGCATCATTTCCACCGCACAACAGGCCAAACCGAAAGTCATCGGCCAGAGCGAGCCTGTTTGAGCCCAGGCTGCCAGTTTGTCCACCTGAGCAACAACAAAACCTTTGTCGTTAATCTCATCTGTGACGCGGGACAGAATAGCATCTTGCTCCGCACCTGGCCCTAAGACCGGGCTTGTCATCTTAGTTGACGCCGCTTGTTGCATAATCAAACCTTTCACGCTCTATCTTGATTGAGTTAAGGGTCAGTCCCTACTCCCAATCCAAAGCGCCTTTTTTCCATTCGTAAACGAAACCAATCGTCAAAAGACC
>Ga0055584_100002543_pt1 | contig 17991 bp, 18 predicted proteins | sample OSDHelmetaG_FD_58716 | JGI IMG/M metagenome (GOLD analysis project Ga0055584, IMG submission 58716) | Pelagic marine sediment microbial communities from the LTER site Helgoland, North Sea, for post-phytoplankton bloom and carbon turnover... | ecosystem: Environmental > Aquatic > Marine >... | reverse complement strand
CCAAGAAAAAGGACATTTTTTAATCCTTAGGCAAGCCGGCGAGCGCGAAATAGCATTAAAAATAGATAACACAACAGTGCTTGTTGATCCTAACCGAATTTTTACACGTAAAGGCATTGAAGACTCTCTTAAAAAGCTTAACCCTGAGTTATCAATCTCATCTGCTAATTATCAACAAGCGGTCAATCGTTCACACGCATTAGGCAAGTTTATTATTGCCAAAATGGGTGGTTTAAATAAACAAAAAACATGGCTAGCAGTACATAATAATACTCAAGGTTATAAAGGCGACGGTAAAGGCGGCATGGGCGATGTATCTATGGTACGTTATCGTTATAAGCTAAATACTGGCGCGAACTATCTCAGTAATTTAACGCCTTTAACGGGTGATGAAGATGATTTGTTTTTTGTGACTAATAAGCAAGATTTTTTACATATGCAGTCAAGTGGTTTTAACGCTGTTTTACAAAACCTCATTGTTACTTCAGATGTTGAAGAGGACGACGGTTCACTCTCGGTGTATGCACAAATGAATGGTATTCGTTATATTAATATCGAAGCCGAACGTGAATATCAAAACAAAGGTAAAAATCACTTACCTATGCAAATAAAAATGCTTAATTACACCTTGTCATTACATTAATCATTAACAAATTAAATAATTTATGAAAAATATAAAACAACGTTTACACCTTACTTTCGGCATTTTACTTTTTAGTGCACTTTTATCACTAGCCCAAGCAAAACCTGGCCAAGAAACTGAGTTAACACCTGAAATAGCTAATGTAATAAGCGATAAAGAAATTGCAGCTGTTGTTAAAAAAGCAAGTGAAACCTTTTATATTCCAGGTATGACTGTGGGTATTGTGCATAAAAATAAAGTGGTGCATTTAAAAGGCTATGGTATTAAAGATATGGATACCATGGATAAAGTTGATGCAGACACTTATTTTCGCCTCGCTTCAACCAGCAAAGCATTTACTGCAGCTAGTTTGGCTATTTTGGTTGATGATGGAAGAATTAACTGGCAAGACAAAGTAACAGATTATTTACCTAACTTTAAAATGCAAGACCATTGGGTTACGGGTGAATATACCATTGAAGATTTGTTAACGCATAAAAGTGGGTTAGTCAGCGGTGCCGGTGACAGCATGCTGTGGCCTGAACCTTCAGGCTTTACCCGTGATGAAATTATTGGCAACCTACGCTACCTTACACCTGAATATAGCTTTCGCAGTAAATATGCTTACAGTAACTTAATGTATATTACTGCAGGAGAAATTGTGGCTAAAGTTAGCGGAATGACCTGGGAAAACTTTGTTGCAGAACGTATTTTTGAACCACTAAATATGACCTGTTTCGCGGGAGATATGCCTAAAGAGTCTCTTACCAATGTTGCTATTCCACACGGGGAACGCAATGGTGAGCTTTTTAAAATTCCACGTAATGGAATCAAAGGTCAAACACTAGTCTCAGCTGCCGCCGGCGGGGTTGTTTGTAATGCAAGTGGAATGACAAAGTGGCTACAAGCATTGTTAGTTACAAAAAATGGCATCCAAAACAACACTATAGAGACTAAAAAAATCAGTACGGTGTTTAGTGTTGAGCAACTAGAAAACATGTGGCAATCGCATACTATTTTACCTTTGTCTAAAACTGAAGCTGCCCGTAATAATGGCCATTTCAAAACTTACGGGTTAGCTTGGCGTAAAAGTGATTTTTTAGGGTATGAATTGATTTCTCACACAGGTACTTTATCGGGAATGCAAGCGTATGTTGCTTTAATTCCTGAATTAGAATTAGGTGTAGTGTTATTGAATAATGGCGATAATTCAGGAGCTCGCTCTTCAGTGATGCAGACAATATTACGAGGTTTTATTCCTGACGCCAATAAAATTGACTGGGTAAATGACTATAAAAAAGAACGTGCAGAAAAACTTAAAAAATATATTGCTAAAAATAAAATTCCAAAAGGTTCAGGAAACACACTTTTGTCTAACTATTCTTATTCAGGTACCTATAAAGATACTTGGTTCGGTAATATTGAGATTATAAACACCACCAAAGGCTTACTTATAAGCAGCGATAAAATGATTACACTGCAAGGTAAATTAGAACCCTTTAATGATCATTCTTTTGTAGTTCGCTGGAATAATAAAAATGCAGCAAACGATGCCTTTATTCATTTTAAAGTTAATGTAAATGACAACGTAACAAGCTTTGATCTAACCCCTTTTCAAGAGAAAGTGAGTAATGATCATGAATATCGTGATATGCATTTTGTTAAAATAGATCCTGTTGATTAAGTTTAACCCCGATGAGTGGGCTAAGTGAGTTTTGTAAACTGAATGATGTGTAGCTTAAGCTCTTCGCGCTAATATCGGCATAAGAGTATCAGTTCACAATTGCACTAATGAATTGTTGAACTGATACTCTTGCTAGCAATCAAAACCTACTTCCCCTAAAATAGCGCTTTGGCTATGCACCTTAGTCGTTAACTAGTGAGTAATTTAGTATGAAAAATAGGATTAAAGCACCTTTGGTTCTATCCCTCTGGTGTATATCTTTTTTAAGCTTTAGTCAAAATACTGAAGAGTTAGCTGACACATCAATACTAGTGACAGAGCCCAAAGCATTAGCCAAAACAGAATCAATTCTGGATGAACGCTCAAATTCGACCAAAAAAGCAATAACCAATCCGTTTTCAATTTCACAGCACAAACGTAATTATATTCTTCCAATCACTCATATCTCTAACCCAAATACCATCACTGTAGACGATCTCAACTCTGAAAATGTTGATAATATTGAAGCTAAATATCAAATCAGTGTGAAATTACCCTTATATATTAAGAAAGATAGCTCCTCTGGTTTGTATTTAGGTTTTACGGCTAAATCTTACTGGCAAGTCTATAACAGTGATGTATCAAAGCCTTTTAGAGCGACAGATTATGAACCCGAAGTCTATTACGCTTGGCGTAATGAGTTATCTATCTTAGGTTTCAAATTTAATGGGCTGCAACTTGGGTTAAATCACCAATCGAATGGTGGTTCAAATGAACTTTCTAGAAGTTGGAACAGAATATTTGCATCAGCCTTATTTAGTGATGAATCTTCTTTTTATTATGTAAAAACCTGGTATAGGATTCCAGAAGATGAAAAGGAAACGCCGCTAAGCGCCGAAGGTGATGACAATCCTGACATTACTCGATTTTTAGGTAATATAGAATTAGGCTATGGCACAAACTTTGGTGACTGGACTGTAGTTGGTCTTTTGAGGAATAACTTAAGAACAAGTAACAATAAAGGGAGTATTGAAATGAATATCAGTTATCCAATAACCGATAATTATGATGTTTTATTTCAATATTTTAATGGTTATGGTGACTCATTAATTGATTATAATCGACATCAGGAAAGAATTGGCCTTGGCATACAGTTAAAGTTTTTTTAACTGACTTTTAAAAATAACTTAGGCTGTCTAAAATTAGTATTAACAGCCTCATCAACGCCAACAATAGTATTATTCATTTTACGGATTCTTTTTAATATATTTTTGTGTGGTAACAAATATATTACCTCACATCTTAGGGTGTGAGGGAGTCCAATTATCTATAACAGCACAAATTTTATTTGTTCTAACTTCTCTGACATAGCTCTGAGTAGGGAATAAATTTAATAGAATTGGTTTTATCTATATTTCAAAAATAGTATTCAGGCATTATAATACCGCCAATTATTTTATTTACGTTTATTAAAAGGGTCACACTATGCGTCCAAGCGGCAGAACATTAGGGCAAATTCGCCCAGTAACCATTACGCGTCAATTTACAGCTCACGCTGAAGGCTCTGTACTGATTGAGTTTGGCGACACCAAAGTTATTTGTACTGCTTCAGTTGAACAAGGTGTGCCACGCTTTTTGAAAGGCCAAGGTAAAGGCTGGATTACTGCTGAATATGGCATGTTACCACGCTCTACCCATACACGTATGCGCAGAGAAGCAGCGATGGGCAAACAAAGCGGTCGTACCTTAGAAATTTCACGCTTAATTGCGCGTGCTTTACGTGCTGCTGTTGACTTAAAAGCATTAGGTGAAAATACAATTTCAGTTGATTGTGATGTAATTCAAGCTGATGGTGGTACACGTACGGCTTCAATTACGGGCGCCTGTGTTGCTTTAGTTGATGCACTTAATTATATGCGTGCTAAAGATATAATTAAAACAAACCCACTTAAACACATGATTGCGGCTATTTCTGTTGGTATTTATAAAGGCGAACCCGTAGCTGATTTAGATTATGCAGAAGATTCGAATGCAGAAACTGATATGAATGTCGTTATGACAGATACAGGCAAACTAATTGAAGTACAAGGTACTGCTGAAGAAGAGCCTTTTAGCTTTGACGAAATGCAAGCCATGATGCAACTATCTAAAGATGCTATCAACGAATTATTCGATCACCAAAAAGCAGCATTAAGCTAATAAAAATAAAGTAACTTGGAGAAAAAAATGAAAGATTATCAACGTGACTTTATTGAGTTTGCTTTATCTAAACAAGTATTGCGTTTTGGCCAATTTACCTTAAAATCGGGCCGCACTAGTCCCTATTTTTTTAATGCAGGCTTATTTAAAACCGGCGGTGATTTAGCTCGCCTAGGTCGATTTTATGCTGCTGCATTAGTTGATTCTGATATCAGCTTTGACTTGGTTTTTGGTCCTGCTTATAAAGGTATTCCTATTGCAACCACAACCACGGTAGCATTATTTGATCATCATAATCTTGATATACCTTATTGCTTCAATCGTAAAGAAGCTAAAAAACACGGTGAAGGCGGCAGTTTAGTCGGCTCTGATCTTGCGGGTAAGGTTATGCTAGTTGATGATGTTATTACTGCTGGTACGGCAATTCGTGAATCGATGGAAATTATAAAATCACACAATGCTGAACTTTCAGGAGTATTAATCGCTTTAGATCGTCAAGAAAAAGGTCAAGGTGAATTATCAGCTATTCAAGAAGTTGAACGTGATTTTGGTACTCAAGTCATTTCAATTGTGACGCTTGCAGATGTGGTTACTTTTCTTGAAGAAAAACTTACAGGTGATAGTGTTGTTGACGCTGAATTAACAGTAAGCTTAGCGAGTATTAAACAATACCGCCAAGATTACGGAATTTAAACTAGCCCTTTGGGAGCTTTTTTGATACCCACTAACATCGTTAAATTTATTTGATTTAGAATGGCTAGACCGAAACAAATTTTTCTTGTTATTGAGCATCGAGAATAGCTCTGAGTTGGAAAGAAATTTAATCAAATTGGGATAAGATTCATTTTATAACAGATTAAAGACCGTGTATTTTCAGAGTAACTGAGAGCGATAGTTACCCTGAAAAATAGAACCTAAATCAAGCCAAACTCAATCAAACCCAGTAAGCTCAACTGTAAATCTTATATATCATATAAAAACGTTAACACTAGGCTGTTAATTCAAATTGATGTGAAGCAGATTTGTCATAAGCATGGGTTATAGTCGAATAAAAATTCTCAACTCTTACTGCTCTTTGAAGTACTTCACTTGATTGTGCTGGTGCAACCTGCTCTTGCGCAGTTAGCGTTTGATTAATAAAAGCATCAAAATCATTCTCACCTAGGTCCCCGTCACTATCTAAATACTGTGAATGGGTTGATGAATTATCATTTTTGTCAACAGACGTTGATGAATCAGAATCTTGTATTTGTAATTCAGACTGTGCTTGAAGGATAATTTGTATCGCACTTGCCGCAACCTGAATATCTTTTGTAGATGGATCAGCAGGAGCTAATGCAGCAGCATGCACTTTTTGCATTTTTGCGATGGTTGCTGCTGGGTCTCCCTCAATAACAGATAAGTCTACCGATACCTCACCGTCTACTGCATATCGTTTTCCATTAGGGCCTGTTTCATAAGAATAATTAGGCGAACCGGTAAAAGAGCCACCTATTACTGAATGTGCTAATTCATGAGAACGAACTTCTGTATCACGATTTTCAAGGTCATTAATGACACTTTCTCGTAAAGCCTCTTCAGCTTTATAAGCATTGTCAGATGAGTCATCCTCTTTGGTTTCAGCTGTAGCAGAATTCTGGGAAGAATTTGAATTTTGATCTTCTTTATGATCACCTGAATGATCACCTTTTTGCTCAGAAATACTACTATTAGCTAATTCTGCTTTTTTTTGTAAACTAGCAAAATCAATACTTTCACTATTTTGAGCTGGTGTTCTTCCTCGTTCTCTATCTGACGATACACCTTTCTCTGCTGCTGACTGATTAAGCGCAGCAGGCTGAGTAATAATTTCTCTTTGATGATTCTCTCGACGCAAACTTTCCGTATGCGGGTTAAGCACAGTTGGAATAGATAAATTAGGCGCTTGCGGAGTAATATTCATGATAAAGAATTTAGAGGCAAAAGCTTAAGTAATTAAGCCGTCACATCAAATAAAGTACCAAGTACTTCATCGGCGGTTACTATAACCTGAGCAGAGGATTTTGCTTGATATTCCGCAACTTTTAAATCAACAATTGATTGATTTAAATCAGGAATATTTTGTTTCTGATCTACAGTTACTTGACCAATTCCCGATTCGTTAGTTGTACTTTGATTAAGGTTAGCACTCGTCTCTGCCGCTATATTAGCAGCCGCTTGGCTTACATCATCTGTTGCTTTTTGAAAGCCTTGTATACCTGAATTAAATGCTGATTGTATTTCCATCGGAATCACCTACCTTCGCTTTACTTGTACGTGTTGATTAATTATTAACCAAAAAGGTAAGAAAGTAAAGTATAAGTCGTTTTTTTAATTATTATTTTTAACAAAAATCAATTGATATAATTAACGTTTAACCAGTCTAAAATCACCTTAATAAAAGCCTCAGGATGTGAAATAAAGGGCGCATGGGATGCTCGTTCAAATAAATATTGTTCACTGTTATATTCAGCAAGCTTAGTAATATGCTTAATAACTGATTTAGGTACAAGGCTATCAGCACTGCCGTACAAACGTAAAAACGGTTGATTTATTTCTACTAGTTTTGAGCGATAGTCACTTGTTTCCAGCAGCTTTAAGGACTCATCTAACGTGTTTTTATTTGCCATGTCATACTGAAAAACTAATCGACTAATTTCTTTAATATCTTGACGAACATGCGGACTTCCCATTGCTTGTAATTTCAAAAATCCGTTGATAGTTTTTTCTGTATCTAAATGCAACTGATGATGAAAGGAGTCAAGCACTTGCGGCTTTATTCCTGGCCATATAAATGTATTTAAGACCTTGTCATCAATCACTTCATTTGATCTTTGCTCAAGAAAACGAGGTGAACTTGCGACAGTAATTAATCCCAATACTTTGTCAGGAAAAGATAACGCCATTTCTGTGGCGACTAACCCCCCTAAAGACCAACCTAAATAAATTGCGGGTTGCTCAATAGTCTTATCGATATGCCGACAAATGTTAACCAAAGAATAAGGTGATATTATTTTATTAACGTTGGCACCAAATCCAGGTAAATCTACTGTGATTATATGAAAAAAATCAGTAAAATTTGTAGGTAAGTTCGTAATTAATGTTTGCCATACGCCTGAATTCAAGCCCCAACCATGAAGTAAAACAACCGGAATAGATTGCACTTTTGGTTCAAGATAGGTGGAAAATTTGAGCGTTTCTGCCATGCTTATCTCTTAGAAAGTTAGTAAATGAAAATTATGTTACAAAATGGATGATAACAATGGAATGGTTAGTGGGAAGCAAATGAAAATAAATTGGCGATTACTGTTTCATACTTATTATCATCGCTTACTATTAACGTTTTCTCAGTGTGACTTATGCGGCAACCCTACTCGAAGCCAAACATTGATATGCTCAAGTTGTTTAGCTGACTTACCGTTGTTCAAACATAAATTAACCCAAGGAGATTTACTTAACTGGCCAGCAATAAACAAAGGTTTACCCGGTATTCATTTTGATCATTTATTCTGCCTTTCTCCCTATTTATCGCCATTTAATCATTGGATCACACAATTTAAATATCAAGGACGTTTTGAACTAGCCGCTATATTTGCTTCATTACTAGCAAAGCAATGGCAAGAAATACATTCAGTCTCTTCTGTAAATCTTATATTAAGTGTGCCATTGCATATTAGTAAATGGCAAAAGCGTGGTTATAACCAAGCCCACTTAATTGCAAAGCAATTTTCTCAATTACTCCAACTTCCTTATCAAGGCACTACTTTAATTCGTGTTAAAAAGAATGTAAGCCAAGTTGGCCAAACAGGCATACAAAGACGTAATAATTTAGAGAATGCTTTTATCTTACGCCAACCAATATCCAAAGAAATTAAGCATGTCATACTCATTGACGATGTATTAACTACGGGTAGTACGGCCAGTGAAATCAGCAAATTATTAAAACGTAATGGTGTTAAAACAGTGACCGTAGTCACTGTTTGCTTAACCCTACCAAAGTAATTAAATTATTGAACTGGCGTACTAAATGCTTTAGCAAAAAACAAACTATTCGCGAGTAATTTACTAGTACCTAACCAAAAACCACGAAACGCTAATACATCAGAACTGGCAATCACTCTACCTTTACCATAACTATGTGCTACAACGGCCGCGTTATGCGCTAAACGATGTACTAAATTTTTATCTGTGTACCCGCTAAGCAAGGGGGTAGCAGTATATTTTGCCACTGTGATAAATGGCTGCTGCCCTGTTTCCATAATTAAAGTGCTATTACGAAATAATGGTAAGTTTGAATTGTGATAACCAAAGGCTAATGGGTGCGACGTATCAAGTTTAGTATCAAAAATAGCACCCGCAATACGCTTTCTAGCGCTCAGCTTTCCTTTGTCGTTATAATTTAAGTTTTCGCTATCAAATAATTGTGAAATTTGTTGTCTACTAACAATATTAACAGATAAAATTTCTTGATCTGCTAACCATTTTGCCGCACGTTTTTGACCAAAAACTACACCGCCCTGCTTTACCCAGGTTTTTAATTTACTTCTAACTTTAGCTGACACAACTGAGTAGTTTCCATCAACTAAAATTAAATGGCTATATTGTGAAAAATCAATATTATTTAAACGCGAGTGCTCAATAATGCTTAACGGTATATTCAAAGTTTCATCAAGATAATATCTTATTTCCCCTGCTTCATACTGAGATATCTCTTTACCACCTAATAGTAAAACTTTAGGTCGTGTTAAAGGCTTAAAAGCATTACTCCCAACATCAATCCCTTGGCTCGTTAGCCCAGTATTTACAGTAAATAATTCAATGTTAGCACTTTTAGCTAACTCGGCTAACTCACTACGCCAATTAGGTTCCGATTGATTTGCAGCAGGAATGATAATAGTACCACTTGCAAAGTGTCGATTATTATTATGAATTTGACTGGAGAAATCACTGGTAGCTACTTTGGCTTTAATATTTTTACTGAGTAATTGATTTAATAATTTTGGGGCTAAATAATGATGCCACTCAAAAGCATAAGCGTAGTCTGTGTTTTGAGTCGTTGTTTTACTTACTTGAACAATATCCTTTTTAGTCCATGTTTTACTTTCTAACTCTAACCCCCAGGTGCTATCAATTTTTTGGAAATCAATATTCATTGCTAAAGGCATTGTCCAGCCTGAAATATCATAAAAAGTATTATCTTCAAAATTAGTACCTTGATTAAACAGCGCCTCAATTACTCGATACTGATTTTGTACTAACGGTATATAATAGCTATTTTCAGCTATGTATTTTTTTCCTTTATAACTAAAGTCATCTTTCAGTGCAAAAACCTTAATTTGATGGTGTGCTAGTTTATCAAGTAATACATTTAACCGATATTTATCATGTGCCTCACTAACCAAGTATCCGTCAAATTTTTCTTTTTTTGCTAGTTTTAATGTTTCTGAATAAAAGTTTTTACGGTATGACTTTAGCCTTTCACTATTTTGCCAAGCCCCTTCAATAGTTGAAAGTGATGTTAAGACATGGTTTTGAATGCCAAACTCAAATGTGACTAGGCCATTCACACTATTTTGTTGCATACCTCGAGAACTTGCTTGCTCAAATAATATACCTACACCACCGTTAATATCAGGATAAGTAGAGCCTTTACCATAGTAAAAGTCGTCAAAGCTTTCTTCGCTGTAGTAGAGTCGTTGGACTTTATCTAATGCTTTAGCATGATATTTTGCTAATTCTTTAGTCAGCATAATATTATTTTTAGGTGTTAACGGATGTATTCTACTTAAAACCCCCGGCTGAAAAAAGTAACTGCTATTCGTTCCCATCTCATGATAATCAGCTAAAACATTTGGTTGGTATTGATGAAAATATCTCAATCTATGTCGACTTTCTTGTTGTGATAACAATAGCCAATCACGATTTAAATCAAACCAAAAATGATTAGTTCTTCCACTAACCCAATCTTGGTGATGTTCAATATGATCAGGGTCTGCGTTACTCGTTGAACCACGATAAGTACTTACCCAATTAGCAAATCTGTCCATACCATCAGGATTAATGCTTGGCTCTAATACAATAACGGTATTCTCTAGCATAGTTTCTATGGTGTTTTCAGTGCTGGCAGCTAAATAATAGGCAACTACCATTGCCGCATTGGCTCCCGTCATTTCATCACCATGTACGCTATAGCCAAGCCATATAACTAAAGGATCATTTACGACGCTACTTTGTGATTGTGATTGTGATTGTGACTTATTTTGATGAACATTTCGTTGAGCAAGTATGCTGTCTAAATTTGCTAGGTTTTTTTCACTAGAAATAGTCACTAAAAACTGGTCTCTTAATTGAGACGTCTGACCAATGGTAGTCATTTTTATTCGTTTTGAACTATTAGTTAAGATAGTAAAATACTGTTTTAACTGATCATGCCTTAAATGACGTTGACCTATTTCAAATCCTAACGTTGTCTTTGGTAATGGTATTTGTGAATTAAAACTGGCTTCTGCAGGTAAATAATCCTGTACAGGTGTCGCTTGTGAAGTCGAAAAATAAGTGAATAAAAGTATTACAATTAACAAGCGAGAAAGTGACATTAAATTTTCCTTTATATTGAATAGGATTAAAATAGCAAATAAAAGCATAAAAATCATTAGCACATCACAAGATAGCAGCGTAAAATACTCATACTTGAGTAAAAGACTCAAGTATTCCTGTTTCAAGCTCAAAGAGAGTCCAGTATTATGATTACTATTTCACCAACCGCTCAAGAACATTTTGCTAAACTGCTATCTCAACAAGCAGAAGGCACTCATATTCGTGTATTTGTTGTAAACCCGGGTACAGCTAAAGCTGAATGTGGTGTTTCATATTGCCCTGCTGATGCAGTAGAGCCAGATGATATTACTTTACCTTTTGATGGTTTTTCAGCGATGGTTGATGCAGACAGTAAAAGTTTCTTAGAAGATGCTGAAATTGATTTTGTTACCGACCAAATGGGTTCACAACTCACCTTAAAAGCACCGAATGCTAAATTACGAAAAGTAGCTGACGACGCGCCACTTTTTGAACGTGTACATTACTTTCTTCAAGCTGAAGTTAACCCGCAACTTGCTGGGCATGGCGGTGAATGTACCTTAGTTGAAATAACAGATGATGGTTATGCCGTATTACAATTTGGTGGTGGCTGTAATGGTTGTAGCCAAATTGATGTAACCGTTAAAAATGGTATTGAAACACAGTTACTTGAACTGATGGGCGATGAAATTAAAGGTGTGAAAGATGTAACCGAGCATGAGCGTGGCGATCATTCATATTATTAAGTCGACTTTCGACTAGCTTGGGTGAATGACGAAGGTTGATAAAGAGCATAAAAACCTAACCATTTTCATACACCTGAGTAAGTTAATAAATAAGTAGTATTAGAACAATCAGTTCATGAAAAATAAACTAGATGAATTATTTACTTGCTAAATTAGGCCAAAACCCCAAACGTAGTTTATCTATTTTTTTAACTGGGCTTAGTCTTTTTGTTGTTGGTTTGATTTTTATTGCTATAGGGTATTTTTATCTCTACATTTGGCAAATAATTGGCATTTTTATTCTCGCATTAGCTTGCTCAATTGCAGCTTGGGGTTACTTAGGTATTTTTGCTAATCGCTGGTTTCATATTTTAAACCAACATAACCCTAACAATAAAAAATAACCTATTTAATGACTTTCTTAATTCAAAAATATTGGCTTCATATTACAATATTACTCTTGGTTAGCATTGCTACGCTATCTCTTTGGCCAGCGACTTATTTGCCAAAAGTACCCGGAACAGACAAAACCCATCACTTTATTGCTTATGCCGCATTAATGCTGCCAACAACATTACGTCAACCTAAATATTGGCTGATTATTGCGGTAGCTTTCCTTGCTTTTAGTGGCCTAATTGAATTAATACAACCTTATGTAAACCGTTACGGTGAGTGGTTAGATATGGCTGCAAATGCTTTTGGTTTATTCTGTGGTTTTCTATTAGCTAAATTAATGGTATTTATTACGGCAAGTATGAAAAAAACACCTCAATGAAATTGTCTTACCTATGCCGTTAATCAAGCAAAGTAAATTAATAGCATTGAAACATCGCTCTTCTTATTAAAATTTATTAACCAGAGGTATTTCCTATTAAGGCAAAAAACGCTATTTTATACCTCTGCTATTCTATGCTGTCGCTATCAAAAGAGAAAAAGTCATGAAAACTACCCTTTTAGTTATTTTTTTACTTCTAATACATTTTTCTAGTTTCGGCGCCGTTATTTTACAATATCATCATGTGAGTGACACTTCTCCCAAAAGTACAAGTATTACGCCTGAACAATTTGCAGTGCATTTACAATATTTGCAAGACAACAACTTCAATGTTGTGCCTTTATCACAAATAATAGATAGCATCAAAAATCAGCAAGATTTAAAGGAAAGAACGGTTGCAATTACCTTTGACGATGCTTATATCGATATATTTACAAAAGCGAAACCACTACTTGATAAGTATAATTACCCTTACACTATTAATGTTAATCCCAGTATTATCAATCGAAATGAAGGTAAAAAATCTTCCCATTATCTGTCATGGGCGCAATTAAAAACGTTAGGCGACGAAGGGGTAATTATTGCCAACCATGGATTTGAACACGACTCTTTAACTCGAATCCCAGCCAATGTATCTCAACAACAATGGCTAGCGCAACAAACTACATTACTATTAAAAGCAGAAGACATTATTAAAGAAAAAACCGGCCAAAGTTGGCATTATTTTTTCTATCCTTATGGTGAATATAGCCCTGAAATACAGCAATGGATAAAAGAAAACAACTTCATTGGATTTTCTCAACAATCTGGCGCGGTCGGCCCACAAACAGACTTAACAAGTATTCCTCGATTTCCTGCTTCAATCCCTTATGACAAAATTTCAGGGCTACGAGATAAACTGAATTCATTGCCGTTTAATATCCAATTACAAAATGATCAAGCGAAAACCATTGTTAAATTCAAGCAAACGAAAAGTATTACTTTTAATGTAGAAACAGATGATTTCTACCAATCGGGTTTACATTGTTATATTTCAGGTTTGGGTAAACAAAAAATAATTTGGCAAGGAGAAAAAAGTTTTACTATTAATTTTAGTGCTGACTTACCCGTAGGCCGCGTTCGTTGTAATTGTACTGCAGAGAGTATTAGTGAGCCGGGACGCTATTATTGGTATTCAAAACCATGGTTTGTTTTGAAAGAAGCCGGTGAATGGTATCCTTTGTAAGGTTTTGATAAGAAGGTGATTATTATTATTAATCAATATCTTGCCTCTAAATTTTTTGGAAATTCTGGCTAAGCAGGGAAGAGCGTTATCGACTTGGTATAAAATTGACCTTAGTAAATGACTAAAGATTAATTGAGCCTAAGTTCGGATCATAAAAATGATCGCTGTTATTTTTAATCACTAATTTTACCAACTAATACAGTGCCACTATTTTCTGATAGTCACTCAATAATTTATCGCTATTAATACTAGGTACGTCACCAATAGCTTGCTCTGGCCTAAAAATAGCCGCTATTTTACCATCGGGATTAACTAACACCAAAGATGCACTATGATCTACCAAGTAATCATCACCTTCTTCACTAATTGCATACATTAACCCCATATTACGTGCAAATGGGAATAACACCTCATGTCCGGCCCTTAGCGCAATAAATTCACGATTAAAATAAGCAATATATTTCGCTAATTTTTCTTGGCTGTCACGCTGGGGATCAACACTAACCAGTAATACTTGGCTATTCTGAGCAATAGCTTTCAAATCGTCATAAATAAAACTTAGATTTTGTAAGGTTGTTGGGCAAATATCAGGACAAGAAGTATATCCAAAAAACACCAATGACCATTTATTATTAAGTTGTTCTTTTGTAAAAGGCTGCCCATGATGATCACTTAATTGAAAAGGCTTTATGAGTCTCGGTTCCTTATAATATAACGCATATTCAGGTAACGCTATATCAGTAACTGTTTTAAAGCTTAAAGCACCAATGGCAATCGCAGCTATCGCTATAAGGCCTAAAAGGTATTTATTCATAGATTAACCTACGGGTAATATATAATGATCAAGTAATAGAATTACAAATAATAACATCAGATGTATGATTGAAAATTTAAAAGTATCCATTGCAGTGTTTTCATCAGCATGAAATTTAAGTTTCCAAGCATAAGCAAAAAACATCAAATTAAGTGTTACTGCGCCAATTAAATACAGCCAGTTACTCATACCAACTAAGTAGGGTAACAAACCAACAATAAACAATAATACCGTATAAAGCAGTATTTGTGTTTTGGTAAAACTAACGCCATGAGTTACCGGTAACATAGGAATATTGACTTTGGCATATTCATCTTTACGGTGAATAGCTAATGCCCAAAAATGAGGTGGGGTCCATGTGAAGATCAATAACACTAATAACAATGCATTAGGGTCTATTTGGTTAGTCATTGCCGTCCAACCAAGTAAAGGAGGAATAGCACCAGCTAAGCCACCAATAGTGATGTTTTGTGGCGTTGCTCGTTTCAAATATAATGTATAAACAAAACTGTACCCAACCAAACCAGCTAATGTTAAATAAGCAGTTAATGGATTAACTAACACCATTAATAAAACAAACCCCACTAAAGCAAGGCTACAAGCAAAGACAATCGCATTATTAGTCGTCACTCTCCCCTCAGGTAAAGGTCTATTATGAGTTCGCCCCATAATAGCATCAATTTTTTCATCAACAATATGGTTAATTGCCGCTGCTGCTGATGATATTAAACCAATACCCAACATTGCCGGTATAAACAATTGCCAAGGTAGGCCTCCAGGTACTGACAAACTCATACCAACCACTGCCGTCAGTACTAATAACGCAACAACTCGAGGCTTTGTAAGATCATAATATGCACGCCACTTAGGCATTATTACTGGAACCACTTTTGTTTCATTCATTATTTCAACAGACATAAGTATTTCCTATATTTTTCGACGTAACAGATAAGTTAACGTAATTAATGTCAACATTAAGCAAGCAGCAACTAAGTTATGCCCTACCGCAACAGATAACGGTAATGAAAACCAAATATTACTCACGCCTAGACAAACCTGAGTGAGCAACGCTAAAGCGACTACTACAGCAACTCTTTTAAATATTACAGTTTGCGCTTTAACATAAATACTAACTAACAACCAAGTTAAATAGAGGGTAATAACTATAGCGCCAAATCGATGCACCACATGAACGGTCACTCGTTCATCATGCGTTAAATGCCCAAATTCATAACTATCTCGTTCAGGGGGAATTAAATCAAATGAGTTCTCAAAATTCATTTGTTCTTGCCACCCAGATTGACAAATAGGTAATTCGACACAACTCAATGCCGCATAATTAGAGGATGTCCAACCCCCTAATGCAATTTGTACGGTTAAAAGTACAATTCCCAATATCGCAAATCGACCATATTTCTTTATTGAAAAGTCGCTGGTATTTATACGGTATTGTTTTAAACGTAAATACAACAGAAAGAGCAAACATAACGTAGTAAAACCACCGAGTAAATGCCCCATAACTACTATTGGCATTAGCTTCATTGTAACAGTCCACATACCTAACGCGGCTTGAAAGATTACCACAACAAGAATGAACAAAGGTAAACGTAAAGGGCCGCCTTGGGCACGATTTTTAACCGAAAGAAAAGCAATAATTAATATCAATAAACCCAACGCTCCAGCAAAATAACGATGGATCATTTCATTCCACGCTTTAGCCGGCTCAACTTGGCTTTCGGGATAAGCTTGCTCAGCCATAGCAATTTGCTCAGCTGATACAGGTACATCAATTAATCCATAACACGTAGGCCAATCAGGACAACCAAGCCCTGCATGAGTTAACCGAGTATAGGCCCCTAAAGTAACCACCACTAACGCTAATAAAAAACTGGCAAATACTAGTGTTCTTACTAAATGGCTCTGTTGTAGATAAAGGCGATTATTCACTTATTAGCCCACCTTAGAATACTTAAGTAGTTTCTTCATATCGGCTAAAATTTGCTTGCCTAGTTGTGGTAATTGGTCATTATTTTCAGGCAATTGATGACTTAAAAAAACATTACCTAGTGGGTCTACAATAAATATTTGTGATTTATCTATAAATTGCTTTGCTTGAACCGGCATGGCAAAAAGTTGCCATTTACTTTCTGATATTTTTAGCTGTTGTTCAGTCGACAATGTATTTTGATATAACGCCACAGGAAAAACTCTGGGCATTTCTTTACCTAGCGCGACATACGTATTATGTAATGCTTCAAACGTTTTTTCACAATTAATAGCACAGTGTTCAGGCAAGCTATACATAATAAGCCAATGCTTATCGAAGTCAGTCAGTTGTAAGCCTAACTGCTGTAAAGTTAATTCATTGGTTAATAACGTTCCTTTATTCGTCACTCCCATGTCTAACCACTGCTGTTCTAAAGCCAGTTTAGCCAAAATAATTGGCAAAACAAAAGCAGCTAATACCAAAAACAAACTACGACGACTTTTTTTTGAGTGATTGTTATTTTCAGCTAGTTCTATCGTGCTCATACAAATTAAGCCTCTTTATTCAAAGGTGAATTATTATTTTTATTTCTTTCTCTTGTTTTTCTATTACCAAATTTAGCCCAAACCATTAATACAAGCCAAGCAATAGCTAAACTAAACCATTGAAAAGCATAAGCTCGGTGTTTTTCTGGTGGCATAACAATGGGCTGCCAATTTTTTTCAAAACCAATAACTTCATCTTTATTTAAGTAGATAACAAAGGGTAATAGCTGACGATTTATTAAGGTTGTAAATTTATCTAACTCAACTTGCTGAATTCTCAAAGGCCATTGCACATCACTAAAAACTTGTTCTTGTAATTGAATACCTATTTCAATTAAACGTACATTTCCATGAATACTATATTTACCTGATAGTGATTTTATTTGCGGTAATTCTTGTCTATTAATAGAGCCTAGCACCCACCCAAGATTTACTAATACCGCATATTGCTGTGTCGTGAACACCTGATAAACTCGATAGCCTAAACGACCTTTATTAACCTGATTATCCAACAAGAAAACACGCTGCTTATCAAATACCCCATCAATCACCACAGGCATATCATTTATATTTTCATTCGATGCAAGAGAATTTATTTGCCGTAATGATAAAGGTTTTTGTGATTTAAGTTGCTCAATTCGTAATAAGCGCTGCTCTTTCTCTAATGCACGGCTATTTTGCCAAAACCCAAGCTTTACTAATGCAGAAAAAACTAGCACAGTAAGTATCAGCCACAAAAAACTCATTTTGTTATGATTTGACACCTAAAGGTTACTTCCTTACAACGTGTTAATATTTGCTCAACAATAAACTTGCTGTGTAAATTCAAAATATAAAAATAA
>Ga0055584_100002542_pt1 | contig 17995 bp, 14 predicted proteins | sample OSDHelmetaG_FD_58716 | JGI IMG/M metagenome (GOLD analysis project Ga0055584, IMG submission 58716) | Pelagic marine sediment microbial communities from the LTER site Helgoland, North Sea, for post-phytoplankton bloom and carbon turnover... | ecosystem: Environmental > Aquatic > Marine >... | reverse complement strand
GGGGAGTCGTGTTTGCCAGAGGTCCTCGGGCAGCACGTAAATATCCATATGGTCGTCGGCAGATATCAGACGTTGGTTCGGATCGAGGCTCATGGCAAAGACTCCCTTTTGTGGGCAAGGTTTATCAGGTGCGTCCGCGATTACCTGGGACGACAATCATGAAATCCACACCCGAATAGAGTCCCTAAATGCCAAACGGCCAGAGGAAATCAAATCTTCCCCTGACCGTTCGGTCAATCCGGCAGACCTCCCGGAGCTGTCTTCCTCTAGAATCGGTAGGAAAGCTCGGCTCCAAAGGTGCGCTTGATCGTGTAGTATTTGCCAAGGACTCCGAAGCTGTTGACGATCGGCGACATCCACTGCGCCGTTCCGATATTCAAAAGGTTTTTCGCCCACAAGCCGACTTCAGCGTCGTCATTCATGAAGGAGTACGAGAGACGTGCGTTGATGGCGTTCCATCCCGACTGACGAGCCTGCGGGACTTCGGGGCCGACAAAGTTGATCGCGCTCGTATAGGCCCACTCAATACGTGGTGTCACCCAGCCCTGCAGCCATTGAGGGCCGTTGACATCCAAAGGCATCGAGTACTGTGCGGCGAGGAAGCTGTTGAAGCGCGGCACCCCTTTGAACCGCTGGCCGCTGCGGTTAATGTTGGAGGCGTCGAATCCGCTCTCGGTATCCTGGAAGTTGTTGTAAACGGCATCGAGGAAGCCGAGGTTGCTCATGAGTATCAAACCCTCGATAGGCCGGGCCACCAGCTCGAATTCGATGCCGCGCGTGGTTGCGGATGCCGCGTTGTTGACAATGGTTACGATGGAGACTTCCTCCGTATCGACGCCTTCCGCTTTGTTACTGACCACTTGAATATCCTGGTAGAGGCCGACGAAGATCGAGATGTTGGCTGTGAGTAGTTGGTCAAAGGCGACGGTTTTAAGGCCAATCTCGAAGTTGTCGAGGTATTCGGGTTTGAATGCGCGGACATCGTCTGCTGCCTGAGCACCGCCAGTCAGGACACCGAACCCGCCACCTTTGAATCCTTGGGAGTAGGTGAAGTAACCCATCAAATGATCGAGCGGTGTATCGTCGAAGTATTCTTCCGGCATCGTAGCGGCGATCGTCGCCATCGGTGTCCACGATTTGAAGAGTTTCCGTTTGGATAGGCCCTGAGGATTATTACCAGTGTCGGGGATGGGCGTGTTGGCATTGATGTCGTAAGGTGCAAGGGCACCCCAGCTCCACTCTTTATAGCTCAGACCTTTTTTATCTTCGGTGTATCGAATGCCACCGGTGATCGCGAGCCAGTCGGTGGGGTCCCAAGTACCCTGCGCGAACATGGCCCAGGTCCAGTTGTCGATGTTGGTGTTTTTGCGAGTGGCACGACCTGGCAGGCATGATGCTCCGGGGAGGCTGCAGTAGGGCGGGGATGGATTGACACCCTGGTCGTAGGGGTATGGCGGCCCGTTGGGTCCGAGCTGCGCCTGGACCTGTGTGGAGAGTCGCTCAGTTGCTTGCTCGAGAAACACAAAGTAGCCAGCGATATAGTTGAACTTGTCTGTAATTCCGCCACTCCATTGGACCTCGGTGGAGATTTGCTGCGCCAGACCAGGCGCACCATTCATCGCAAAGGAGGGCATCGCTTGGGGGTTACCCGCAGCACCCAGGCTTTGCAGGTTTATAACCGGGACCCGGGTATTGTCGACGTCTGAACGCCTGCGAGGCCTCTGTTTGCGCCACGAGGTGAGGATTTTCAGTTGGTTGTCCTCAAGGAATCCGAAGTCGGGCGCATCCCAGGCAGCTGTCACCCATGTTCCGAAACTTTCGATGGCCTGCATTTGATTGGTGTCGGCATAGGTCACGTAGGGATCTTTAGATTCGTTGCAGGCATTGAAAAGCTGCGGGCTTCCCAGGGCGGCGCCCTCGTTGGCCACGACGCAATATCCTCCTGCAGCGCGGGTATGCTCGCTTGAGTAGGTGCCGCTGAGATCGATGGTGATATCATCCCACGGCAGGAAGCGAAGGGACCCCAGAAACGTGATGGAGTTCGCGTCCGACCAGTGCTCGTCACGAAGCGCGTTGTACACATAGCCCTTGCGGTTATTCGATCCGACGGTGAATCGAGAGAAAAGTTTGTCTTCGAACCACCCGATGTCGATCGGGATATTGATACTGGCCCGGGCCACCACGGAGTTGTAGTTGCCAGCTTTCACCATGGCGAAGCCTTCCAACTCTGGTCCGGGCTTCACAGTGGTTATGTTGATCGCACCACCGATAGTGTTTTTCCCGAAAAGAGTCCCCTGCGGTCCTCGGAGAACCTCGATCTGTTCCACGTCGAGCACGTCGAGAAAGTTCCCTTGAGCGCGGGGCAGGAAGACGCCGTCGACATAGACCCCGACGCCGGGGTCGAAGGCGAGATCGGCACGGTCGGTGCCCACGCCGCGAATGTAGATCTGAACATCCTGGCCGCCGAGCCCGCTCTGGAATTGCAGGTTGGGGACGAGCTCCTGAATCTGGTCGAGTCGAGTGATCCCGGCTTCCCGCAGAGTGTTCTCGCCCAGGGCTGTGACCGAGACGGGCGTGTCCTCCAGCAGTTCGGCGCGTTTACGCGCCTGCACGACAATTTCCTCGATCTGTTGCTGCTTGAACCGCGTAACTCCGGGGACGTCTTCGCCCGCCAGAGCTTCGTCGGCCTGGACTTCCTGAGAATCGACCTGTTGGGCATCGGTGCCGCCGACCTCGTTCTCGCCCTCAACGGCCTCGGTCAGATACTCCGAGGGGGCAGCAGGCGCCGTATTCGGCGCCTCGTCCTGCGCGAGAACCGGTGGTGCGAGCAGCATGGATACGAAAAGAACGGCAAGCAGACGGTAGCCCTGCGATAGAACAAAAATAGATTGTTTCATTATCCCCCCATTAAGTCGCGGTATCGATTGTTTCCGAATGGAATGGCAAGCAGATCGCCGGACCGAGCGCGATCCGCATGATCTACGAATCCAGACTGAAAGCAACCCGGTGCGACTAGACGCGTAGCGTCAAATTCTTGGATAAATTCCCGTGCCACTGACGGCCCTCCGGGCTGAATCCCGAAAACTCGATTCGATAGTCACGCGGGCAGGCCCTCCGCTTCGTGTTACACCTCTTTCATGAGCCGACCTGCGAAGTTGACCGAGATTGAGGTGGAGCAAAAGTTGGGAGAGCTGCCCGCATGGGAACTGCGCTCGGGACGCTTGCATCGCGAGTTCACGTTTACGAACTTCGTGATGGCGTTCGGCTTCATGGCACAGGTGGCTCTGATTGCGGAAAAAATGGATCACCACCCGGAGTGGAGCAATGTGTACAATCGGGTGGTCATCGAACTGCAGACACACGACGCTGGTGGCTTGACGGAGCTCGATTTCGAATTGGCCGCCGCGGCGTCCGGACTTGCTCAAAGCAGCCTGATGCGAGATTGATGCTGGATGCAACAGATCTCTTGAAGTTGTTGACGGGGTAGTTTTTGCCCGGGCGCCCGATGATCGGTCGCGGGTTCGGGAGCCAAAAGGAGAACGGATTATGGCAAAGCCGGCCCAAGAAATCGTAGCGGCCAAGGACCCGAGCGCGGTTCTTCCGGCTACCAGAGTCCGCATGTCGGACGATGGCCGCTGGATCGGCCCATGCAGTCATCTGGCGGCCGAGCGCGAACGCCTGGCGGCACTCAGGTTCAGGGGTTTTGATACGAAAGCTCTCGGGGTCACTTTGGGAGCGGAAATTCACGGCATCTCCATCGGACCCGATCTGGCGCCGGATCAGGTATCGGAGATCCGCGATGCGCTCTGTGCCTTCAAGGTCATCGTTTTTCGCGAACAGACCCTCACATCAGCCGAGCATGCAGGTTTTGCAAGACTTTTTGGAGATCTGGAAATCCACCCCTTCATTCCGCCCAACCCGGAGGAGCCGGAGCTGGTCCGTTTCGAGAAGGGCCCCGATGTCAGTGGCTACGAAAACCAATGGCATCATGACGTGACCTGGCGAGAGTGCCCTTCCCTGGGTGCGGTTCTGCGAGCGGTTGAAGTTCCGGACGTCGGGGGTGACACCCTCTTTTGCGATATGAATGCGGTATACGAAGGTTTGGACCCGGAGCTACGGTCGCGCATCGATGGCCTGACCGCCAGGCATGACTATATGAAGGCCTTCGGCCACAACGTTCCCGAGGACAAGGCGGCCGAGATGCGTGCTCTCTATCCCGTGGTCGAGCATCCTGTGGTGCGAACGCACCCCGAAACCGGCAAGCGGTGCCTTTTTGTGAACTCGATTTTCACTCAGGAAATCATCGGGCTTTCTTCTCGGGAGAGTGAGGATATCCTCAAGGAGCTCTGTGCTCACGCAGACTATCCGGAGTATCAGGTCCGGATTCGATGGGAGCCTGGCACCGTTGTCTTCTGGGACAACCGCTCGTTGCAGCACTACGCGAGCAGCGATTATTGGCCGCAGGCTCGGGTGATGGAACGCGCCAGTGTTTGCGGAGACAAGCCGGTCTGACGCGAACAATTCGCCACCTCGAAGGATGCGGGGATGTTCCAGGTGTCCTGCCGTCTCGATGGGCGCCGAAAGATCAACTTCCGAGGGTGGGGTCAGCAACTTTTGCGGAAGATCAGTTTGACCTTGGCACTAGCCAGGTCTGTCGCACTGCCGCCACGGTTGTTGACCTGATAGCCGTGAAAATCCAGGATCTTGAACTCGACCTTGTCGCGGCATGCAGCAATCTGAAAGCGATCCTTCAATTCTTCCTTGATCGTGATCCCGTCGGGATGCCCATGATTCGAATCCAGAGCCTGAGCCGCGATGATCGCGACTTCGGCAAAGATCGATGCAAGGTCCCCCTGAAATGCATCCGCTGTTGATGGATCCCCATCACAACCAGCTTCCAGAAGCAGCCATCCCGCACCGGCGGTGACGGCGCCGACAAATACGCCCCCGATCTTCGTTCCGCGGTAGGCTCTCAGCAACAATTTGATATTGCCGTTGGCCCTCGGGTCGGTAGAGTTTTGCGGATTGAGGGTGCAGGTATGGGTTCGACCGCAAAGCGTTTTGTCTGTCTGGCAGATCTTGAAGGTGGTGTCGCCGATGCGCACTCTCTGAGGGAGGTCGAAAGTCACTTCGCCCGAGATTTGGCCACCGGTTGGATCTGGAATCAGGGTGGCGTCCGCCTTCAGGGCGAGGGCAGATGCTTGCTGGGCGGGAACCGCGAGGAGCAAGCCCAGCAGAATCAACCCAATGCCGTACATCGTCTTTCCCCGCTTTGCTGCGGATGGGTCCCGATGCGGTATGCCAAATTTCATTCGTTTCGTCCTGAGGTGGGTGTGTTTAACCGAGTTGTGGGGGTCAGGAGCCTTGCGACGCCTCATTACGATGAAATGAAGTTTATGACCGAAGCCATGCGGTACGCAACCCCTCAAATACGGATTGGGTCAAAACTTCATCCCGTCGTTCGTTCGATCTATATAACGCACTCCTTGCGGAGTGCGTTATGTCGCCGGCTTCGAGGGTTTTTGCGGGTTTCCGCAGAAATCCTCGGGCGAAACCCCCAGTCGATCGAGTCTGTTCATCCAGTCCCAGCCTTGGCCACCTCCGGGCTTGTTTGGCGCTGGCGCCGGCTGGTGAATTGGCGGATTCAGGGATTCCGGGAGCTGAATTGAACCGCGCTTCTCATTTGGTACCTTTGGATCCGTATGCAGACTCAAATTTCTTCAGAGACTGAAACCCCTTCGGGAACCGGCAGCTTTTTCTCCGATTTGGCGGACCGCGTGCTCGCCGGGGGAATTCCCACCCGCGAGGAGGCACATCGAATTTTGAGCACCCCCTTGGAAGAAATGGAAGATCTGCTGGCGGCCGCACTCCGGATTCGGGAGAAGCGCTGGGGGCGCGGGGTCAAGATCTGCATGCTTCAAAATGCGCGGTCGGGTCTTTGCCCCGAGGATTGCAATTATTGTTCGCAGTCCAAGGTCTCGACCGCCGAGATCGAAACATACACGCTGATGCAGCGAGGTCAGTTGATTCAGGGAGCTTCGCGCGCCGTCGAACGCGGCGCCCGCCGCTATTGCATGGCAACCAGCGGCAGAGGGCCAAGCGACCGCGACATCAACGAGTTTTGTGCAACAACCCGTGCCATCAAGCGAGAGCATCCGGACCTGGAGATTTGCGTATCGCTGGGTTTGATGGACGACGAGAAGGCGGTGAAGCTGAAGGATGCCGGGGTAGGCTGGGTGAATCACAACCTGAACACCAGCGAGCGTCACCATGATAATATCTGCTCGACCCATACCTATGCCGACCGTGTCGCAACGGTTCAGGCCGCGAAGCGGGCCGGGATGAACACTTGTTGTGGCGGAATTATCGGGATGGGCGAGGATGATGAGGATGTCGTCCAGTTGGGATTTGCGCTCCGCGAGTTGGGGGTAGATTCTTTGCCGGTCAACTTTCTGCATCCGATCGAAGGAACGCCACTGGGCAACGAAGACAAGGTCGACAAGGAGCGTGCGTTGCGTGCCCTCTGTTTGATGCGTTTCCTGAACCCCGAGGCAGATATCCGCGCCGCCGGAGGCAGCGAGACGACGCTGGGCGAAGATGAGCATTTGGCGCTGTACCCGGCCAACTCGATCTTCGTCGCTGGCTATCTGACTACGCCCGGGCGGAGTGCTGACGAAGCGCGGCAAATGATCGAGGACCGTGGTTTCTTCGTCGACGGGACCGAGATCGAAGCCTGAGGCACGGGAACTGAGAAACTTCCTCAGGTCTGCCGCCATGGCAGGATGGGGTGGCTGACAGCGAAAGCAAGGAGCCTCTTCGAATCTGGAGGGCGCCGCGTCCAGTATGCTTCTACCGTCTGAAATCGCTAGGTTGGTGGCATGGACTCGCGATCGAACAGACGATGCTTGCCGGCTCTGATCGCCAGCTTTCTGTTGATCATTTTGCAGCCGACAGTGAGTGCCAGCAGTGAAACTGAGGTTTTACGACTCGCTACGACCACAAGTACCGCGGATTCGGGATTATTGGACGCGATTCTCGGAGATTTCGAGACACGCTTCCATGCCCGAGTCGACGTGATTGCGGTCGGAACCGGACATGCCCTGGCGTTGGGGCGGGCTGGTGATGCGGATGTACTCCTTGTGCATGCTCGCGAACGCGAGGAGGGTTTTCTGGCGGCGGGCCATGCCACGCATCGTTCGGATGTGATGTATAACGATTTTGTTCTCGTCGGCCCCCGTGACGATCCGGCCAACACAAAAGGATCAAGCGGAATTCTCGACGCACTGGCTCGAATCGCGAAGGCCAAGGCAGTTTTTGCTTCCCGGGGTGATGATTCCGGGACTCATTCAAGGGAAATAAAGCTTTGGGCTCTCGGTGGCATGGAGCTCGACAAAGGAAGCAGTTGGTACCACGCTCTCGGTCAGGGTATGGGCGCGACTCTGACCTACGCAAACGAGCGGGGCGCCTATACGTTGACGGATCGCGGCACATTCCTGTCGCAAATCAGACATCTGTCGGATCTGGAGATTCAGGTTGGCGGGCAGTCAATTCTCGAGAATCAAGATGTTCGCCTGCGAAACTCCTACGGTGTTCTTGTCGTCTCCGATGCCAAAACCGGTGTGAACAGCAGTATGGCCAAATCCTTTGTGCAGTGGATCATTTCTCCCGATGTGCAGCGCAAAATTGCAGCCTTTCGTAGCATCAACGGGACCCAGCCACTGTTCTATCCAGTGCATAATCAGAAGGAGCCACGCGATGAGCTTGCCGCTCCTCCCGACGATGCAGATGGCCTGTCCTAGGAGGTCTCGATGAAAGGTTCCTGGGAAACGATCCAGACAGCCTTCGCCGAAGCTTTACGTCTCGTCGCGGGGCTGGATCCGAGGCTCCTCGAGATCCTTGAGATGACTCTGCAGGTGTCTCTGGGCGCGCTTTTTCTGGCCACCTTGCTCGGTCTGCCGATCGGAGCATTGTGCGGTCTGGAAGCTGGTCCGCGTTTCCGTGGATTGATCCGCGGGTTGATGTACACCGGGATGGGTCTGCCGCCGGTTGTGGTGGGCCTCGCGGTCTACCTTTTCTTGTCCCGGAGCGGGCCCCTGGCGGATCTGGGTTGGCTTTTCACTCCCGCTGCGATGATTACTGCGCAGACATTCCTGGCTCTGCCGCTGGTGATGGGGTTGACCATGACGGCGGTCGAGGCTGTCGATCCCGCTTTGAAACCTCAACTTGTCTCGCTCGGCGCCACGAAGGGACAGGTGGCTCGCTGGACGCTTTTCGAGGCCCGCGGGGGGGTCCTCACCGCGATCGCGGCGGCGTTTGGTGCGGCGATCTCCGAGGTCGGGGCGGTCATGTTGGTGGGGGGGAATATCGAGGGTCAGACCCGAGTGTTGACGACGGCAATCGTTCTGGAAACGAGACGGGGTGAATTCGCGCTTGCGATGGCATTGGGCCTGATCCTGGTGTCTCTGACGTTTGCCATCAACTTTCTGCTGGTTGCGTTCGGTGAAGGGAAGACGCTTCGTGGCCGCGGCTGAGGTGCTTTTGCGCCTGTCGGGCGTCCGGCAATCGTATGCGGGGCGTTGCGTGGTGGACGTTCCGGAACTGCAGCTTCATCAAGGCGAGTTTTTGGCGATTCTGGGACCAAGCGGCGCGGGAAAGACCACGCTGCTTCGACTTCTGAATCTCCTCGAAGCCCCACACGAGGGTGCGTTGTTTCTGTCTGGCGATCGACTTCCCGGAAGGCCTTTGATCGAGCATCGTCGCCGGGTAACTACGGTCTTCCAACGGCCCAAGCTTTTATCGCGATCCGTGGAACAGAATGTCGCGCTTGGTCTCGAGATGCGAGGAATTTCCGATCCGGCGAGAGTGGCTATGCTACTGGATCGGGTGGGATTGAAGGACCTGGCAAAGGTCTCGGCGCTGCAGCTCTCGGGGGGCGAACAGCAACGCGTCGCTTTGGCGCGGGCACTGGCGATCCAGCCGGAAATTCTATTGCTCGATGAGGCGACGGCAAACCTCGACCCTCTGAATACATCTATCATCGAGAATCTGCTCCGCGAGGAGCATGCCACTCAGAAAACAACGATCATCTTCGTCACCCATAATCAGTTTCAGGCTCGCCGCCTTGCGGAGAGTTGTCTGCTGATGCTGGAGGGGAAAGTGGTGGCGCGTAGTGCGGCTGATCATTTCTTTTCTCCGGCCGCTGATCTTCAGGTGCGATCTTTTCTCGCTGGTGAGTTGGTCATTCCCTCGGCTTCGTCGTAGACAACGGGTGTCTACGAGTTTCGGTAGAGAGACGTCTGATGCCAATCGAAAATTACAGTTTTCTGCACGCAGCTGATTTGCATATTGATAGTCCGCTGCGCGGGCTGGAGCGCTATGAAGAGGCGCCGGTCGAGGCGATCCGAGGTGCAACTCGCCGAGCTTTCGAGAATCTCGTAGCCAAGGCGATCGAACTCGAAGTCGCGTTTGTCGTTCTGGCCGGAGATATCTTTGATGGAGACTGGAAAGACCATGGAACGGGGCTTTGGTTTGCCCAGCGATTGCGTGAACTCTCGCAAGCGGGGATTTCGGTTTATCTCGCGGCCGGCAACCACGATGCACAAGGCAAGACGGCCGCTGCCCTTGTGTACCCCGAGGGCGTGTATCGATTTTCGAAAACGAAACCGCAGACCTTTCGTGATCCTGCCACCGGAACTGCCTTGCACGGTCAGAGTTTCGCCACCGCGGCGATCACGGAAAATCTTGCGGCCAGCTACCCCAAGGCGATCGCCGGAGCTCTGAATATCGGTGTTTTGCACACGGCCCTCACCGGCCGGGAGGGACATGATCCCTACGCGCCCTGCTCGCCGGATGAATTGAGATCCCACGGCTATGACTATTGGGCTTTGGGGCATGTCCACCAACGCGAGATCGTCGCTGAAGATCCGTGGATTGTCTTCCCCGGAAATCTGCAGGCGCGTCATATTCGCGAGACAGGGGCCAAGGGTGCCACGCTGGTCGGGGTGGCGGATGGCCGAATTCGATCCGTCGAACATTTGAGCTTTGATGTCCTTCGCTTCGTTCGGCTGAAAGTGGATGTCGAGGGGTGCGGTTCACGGGCCGCGTGTCTGGATCAGGTCGCTGCTGCGCTCTCGTTGGCGCGAGAAGAGGCGGAGGACCGATTGCTCGCCGCTCGCGTGACCTTGGTCGGGCGGACGGAAGCAAGTGACGAGCTATATCGGGAGCACGATGATTTTCTGCTCTCTTGCCGCGACTGGGCAAATGGCGTCGGTGATATCTGGATTGAAAAGCTCGAGCAGCGCACCCATGCGCCCTCCTCGGCTAATGAAGCGGATATGATCGAAGTTCTGGATCTGAATTCGCCGGATCTTCGGGCCGAGGTTTTGTCCAGCCTGCAAAAGGATCTGGAGAATCTGCGCACCAAGATGCCGCCGGGGCTGGGTGTTTCCGCAGGGCTGGCTGACCTTGCTGATCCCGAAGTTCTCGAGAGAATCCTCGACGAGGCGCGGGACGAAGTGATTCGGCGACTTCTCGATGCTGATCGGAAGCCATCACTATGAGGATTCGCTATCTCGACTTGCGGGCGTTCGGACCTTTTACGAATCACCGGCTGACGTTTGCGGCTGAACCTGGCGATTTACATTTGATCTACGGACCGAACGAGGCGGGCAAGAGTTCCGCGCTGCGCGCGATCAGCGCCGGCTTATTTGGAATCGAAAGTCAGACCTCCGATGATTTCGTTCACGCCTACCCGGATCTGCGGCTGGGGATGTCTCTGGAAAGTCCGGGCGAGAAGCTTCTGGAGTTCGTCCGACGCAAGGGGAAGAAGCAGAAGTTGTGGGCCGGAGATGACAGTCATCCCCTCGATAATGACAGTCTGGCCGGATTTTTGGGCGGTCTGGACCGCGCGGAGTTTACGCGGGTCTTCGGGTTGGATCATATTCGTTTGCGGGAGGGTACGGAACGCCTGCTCGATGCGGCCGAGGGTACTGAGGCTGCGGTTGTCGGGGCTGCGCTGGGCGTACGAGATCTAAGCGACGTGCGGGTGCAACTGGACAAGGAAGCTTCCGAGTTGTTTTCGGCGCAGGCTCGAAAGCCCCGAATCAACAAGGCCTTCCATGACTGGCGCGAGAAAAAAAAGGAATTGGGGAAGGCCTCGCTTTCAACGGAGGCCTGGAAGCAGGCGCGCCGTAAGGTCGATCATGCGCTCATTGCGCGGGATGAGACCCTGCTATTGGAACGCGAGCTGAAGGAGCGTTTGGCGGAATTCGAATTTGTTCGGCGCAACAGGTCTCGAGTCAAGGATTGGCGTCATCTTGAAACCGAGCTTCATGCGCTGGCGGATGTTGCATCGCTCGGTTCGGATTTCGCAAAGAGATACGGGTTGGCCGACGAAGCGCGCCGAGAAGCTCTTCGCCGTCGCGATCAATTTGCGGATGACGCAAAGGACTTGGTCGTTCGCCTTGCAGCGCTTCCCGAGATGTTCCCCCTTTGCGAGCAAGCGACGCGGTTGGATGAATTACGCGAAGAAGCCAGCAAGGTGCGGGCCGGCGTGCAGGACGGTGAACGCCTCGGTGCTCGTGCGGAACTCTGTGAGGCTGCGGCCGACAAGGTAGCGAGCGCTCTGGGGTTTAAGATACCGCTGACGAAGCGAAAAGTCGGAGAGTTGAAGTTGCTCATGGGCGCGCCCGCAGATTTCTGTCGTCAACTTCTCGCCGAGCATGCGGGTCTTCAGGCCACCTTCGCCGAAGGTGCCGAACGAATATTTAACGGACAGGCGGATCTGGCCGCGGCGGAGCAGGCAATCCTGAATGCGGGCGAGGCTGTGGACGCAAGCGGTCTTCTGGCGGCTCGGCGAGCCACTCTCAAGTTGGGAGATCCCGAAGCCGAGCTGGCGGGATTGCGAGAGCGGGAGGAGCAACTCGCGCGGGCTATCGAACGTGACCTCGCTCGATTGCCGGGGTTCTCGGAATCGGCGGAGGCTTTGGTGAAGCGGACGCTGCCGGGTGATGAGGTTCTCAAAGATTTCCGCCAACGCTTTCAGTCTCTCGAGACCGAGTCGCGCGAAGCGCGGGCTGAAGTTCGCAATCTGGGATTGAGGCGAGCTGCCGTCGAGTCGCAACTCGAATCGGTGGCCGCAGGAGAGACCCTTCCGACCATGGCGGCATTGACGGATGCACGCTCGAATCGAGACCAGTTATGGACGCTCGTAAAGGAAGCCTGGCTCGCGGGAGTCGATAATGCCGCGGCCGGGCATCGTCTTGATGCGGAGCGATCTCTGCCCGATGCCCTGACTTTCGCGATTCGTCACGGCGATCAGGTTTCTGACCGCTTGCGGATTGAGTCCGAGCGGGTGGCCGAAACTTCACAACTCCGCCGCCAGATCTCTGAATTGGATCGAATCCGGCAATCGTTGTCCGAGGACGAAGTTTCCCGGAAGAATCGTGCGGACGGCCTTCAGGAGCAGTGGTCGGATATCTGGAAAAGCTCGGGGTTGCTTGTAGGGGACTGGGCAGCGATGCAGGACGCAATCCCTGCGAGGGACGCGATCCTTGCCAAGTTGGAGGAACGCGAGAGCTGCTCGTTCCGGATCGATCAGTTGCAGGGGCGGCTGGAGGCCGCGCGAGCCGAGATTTGTACGGCGATCGCATCGTGCGGAGGGCATCCACCGGAGAAGTCGAGGAGTCTGGCTGAGTGTCTGGCGATCGCGGACGCGCTCGGCGAGGAATTGGAGGCTCGGTCACAGGTCATCCGTGAGGCTCAAATCAAGCACGCAGATCTACTGACATCCGCTACCAAGGACCAGCAGGCGCAGGATCGGCGACGCGACCAGCTGGCGAATTGGGATGCCAAGTTTTCATCGGCGACGAAAGACTTCCCTTTAAGGCCGGAAGATCCTCCGGAAGCTGTGGAAAGGGTTCTGCGGCAGATCGAGGCACTTTTGAAGGATTTCGAAAGTGCGAGCGGGTTCCGCGAGCGTATCGAAAAAATCCATGCTCTCAGAGAGGGATTGGATACCGACCTCGCCGATTTTTGTCGCACCTACGCCACCGATCTTCCGAAGCTGGACAGGGCAGGCACCTTGACGCACCTTTTCCAGCTCCTGGAGGAGCAGAAAGTGCAACGGCAGGAGCACCGTCGCCTGTCCTCGAATCTCCTGGCGAAGCAGGATGCAGCTCAAACGGCAGAGCGCACTCTCAAGGCCGCTGAATCCGATCTGGCTGGTTTGACTGCCGAAGCTGCGGTCGAGACCCTGGAAGATTTACCGGAGCGCATTCGTATGGCGGATGTGAAGCGACAGCTTTTGGAGAAACGCGATACCCTCGCGCAGCACTTCGCGGGGGAAGAAGTGGAGGTCGAAGAACTGGTGCTGCGGGTCGAAGGGGAGTCCGCGGTTGATCTGGAGGCAGAGGTGCTCCCCTTGCAAGCCGAACTGGATTCTATTTCGGCGAAGCGAGCAGTTCTGGTTGAAGAGGCGACGCTGGCGAACGCCGTGTTTCAGGCGTTGGAAGATGGAACCGGGGCCGATGATCTGGCGATCGAGATGGCCGATGTCGCAGCGGGCCTCCGGGATCCAGTTACGCGCTACGCCAGACTTCTTTTCTCCTCCCGGTTACTCTCGGCAGCTGTCGAGAGATACCGGGAGCGCAATGAGGCACCCTTGCTCGCTTACGCGTCAGCCTATTTCGCCCGCCTGACCCGAGGCCGCTACGACCGTATTGAAACCGATATGGAGGGCAGCGACGAAGGCGGGTTTCGGGTTCGCTCGACCGCCAACTCACGGAGCAAGCCGTTGGATTCATTGTCGGAAGGTACCGTGGACCAGCTCCATCTGGCACTGGTCCTCGGATCTTTGGAGCATCGGTTTTCTGCGGGCGCCGAACCCATGCCGCTTCTGCTTGATGATATCCTCGTTCATTTCGATGATGAGCGATCGATGGCTGCGCTGGAGACCTTGGTCGAATTTGCGAAGACGACGCAGGTCCTGCTCTTCACCCACCACGAGCGAGTCAGGGATCAGGCGATGCAAGCTGGTGGTTCCATTCATGACCTTCAAGGATCCATGGCCGAATTTTGATGGCTTCTGGTGAACCGGTCCGCCATGCCGTAGCGTCAGGGTATGAGTCGCACGTCTTCGGTTGAGCAGCCCTCTCCCTTGCTCGAGTATCTTTTCGCCGCCTGGCCCGAGGTGAAGAAGACTCAGGTGCGCCACTGGCTCAAGTTTCAATCCGTCCTTGTGAATGGCCGAGTTGTGACACAATTCGACCACGCGCTTCGCAAGGGCGATGAGGTAGCGATTCGGACGGATCGCTACGCGGTCCCGAAGACAGTTCTGAGCTTCGGGATGAAGGTGCATTTCGAGGATGCCGATATCATCGTGATCGACAAGCCTTCAGGTTTGTTGAGTATTGCCAGCGACTCGGAAAAGGAAAAGACCGCCTACTATCAACTCACCGATTATGTCCGCGGTGGAAGTAACCGCTCCAAGGAACGTGTATGGATCGTTCATCGCCTCGATCGGGACACTTCCGGGCTGATGGTCTATGCCAAAAATTTCGAGAGCAAGGAGACGCTGCAGGGAAACTGGGATCGATTCGAGAAGTACTACGAGGCCGTGGTCGAGGGCCGGATGCCCGAGACGGAGGGTACTTTCGCCTCTCATCTCGACGAGTCACATCGGCATCGAGTATTCAGCACACGCGAGACTGAACTTACGCGCTACGCTGTCACCCATTTTCGAGTTTTGGGAATGGGCCGGACACGCTCTCTGGTTGGATTGCGTTTGGAAACAGGTCGTCGTCATCAAATTCGGGTGCACCTTTCCGAAGCTGGTTTTCCGATTGTGGGTGACCTGAAGTACGAGGCCGCCACCAATCCCCTGCGCCGGTTGGTGCTGCATTCCTCCGAGCTGAAATTGCAACATCCGCGCACCGGCCGTTGGCTGCGCTTTCGGTCGCCTTTACCCCGCGATTTATCTCGTTTGGTGCGCTGAGCGTCGATCCCTGTGGCGTGGCTCGGCCCCGTCCCCCCGAAATCTTCTGGCGGGGCAGGGCTGGCACCTCCAAATTCGGTATTGCCGGACAGGACCGCAGGGCTCTATAATCGGGGCTCCGAGATCCGTAACGGATACTCCGACGAACCCTCTTCATGATCCCAGCCCTGAAAATGATCCCCCACTTGCTGTGCATAGCACTGCTTGTTCTGGTCGCGGGAACACCGAGTCTGAGTTTTGCGAAGGTTTACCTCGACAGCCAGGCGCCATGGCCCCGGAAACACTCGGACCATCGGAACACAGGCCAAACCAGCTACCCGGGGCCCATCGTCCCTGATCTCTCGGGTGGCAATCTTCCTGTGGGACAGGGGGGTCTCGTCTTTTACAAGTTTAACTACGATCTCCGAACGTCCCCTGCCGTCGGTCCTGATGGGACGGTGTATGCTGCCAATGGAACGACGCCGATTTTTGCGATTCGTCCTGATGGAACCCTGAAGTGGGACACCGACGGGATTCGTGCCGGCGATTCCCTGCATTCATCGCCTGCTCTGGGACGCGAAACCCCCGGCGACCGCACCGTGATTTATATGGGTGAGCGCAACAATAAGCTCATTGCCATATCGGACGACGGCGAAGCTGGTTTTTCGACGGATTGGATGGTCAAATTCAGGGTCGACGGGGACATTACAGGCTCTCCGAATCTCGGTCTCGATGGAGATCAGCTCTATGCCAGTTGCGGCTGTGTCAACGGGGGTTACCTGGTTGCGTATCGAACCGAACCAGATCCCGATCTGATCCAGCAACCCCAACTCCCGGGGGTACCCGCCGGCGAAATTCCCTGGACAGCTGCTAATCGGGGAATGTCGGCCGTCGCGCCGGCGGTCAACGATAATCCCGGTGATCCCAATTACGGGGACGTCTATGTTCTCGACAGCGTGGGGAGCGTCGAAGTTTATTCCTCGGAAGGTGTCGAGCGTTGGAAGTCGGAGGGGCTTGGCCAGCAAAGCCAGAAGAGCGCTCCGGTGATCGCGCCTGATGGTGACGTCTTTCTTGCCACTGACCGCGGGGTTCATCGGGTGGTTCCCCCGGCGAGTGGCGTTCAAACCTTGGCTGTTGCATCGGATTGGTTTTTCCCGACAGTGGGTCGCGTCCGAGCGATTCCTGCCTATGCAGATTGTGTGAAAGCCGCTAACCCCGAAATCTGCGAGTTCAACGATACGCTCTACTTTGGGGATTCCGACGGATGGTTTTATGCCGTCGACGCGAACACCGGTTCTCTTGTCTGGTACCTGCAGTTGGGTCGCGCGATTACCGGATCAGCTATTATCGATCGCCACGGGATCGTCTATGTTGGCACGGAAGGCGATGCGACGGTTTTCGCATTGCGACCGAATCGCGGCGATTTGTCGAGGCGGCAAAGAATTCTGTGGCAGCATACGCTTGGAGGTCGCGTTCGTTTCCAAACCCCGGTGATCGGTGTTCTTCCGGAATATGATGCCAGCGGTGCGGTCATGCGCGATACTGAGACGGGTAGACTCGTGGGCCAGCCACGTTTGTACGTGGGCAGTCGTCATACTCTTTTCGCCATCACGGGTGAGCCGGGTCCGCCATCCGACCTGCCGGTTGACGAGGAATTACCAGTGGTCGGCGACGGTTGGGATCTTTTCGAAGCCGAGCGCATGCGCTTCCCCCGGCGAGTCCGGCTTGGCGTCAAGCGGCCGATGGTGCGGCAGAAGGTGAAGTTCCGGTTGCGCAATCAGAGCGCTCAGGCAGTGCGGGTCACATCCGATATGCTTTCGAGTCGAGTTCGTCTGGCGGCGGTGCCTCTCGATCCGGGTACAACCTGCACGAAGCCGATGATTGCTCTGGACCAAAGAAGTCTCTCCGTTGGCGGCAGCGGTTCCCGTGAACTGGGGCCCGGAGATGGACTGACTCTGCGCTACGAGATGGTTTTTTCCTGCGCGCCCGACCCCGAAATGACGAATCGTCGCGAGTCTCATGACGATTATTCGATCCGCGTGGAGTTGGTGGACTCTGACGGGCAGGTCCGTGATTTTCCCGCAGATCGTCTGGTGGATGTGATCGGGGATCCCCGAAGAATTTCGAGGCGCGAGGCTGCCATCGAGATCGCCGGCCGCTGATCCCGATGACAGTGCGGCGGTTCAGCTACCCTTGTGCATTTGCTGGGCGAGGTAGATCGACTCGCCCAGTTCGCCGATGAGGGACAACTGCGTTTCGAGAAAGTCGAGATGCTCTTCTTCGCTGACCAGGATATGCTCGAACAATTCGCGAGAACCCGTGTCGGCAGCTTCGAAAGCTGTCTTGACAGAATTTTGGAGCCGCGCGATTGCATCGACCTCAAGAGCGAGGTCGCTCTCCAGTTGCTCCTTGACGGTTTCGCCAACCCCTACTTTGTTCAGGCGCTGCAGGTTGGGAATGCCGTCGAGGTAGAGGATGCGCTCGATCAGATTGTCCGCGTGTTTCATCTCTCCGATTGACTCTTCCCGGCTGTGTGCGGCGAGTCTCTCGTAGCCCCAGTTTTGCTGCATGCGGTAGTGAACGAAGTATTGGTTCACCGCGGTCAGCTCCGAGGTCAGTACGTCGTTAAGCGCTTCGATTACTTTCTTGTTGCCCTTCATCTTGCAGTCTCCTTGGCGGGTAAAAAAAATTACAAGACAACGTTAGCAGGCGGGCCCGACCGGGAGAAGTTTCATCAGTCAGAATTATACAAAAAATAAGATTGACACTGAAAATCAATTTCAAAAAATGACCACGCGACCGTCTTTCTGTCGGACGGATTGCTTCCTGGTCTATCGCCCACTGACTGTGAAAATCAATTTCATAAACCGGCGCATGACGGCCGATCGGAATCGAACAAAAAAAAGAGGCGTGGAGCTTTTGCTCCACGCCTCTTTTGCTTCGCGATGAACAGCGAAGTCGAACTTACATCATGCCGGGCATACCGCCCATGCCGCCACCAGGCATGCCGCCAGGCATACCACC
>Ga0055584_100002541_pt1 | contig 17997 bp, 16 predicted proteins | sample OSDHelmetaG_FD_58716 | JGI IMG/M metagenome (GOLD analysis project Ga0055584, IMG submission 58716) | Pelagic marine sediment microbial communities from the LTER site Helgoland, North Sea, for post-phytoplankton bloom and carbon turnover... | ecosystem: Environmental > Aquatic > Marine >... | reverse complement strand
GCCGTCGGACGAGGCGCCGTCGCTGCCGTCGGACGAGGCGCCGTCGCTGCCGTCGGACGAAGCGCCGTCGGCCGAATAGACCTCCCCGCCGTCCCGCGCGGGACGGCGCCCCCGCGAACCTGCGAGCATGGCGCGGTGAACGCCACCCGCCTCTTCGCCTCGCTGCTGCTCGCCGGCTGCGCCAAGCAGTCCGCGGCCCCTGCGCCCGAACCCATCCCCGAGGAGTGGCTGACCGAGGTCAGCCGACGCATCGACGCAGGCGACCGCTCCGGCGCCTCGGCGCTCGCGCAGCAGGTGATGGAGTCGGTCGAGCAGGCGCCGCGGGAGCGCGCGGTGGCGGGGTTCATCTCCACCAGCGTGTGGGCCGGCGATCCGGAGACGGAGACGCAGCTGCTCTCAGCCATGGACGCGTTCCTGGCGGTGGCGGACGCGCTGCCGCTGGAGACGCCCATCACCGACACGGTCACCCTGTTCGATGCCCGGAGGGAAGGACGGCACCTGGCCGCGTTGCTGCGACTGCAGGCAGACGCGAGCTTCGCCGACGGAGCGGACGACGCCGTCCGGGTGTCCGGCGTGAGCGACGAGTACCGGCTGCTGACCGAGGCGCGCTGCGGCGAGGGCGCGTGGACGGTGACCGGGCAGAGCCTGGTGCGGCGCGAAGGGCGGCCGTACGACGTCCTGACCGCAGAGTGCTCGACGGACGCGGCGCAAACCCGCGACTTCTGGTTCGACATCGCCGAGTGGCAGCACCTCATGGCGTTCGCGATGGGCGAGGCGTCGCTGCCGCCCGGCTTCACCGAGGAGCTCGCCCGCCAGGTGCTCATGGGGGAGATGGCGGGGCCGGCGAAGTAGCGGGGAGCGGCGCGCCCCACGGCGGACCCCACCGCGCAATGGATCTCGCGCCCGCGCGTAGACAGGCACATGGGCACCCCCACCTGGCTTGCGGCCTTCAGCATCGGAGCACCCGCGCTCGCGACGGGGTGGATCGTGTTGGTCGACCTTCCCCGGCGCGCGCGGCGGGTGAAGGCGCTCCGGCGTCGTTTCTTGCAGATGGGCCGCGCCCTGGATCTGACGGCCGTTGCCGACCGGACCGAGGTGCGTCGCCATCTGGTGGGGCGCATCGGTGACGAGGCGGTGACCATCCACCTCCACGTGCAGAACTCCAAGGCGGCGACCTGGACGGTCGAGATCGACCGACTCCCCGTCGGCGCAGACGTCCGGGGGCGCACGCGCACGGCCGAAGACGGGATCGGGTTTGGTGTGGGTCGGCGGCTGGGCGCGCCGGCCTTCGAGCGTCGCATGGTCCTCGAGGGGAACCCCCATGCCTGGCTGGGCGTGCCCGCGTCTGTGCGGCGGCGGCTGTGCCTGCTGGCGCGGCGCGGCGTCGTCACGATCGGCAATCGGCGCCTGTCGCTCCGCCTCTCGGCCGAGATGAGCCCCGAGCGGTTGCAGCGCACGGTGGCTGCGCTCTCCGCCGTTCGCACGGAGCTGCACCGCACCCCCAGCAGCCGGGTCGCCCGCTTGCAGCACAACGCAATGCAGGACCCGGTGCGGGACCTCCGGTACCTCGCGGGGACCCGCCTCCTGGAGTCGGCGCCCGACGCCCCCGAAGCCGCGGCCGTAGCCGAGCAGTGGCTGGGCAGCGTCGTCGACCGGGAGCGGGCAACCGCAGCCGCCTTCCTGGGTGTCCCGACGCCTCCGGCCCCGGTCGCCCAGGGCGGACTCAGCCTGAGCGGCGACGGAGGCGGCCTGGCGCTGGCCGAGGCGAGCGGATTGGCCTTGGTTCGGCGTCAGGACATCGCCAGCTGACGGTGCTGCTCGCGGGTCAGAGGCGGGCGCCGCCACGCGAACACCGCCGCGCCACAGAGGATGACGGCGGGCACGGGTCCGATGGCCAGCAGCACGACGGAGACCGCGTCGGCTGTCTGGCTCTCGGCGCCATCGACGTAGCCCCCGAACTGCAGCGCCATGCCCAGGCCCCACAGCGCAACGGCGGTGGCCGACTTCTCGAGGAAGGTCATCGCGCCGTAGAACGCGCCCGCGCGGTCGCTGCCGGTGGCCTGGCGGTCGGCTTCGACGACGTCGGGCAGCATCGACCAGGGGAGGACGTGGGCCGCCGCGACGCTCGGACCGCACAGAGCGGCGACCACGAGGGCCAGCGTGCTCGCCCCCGCCGGCACGGCCGCGAGCCCGACCAGCACCACCGCCCACGAAGCGACGCAAAGCGCGTAGGCGCGGGGCTTGTCGAGGCGTGAGGCCAGCCAGCTCACAGCGGGGATGCAGACGAGCGCACCCACCTGAATGGCCGCGAACACTGCGTCGAGCAGCTTCGGCTGCTGCAGGTGGTGGTTCACGTAGAAGGGCACCAGGGCCGACAGGGCCGCGATCGACGTCCAAGCCAGCACGAAGAGCAGGGCGGTGCGTCGAAAAGGGGCGCACGCGAGGACCGACCACATGCTGCCCTCGGTGGGGGCGCTGGGCTCCGTCCGGTCCTTCCCGCGAGTCGCCCTCACGGTGATGGCGAGCCCGGGCAGCATCATGACGCCCAACACCGCCGCGCCCACCGGCCAGGAGGTGGCCTTCGCGATCATCGGCAGGAGGATCCCCGCGGCCATGCCGCCGGCCATGGACCAGCCCATGCGCGCGGCGTTGAGCTTCGTGCGCTCGTCGTAGTCCTGCGTGAGCGTCGGCGTGAGCGCGCCGTAGGGGACGACGACGGCCGTGTAGGCGGTGCTGTAGGCCATGAAGAGGACCGCGTAGGCGGCAGCCAGCAGCCAGCCCGTCAACGGCAGCCCCCACCACAGCCCCGTGAACAGCAGCACGAACGGGAGGGAGCCGGCGGCGATCCAGGGTCGCCGCTGCCCGTGTCGACTCCTCGTTCGGTCGGACCAGCGGCCGATCAACGGGTCGCTCACGGCATCCCAGACCTTGCCGACGAGCAGCACGGTACCGGCCGCCGCAGGGCTCAGCCTCGCCTGGTCCACGAGGAACCAAAGCAGGAAGAACATGACCGCGGTGTTCGCGATCGCGAGGGAGAATGCAGCGGCCCCGTAGCCGTGGCGCAGGCCCGCGGAGAGCGTGCTGGTCGTTGCTTCATTGGTCATTCGTCGATCTCCTCAGAGGTGAACTTGACACCGACAAGATCAGCTGCAATCTTACCGTTGTCAAGATAACTACGAAGGAGTCACCAAATGCACTTCGCCCTCCTCTTGCTCATGGCCGCGCCTCTGCCGCCGTCGTCCACGCTCAGCGGCTCTGATGGGACCCTCTCCTGGGTCGTGACGGCCGACGGGGAGGAGGTTCGGCTTGACGGCCGTTCGCCGAAGTGGACCGTGAGTCACTGGGCCACCCCGGAACTCACGCCCCTGCGCACACGGCGGACCGACGAAGACGGCGCGACGGTGGAGGTCGCCTACTCGGACACGGGGGCGGTCGTGAAGCTGCCGAAGAAGACGGTCACCATCGACCAGCCCGGTCTGTGGGACGGGGACACCCTGGATGTGCGGCTCGGGGCGCTGGTCGCCCGGGGGACTACGGATCTCGATTTCGCCGCCTTGGACGTCGCCAACGCCAAGGTGTACGACTTCCAGGCTCGGCTCCAAGGCCAGGAAACCTGCGGATCTTCGCCCTGCTCGCACATTCGGGTGACGCTCACGGGCATTCTCAAGGCCGTGGGGCCGAAGTGGCACTTCTGGTTTGGGGCCGACGGCCAAATGCTCAAGTTCGAGGGGCCCATCGGCACCTTCGCCGTGGAGGGTTGAACGATGCGCCGCTTCCTGTTGATTCTGCTTCTTGCTGGTACAGCTCACGCCGCGCCCGATGAGCCCTACCTGTGGATCAAGCCGTCGGTCGGCCTCGGGTACGCGCAGCTGGGGCTGTTGGGGGTCACCCAGGCCCAGGCCCGCGCGCCGATGCTGCGGACCGAGTCCATCGTCTTCCAGAACACGTTTGCCGGCGCCGGCGCACGGCTGCGCATCGCGCCTGCGTTCGTCGACATCGGGCCTCAGTTCACGCTCGCGCCCATCGACGTGTTCGAGCTCACGGTCAACGGCGGCTTCGTGGGTACCTGGAAGAGCAACGCCGGCCTGCTGCCGTACGACCAGCTCAGTGGGACGCTGGAGGCCGACCGCACCGCCCGGGAGGACACGGCAGTTGCCGGTGGCTTCCTGTACGGGTCGGCCGCGCCAGTGTTCAAGATCAAGCTGGGGCCGGTCATCGCGTTCACGAAGGCGGACTTCACGGTCTTCCACCTCCTCGACCAGGAGGACCACTCGGGGACGTACTGGTACGAGGCGTCGCGGGACTTCCTGCTCTTGCCCACCGACGTCATGGTGGAGTCGACGACCGGAATCCTGGGCGAGATCCTCGACGCGGGCGAGAAGACGACCGTGAAGCTGCGCGCGGGCGCGATGCTCCGGCACCGGCAGGCGTTTGGGAGCAAGGACATCTCCACCGCCGTCGGCGGGGTGGTCACGGTCAAGCCGGGGCGCAAGGAGGGTTGGCCGACGATTCTGCTCGCCGTGCTCGGGTACGTCCGGGACGCGGACCGCGCCCTCAAGGCCCCCAACATCCAGATCCAGGTCGCCTGGGAGTTCGAGAAGCCGTTCGCGAAGAAGGCCGACTGATGGAGGCGGCCGTCCGGCGGGTCGCCTCGCGGCGGGACCTGGACCGGTTCATCGACTTCCCGACGCGGTTGCACGCCGGCGACAAGGCTCGGGTGCCACCTCTGCGGGCGGTGCTTCGGCGGCGCCTGCGGGGGGCGCTGGATGAGGGTTCGAACCGACAGCTGTTCCTCGCGGAGCGGGCCGGCGAGGTAGTCGGAACCATCTCGCTGTTGCGGGACCGCAAGCACGAGCAGCACCGCGGCGAGGTCATCGGCTTCTTCGGGTTCTTCGAGTGCGTGGATGAGCTGGAGGTCGCGCGAGCGCTGCTCGACGCCGTGAGCGCTGCCGCGCGTGAGTTTGGCGCGGAGCGGCTCCGAGGGCCCCGCAACTTCAGCCGGGTGGAAGCCGTCGGGGTGACCGTCGAGGGCCACGACGTGCCGCCACCCATGCTCGCCGGCCACTCCCCGGCCTGGTACCCAGCGTTGCTCGAGGCCTGCGGGATGGTCCTGCACCACGATGTTCTCGCCTTCGATGCAGCCCTCGTGACGGAGTCGGGGGCTCCGCGTGAGTTGCCGCGTGAGTTGAGCTCACGCGCCGACGCGGTAGCCATCGACGGGCTCGTCGTGAGGGACGCCAACCGGTGGCGGGTGAGTCGCGACTTGAAGCTGGCTCACGCCGTGTTCACCGATGCGTTTCGTGATGTCCCGGACAACACGCCCATGCCGCTTCGGCAGTTCGTGGCCATCGGCTGGGTATTCCTCGCCGTGACCGACCACCGGATGCTGCAGATCGCCACGGTGCACGGCGAACCCGCGGGCTTCGCGCTCTGTTTTCCCGAGCTGAACGAGGCTGTGGCCCGAGCGAAGGGGCGGCTGTTTCCCTTTGGTTGGCTGCGGATCCTGCTGGGCGTGAGGAGGGTGCGGACGGCGAGCTTCAAGCTCATCGGCGTCATGCCGGCGTTCCGGGGGAGCGGGCTGCACGCAGCGATGATCCGTCGGGCCATCGACGGCGTGCAGCGGGCGGGCTTCCAACGGCTGGAGGCGTCCCTCATCGACGCGCGCAACAAGCCGAGTCGGGGCCTGGTCGAGGCATCAGGGATGACCGTCTACAAACGCTATCGCATGTACGATCTCGACCTCAGCACGGAGCAGTAGGCCGATGGGGCGAAGCAAGTACCACCACGGAGACCTCCGCCGGGCGCTGATCGACGGCGCCGTCGGGCTCGTGCGGGAGCAGGGCTTGCAGGGGTGGACGCTGCGGGGCGTGGCCCGGCGGGTGGGCGTGAGCCACGCGGCCCCCTACCACCACTTCTCCGACGTCGAGGCGCTGCTGGGGGCGGTGACCGCGCTGGGGTTCGACCAGCTGCGTGAGGAGATGGAGGCCGCGTTGCTCGGCGTGGACGACCGAGGCGACCGGCTGCGGGCCGTTGCACGGTCCTATGCAGCCTTTGGGGCCAACAACCCCGGGCTGTATCAGGTGATGTTCCGGGAGGTCCGCAGCGACGCGCAGGGGAGCTCTGACGGCCGGGATGCGGGCATGCGCGCGCTGGCGGTCTTCGTCCAGGAGGTGGCGGCGGGTCAGGACGAGGGCCTTCTGGCCGCCGGGCCCCCGATGGACCGTGTGCTGCCGGCGTGGTCGATGCTGCACGGTTTCGTGAGTCTTGCCGTGCTCGGCCCCCTGCCGGGCATGGGGCTTCTGGGGCGACCCTTCGACGAGTTGGTCGAAGACATCGGCTCGGCGGCGGTGGCGGTGCTCCTGGGACCCTGAGCCCGCGTTCCACGTGAAACGGGACGTGGGGCCCGTCCCCCGGGGGACGCCGAGCCCGGACCCTCTCTTCCCGCAGGAAAAGGAGACCCGGACCCGACGCCCCGGCTGGGGTTGGGTCGCTCAGAGCAGCGCGGTCACGACGCCGGCGCCCACGGTGCGGCCGCCCTCGCGGACGGCGAACCGCATGCCCGGCTCCAGGCCGACTCCCTGCAGCAACTCGAAGTCCAGCTCGGCGGAGTCGCCGGGCCGGACAACGATGCCGTCGTGCACCGCGGTGACGGTGCCCGTGACGTCGGTGCCCCCGAAGAAGAACTGGGGCTTGTACCCGACGCCGAACGGCTTCTTGCGGCCCCCCTCGTCGCCCCGAAGGGCCACGAAGCGGGCGGTGGCGGACCGACGGGCCTGCACGCTGTCGGGCGCCGCGAGCACCTGCCCGCGGTCGACCCCGTCGCGCTTCAGCCCGCGCAGGAGCAGACCGACGTTCATGCCGGCCCGCGCCTCGTCGACGTTCTTGCGGAACGCCTGGGTCCCGGTGACGACCACCGTGCGCGCCTCGTCGCCCTCCCGCTGGAGGCCGACGAGCTCGAGCTTGTCGCCGACGCGCACGGTGCCGCGCTCGACGCGCCCGGTCACGACGGTGCCGCGGCCGGTGATGGTCATCACACCCTCGATGGGCATGAGGAACGGGGCCGTGGGGTCGCGCTCGGGCTCGACGATGTGGCGGTCCAGCGAGTCGACGAGGTCGGCGATCCCGGCCACCGCGGGGTGGTCCCAGTCTCCGGCCTCGGCCGCCTTCAGCGCCTGCAGCGCGGAGCCGCGGACGATGGGGCAGTCGACGAAGCCCTGCCGCTCGAGGAGGTCGGCCGTCTCCAGCTCGACGAGCTCGAGGAGGTCGGCTTCCGCGACGTCGACCTTGTTCACGAACACGACGATCCGCTGCACGCCCACCTGACGGGCCAGGAGGATGTGTTCACGGGTCTGGGGCTCGGGGCCCTGGGACCCGTCGACCAGGAGGATGGCGCCGTCCATCTGGGAGGCGCCGCTGATCATGTTCTTCACGTAGTCGGCGTGGCCGGGGCAGTCGATGTGGGCGTAGTGCCGGGTGGGGGTCCGGTACTCCACGTGGGACGTGTTCACGGTGATGCCGCGCTCCCGCTCTTCGGGCGCCTTGTCGATGGCGTCGAAGGGGACGGGGGCGCCGCCGACCCGGTGGGCCTGGATGGCCGTGAGGGCAGCAGTCAGGGTGGTCTTGCCGTGATCGACGTGGCCGATGGTGCCGACGTTGATGTGCGTGAGCGTCATGGTCTTGCTCGCTTTCGTGCGGATGCCCCCAGAGGGAGGAGCCGCGGTCGGGGGCAGCGTGAGTCGGCCAGACTCACGCCGCCCCGGGGGGTGTCGTCCACGAGGATTCGCGGGCGACCCGCTCCTGGATCCGGGAGCGGAGCCCCGCCGCGGGCCAGGCGGCGGGGCAAGAACGAAGAAGCCCCCTCGGGCCGGGGGCCGGAGGGGGCTTCGCTGATGCGGTTGGGGACCCGGGTTCGTGGGGTCCGTCAGGCAGTCAGCGGGGCTCCTCCAGCGCGCACGAGGGCGCCGACGAGTCTGAACTCGACGACGACAGAAGGGTGGTGATTGAGGTCCGCATGATGGCTACGAGGGTGGGGGCGGACCGGTGGGGCGTCAACGGTTGAGCGGGGCCGAGCGTACCAATGGTGACAAGCGGCGGGCGTGAGCCCCGCGCGGGCCAGCGCGGCGAAGGCAGCAAATCGAGCTCCTCCGACCGACCTCCGCCCAGCCTCCGCCCGCCCCTCTGTTCCACGTGGAACCGCCCCCCCCAGAACGGACAAAGCCGCGACCCGATCGGGCCGCGGCTTCGCTGGGAACTTGGTTTCCGGCCGCTGGACGCGGAAACGCGCCGACACACAATCCTGGTGTCAGCGCGCTTCCTGCAAGCGTGCCCTGGTGGGTCCCACCCCAGTCAGGGCCTCTTCAGCCGTCCCGGATTGCTCCTACGGGACGGGCTTGAGGAGTTCGGAAGGATCGCGGGACGCCGGAGCCGCCTTGCGGCCGTTCTCCGTCCCGTTGTCAGTCGCCGCGGGGGCCCGCAGCGTCGGCGCACGCACGGCCTCTTCGAGCACGCCCGTCATGCGCAGCTCGCCGTCGAACCGGACGCCCTCGTCCATCGTGATGATGGGCGAGGTGATGTTGCCCAGCACCACCGCCGGCGCGCGGAGGTCGCAGCGGCCGCGGGCCGTGATGTTGCCGTTCACGCGGCCGGCGATGACCACCGTCGCGCAGTCGACCTCGGCCTCGAGCTCGGCGTCGGGGCCGATTTCGAGGGTGTCGTTGCTGAAGATCTCGCCCGTGAACTTGCCGTCGATGCGGACGCGGCCTTCGAAGGTCAGCTTGCCTTCGTAGATGCAGCCCTTGCCCAGGAAGGCATTGAGCTCGTTGGAGGCGGGACGCACGGCGCGCGGCGGGGGCAGCTGCGCGGCGGGCGGGTTGACGGTGTCGACGCCGACGTTCTCGTCGAAGTCGTCGTTGAACAAGTTGTCTCGGCGACCGAACTTCATGGGGTGCTCCTTCTGCTCCCGGGGGGCCTGCACTCCCCCGGGGTTCTGCTTCTGCTGCTGCACCGGCCCTCGTCAGGGGGCCGGAATTCTGCGGTTCTCAACAAGCCCCCGTCCCCGGGGGCAGACACTCAATCTCTGCTCAAAAACCAGGGCCTTCGATCCGCTCGATAAGCCGATCCAGGTCCGCGGCCGTGTAGTACTCCAGGACGATCTTTCCGCCCTCGCCACGCGCCCGGGGCCGCAGCTTCACGCGGGTCCCCAGGTAGCGCGCCAGGCGGTCCTGAACGGCCTCCAGGGGCTCCGGGAGCTCCTTGACCGTGCGCCGCTGCCGCTTCGGCTCGCCAGCGCGTCGGACCTCGTCCTCCGTCTGCCGCACCGACAGCCCGTCGGACACGATGTTCGTGAAGACCTCACGGATCGAGTCGTGGTCCTTCAACCCCAACAGCGCCCGCCCGTGCCCCATGGACACCTGGTTGCGCGACAACGCGTCCAGGACCTCGTCGGGCAGCTTGAGCAGCCGCAACGTGTTGCTCACGGTGCTGCGGTCCTTGCCCACGCGGCGCGCGAGTTCTTCCTGCGTGTACCCGAACTGGTCGATGAGGGCGCGGTAGGCCTCGGCCTCCTCGACGGGGTTCAGATCCTCACGCTGGATGTTCTCGATCAGCGCGATCTCGAGCGTCTGCGCCTGATCCATCCGGCGAATGATCGCCGGTACCGTGCGAAGACCGGCCTGGCACGAGGCCCGGTAGCGGCGCTCGCCGGCGACGATCTGGTAGCCGCCATCGATGGGCCGCAGCAGGATCGGCTGCACGACGCCCTGCTCCTTGATCGACTCACACAGCTCCGACAGAGCCTTCTCGTCGAAGTGACGACGCGGCTGCGTGGGGTTGGCGGTGATCTCCTCGATGGGGATCTGCACGACCGCACCCGCCGCGAGGGCGGCGCGGGGCGAATCGTCGGTTCCGCGCTGCGGCGCGGCGTCGGGAATCAGCGATGCGAGGCCGCGGCCCAGCGTGTTGCGCTTCTGCATGGCGGTCTCCTCAGGCGCTGCGGGTGTGGACCATCGGCCGGCGGCCGTGGTTCTTCTCGACGAGCTCTTCGCTCAGCTTCCGGTAGGCCATCGCACCCTTCGCCGAGGGGTGATACGCGATGATCGGCATGCCGAACGACGGCGACTCGGCGAGGCGCACGTTCCGCGGGATCGTCTGCTCGAAGACCTTCTCCCCGAAGTGCTTGCGCACGTCGCGGTTGACCTCTTGGCAGAGCTTGTTGCGGTTGTCGTACAGCGTCAGCAGCACGCCTTCCCACTCGAGAGCGGGGTTCAGGCGGCGCTGGATGAGCTGGATGGTCTTCGTCAGGGAGCCGAGGCCCTCGAGCGCGAAGTACTCCGTCTGCAGCGGGATGAGGACGCTGTGGGCGGCCGTCAACGCGTTGACCGTGAGCAGCCCCAGCGACGGGGGGCAGTCCATGATCACGTAGTCGAACTGGTCATCGACCTGCTCGAGCGCGTCCTTGAGCCGGTGCTCCCGAGCCATCATCGAAGCGAGCTCGATTTCGGCGCCCACCAGGTTCTGGTTCGTCCCCGCGACGAAGAGCCGCGGCCAGTCGGTCGCCTTCATCATCTCGGCGACGGGCACCTCGCGCACGAGCACGTCGTACATCGACTGGGTCAGAGCCCGCTTGTCGATGCCGAGGCCCGAGGTCGCGTTGCCCTGGGGGTCCAGATCGACCACGAGAACCCGGTGACCGGCCTCCGCGAGGCACGCGCTCAGGTTTACGGAGGTGGTCGTCTTGCCGACGCCACCCTTCTGGTTGCTGATTGCAATGATCCGCGCCATGGAGCGCTTTCCCTCTGGTTCTGCGGCCTCGTTGAGAGGCTTGACTACGTCTGCTTGGGTGCGCGAGCCAGTCGAGACTACGGGGCACAGAAAAGCTTGTGCAATGAAAAAGTGGGAAAAAGTGACGGATCCGGCGAATACGCCGGAGAACGAGCGCCACAGACGATCCGGAAGGCCTCAGGCGATCCGGATCCGGATCGTCTGAAGGCTCGGACGCGGCCAGGCCTCAGCGCTTGAGGAACAACCGATGGACCCGGTCGGCGCCCCGGGGACGGCCGGCGAGTTCCACGTGGAACACCCACCCGGCGTCCGTGGAACCCGACGCCTCGAACGCGGCGACGGAGCTGCTGATGAGGCAGGCCGAGGCCCCCCAGGCAGCGGCTTCGGCGAGCACCTCGGCGGGGGGTGCAAACGCCCGGGCGCTGACGACCACCGGCTTCACATCACCCTCGGCGCGTAGCTCGTCGCTTCGGATGCCGTGCACGCGCACGTGAGGGAGCTCCATGGCGCGGGCGGCCGCCGACAAGAACGAGGCGCGCTTGCGGCGCGACTCCACGAGGTGGATTTCGCGCTCCGGCTGCGCCGCCGCCAGCACCAGGCCCGGCAACCCCGCGCCGGAACCAAGCTCGAGCAGCACCCCGTCGGGGGCCTCGGCCAGCAACGTCGCCGCCGCCCAGGCATCGGCCAGGCCTTCTTCCAACAAGTCCGCCCCGCGCCGCCAGCCAACCAGCCGTTGGGCCCTCTGCCAGCGGTCCAGCGTCTGGGTCCAGGCCGCCAGGCGCTCGCAGACTTCCGGGCTCGGGGGCGGGAACAGGGAGCCAGCGATGCGGCTGGGGTGCAGGCACAGACTCATCGGGCGACCCCCATCACAGCGCGCGACGCAGGCGCCCTGCGAGCAACGTCAGCGCCGCGGGCGTCACGCCGGGGATGCGCGACGCGTCCGCCAGCGTCTCAGGTCGCACCAGCGTCAGCTTTTCGGCGATCTCGGCCTTGAGGCCCGACAGGGAGCCAAAGTCGAACCCGGCGGGGATGCCCAAGCCAGCCAGCTCCACCAACCGGCGCACGTCGTCGGCCTGGCGTCGCAAGTACCCCGCGTAGCGCGCGGTGATGAGCACTTGTTCGGCTTCGTCGGGCGCGAGGAACGACAGGTCGACCCCGGCCGCCGCCGCCAGCTCGGTCAGCGGGAGCGTCTGACGCTGCAACAGCACCGCGAGCGTCATGGGCTTGCTGACAGCCGGTTCACCGGCCGCTTCCAACCACACGTCGACCGCGCCGCCCGGGTTCACCGGCATCTCCAACAAGGCCTGCCCGCGCGCGATGGCCTCGCGCCGCGCCTCAAACAGCCGCCACCGCCGGTCGTCGACCAGCCCCAATCCTCGACCGAGCGGCGTCAGGCGCAGGTCGGCGTTGTCTTCGCGCAGCAACAGGCGCCACTCCGCGCGACTCGTGAACATGCGGTACGGTTCTCGGGTACCCAAGCGGCACAGATCGTCCACCAGGACGCCCGCATAGGCCCGATCACGGCCCAATACGACCGGAGGCTCGGATCGGTGCCACCGAACGGCGTTGATGCCGGCTGTGAGACCCTGAGCGGCGGCTTCTTCGTAGCCCGTGGTCCCGTTGAGCTGACCAGCGAGGAAGAGCCCCTGCACATGCTGGGACATCAGCGCTGGCGTCAGGTCTGATGGGTCCGCGAAGTCGTACTCGATGGCGTAGCCGGGTCGCACGACCTGGACCTGCTCCAGCCCCGGGATCGTGCGCAGCGCGAGCAGCTGCGTCGCCACCGGCAGGCTCGTCGAGAACCCGTTGGGGTAGACCTCCGGCGTGGAGAGGCCCTCGGGCTCGAGGAAGACACGGTGGCTGCCCTTGTCGGGGAACCGGTGGATCTTGTCCTCGATGCTGGGGCAGTAGCGGGGACCGACGCCCTCGACCGTCGCCTGCTCGCCGTACAGCGGCGAGTGGCGCAGCCCGGCCCGAAGCACGTCGTGGGTCGCCTCCGAGGTCGCCGTCACCCGGCAGCGGATCTGAGGCAGCGACGACGGTTCGCTGACGAAGCCCAGCCGACCGCCCGGCGAGTCCCCCTGCTGCACCCGAAGTTGATCCCAGTCGATCGTTCGCCCGTCCAGCCGCGGCACCGTGCCCGTCTTGAGCCGACCCATTCGGTGGCCCGCCGCCGCCAACGAAGCGCTCAGCGCGTCGGCCGAAGGCGCCCCGTTGCCGCCGCCGGAGCGTGCGTGCATGCCGGTGTGGAGCGAGCCCTTGAGGAACGTGCCCGTCGTCAGCACGACCGCCTCGGTGCCCAGCCGCGTCCCGTCCGCGAGCTCGACCCCGACCACCGCGCCCCCGCACTCGAGCAGCGCCGTGACCTCGCCCTCCAGGAGCGTCAGGTTCGGCGTCGCCAGCGCGCGCTGGTGGATGCGGCGTTGGTACAGGTGCCGGTCGACCTGGGCTCGGGACGAGCGCACGGCCAGCCCCTTGCTGGTGTTCAGGTACTTGAACTGGATGGTCGTCGCGTCGGCGACCTCGGCCATGGCGCCGCCGAGCGCGTCGATCTCGCGGACCAGGTGGCCCTTCGCCTGACCACCCACGGCCGGGTTGCAGGGCATGCGGCCGATCGTTGCGAGCCGCAGCGTGACCAGGGTTGTGCGCGCACCCATCCGGGCCGCGGCGAACGCAGCTTCCAGACCGGCGTGACCCGCGCCGACGACGAGGACGTCGGCGGTCTGCGGGGGTGCTCGTTCCACGTGGAACATGGGCCGCCTTGTACCGGCTGAGGGGCCCCGCGGCCAGCCTCAAGCGCAGGCATCGGGCCGGAGGACGGGAGCCGCTCCGGTCCCCTACTTGCCCAGGCAGAAGCGGGAGAACAGCTCGTCGAGGACGGCCTCGTCGGACCACGCGCCGCCGAGCTCCTCGAGGGCCCGGCCCGCGTCGCGCAGGGCCAGCGCCATCAGAACCGGCTCCCCGGCGCCGGCAGCGAGGCCCCCGTCCAGGGATTCCAGCGCCGCGCCCAGGCTCGCCCGCTGCCGGGCGGTGTGGAGCGCCAGCCCGTCCACCGACGTCGGGGCCAGGCGGTGGCGGAGCGGGTCCAGGTCCGAGGTCGGGCCGACGACGGTCCAGCCCGCGGACTCCAGGGAGTCGACTTCGCCAGGCGCCAGCTGGTCCCGATGGGTGGCAACCCAGAGGCTCGGCGTGGCGATCTCCGCCCCGGGCGGTTCTCCCAGGGAGGAGCCCCGGGCGTCGGCCGCCGCGGCGAACTCAACGGGAGCCAGCGGGAGCTGGGGGCCGACATCCTCGGCCCCCGAGACGACGGCCCGCCCGTCCCGCACCTGCACCACGACATCGGCCCGGGCTTCGGCCGCCAGGCTCCGCTCGACCCCCTGCGCTTCGATCGACCCAGCCGCCTCGCGCCGCCCGGCCGTGTCTTCCAGGCGGACTGCGCGGCCGTCGATCTCGAACGACTCCGAGACCACATCGCGGGTGGTCCCCGCTTCGTCCGAGACGATGGCGCGCTCGTGGCCGAGCAGCCGATTGAAGAGCGTGGACTTGCCTGCGTTGACGGGACCGACCAACACCGCCCGAGCGGATCGCAGGGCGCCCCGTGTGGCCTCCGAACGGTCTCGCAGACCCACCAGTTCGTCGCGGAGCCGCGGGAGCTCTGAGAGGGGCTCAGCGGCCTCGTCCGGCTCGATCTCCTCGGGGTAGTCGACCAGCGCCTCCAGCGCCGCCGCCGCCGCCAACAGCTCGGCTCGCCACGCGTCCAGACGTCCGGCCAGCTCGCCGCCCAGGTGTCGCTGCGCGAGCTTCGCCGCGGCCAGGCCTTCGGCCCTCACCACGGCGTCCACGGCCTCGGCCTGCAGGAGGGTGAGCCGACCGTTGGCCAGCGCCCGCCGGGTGAACTCACCGGGGTCGGCCAGCCGCGCGCCGGCCCCCACGAGCCGATCGACGCATGCGTCCAGCAACGCCGGGTTCCCGTGCAGCTGGAGCTCGACGACCTCGTCGCCGGTGTAGCTGCGCGGCGCGACGAATCGAATCGCCAGGCCCCGGTCCAGGACCCCGTTCCCATCGCGCAGGGTCACCCGGGTCGCGCGTCGGTCGATCAAGTCAGCGGCCTCGACGCCGACGCCGGTCAGCGCCGCCGCAACGGCCTTCGGGGGCCCGGACACACGCACGATGCCGACGGCCCCGCGACCCGCCGCCGTGGAGATCGCCACGATCGGATCGTCCAGACGACGGGCCGCCAACCCGAGCAGGCGCTCGGGCCGGAGCCCCGGCAATGCGTCGTGTTCCACGTGGAACGGGCGGGCCCGGACGCCTGCCGAAGCGGCGTCCGGGCCGCCAACTCAGCCGTCGTCGCCGTCGTCGCCGGCGACGGCGATCTCGACGCCGCGGACCCGGCCCCGGCCGACGGAGCGGCTGACCACGCCTTCGACCTCGCGGACGGCGGTGTGGACGAGGTGGCGCTCGTAGGAGTTCAGGTCGTCCAGCGTCTTGCTGTCGCCGCCCTCGAGGACGGCCTTCGCGAACTCCGTGGCCTGCTCGACGAGCTTCGCGTCGCGGGCCGGGTCCTTCTCGCGCGGCGGCGCATCGTCGCGGCCACCACGGCGGGCGCCCCGGTCAGTGGGCCCATCGCCCTCACGACCGCCACGGCGCTGGGTGCGCTGCTCGCCGTCGCGACCACCGCGGCGCGGGCCCCGGTCGTCGTCGTCACGTCGCGGACGATCCTCGCGCGAGCGGGTGTCGGCGATGTCGAGGCGCATGACGCCCACGGACGCGTGCAGCAGCGCCTCGAGCGCCTTGATGTTCTTGCCTTCCTTGCCCACGAGCAGGCGACCGTCCTCGGCCGAGGAGACCGTCAGGCCGGGCTCGCCGTTGCGCACGTGCGACATGATTTCGCACTCGATGCCCATGGCATCCATCATTCCGCGCATCCAGCGGCCGCCGTTGTCGGCGAGGTCCTGGGCGCCGCGGTTGGCTTCTTCGTTCGCTGCGTTGCGCTCGCGGGCCGCGGCCTGGCGCTCCCGCACGGCGGCCAGCTCTTCCTCGGTGCGGAGGTGGGCGGTCAGCAACACGGTCCACGCGCCCTTGCTGAAGTGCTTGCGGACGTAGTCCCACTCGAGTTCGTCCGGCGACGTCGCGCTCAGGGCGGCGACGGCGTTGGCCAGGGTTTCGTTGAGGGTGCTGCCTTCGACGGTGACGGTCTCGGCCATGGGGGGCCTCCGATTGGACTCAGTTGGTGGCGGCCTTGTCGGGGGAAGGCCCGTGCTGCCGGTGGATCAGCCACTGCTGACCGATGGAAAGGACGTTGTTCACGAGGATGTAGACGACCAGACCCGCAGGCAGCGTGAACATGATCACGGCCATGAAGATCGGCATGAACTTGATCACCATCTGCTGGGTCGAGTCCGTGGACGTGTTCGGCGTCATCTTCTGCATCAGCCACATGCTGATGCCGAGGAGGATCGCGAAGATGCCCAGCGGGTCCCGCAGCGTCAGGTCGCAGAAGTACAGGAACGGGGTCTGGTACAGCTCGACGGCGTTCCACAAGACCCGGTACAGCGCGAACCAGATGGGCATCTGAAGCACCATCGGCAGGCAGCCGCCCGCCGGGTTGACGCCGTTGTCGCGCCACAGCCCCATCATCTCCTTGTTCATCGCCTCTTTGTCGTCGCCGTGCTTCTCCTTGAGGGCCTCGATCTGCGGCTGCAGACGCTGCATGTCCTTCATGGACTTGTAGGCCTTCTGGTTCAGCGGGAACAACACCCCCTTGATGACCACGGTCAGCAGGATGATGGAGATGCCCCACGAGCCAACGAACCCGTAGATGAACTTCAGGAACGCGAGGATGGGCAGGGCCAGCAGGCCGAAGAACCCGAAGTCCACGGCCGCTTCCATGTCCATCTCGGCCGCGCGGATGTTCTCCAGCGACTTCGGGCCCGAGAAGGTCTTGAACGCGTAGCTCTTCGTCTGCCCGGCGCCGAGGTCGAACGGCGGCGGCGTCACGACCGACGCATACCGGTGCTCGCCGGGCGCGGGGACCATGGACACGGTGCCAGTCATGGCCTCCGTGGGCTGCAGGCCGAACAGGAAGTAGCGGTCGCCCACGCCGAACCAGTCGACGGCGCCGTCGTAGATCCGCGGCTTCTTTTCGATCTTCTTGCCGGCGTAGTTCCGCACGTCGTCGTCGACCTGCGCCCACGCCTCCATCTGCGGTCCGTACCGGTTCGCGCCTTCTTCCATCCGATCGGCCACGCCGATCGAAGGTTCCACGTGCAACGTCGCTTGACCGAGGTTCTTGAACTCGACCTGGTAGCGCCCGCCGAACCCGACCTCCGGCGGCGTGTAGCGCTTGATGACCTCGAGCTCGCCGCGGCGGGTGGAGAACGCGATGGTCGCGCCGTCCTCGATGACCGCGTAGTGGCCACCGTCGACGGCGATGCCGCGTCCGTCGTGACCGACGGGCAGCAGGATGCCGGTGTCCTCGCGGACCATGTCGACCGTCGGGGTGTCGGGGCACGCCAACGTGAAGGGTTCCCACTTGAAGCCGTTCTTGAAGCCCGAGAGGATCCAGGTGGGGATCCAGTTCTGCTCGTAGCCCTCCTGGTAGGCGGGGATGAGCAGCTCCGACGGCGAACCGCCGAAGGACGACCAGGTGGACTCCAGCTCCTCCGTGGCGCGTTCCAGCGTGCGGGGCGGGGCGGCGGGCACAGCCGGGTCCACGGGGGCCTCAGGGGCCGCTACAGCGGCTTCGGCCGGTGCGGCGGCGGCCCGGGTGCCCTCGGCGCCCTCGACGGCCGCAGCGGCCTCGTCCGGGACGTCAGCGGGCGGCGGCGGCTGCTCGAGGACGAAGGTCGTGAAGAACCAAAGAAGGCCCATCGACAGGACCACGGCCATGAGGACGCGTTTTTCCTGGTCGGGATCGTGCTCTTGATCCATGGAAAATCAGCGCTCCGCGGTGGAGATGGACGGAGTGGAGTCGTCGCCGGGCAGCTGCGGCACGGGGTCGAACCCTCCGGGGTTCATGGGCTGGCAGCGCAACAGGCGCTTGCCGGCGAGCCAGGTGCCTCGGAAGGGACCGAAGCGCTCGATGGCCTCCATGGCGTAGATCGAGCAAGTGGGTTCGAAGCGACAGGCCGGCGGGAGAATCGGGGAGATCCACCGCTTGTAGCCATGGAGCAGGGCCAGCAGGAGGGCCTTCATGGCGTGGACCGCCCTTGCTGC
>Ga0055584_100002540_pt1 | contig 18000 bp, 13 predicted proteins | sample OSDHelmetaG_FD_58716 | JGI IMG/M metagenome (GOLD analysis project Ga0055584, IMG submission 58716) | Pelagic marine sediment microbial communities from the LTER site Helgoland, North Sea, for post-phytoplankton bloom and carbon turnover... | ecosystem: Environmental > Aquatic > Marine >... | reverse complement strand
CTGCCCGCCGCTGACGGCGTTGGTCGTCGGTCGCGGGGGGCAACCCCGCTCCGGTCCTCCAGCCTTGTCATCGTCGCGCAGGCCACCACGATCAACTCACCGAATTCCCTGCGTCGAACCACTAGGGCGAACTCAGCCCCACCAGCGCGAACAGCGCCGGCAGGTCCAGGCAGCCCCGCAGGTGCTCGGCCAGCCGGTCGTACTGCTGCTGGCGCCAGGCGTCGTGGGAGCCCTCCTGCGCCGCGAAGTCCAGGTCTGGCCGGAGCTGCTGCAGGAAGCGCCGGGTTGCCGGGGGGGCGTCGAACAGCCCGTGCAGGTAGGTGCCGATCACGCGGCCGTCGGGGCTGACGGCGCCGTCGGGCTCGTCGATGGCGGCGCCGCTGCGTTCGGTGAGGCGCAGGAAGGGGGCTTCCTCGGAGCGGGTGATTCCGACGTGGATCTCGTAGCCGGTCACGGGCTCGTCGCCCCAGACGCCGACGGTGCGCGACGTGCGCTTCGGGGCCGCGAACTCCGTGTCGACGCGGAGGAATCCGAGGCCGCCCGTGGTGCCCGGCTCGCCTTCGATGCCGTGGGGGTCGGCGACGGTGCGGCCGAGCATCTGGAAGCCACCGCAGATGCCCAGCAGGCGCCCGCCAGCGGCGTGGTGGGCGGCGAGTCGCGTGTCCCAGCCCTGCTCCCGCAGCCAGCGCAGGTCGCCCGGCGTGTTCTTGCTGCCGGGCAGGATCACGAGGTCGTAGGCGTCGAGGTCCCGCGGGCGAGCGAGGTAGTGGAGGCCGACGCCGTGGCGCTCCAGGGCGTCGAAGTCGGTGAAGTTGCTGATGTGAGGCAGCCGCAGGATGGCGACACGGCAGGGGGCGTCGGGCAGGGGGCCGTCCACGACGGCGTCCACCGGCAGGCCGTCTTCGGACTCGATGCGGGCCTCCCAGGACCACGGCACGACGCCCAGGATCGGCAGGCCGGTTCGCTCCTCGAGCCAGGCGCGCCCGTCCTCGAACAAGGCCGCGTCGCCGCGGAACCGGTTGATGATCACGGCGGCGACCCGCTCGCGGTCGGCCGCGGGCATGACCTCGAGCGTGCCCACGATCTGCGCGAACACCCCGCCGCGGTGGATGTCGGCGACGAGGATGACGGGGCCGGCAGCGTGGTGGGCGACGGGGAAGTTCACGAGGTCGCGGTCCCGCAGGTTCACCTCGGCGCAGGAGCCCGCCCCTTCGGCGACCACCAGCTCGTAGTCGCTTCGCAGCCGGTCCAGCGCCTCCAGCACCGGGCCCCGCCGCGCCTCCATGGCGCCCGAGAAGTAGTCCCGGGCTTCGACGTTGCCCAGCGCCTTCCCCAGCAGCACGACCTGCGCCCCGGTGTCCGTGTTCGGCTTGAGCAGCAGCGGGTTCATGTCGACGTGGGGCGGCAGCCGGCACGCCTCGGCCTGGACGATCTGCGCGCGGCCCATCTCGCCGCCACCCGGCGTGACGCCGGCGTTGTTGCTCATGTTCTGGGCTTTGTAGGGGGCCACCCGCACGCCGGCGTCGGCGAAGAGCCGGCAGATGCCCGTGGCCAGCCAGCTCTTGCCGACGTCGCTGCCCGTGCCGAACACGCAGAGCACGCGGGCCAGGGGGTTGGGGTTGTTCACAGCCATGCGCGCACCCACCCGTAGACCGGCCGCAGCGCCGGGATGTAGAGGACCTCGGCCGAATAGAGCAGGAAGAGCAGCCGGGCGGCGACAACGCTGAGCGTGGCCGTTGCGGCGAAAACGAGCAGCGCGGGCTCCCCGCGGGCGAAGCGCAGGGGGCGTCGCACCGGGCGGGGGCTGGCGGCGTCGAAGCCCCGGGCGTCCAGGGACTCGGCCAGAGCCCGGGCGCGGCGGAGGGACTCGGCGACGACGGGGCGCAGCAGGGCGACTTCCAGGCGCAGCCAGGCCCAGGGGGAGCGCGCCAGCAACGGGCGGCCCCGGCGGGCGCGGGCGCGGCGCACGACGAGGATGGAGGCCGCGGTGTCGGGGACCGCGCGCAGGGCCGTGGCGGCCAGGAAGGCGAGGCCGTGGGGGACACGCAGCGCGCGAAGGGCCGCGTGCAGCCGATCGGGCGAGGTGGTGGCGGCGACCGCGAGCGACGCGACCAGGGTCGAGCCGAACCGCAGCGACTGCACGGCGCCCCAGAACACGCCTTCGCGCCAGATCGTGAGCGGCCCGAGCTTCACCAGCGGCTGCCGGGGCAGGTCGCCGTAGAACAGCCCCTGGGACAGGACGGTGCTCCACATCACCGCGAGCAGTGTCACGCCGCCCCGCACCAGCCAGCGCCGGGGCACGCCCGCCAGGAGCAGGGGGAGGCTGCTCGCTGCGAAGAGCAGGGCCAGGGACGTGGGCCGATCCAGGCAGATCGCCAGCACGCCGACGCAGATCAGGAGCAGCAGGCGGGTGCGGGGATCGAGGGAGGGCACGGGGTTTCGCTACTCCACCAGCTCGGCGAGCTGGGCCGGGGTCATCAACGGGAGGCTGCGCTGCCGGCACCAGACGGCGAGGTCGGGCACCGCCAACGCCCCGTCGGGAGGCAGGACATCCAGCAGCCCATCGGGCTCCCCGTCGTAGGCGATCCGGCCTTCGTCGAGCCAGACGATGCGGGTGGCGTGGCGCAGGGCGAGGTCCAGGTCGTGGGTCGCGAACAGCAGCCCGCGGGCCGGGGACCGCAGCGCGAGCATGAGCCGCTCGACCTGATCCCGATCCTGGCCCGACGTCGGCTCGTCCAGCAGCAGCACCGCCGGCTCGACGGCGAGGGCCGCGGCGACCGCGACCCGCAGGCGCTGGCCGCGAGACAGGGCCTGGGGCGGGCGGCCCAGCAGCGGCGTGACCGAGAACTGCGCCGCGAGCCGCGCCACCAGCGGCTCGGTGTCCGCGCGACGAGCCTCCGTCGGGCCGTACGCGATCTCCTCGCGCGCCGTGGCGCAGAACAAGGCCAGGTCGGGGTCCTGGGGCACGTCCACGATGCGCCCCGGACAGGCGACCTCGCCGCCATCCAGCTCGCCCGCGAGCGCCTTGAGCAGCGTCGACTTGCCTGAGCCGTTGGCCCCCACCAGGGCGACTCGCTCGCCCGCGGACAACGTGATCTCCACGCCGTCCAGGGCCACCACGCCGTCGTAGGCGACGGTCAGGGGGCCAGCCGCCAGAAGCTCGGCGCCGGGGCGCTCTTCGGCGACCTCGGGCACCGCCCACGACGCGTTGCGGAGGTCGAGGCCCTTGCGCGCTACCCGATCCCGCAGGTCCAGAAGCGCCGGCAGCTTCAGCCCCAGCTCGCGCAGCGCCGGCAAGTCCAGCTCGTCGGGGTGCCCCAGGGCCACCGGCTTGCCTTCGTTCAGCACCAGGACGCGGTCGGCGCGGTCCCACGTCGCCTCCAGCCGGTGTTCCACCACCACCACCGCGACCCCGTCGTCGGCGAGCCCCCGCAGGCGAGTCATGAGCTCGTCGGCGGCGCGCGGGTCCAGCTGCGCCAGGGGTTCGTCCAGCAGGAGCAGGGGAGGGGCGCCGGCCAGGGCCGAGGCCACCACCAGACGTTGACGCTGCCCTCCGCTCAGGGCCGTGGGCTTCCGCTCGGGGTCCAGGGGCAGCCCGAACAGCCCCAGCAGCTCGGCCACGCGGTCTTCGAGGCCCTCTGTGCGGCCCGTGCTCTCGATGCCCAGGGCGATCTCGTCGCCGGTGGTGCCGGCCACGATCTGGCGGTCTGGGTTCTGCGACACGAAGCCCACGACCCCGACCCGCGCCGCCGACTCCAGCGTCGCCGGGTCCTGCCCCCCGAGCCGGACGATCCCGGTCTTCGTGCCGCTGCCGTGCCTCTGCAGCAGGCCCGCCGCCAGGCGCAGCAGCGTGGACTTGCCGCACCCCGTGGGGCCGGTGATCAGCAGCAGTTCGCCTGCGTTTACGGCGGCGTACACATCGGCCACGGCGGGCGTTCGCCCGGTCGGGTAGCGGTAGCCCGCCCCCGCCAACATCAGCGCGCTCATGAGGTCCTCCCGGGGGTCGTCATCGTCAGCTCTCCACTCGCCGCAAGGACTCGGCGAAGCCCACGGCGAAGCCGCAGGCGATCAAGTCGTAGCCAAACCCTGGTCCCAGCAGCGTCGCCGCCACGAACCAGTCGGCGTAGTACAGCCGGTACAGCACCATCGACCCCACCAGGACCGCGGCCTGGCTCAGGAGGGACGCGGTCGCGAAGCCCGCGCTCAAGCGCAGCCATCGGCTGAACACCGGCGCGTCCCGCCAGGCGGTGCCCCGGGACAGGCCCACCGTGAACAGCAGCGCCTCCAGGAACAGGATCCGGCTGCCCAGGAACAGCAGGTCGTCCACCGCGAAGCCGCCCAGCGCGATGCCCCGCATCAACCAGCCCACCACCAGGAACAGCGTCGCCGTGCCCGGCCGCGGCAGCAGAACGATCAAGGTCGCCAGGAGCGCCTGTCGGAGCGCGTCGTTGACGAGCCCCGTGACGAACCCCGAGAACGGTCCCAGCACGGCGGCGATGGCCGACCCCACGACGGCCGTGGCCGCCGCGACGACGAACGCCAGGGTCCCGAAGACGGCGATGGTCGTGAGGTCCGCGGTGCGGAAGGTGCGCAGCCACCGGGGCACGTAGCGCAGCGCAAACGCCGTGCCCAGCAGGCCGAACAGCAGGGTCAGCCCGAAGCCGACGGACACCCACGTCGAGCCGCGGCGGACCGTGAGGTCGCTTTCGTGCACCAACAGATCGACGGGGCTGCCCAGGGGGCGCACCCGCAGCTCGTGGGTCCAGGCGCTGGAGCCTTCGGGCAGGAGCTGGTCGTCCACGAAGAGCGGCAAGACAGCCCGCGCCGAGCCCCGGGCGGGGATGCGGAGGAGGCCCGACACCACGCCGGTGTCGCCGTCGGCGGCGCGCACGCGGGGGCGGAAGGCGTCGTTGGCTCCCAGCACCCGGGACTGCAGGACGACGTTGAGGGCTTGATCGCCGGCGTTGCGCAGGACGACGCCGTGGTGGGACCAGGGCAGTTGCTCGTCGCGGCCGGTGTAGCCCAGCCCGGTGGCGTCGAGGAGGCCGGTCCACGCAGTCGACGGCAGGGTGACGCGGTCCTGGGGGCGCGCGGGGTCCGCGACGCCGTGGGGGTCGGCGGGGAACGTGATCGCGAGGACCTGCAGCGACTCGGCGGCCTCGGCGGCACTGATCATGCGCGGGCGGACGGTGCCGGTCTGGCGCCAGTCGCCGGACACCACGGCGAGCGTGGTGGGGCCCTCCAGTGGCAGCGGCCGGGTCACGACTTCGCGCTGCTCGGCCACGGTGAAGCGCAGGGGCACGACCTCGTCGCCCACGTGGACTTCGGCCTCGCCGGGGGCGCGGGCGGTGACGACGACGGTCAGCTCGAGCTGGCCGTTGGCCACGGCGGTGACCGGGAGATCCCCCGCCAGATCCCGCAGCCCCTGGCCGGCCGGGACGCCCACCTGGACGCGGACGGGGCCGTCGAAGGTCGAGGCGGTGCAGCGGGCGGTCACCTCCCCCGATGCCGCGCGGACCACGACGTCGACGGGCCCCGCCGCCAGCTTCGCCGCCACCCGCACCTCGCGGGCGTCGCCGGGCACGTCGCGCCGGGCCAGCCGCAGGCCCCGCTGCCGCAGCTCCACCTGGCGGATCGACTCGCCGGCGATCACGCGCACGCCTCCCTCCTCGCACACCGCGCGGGGAGGCCCCGGCGGCGTCGCGCAGCTTGAGAGCAGCAGGGCGAGGAGCAGTCGGTTCAACGCAGGACCGTCACCCGGTACTCGCCGGCCACGGCGTCGTCGGGGGTGGAGAACGGGAACTCGGCCACCGCCACCCGGCCGTCGTTGTGCAGCGCCTGACGGAAGAAGATCGGCGACTCGGTGGGGCAGAAGGCCTGCAAGCGGTCGGGGCCCGAGCCTTCGCCGTCCAGCCGGAACAGCAAGGCGCCGAACAGGTCGCGGCGGTCGTCGGCGTTGCGCTTGCCCGCTCCGACCACGAGGTGGCGCCCGTCGGGGCTGGGGGAGAGGCCCTGAATGACGTGCTCGCCGCGCCAGGTCCAGCGCAGCACGCCGTCCAGGCCGTGGGCCCAGACGGTGTTCTCACGGGGGTGGGCCTCGGGGGGCCGGGTGGCCGTCGTGTTGCTGCCCCACGGGATGTTCGTCGTGCCCGTGTTCACCACGAACTCGTCGCCCCGCAGGAACCCCCAGCCCAGCGTCGCGGAGATCGGCACGTCGCCCGCGAGCACGGGCGTGCCCAGTTCCACGTCGCGGTGGCTGTCGGGCGACCACAGCCGCGCCCGGCCGTCGGAGTAGCCCACGAACAGCGTGTCCCCGGCGACGTCGAAGGCCTCCCACGCCCGCGCCGACGCGAAGTGCGGCTTGAGCGGGTCGGCGACGAAGCGGCCGACCTCGTCGAACGACGACAGCGTCAACGTCTGCGCGCCGCCCACGGGCAAATCGGGGGGCGGGCCTTCGGCGTTGCGGGTCACGAAGACGGCCACGCGGTCGGTGGCTTCATCGATCCGGGGGAACTTCAGGATCGCGTCGGCGACGCCCTCGTGGGGCCACGCCATGTGCGGCTCGCCGTCGGGGCCGAAGCGGTACAGGCGCGAGGTGTTGCGCCGCCCTCCGTCCGTAGGCCAGGAGTGCAAGGCGGACACGAGCAGATCGCCGCCGGACAGGACGTCGATCGTGTAGGCGCCGGGCAGGGTGTAGACGCCGTAGATCTCGGCCGCCGGGGGTGGGGGCGAGGTCTCCAGATCGTCGGCCAGTCGGTGGCGCCACAGGTCGCTCAGGTCCGTCGCCTTCAAGGCGTGCAGGTAGGCGTCGGGCGACTGCTCGCCGGCGTAGACGACGCGGCCGTCGGGGGACCAGGCGACCGCCTTGACCATGGTCTCGGCCAGAGAGCGCTTCGCCACGACCTCGCCCGTCCAGCCGTCCACCACCACGACGTCGCCGGTGTAGGTGCCCACGGCCAGCCGGCTCCCGTCAGGCGACCAGGCCAGCGCGGTGTTCGGCGCCTCGATCCCCATGGATACGAGCGAGTCCACGTCGCCCAGATCGACCGAGAACAGCCGCTGGCACTCGGCGTTGGCCGGCGCTTCGTCCTGGACCGTGGTCAACCGCACGGCCTCCCCCGGCGTCCACGCCCGCTCCAGGAACTCCCGGTCGCCGCCGACGGCCCGACCGCCGTTGCCGGCCGGCGCGATGAGGCCTCCGCGCACAAAGGCGATCTGTCCGGTGGGCAGGGGCGCCTCGGTCTTGCACCCGACCAGCACCAACAACATCAGCAGCTTGTTCATTGTTCGTCTCCGTCCCACATGGACCCGTACTCGTCGCAGGCGCCGCGGTCGGCGACGTCCAGCTGGTTCGCGCAGCGCGCCTGGCGTTGGTCTTCGGCGTCGTCGGCCGCGCTGGTGTCCGCCAGCAGCCGGTCTTCGGCCTGCACCGTGTCGCACCAGTTGTCCCAGTCGGCGCGGTCGGCGTAGCCCACCGCCGCGCCCCAGTCCTGACCCCACTCGGTCAGGCAGCCGGCGTACAGGTCGCCCGCGGCGGAGCAGACCGGCGCGCACTCGTCCGCCGCCGGGCAGCCCAGCAGAAGCGTCGCGAGGATCAGGAGCCTCACTCCCAACTGAACGCCACATCGATGGGGTCCGCGCCCAGGGCCACCGGCTCCGCGGTGCGCTCGTCGCAGGCCGCGGGCTCGAAGATGCGCAGGCCCCCGGGGTCGATCTCGGCGGTGTCCCAGTGGTCCACCCACAGCGTCCAGACGGCGCCGTCGGGGGCGCCTCGCACGCCCCAGTTGCGGGCGGTGGTGGTGGTCAGCGTCTCGGACTCCCAGGTCGTTGCGTCCACGCACCAGACGGCGTTGGTGCTGTCGTCGTTCGACTCGGCGACCACGATCAGATCGTCGCCGCTGCCCGCGAGCCCCAGGACATCGACCCCCAGCGCCACCTCGTCGATGACGGTGGTCACGGTGTCCGTCAGGGCGTCGATTTCCTGCACACCGCCTTCGCCCACCACCAGGACCCGGCTGGAGGTCGCCGGGTGGAACAGCAGCGATGGGTTGCCGAACACGTCCCAGGAGTTGGTGACCTCGTGGTCGCGGCAGTCGATCTGCACGACCTTGCCCACCGGGTCGACTGTCCAGCCGTTGTCCCGGTCCAGGCGCTGCAACCCCACGTACAGGCCGAAGCCGTCGCGCAGCAACGACATGGGCTCGCCGGTGCCGTCGGTGCCCTCGGCGAAGTCGCTCAGGTCGATGTTCCCCAGGGGCATGCCGCTGGTGGCGTCGTAGATGGCGACGTCGCCGCCGTCCCCGTCGTCGGTCAGCCCGTAGCGGGTGACGAAGAGCTTGCCGTCGCAGGTCACGACCTCCTGGGGGTTGCTGGGCGACCCGGCCGAGAACTCCAGTGTCGGGGCGTCGAAGTGCGCGCCGTCGTAGCGGCGGACGGAGTCGGTGCCGAAGCGGCCGACGACGTAGAGGCCGTCGTCGTCGGCGGACAGGGCCCAGTCCGAGCCGGTCAGGGCGAGGAGGTCGTCCCGCAGGTCCGTGCCCTGGAAGTCGAGGGTGGCGACTACGGCGTCGGCGCCGAACGAGCCGTACAGGACGACGGCGCGGTCGGTGCGCTCGGGGAGCGGGTCGTCGGGGGGCGTCACCGTGACCGCGGGGTCGCAGGTGCCGGCCGCCAGAAGCGGCGCCAGAACCAACAGAATCAAGCGCTTCATCGGGTCTCCAGGAGCGAGTCGGGGGCGGTCCAGCCGAGCGTGATCATCACGGACCGGCCGGGCAGGGGCTGGCCTCGGAAGTCCTGCAGCGCGACCACCGTGCGGTCGTCGTCGCGAGGGACCGCGGGGTTGCGGAAGTCAGCGGCCGTCGTCGTGTTGGCGAGGTTGCGCAGGTCGACGGCGAGCCAGGGAAACAGGGGGTTCGGTTGCACACGCAGGGACAGGTCGTGCAGCGGCCGGGCGGCCTGGGCGAAGAGGTTGGACGGGCTGTCCCAGGTCTTCGAGGTGTAGTGGAAGGACCAGGAGACGCGGACGCGGTCGCCCCAGCCGAAGCCCAGCGTGGTGTCGATCTGGGCGGTCGGGACGAAGGGGACGCGGTTGCCCACGGTGTCCGCCGCGCCGTCGACGATGCGGTTGTCCTGCAGCGTGGCGGCGACGGAGCCGAAGACGAGATCGCGCACCTGCACCTCGCCGAACAGCTCGGCGCCCGCGGTCCAGACGCGGCCCAGGTTTCGCGCGGCGCTGACCCGCTGGCCGTTGGGGACGAACGCGATGAGATCGTCGACGTCCCGGTAGAAGCCACCGACGTCGGCGCCCAGCACGACCCCGGAGGCTTCTGCCCGCACGCGCACGCCACCATCGACCTGGTTGCCGACCTCGGGGCGCAGCGCGGCGTTCCCCACGACGGTGCCCCGGTCGCCGAACAGCTCCAGGAACGTCGGCGCCCGCACACCCCGCGACACCGACGCCCGCACGGTGATCGCGTCGTGGGGCCGCACGGCCACGGCGAAGCCCGGTTGCGGGTGCACCAGCAACTCCTGGCCGTCGCTGACGATGGGTTCGTCGGAGAAGGGGACCGTGCCCAGGAATCGGTGGTCGAGGAGGTAGAGGCCGATGGAGCCGCGTAGCTCGAGGGCGGGCAGCGGGGTCGCGGTGGCGTCGAGGGCGAACTGACTGGCGACCCGGCGCCGCTCGCCGTCTTCGTGGCGTCCGCCGACGAGCTCGATGGGGGCGTAGCTGTCGACATTCAGGCGGGCCGACGGGCGGAGGGTCAACTGGGGGAAAGGTCGCAGGGCCGCGCTGACGTCGCCGGTGATGGTGTGGGCGTGGCTGCGCTGGTCCTGGTTGCCGACTCCCACCTCTCCTAGCAGGTCCAGGTAGCGGTCCCAGCGGTAGCGCCAACCGACGCCCGCTTGGAGGGTTGCGCGGGAGTCCAGATCCGCCCGCAGCCGGCCGTGGAGCAGGTTCTGGGCGACGCTGGCCCGGGTCTCGCGGGTCTCGGAATAGAAGGCGCCGGGGACCCCTCCGTCGATCCAGGCGGCCTGGTGCAGCAAGCGGAACGAGACGGGCCCGGCCTCGGCGACGGCGGAGACCCGGCCCGACACCAGGTCCGAGGCGTTGTTGCTGCGGGGGAGGGTGCGGTCGTCGAACCGGTTGTAGACGGTGCCGTTGTGGCTGAAGACGTCGTAGTCGCCGCGGGTGCCCAGGTAGCCGACCGAGGCGCGCCACGCCGCGCGGCCGGCGGACAGGTCGGCGCTGCGCCCGGCGGCGACCCGGGCCTGGCGCGTCCCGAAGGAGCCGAAGCCCACCTGGGCCCGGGGGGCGACGTCGCGGTCCAGGTCGGTGATGAGGTTGACCGCGCCGCCGATGGCGCTGGCGCCCAGATGCGGCGGCGCGAAGCCGCGGTACAGCTCGATGCGGTCGAAGCCGCCCAGATCCAGCTCCGACAGGTCGACCGCGAGGGTCCCGAACGCGTTGAGCGGCACGCCGTCCACGTAGACGGCGACCTGCTGGAAGCTGCTGCCGCGGATGCTGACGAAGACGGGGTCGCCGGGGCCTCCGAGGCGGCGGACGCTGGCGCCGGGCACGTGGTCGAGGACGTCGGCGACGGAGGCGGACGGGGCGATGGCGTCGTCGAGCTCGACCACGAACATCGACTCGGCGGCGCGGTGAGCGTCGTTCTTCGCGCTCTTCTTGTGGCCGCGGACGTCGGTGGATTCCGTGACCTCGGGGGTGTCGTCCGACTCCGGGTCCGACTCGGACTCCGGCTCGTCGGCCTCGGGCGCCTCGGGTGCTTCGGGTGCTTCGTCGTCAGCCCACGCCGCGGCCACCGGCCACGCCGTCATCCACAAGCCAATCGCCCCGACGAGCGCCCTGCACGAGCGAGCCCCGGGACGCGTCTGGTGCCACCCGCACACACGCGCCTCCTGCCGCTTCGGGCGGTGGGGGCTGCGGGGACTCCTGTGAACAGGGGACCGCAGCCTCGCACCCCGCGAGGCGGACAAATCGACGGCTCAGGTCGGTCTCCTGGCTCCTGGATCAACCGGGCCCTGCGCCTTCCCGCCGCGTACGGCAGTGGCCTCGTGCAGGGCCCGTCCCCAATTACAGTGGCGGGGGCCGCGCCGGTATTTCACCGGCTTCCCAGCTCGCGGTCGCGAGCACCTGTTCCGTCTGCTGGCATCAGCCAGCGCCCACGGGATAGACGGGATCGGCCCGGCGATCAAGGAGTCCCTGCGCGCGGCCCCGATCCGCTCGGTACCCTTCGGCCGTGGCCAGCGCCCCCCCGATCGAGCAGCGCGTGCACCTGCTGCCCGATTCGCTCATCAACAAGATCGCGGCCGGCGAGGTCGTCGAGCGCCCCGCGTCGGTGGTCAAGGAGCTGATGGAGAACAGCCTCGACGCCGGCGCCGGCCGCATCGAGGTCCGCATCGCCGGCGCCGGGCGATCGCTCATCGAGGTCGTCGACGACGGCTCCGGCATGTCTCGCCTGGACGCGCGAACCTGCTTGCAGCGCCACGCGACGAGCAAGCTGCGCACCGACGACGACCTGTTCGCCATCCGCAGCCTGGGCTTTCGCGGCGAGGCGATCCCGTCCATCGCGGAGATCAGCCGCTTCGAGCTGGAGACGGGGCTCGAGGGCGACCTGGCCGGCACCCGCGTGCTCGTGGACGGCGGCAGCGTGGTCTCGGTCGAGGACTGCCCCAACCCCGGCGGCACGCGCATCCGGGTGCGGCGGCTGTTCTTCAACACGCCCGTGCGGCTCAAGTTCCTCAAGGCCCAGCGCACGGAGATCAGCCACATCCACGACGTCGTCAGCCGGCTGGCGATGTCGAACCCCGACGTCGCGTTCAAGCTGGTGGTCGGCGACTCCACGTCCCTCGATCTGCTCGCCCGCGACACGCTCCGAGCCCGCATCGAAGACCTCATGGGCAAGTCGGTGGCGCGGTCGCTGCACGAGGTCCTGGCGGCCGACGGCCACCTGCACATCGAAGGGCTGATCAGCGACCCGACCCTGACCCGCAGCAACAGCGCGGGCCTGCACTTCTTCGTCAACGGTCGCTACGTGAAGGACCGCGCGCTCATCGGCTCCGTCATGGCGGTAGCGGGGCAGACGCTGCCGCGGGGGCGCTACCCGGTGTGCGTGCTGTTCCTGGACCTGCCGCCCGAGCGCGTCGACGTGAACGTGCACCCCGCGAAGATCGAGGTTCGCTTCGAGGACGGCCGGTCCATCTGGGCGTTCGTGAGCCGGGTGTTGGCGGAGACCCCCTTGGGCACCGGCGAAGGGCCCGAAGCGAGCGATCCGCTGGGCCCGCTCTTCCGCGCCTCGGCGCCCCAGCCGGTGATCCCGGGGGGCCGCGAGCGCCCGCCGGCCTGGGCCTCCCGGCCGTCCAGGTCTCCGGGCCTCGCCGGGGTGGGCCGAGTCAGCGAGCCCCCGCCCCAGGTCTGGAAGCCCGAGCCCGGCCGGGCGGGCGCGTTGCCCTCAACGCTCGCCGAGCCGGCTCCCCCGAGCGCCGAGCCCGGCCTGCTGCGCATCGGCGACCGCGTGTTGCTGGCCGACGGCGAGGCGGTCCTCGTCGACGTGCCCCTGGCCCGCCGCTGCCTGCTGGCCCACCGGTTGCGCGACGCCATCGACGGCACCGGGCTGACCGCCCGGCCGCTGCTGGTGCCCGCCCTGCTGGAGCGGGCGCCCAAGGAGATCACGGCGCTGATGGCTGCGGCGCCTCGCTTGTCGAAGCTCGCGGTGCATCTGTCGGACTTCGGCGGGGGCACCCTGGCGGTCCACGCCTTGCCCGACGCGGCCTCCCCGGAGCGGGCGGGGCCGATCGTCGATGCGGTGCTGACGGCGGTGTCGGGATCCGACGACGCCCTGGCCGACGCGATCGCCGACGCGGCCGCCCCCACGACGCCGGGCGTGGCCGACGAGGGGGCGGTGCGGGCGCTGATCGAGCGGCTGGAGGCGCTGCCCGAGGACGCAGTGAGCGTCGGTCGGCGGCGCTGCATCGCCCGGCTGGGCGACGGGGACCTGGAGCGGCTGCTGCGCCGGTGAGGGCGAGCTACCGCGACCGAGCTACTGCTCTTCGTCCCAGCTGAACCGCACGTTGCTGCGGTCGAAGGACGCCTGGATCTGCTCGCGGACGGTCTCGCGGACCTCTTCCTCGGGGTACCGGGGCGGCTGGATGAAGAGCCGGCCCGACGAGGGGCAGACGGCGACGAGCCAGACGTAGGGGGCACCGATGCCCATGTCGAGCGTGTGGGACTTCCAGCGCAGCGTGCTGCCGCGGCGGAACACCCCGTTGTGGGTCCACGTGAGCCCGGCGGGGCTGCCCTTGACGACCTGGTACTGCATGGCCTTGAGCATCTGTGTCACTCCAACACCGGAGCGGATCGATCCACGGCGGCGCCGCCGCTGAGGTCACCCGCTCCTGCGTGTGATTGCCGCGCCGGTTCCGCGCTTCGCGGCCCGTCAGGGAGACGGGAACTCCGGCTGCAGCGGCGCAACAATAACACCGAGCGCCGATCGCGCCAGTCCACCGCCCCGGGGCCTGGCGACGGGCCCCATCACCGCTACGATGGCGGGCCATGACAACCCCGTTCGACGCTGTGCTTCTGCTCTCATTCGGCGGCCCCGAAGGCCCCGACGACGTCCTGCCGTTCCTGCGCAACGTCGTCGCCGGCCGGAACATCCCCGACGAGCGCCTGGCCGCCGTGGCCGAGCACTACCACCACTTCGGCGGGGTCAGCCCCATCAACGACCACTGCCGGACGCTGCGGGATGCCCTGAGCCAGGCCTTGACCGAGTGCGGCCCCGCGCTGCCCGTCTACTGGGGCAACCGCAACTGGCACCCGATGCTCGGCGACACGCTGCGGCAGATGGCGGCCGACGGCGTTCAGCACGCGGTCGTGGTGCCGACGTCGGCGTTCGGCAGCTACAGCGGGTGCCGCCGCTACCGCGAGGACCTCGACGGCGCCTCGTTCCCCGGGGCCCCGCGCCTCACGAAGCTCCGCCCCTACGCCGACACGGTCGGCTTCCGCGAGGCGCAGAAGGCCCGCATCGACGACGCGCTGCGCGAGGTCCCCGACGCCCGGCTGCTCTTCACCGCCCACTCGATCCCCACGGCCTCCGCCGCCGGCGCTCCCTACGAAGCCCAGCTCCGCGCCGTCGCCGCCGACCTCGCGGGGGAGCGCCCGTGGGAGCTCGTCTGGCAGAGCCGATCGGGCCCGCCGCAGGTGCCGTGGCTGGAACCCGACGTCCTGGACCACCTGCGCGCCGCGAGCCCGGAGGAAGCCATCGTGCTCGTGCCCCTCGGCTTCCTGTCCGACCACATGGAGGTCGCCTGGGACCTGGACGTCGAAGTCCGCGACCTGGCCGCCGAGCGAGGCCTGCGCTTGATCCGCGCAGGCACCGTGGGCAGCCACCCCGCCTTCGTCGAAGCTCTACGAGGGCTCATCGACCAGGCCGACGAGCGCGAGCGCTGGCCGGAGTTCAGGGGCTGCCATCCGGGCTGCTGTCCGGCACCCCGCCGAGGGTCGCGGCCCGCTCGGCCCGGCGCCGCCGGTACTTGACGAACTTCGGTGGCTCCTCGATCTCCGCCGACACCATCCCGCCCGTGGGGTGCGGCAGCTCGATGAAGACGGCCGCCAGGAACAGCCCGTTGCCCCGAAGCAGCGGCAGGGACTCGTGGGTGTAGAGGTCGTCGCCGAGGATGGGGTGACCCAGGTTCGCGCAATGGATGCGGAGCTGGTGGGTGCGGCCGGTCTCGGGCCACAGCTCCAGGGCCGTCGTCGTGCCGCAGATGGCCGATGGGGTGTGCTCGACGGCGCGGTAGCGGCTGCGGGCATCGCGGCCCTCGATGGGGTCTTCGACGACGCCTTCGCCCTCGAGCTTGCCCTGCACCACGGCCCGGTACCGCTTCGTCACGCGCCGCTCCTCGAAGCTGCGGCTCAGGTGCACCAGGGCCGACGCCGATCGCGCGACGACCACCAGGCCTTGCGTGCGCGCGTCCAATCGATGCACCGGCCGCGGCACGAGCAGCGCGTCCCGGGCCCCCGACGGCTCCAGGTTGAACGGCAGCGCCTGCTGCAGGGTTCGGAACTGGTTGCCGCTGACCACGAGCCCCGCCGGCTTGCGCACGATGGCCACGTGGTCGTCGACGTGGATGATGGGGATCGGGAGCTTGTAGGCCGGGGGGGGCTCGCGGTCGCGGAGCAGGGTGATGCGGTCGCCGGCGTTCACGTAGCGGCTGGTCTCGACGGTCTCGCCGTTGAGCAGCAGGTCGCCGGCCTTGATGGCCTTCTTCGCGCCCTTCTTGCTGCGCATCCCCAGCCGCTCGAAGGCGAACTGGTCCAGGCGGTAGCGGGGGTCGTCCTCCTGCACGACGTATTCGGAGGCGACGGGGCGATCGGTCACGGCGGGGGCTCCACGGGGGGCGCGCACCGTAGCAGTCGGGCGTGATCCGGCTGCGGTGGTCAGGGTGGTGACCAGGTGGCGCCGAATCGAGACCTGGACTGGTCACCGGGCTGACCACCAGCCTCCGCCGACGCCCCGAGAACTCAACGGAGAGCAGCGTCGTCGACTCTGGCGCGCTCCTTGCTGCGATGGGGCTCCCACCCGAGGTCCTCGATGAAGAACCGCCTGCTCCTGCTCCCCGCTTCCCTCGTCGCCCTGGCCGGCTGCGCCGACGGCCACCTGCACGACGGCGTGCACCAGGCCCCGCCCGAGGAGCTCGAGTACGTCGGCCTGCCGGTCACCTGCGCGGCCTCCCTGGAGCACTACCCGGTGGGCGGGCCCCACAACGGCGGGTGGGACCCTGACGCCCTGGACTACCAGTGCTACCCGTTCCCCAACGGCAACCGGAACAACTCGGACTTCATCGCCGGGGACCACTTCGGCAACGACCTGTTCGCGGCCCTGGGCACCCCGGCCATCGCGCCGGTCAGCGGGACCATCAGCCACAGCGGCTACGGGTCGGTGTCTGGCAACCGGGTGACGATCGAAGACAGCTGCGGCTGGCACTACTTCAGCGGCCACCTCGACACCATCGCGCCGGGCATGACCGTCGGCACCTACGTGACCGCGGGCGAAGTCATCGGCACCGTCGGCAACACGGGCAACGCCGTGGGCACCTCGCCCCACATCCACTTCACCATCTACCCGGAGACCTGGAACGCGGCGATCGACCCCTACCCGCTGCTCAGCGGGGTCGAGGCCGGCGCGTGCACCGGCGAAGCCGGCATCGGCCCGGGTGAGACCCCGTCTCCGGCCGTGAACCCCTGCACCGACGCCGACCTCCAGTTCGACGACACCGACGGCGCGTTCGCGCTGGTCTACGGGTCCGAGGCCGTCGCCACCGAGACCGGCGGTGGCCTGGGAGGCGGCGGATTCCTGGCCCAGCAGGCGTACGGAGCCGACGTGGCCTACACGGTCGGCAAGTGGCAGCCCTACGTCAGCCACTCAGGCCTGTGGGCGGTGGATGTCTACGTGCCCGGCACCGCGCTGCCGAAGACGTCGCAGGCGATGTACGACGTGGCCTTCCACGGGGGGCGGGTCGTCGATGCGGTCGACCAGAGCGCCGAGACCGGCTGGGTTCCGTTGTTCGACGGCGAGCCCCTCAAGTTCCTGGAGGGAGTGCACGGCTACGTGGGGCTCAGCAACCTGGGCTCCGTCGGGAGCGGAGGCTGGGTGACCTTCGACGCGGCGCGGTGGCGCTACATCGGGCCCGCGGGTGCCCAGATCTCTGGCGGCGAGTGCACGCTGTCGGCGGACTGCCAGGGCAACCTGGTCTGCGGCGAGTCGGGGCTGTGCGAAGCGAGTTGTTTCCAGTCCGGCTGCTCCGACGGCAGCTGCGACCAGGCGACCGGCGTCTGCGTGCTGCCCGACGACGAGGGCGACGACTGGGACGGGGGCGACGAGCTCGTGGACACCGACGGCGACGGCATCCCCAACTACCTCGAGGGAATGGACGACGCCGACGGGGACGGCGCGCCGAACCAGTGGGACCCCGACGCGGACGGGGACGGCGTGCCCGACGCGATGGAAGGCGCGGCCGATCTGGACGGCGACGGCATCCCCAACAACCTGGACCTGGACAGCGACGGCGACGGCCTGTCCGACGCCGACGAGTACGGCGACTTCGAGCTGCCGCTCGACACCGACCTGGACGGCATCCCCGACTTCCAAGACACCGACTCCGACGGCGACGGCATCCCCGATGCCCAGGAGATCGGGCACCCCGAAGACATCGCCGACACCGACCACGACGGCGTCCCCGACCACTTGGACACGGACTCCGACGGCGACGGCATCCCCGACGCGGTCGAGGTCGACTACGAGCCCGAGTCGCCTCTGGACACGGACGGCGACGGCACCCCCGATCACCTGGACTCAGACAGCGACAACGACGGTCTGGACGACTCGTGGGAGGGCAACGACGACTCCGACGGCGACGGCATCCCCGACTTCCGCGACCTGGACAGCGACGACGACGGCATTCCCGACGCCGAAGACGCGGACAGCGACGGCGACGGCGTCGACGATCTGCAGACGCTGCCCGAAGGAAATGCGTTTGGCGGCGACGCCTACGGCTGCACCGGCTGCTCGGCCGGGGGCTCGTCGGCGGGCTGGCTGCTGCTGCCACTGATCGGCCTCGTGCGGCGGCGTCGCTCGGCCTGAGCAGAGGGCGGACGACCGGCCCGGCCCCCGGCGCAGCTGGCGCGGGGGTCGAAGGGAGATCCCGGGAGCCCCGCCTTAGGAAGAACTCGCGCCCGGGCCGCCGGTCGGCTACGCCCTCCGCCGCGCCCGCTGAGGGCCTTCGACCGGAGCCGCCATGACCCGCCGCACCCTGATGTTCGTCCTGCTCCTGCTCAGCCTGGGCCTCGTGCTCGCCGCTTGCGGAGCTCCCCGTGGAGGCAGCTCGGGCGGCAGCAGTGGCGACGACGACGACTCGGCCTCCGACGACGACGACGCGACGGACGACGACGACGCGGCGGACGACGACGACGCGGCGGACGAC
>Ga0055584_100002539_pt1 | contig 18002 bp, 16 predicted proteins | sample OSDHelmetaG_FD_58716 | JGI IMG/M metagenome (GOLD analysis project Ga0055584, IMG submission 58716) | Pelagic marine sediment microbial communities from the LTER site Helgoland, North Sea, for post-phytoplankton bloom and carbon turnover... | ecosystem: Environmental > Aquatic > Marine >... | reverse complement strand
TTTTGTCTTTCCTGCTGCCACCTCAGAATGGAGTGAATACCGCTGCCCTTCAAACTACCTAGAGCTACGACAATGGCCACCCCCAAAACAGTCCCCCACGATGCCTCCGTAGTCGATTTTCTGAATGCGGTAGAGAATCCTGAGCGAAAAGCAGATGCTATGAAGGCTCTTGATATCATGATGGAGGTCACGGGCGAAAAGCCCAAAATGTGGGGTCCTAGCATTGTTGGCTTTGGCTCCTATCACTACGTTTATGCCTCAGGACGAGAAGGTGACTGGCCGCTGACTGGCTTTTCGCCTCGCAAACAGGCGCTAACTCTTTACATTATGGCAGGGTTTGGTCACTACGATGAGCTCATGTCACGACTAGGTAAACACAAAACTGGAAAGTCTTGCCTGTATGTCAAGCGTCTTTCCGATATTGACGAATCAGTTCTCAGGGAACTGATTGCTGCATCCGTCGACCACATGAAATCCACCTACGGCCAATGAAACGCCTCCTCACCTTCCTAGTAGCTGTATTCCTTCTTCAAGGATGTGCGCAGGAATCGACGCCGCCAAACATCATCTACATCCTGGCTGACGATCTGGGGTACAATGAGTTAGGATCCTATGGACAGACCATCATCCAGACCCCAAGGCTTGACCAATTGGCTAACCAGGGCGTGCGCTTCACACAGCACTATTCTGGTAGTCCCGTCTGCGCTCCATCGAGAGGAACCCTTCTGACAGGTAAGCACACCGGCAACGCCTATGTAAGGGACAATTTGGAAATGGGCGGATGGGGTCCGGATGAACCGGAGGGACAACTTCCCCTCCTCGATGCAGAAATCACAATTGCCGAGATGCTAAAGCCGAAGGGGTATGCTACCGGCTTCATCGGCAAATGGGGACTTGGCGGACCCGATTCTGAAGGTCACCCCAATAACCAGGGTTTTGATGAGTTTTACGGTTATCTGTGTCAACGCGTGGCCCATAACTACTACCCCACACATCTCTGGGACAACGCTGACCCCGATTCCTTGGAGGGCAACACGTATTTCGCGTCGCATCAGCAAATCGACGAGCCTCTTGCGACCGAGCAGGACTATTACGACCGATTTTCGGGTGAGCGGTACGCTCCTGATTTGATGCTCGATGCTGCCCTCGGCTTTCTTGATGAAAACCAGGACAACCCCTTTTTCCTTGTTTTTGCCACACCCGTTCCGCATCTAGCCCTCCAGGTCCCGGAAGAATCTCTTTCTGAGTACCCAGACTCGATGGACACCGAGCCGTTTCTAGGCCGTCCCTATCTGCCCCATCCTCGGCCAAAGGCCGCCTACGCTGCCATGATCTCGCGTATGGATCGAGACATCGGGCAGATTCTCGATAGATTGGAAGAGCTTGGCGTATCCGATAACACGATCGTCATGTTTTCCTCCGATAACGGCACCACGTATTCCGGTGGCACCCATGCAGACTATTTCCAAAGCGTTGGGGACCTCCGGGGGCTGAAGGGAAGCGTATTCGAAGGCGGCGTCCGCGTACCCATGATCGTGCGCTGGCCCGGCACCGTTGAACCTGGCACAGTTACCGATCATGTGTCGGCCTTCTGGGATATCATGCCAACCATTGCTGACATAACAGGAGCTGAAGCGCCGACAGGCATTGACGGTAATTCATTCCTGCCAACTCTTACGGGCATTGGTGAACAGCTCCAAGATGGGCCGCTTTACTGGGAGTACCATGCCTTTGGCGGTATGCAAGCGGTCCGGATGGGCTCTTGGAAAGGCGTTCGCCTCGAAATTCGTCGGCAAGAAGACTCGCCTGTACTGTTATTTGATCTCGCCAATGATCCCATCGAGTCATTGGATATAGCGGCAGAGCACCCGGACGTTGTAGCCGAGATACGGCGCATCATGGACTCAAGACGATCTTCAGAGATTGCTGAATGGAATTTCGTCAGGGAATCTACGCCCTGATTCCCGCTCTGCACAAAAACTCCCCGGATCAATCTAGCTCAGGAATCGCAGGTTGCGTCCAAGCGCGCTCCTTTTCGCCCTCTGAGGTAGGATTTGCCTTGACCTTCGATGACGTCACACGTGCGCGAACGTATAGCTCCTCGCCCGTGTAATGGTACACCGCCTCGTTGCCGGTTGTGCGCTGCAGCACTCGTCCGATGTCATCGCTGTAGCGATAGGTCAGTAACTCGCCTGATTCAGAGTTCAATACTTCGACAGGCGAAGGATTGTGATCTCTGTCTGTTCCAATGAACTCAATGACATACTCGACGCCGTCCTCAACCTCAACCGAAACGGCGTAGCGCTCCCCTTCGACAGATAATTCAGATAAGGTCACACCGGATGAGGCGTAGAATCTTCCTTGGTCCATGGATTCGAGAAGTGCATCTGCAGATAGATCAGCAGACTCCACCATCACCCATCCCCTGCCGGTATTGGCTCGGTTTATGGCTTGCTCCTGATAGTTGTGAGCGTCGTCGGTGCCAATACCGAACATCATCGGGCGCCCATCTTGCAGACGGATTGTGTTGACCACATCCCACATCTTCTCCATTCCCATGCGCAAAGAATCGCCATAATTATTTACAGCTGGATGACCGTTGTAGACTTCAAAGAAACGCTCTCCATCGATCATTGCTAGTTGATCAGCCCGCATGGCCCATCCGAAGTTGGGATGATTGATGTGGGGCATTACACGCTGCTGGAGCCGTTCTCCCTGCTCGAGAATTGCATTAACGTTTGCTTGCATGACCTCTACCAGACTATTCCCACTTCTCGGCTCAATGTATTCAGCCACATTCGACGCGTTGATGTGAATCGGTTTACGCTCAAAACTGGAGGTAACTTCCTCTGCGCGAATCATCAGGAACGAGCCTGGGGCATTGAAACGCGAAGAGTACTCTTCGTACGTTTTCAAGCGCACTTGAACCGTATCATCGGCTTCGCTGAACTCAACCCACCCATCCGGACTAGAGGCCAGGTAATCCTGAAAAACGTCATAGCGAGCGTGCGATGCTGGAATAGTCAACCAACGCTCCCCTTCAGCAATGGTGTTGTGATCTGAAATTGCCAGGAAGTTGTATCCGTTCTCAACGTACCACGTTGTAATTGTCTCTGGGAAGTCGTCCCCATCACTCCAAAACGAGTGGGTGTGCAGATTACCTTTATACCATGATGTGTTGGACTCAGGCGCACACGATGACAAGGCAGGAAGCAGGACCAATACGATCAGTCCGTTGAGCAATTGGCGTGTAAGCATGAGAGGTTGATTAGTTGGGTATCAGGGTTGTAGAAGTCGCACAGCCTCTGGACCGTGGTTAAACAATATATCCAGAACGCTCATTCCCGGTATAAATCCTTCAAAATTCTGTCGATATGCGTATTCCTGACGTGGATCCAGCTCGAATGATGGCGACTCACTCGCCAAAAAAGCCTCGTCTGACTCTGCAATCCGAAAAGATACCCCTAGCCCAAGTAGCTTGGCACTTAGCTTAACCGAAGCAACAGTAAGTGGGCCTAGCCTATCATGGGCCGTCCTAATCAACTCCTCAACTTCATCTATGTAGTGCAGATGGAACGGGGACGTGGAGTAATTGAACTTTAGGCCTTTCAGATGACGAGTTGCCCACTCGCTTGCTGGCAAAATTGCCGTGTCAGCTATCGCATCTCCTAGATGCCGCGCTTCTAGTGGCACCGTAAGCCATTGCCAGCCATCGGGATTTCGGATTTTCGTCCTGTTTTGCCAAGACTGTCGGCTGTATTGGACCTCGGGATGCAGAACACACTCCGACACACCCACTAACCGCATCATCGTCGAGACGCGCGGAAAGTACTCAGGGATAAGGTGGATGATTTTTCCTGCTTCCTGCATGGTGCCAGTTAGGTATATTCGATCGAGTGAACCATCCGCCTCGCGTCAGGTTCGACAACGGACCTCTAATTGAACAGCTCTGACATGAACGTCCACAAGGCGCCATCACTTATCCGTCCAGCGAAAGTCGGTATTATCGCACCGGCCTCTGCTCCGCGAGCTGATCACCGCTATGATGAGGGGCTCAATGGCTTGCGCTCAGTTGGTCTTGAGCCGGTGTTCAAACGATCGTCCATCGCGCATGACGGGTATTTGGCGGGAACGGATGAAGAGCGTCTGAATGAGCTTAACAGCTTTCTCGCCGATGCAGACGTCGACACCCTGATCTGCGTTCGTGGAGGCTATGGAGTTCTACGAATACTTGATCAGGTCGATTACGACATGGCGCGTCAGCACCCCAAGCTGCTGGTAGGCTATTCGGATATCACCGCTCTGCAATTGGCTCTTTTTGCCCATGCAGGGTGGGTATCCATATCCGGGCCGATGGTGGCCGTGGAATGGCATGACCCAAAGGGGTTGGCTTGTTCAGATTTCCTCGCACTTGCCGGTTCTGACTTACCTACTGGCCCACTTGACCCTGATTCGCCACTCACCACGTTCGTGCCCGGTTCTGCAGAAGGCGTTTTGTTGGGAGGTAATCTCTCGCTTATTACCCGATTGATTGGAACGCCTCACCTTCCTGACCTCTCTGGAGCGATTCTATTTCTAGAAGAAGTGGGAGAATCCCCCTATCGAGTCGATGGTTTGCTGGCTCATTTACAATTAGCAGGTATTCTGGAATCCTTGGCAGGAGTCGTTCTAGGTGGTTTTACAGAATCAGATGCTGAGCCAGATAAACCATCTCTAACCATGGAACAGGTTTTTGATGACTACTTCGGTGACCTAGGCATCCCAGTATGTTCGGGCCTTCGGTACGGCCACTTTCATGAGAAAATTGCGGTCCCCATAGGCGTAAAATGTCGGCTAGAGGCTGGTGCGGAAACTGGAACGATTATGTTACTCGAGTCGCCAACCGCATAAGCCAAGTTTTTTGCTTTGCCTCGTGTTTTTCATCTCCTATTTCAAGATCCGGACTGCTCGATTTCGTAGGTTGTTTAGCTCTTGCAAATAGTCCGTTGGGCCGGTAATTCACTGCGCTTTTTCGGTCTGCTTCCTTCGTCATTGACGACCTGATCCTCGCATGAACCTAGCGGTTTTCGCCTCCGGCGGCGGTTCCAATTTTCAGGCCATAGCGGATGCCATCTTCTCGGGTGAGCTTCCCGCATCCTTGGCGCTATGCGTGGCAAGTAGACCTGACGCGGGAGTGATCGAGAGGGCTAATCGGCTGTCCATCCCCGTGCACGTGCTTTCAGGGTCGCAAGATGACTGGTTACCTCAGCTTTTGACGCAATTATCAGAGCGTAACGTTGATTTTATTGCGCTAGCCGGGTTTATGAAGATGATTCCATCCTCCCTGGTAGCAGTCTTTCGACATCGAATTATCAACATCCACCCTGCCCTGCTTCCTGATTTTGGTGGCAAGGGTATGTACGGGATGAACGTACATCGAGCAGTTATCGCGTCCGGTACCAAAAAAACGGGTGCAACAGTTCACCTAGTCGACGAGCAGTACGACACGGGGCCGATCGTGATGCAGGCCTCAGTGGATGTACTTCCTGACGACACCGCAGAGTCTCTTGCCGCTCGGGTTCTGGATGTAGAGCATCGTTTGTATCCGAGCGCCCTCAAATCGTTTGCAGAGAACCGCGTTAACATAGACGGCTCCATCGTTTCCATCCTTTGAACAGCTTATTGAATTCCATCTGATCTATGATCCACGTAAAAGACTTGCCTGCTCCCTCAGATCACTATCCTATCCGACGCGCGCTACTCTCCGTATTCGATAAGAATGGCGTCACAGAGTTTGCCCGCGAACTACATCGGCACGGTGTCGAACTCGTATCGACAGGTGGAACAGCCCGCGCGCTTACTGAGGCTGGGCTTCCCGTTGTTTCAGTTGATGATTTGACCGGATACCCCGAGATCCTAGGGGGACGAGTTAAGACGCTGCATCCTGCGGTCCATGGTGGGCTCCTTTCGCGTCGTACAGACCCCGAGGATCAGGCTGAGTTGCGAGAACAGTCTATTACAGAAATCGACCTTGTGGTTGTTAACCTCTATCCATTTTCACAGGCTACTGCAGGCGCTGATGTAACGGATGCCACTGCTATCGAAAACATTGATATTGGTGGCCCGACCATGATCCGAGCAGCCGCGAAGAATTTCTTTTTCGTAGGGGTTGCCAGTTCTCCTGATCAGTATACTAAAATAATTGCCGAAATGGATCAAACGGGTGGAGCCCTTTCAATGGCTACCCGTCGTGGATTAGCTGCTGCAGCGTTCGATCATACCGCACTCTACGACACAGCCGTTTCAGCTTACTTTCAACGTGCACATGGAGGTTCTAGCGACAGATTCCGTCTGGACCTACCGCTTCAGCAGACGCTGCGATACGGCGAAAACCCTCACCAAGAGGCTGCACTTTACGGAGATACCTCCTCCCTTTTCGAAACGCTTCACGGAAAGGACCTCTCGTTCAACAATCTGCTTGATCTCAGTGCTGCGCTCTGCCTTATCGACGAGTTCAAGGATGCCCAGCCCACCGTGGCAATCCTCAAGCATACGAATCCATGTGGCGTCGGAACCGCAGAAACACTTACCGAGGCGTATCGCAAAGCTTTTTCCACGGATAGGCAGTCGCCGTTCGGTGGAATTGTGGTCGTAAACCGAACGTTAGACCTTGCTACGGCCCAGGCTATCGACAAAGTGTTCACCGAAATAATCATTGCCCCTGACTTCGAAGAGGATGTCTTGGACTTTCTCATGCAGAAAAAGAACCGTCGTCTGGTTAGGACCCTAGCAGCCGCCTCTACAGATCGAACGCGCGACGTGCGCTCTGTTATCGGAGGGTTTTTGGTTCAGGATCGCGATGCAGCGCTTCCTTCTTTCGCTGATTTGAAGGCACGTTGTACGGTTGTCACAAAGCGACAGCCAACCGATGAGGAATGGAGAGATCTAGACTTCGCGTGGCGTGTAGCGAAAAACGTGAAAAGTAACGCAATCGTGTACGCTCGCGATGGACAAACTATTGGGGTCGGAGCGGGTCAGATGAGCCGCATCGATTCGTCGGAAATAGCGGTATCTAAAGGTCAGAAATCAGGGCTTTCCTTCGAAAACAGCGTCATAGCATCTGATGCTTTTTTCCCGTTCGCAGATGGCTTACTCGAAGCCGCATCAAATGGAGCTCGAGCTGCTATCCAACCAGGTGGGTCCATCCGGGACGAAGAAGTGATCGCTGCTGCCGATGAACATGAAGTCGCAATGGTCTTCACGGGGAACCGCCACTTCCGTCACTGATTCTACGAGTTCTCCTCTGTGCTTCAATCATGAACCGATTCTCGGAAAGTATTCACGAGTGGGTGCTTTTAGGCATTCTACTCGCTATTTCGTTAGGCGTCTTGTTGACGGCAAACGAACCTATGCTTCGTGGTTTACGAGCGCGTTCCCTTGAAGCCACATCCTCCGTTGAAGGTTTATTTGCTGGTTTAGGTAGATATGTCCGCGCATTGGACGAAAATGAGGCACTAAGAACACAGAACATTGATTTAGCTAATCAAGTGGCTTTGATGCGCACATCTCAGGCTGAGAACCAGCGCCTTGAGGCACTACTTCAGCTACAAGATTCGCTTTCTTTCGACGTTGTCGCCGCACGCGTTGCGTCCAAAGACATTACTGCAGAACGTAATTTCATCACGCTCGATGTTGGTGCAGAAGATGGAATACGTGAAAACATGGCCGTCATCGACCCCTCGGGTATTGTTGGAAAAGTTGTTTTGGTTGCGCAGAAGTATTCCAAAGTCATGACGTACTTGAATACTGATTTTTTTGTACCCGCCAACGTGCTGCCTTCCATGACGGACGGCAGTATCAGATGGAATGGAGACCGTTTCGACAGGCTACTGCTTGAACACGTAGTTCAATCCTCCGACGTCAGCATCGGAGACCTGGTCGTTACAAATGGATATTCCACTATCTACCGTTCTGGCTACCCAATTGGCGTCGTTGATTCTTTGTTTGCCCTTCCCGGCTCTAGTACGTGGATGATTCACGTCAAGCCATCTGCCCGACTGGACAACTTGAGTCATGTTTTCGTCGTTATGACTACCCCATCAACGGCCCCGATCATCACTGTACCTGATTCCTGACTATGCGCCTTGCCACCCCGCTTCTCTTGCGTCATGTTTTTTGCCTTGTCATTCTGGCCACTGCAGCCTCCACTGTGATGGCACAGACCCGAACGCAAGAAGAACTTCGCGTAGCCATTGATGATGCTATTGCAAAGGCAGGTATGCCGAATGGCTGGTGGACAGTGAATGTCCAAGACGCTGAAACGGGTGCACCTCTGTATGAGCGGGACACGGCGCGAAGCTTCATTCCGGCCTCCAACACGAAGTTGTACTCGTCAGCTGCAGCGCTGGATATTCTCGGACCCGATTACCGATTTGAAACGGAAATTTGGGCTATGGGGAGGGTTGAGAATGGTATTCTGAACGGACATCTCATTATTCGCGGCTCGGGGGATCCCGTAATCGGCGGACGGTTTACCGATGGTGATGTGACAGCCTATTTCAGAGCATGGGCTGACTCATTAAAAGCGGCAGGCATCACGACCATCCGAGGCGACATAATTGGTGATGATGATGCCTACGACGAAGAGGCCATTGGATATGGCTGGCAGTATGACGACCTACCATACTGGTATGCGGCAGAGCTGAGCGCGTTGTCATTTAATGACAATGCGGTCGACTTCCGTCTTGAAGCTTCCACGCCTGGCTCCCCGGCCATTCTTTCCTGGGAGCCCATGATGACCTCTTACGTCACGGCCCGTAATGCCTCCATGACCACCGAAGCGGGAGGATCTATCGAGGAGGACTATTTCCGCCCTCAAGGGTCAAATGATTTTGTTTTAGGCTCTCTCGTGCCTGCCGGCCGCATAGATTATGAGTCTCTCTCGGTAGCTAATCCTACGAAGTATTTTCTTCATGTCCTTAGGGAAGTACTTGTAGCACAAGGTATTACTGTTTTGGGGAAAGGCATTGATATTGACGATCTGTCCATAAAGCCCGCATACGCACAGATGACTCATTTATTCAGCCACTATTCGCCCAGCTTGGCTGAAATCGTTGTGCCTTTAAACAAAGACAGTCACAACCTCTATGCAGAAATGGCATTACGGGCAATTGCTGCGGATCATTTGCCGGAAAATGGTGAGCCCGCTGCAGGCTCCGTTGCGCTGGCGGTCTCTCGGGCCAGAAAAGTATTCGGAAGAGCGGGAGTTGACACCCTCCATATCCAATTGGTTGATGGATCCGGTTTAGCTCGTCAGAATCTCATCACTTCGTCCATGACAACAAGTCTTCTGAGGTATATGCGAACTCATCCCAATGAAGCTACTCAGCGGGCTTTTATTGACTCCCTTCCTATTGGCGGCGTGGACGGCTCACTCTCATCAAGAATGAAGGGCACGGCGGCCGCAGGAAATGTCCAGGCCAAAACCGGCTCTATGGGAAATGTCAGTGCCTTGGCAGGATATGTAACCTCCGCCTCAGGCCGTGAATTGGTGTTTTCCATTATGGCCAATAATTATCTGGGGTCCTCGTCAAGGCCCCGCAAAGTGCAAGATGAGATCGTCGTGATCCTTGCTTCGCATGGCAACTGAGAGAGGCCTTACAGGAAACAAGGAGCACTTCTCCCGGTACGCCCTTTAGAAATTGTTTTGTTCGAAAATCATTGCAGTATTGGTAGAATCAAGAGTGAAGTCGGACACACCCTCCTCCCGTATTAAAAGCACAACCGTTGTCGGCATCCGGCACCATGGACGCGTTGTACTGGGTTCAGATGGGCAGGCCACTATGGGCGATACCGTCATGAAGAGGCATGTCAAAAAGGTCCGGACACTATATAACGGACAGATTCTGGCCGGCTTTGCGGGTGCAACGGCAGATGCGTTCACACTTTTTGAGCGTTTCGAAGAGAAGCTCCAGCAATATGGAGGAAATATCACTCGCTCAGCCGTGGAACTTGCCAAGGACTGGCGTACTGATCGGTATCTGCGAAAGCTAGAGGCTCTCCTAGCCGTTGCTTCTCACGATAAGTTGCTGTTGATTAGCGGAACGGGTGACGTGATTGAACCTGATGATGAAATTCTAGCCATTGGGTCTGGTGGTTCCTATGCCCTTGCCGCAGCGAGAGCAATGCTCAAACACGCGCCCCAATTGGACACCCGCACCATGGTGGAAGAGTCTCTACTGATCGCCTCTGACATCTGTATTTATTCGAATGACAATTTGACCATCCTCGAACTTGAGTAAAGGTTCGATCCGAGTTTTTCCGGGCCTTTTTATTTTTGCTTTTCATTTACTGAGAATTGACCATGGCATCTCGCAAGTCATCCTATCTTCCGCGCAGCCGGAATGCAGTTATTTTGATCGATTACACCAATGTTTTCGGTGTAATCTCTGAACGAATCGATAACGACCAGCCCGATGCAGTCGTGTTGGACTTGGTCGCGTCACTCAAACGACACGTTTCAGACCATTTACATCTTAAACCGCTCAGAACGCTTGCTTTCGCCAACCTGCCGCCTGGAAATACTGGTGGACACCGTGCGACAGGAGCCTGGCTATCTGCGGGCATAGAACCGCGCTTTTCCTACGCCCGCTCCACCGATGAGGCGTCTGCTATCGACCTAGCAATGGAGGCCATGGAGCTATCCGCTGAGCTGGGTCAAGCAACAGCATTTGTGGTTCTATCAGGAAACCAGTGGTTCGTACCACTCGTGCAGCGACTCTATGGGAAAGGGCATTTTGTATTGATGTCCACACTCGAATCCCCTTCGCAACCTGATGACCTACCATCCGATTGCCAGGATTTGTATTTGAATGCGGAATTCCTGCTTGGCGGCCCAGGACGTAAGATGGATTTAGTTCGGTCTGAAAACGATGATAATGACACATCTAGCGAGTCTCAGCGTCCGACTGAAACAACACCTTTGGGTGATTCGGCCGCGCGACGCACACTGGAATCAATTGATTCTTACTTCGGACAGTATGAAGAGATTTACCTCACCCCTTTGCTTCGCAAGTTGTCTGAGGTTATGGACGAGCCGGACGATGAACCCAAGATTTTGATCAATGATCTCGAAGAAGCTGGTGCTGTTTGGCTTGAGAAAAGACGCGGCTTTCCCCACAACTACACGGTGCTCATGATGAATCTTAAGCATCCGGATGTCGCTGAAATCAAGGAATCAAACGCCTCTAGCACATTCTTAGAGGAGGAAGACGATGATTTCGACGATTATGATCGCGATGGGTACGACGATTACGACGACGAATCTGACGACACAAACAACACGGACGCGGACGATACCGACGATTATCGCGCATCTTGAAACGCATTCAATAAGGCATCCCCATGGGACTCCAGCAGGAAATGACACCGCATGAGGTCGTAGCTGAACTAGATCGCTATGTGATCGGGCAGCACGATGCGAAAAAGAGCGTTGCAATCGCTCTTCGCAACCGGTGGAGACGGCTAAACGCCTCACTGGAGTTGCGTGATGAGATCATGCCGAACAACATCATCATGATCGGTCCAACGGGCGTTGGGAAAACAGAGATAGCCCGTCGATTGGCTAAGCTCTCTGGCGCCCCATTTATCAAGGTCGAGGCCACCAAGTTTACAGAGGTGGGTTACGTCGGACGAGACGTCGATGCGATGATTAGAGACCTGTGCGATATCGCGATCAACATGGTTCGCGAAGAGCACACCGAATCCGTTCAGGAGAAGGCGCAGAAAAGAGCCGAGGAACGGATACTTGATATCCTGATTCCTCCCGCACCTCCAAAACCACCTGTTCGTCCCAATTTAGGCTCTACACGCCCTAGTATGTCGCCCGACACTGCAGGAGCTACATCTGGCGCCCCAGCAGCGACTGATGCGAACATGTCCCTAGGTGGATCCAATACTAATGGTGCCGCAGAGGAAGACGCCCTTCGGTCTCGAACCCGGGAAAAATTCCGAAAGATGCTGCTTGCCGGTGAATTAGATGAACGGGAGGTCGAAGTTGACGTTGCCGCCGACCAGTCCTCGATGCTACAGGTCTTTGGGCCTATGGGAATGGAGGAGATGGGCGTCAACCTTCAAGATCTTTTCGGCCAAATGGGTGGAAAAAAGAGCAAGAAACGCCGTCTTCCGGTCTCAGAGGCTCGTGAGTTACTCGCTCAAGAGGAAGCCCAGAAGCTCATAGATATGGATAAGGTGACCAAGCAAGCCCTCGAACGGGTGCAGCAGTCTGGTATTGTGTTCATCGACGAAATTGACAAAGTGGCTACCCGAAGTAACGGCGGCAAGAGCGGACCCGATGTATCTCGAGAAGGTGTTCAGCGAGACCTCTTGCCAATCGTTGAAGGATCTGGCGTCATGACCAAATACGGAATGGTCAAGACGGATCACATCCTGTTCATCGCATCGGGTGCATTCCATATTGCAAAACCAAGTGATCTCATCCCGGAATTGCAGGGTCGTTTTCCAATTCGGGTGGAGCTGCAAAGCTTGACTGAGGAGGATTTTTTCAAGATCCTTACCGTCCCAAAAAATGCTCTGATAAAGCAATATGTCGCACTCATGGCATCGGAGGGAGTAAAAGTAGACTTTACCGAAGGCGCTGTTCGCGAAGTTGCTAGAATGGCAGCTGCCGTAAATGAGGAAGTAGAAAATATTGGTGCACGTCGGCTTCACACCATTCTTACGACATTGCTCGAGGATCTACTCTTTGATGTCCCAGATGCGATGCGTGATGATTCCTTCGCCGTTGACGAAGCGTTGGTTCAGGCCAAGCTTGCCGACGTAGTCGAAAACAGGGATCTCAGTCAGTATATCCTCTGATGGCTCTGCAAGTAGTCAGAGACGCGAAGGTCATTGAGCAGGAATGGAGTCGATGGCTTGATCTTGAGGAGGATCCCTCCCCCTTCTGTCAGCCACAGGTTTTAGCTGGACTGAACCATCTGTTCGGCTGGGAGAATGTACTGCTTCAGGTCAATAACGAGTTATCTGCATGGTGCTCTCTTCGTAAGAGAGGTCCCCTAGCCGATCTAGTCGTTCCTCCATTGACGCAGTTCACGCCCATCCTAGCCCGTCCGGAGCTAAAAAATGGAGATGTTGAGGAGATCGTAAGCACATTGATGCTGCCTCACGCAGAACTGCCGTACTCGAGATTTTTCTCCTTACCCCCATCCTTCGGCAGCGCATTTCCCGGCCATCCGGATCGGCGCGTTCAGCAAGTCACCAAAAAGACCTTTCATGTAGCATGTGCGCCTCTAGAAGAAGCGTTGTCTTCATGGTCCTCCTCTCACAGACGAACGTTTCGTCACGAAAATGAGCGTTTCCAATTCCACGTAGACGAAGGAAACCCAATTGAAATAGCGCAATTGACGGATGCAGCGTACCGCAGAGGAGGCTCACGTCTTGCCGTAGAGCCGAAAAGACTCCATCCCTTCGTACAGCAGCTGACGGATGATGGATTGGTGAGGACCGTCCACGTAACCGACACCTCGGGCGATCTGAAGGCTGGAATCATCTTACTTGTTAACAAGGAGAAGGCGTGGTACTGGGTTGCGGGAAGCCACCGAGGGCCTGCTATGACTGTTTTGCTGGCACACACCCTGGCCTTCTTGCATGAACAAGGAATCAAAACCTTGGATATGGTTGGTGCCAATACACCGGCCATCGCTGAATTCAAGCGTCGTTTTGGAGGCATTGGAGTAGACTATCTCCATGTTTCTCGTCGTAGTCTGGTCGTTGAACTAGCTGAAAAAGCAGGAAGCCGCCTTCGCTCAAAGGGAGGAAAGGGATCTTAATGGATCAAACAACCCCTCCAATCTCACCTTCGCATGATGCTCTTTCGGACGAGGGGCCTCCTTCTTCCCCTGCATCTAGGCGTAATCTTACCGTTTCCTCAAATCTGCTAGCTTGGGGAACGGCATCAGCTGTTGTCGGGCTCTTTATTCTGCGCTTCGGTTACCATGTGGGCTGGAGTGACCAGGATGAGTTCCTACCACTAATCCAGCACTGGATAGACCCCAATCTGTTCACACACGACTGGTTCGTGATGATGCAAACAAGCACGTTCGGCATCAGGACGGCGTTTGCGACCGCGCTGTGGGGACTTTCGAACCTCGCGAGTCTGGAACTGGCCGTACTCATAGTCCAACTTGGAAGCGCCTTTGCCATTTGTTTGGCCATATTCAGGATTTCGGAGCGATTAAGTCCAGTTCCGTGGATGCCAGTCGTTTCGACCATCGTGGCAGTCTTGATTACTGCTCGGATGAATCCGGGTGGTAACGACGTCCTCCATGCATTTCTGGTACCAAGTAGTGTAGGCTGGGCGGCAGCGTTATGGGCTCTTTATCACGTTCTGGCAGGGCGAGCAATCCTAGCGGGACTATTCATTGCAGGAGCGCTTTGGATGCATCCGTTAGTCGGACTTCAGACGGGAAGTGTTCTTTGCCTAGTTGCGTTGATGGCTAGCGGATGGAAGCTGAAGCAAGTGTGGCCTACTCTTTTGCTATTCGCCTCCAGTGCAATCCCCTTGATTCTCTTGCTTGCGAACTTAGGGGCGCCTTCAGCACCATCTACTAGTCTTGTAACAGAGGCTTTGCCAATGCTTAGTATGGATCCAGCTTGGATCCTGACTGAGGTGAGGTCACCGCACCATTATCTTCCTACCACTTTTCCATTGCAGGACTGGCTTTGGTTCTTCGCTATCGTCCTAACTGCTGGGGGATTTCTGATCGCTAGCAGCAGAATGGGAAGCAAACTAGCTGCCAATGATAATGGCTCCATGCAGCTATTATTCGTCGTACTACTGTGCGTTTTGGGCGGAGCTTTTCTGGTAACAGGATGGCCATGGCAGATTCCGTTCCTCGTGAGGCTTCAGCCTTTTCACCTCAGCCCTCTTCTGCGCATAGTCTCCGTCCTACTTATTACTGCTGGTGTTTCCCGACTGCTCGCTCGCTTTGCATTCGTTGCCTCTCTATCACGCCTTTTGCCACTGGTTATGCCCATCGCTGGAGGATTGCTACTGGTTATAGGCTTGTGGAAAATCCAGCCCAACGGATACCTAGACCGAAGTGCCGACGCCCAGCTCCACCGTTGGGTTGCAAGTTCGACGTCTGAAGACGCTGTTTTTGCTATTCCGCCGTCCATGTCAGGGTTTCAGTATGGCACCGGCCGAGCCCAGTTTATTTCTTTTAAGAGCTTTCCATTTACCCCAGATGGCTCGAAAGAATGGATACACCGCCTCCATGAACTAGCGCCTGTTTCATCCTGGCTCCCTGGAGGTACACCTCTGCTGGATCGTTTAGACGAGTCTTGGTCCAACCGTTCGATTAGTGACATGGCCAAAGTTTTGCTTTCTCAAGACATCGACTATTTAGTACGACCGGTCCCCGACCCTGCAAACTGGGATAAAGTCCTTGAGCCACAGTGGTGTTCGGAAACGTGGTGCGTTTATTGGGCGGGTCGTATTCTCATGCGACCTAGCGAACCAACATCGTGATATAGTGACCCAGCGCTCCAGTGACCCAGTGATATTTTGACTCTTCGCGATCGCATACTTTCTGTTTTCAGTGACTCCGCATTCCGGGCTCCTGTCCTGAAGCTACTATCTGGCACTGGCGTCGCATTTATTGTTGCCTATCTAGCCAATATTGTGCTTCTGAGGCTCTATCCAGACGAATTCTGGGGGGTCGCTGATTACATCATTGCGTGGGTCAGCATATTGGCACCAGTCGCTTCCTTGCGATACGAAGACGCCCTTATGTTGCCAAAAGACCGCAGGCAAGCGGCGCACGCCTTTATACTTGCTATTGCGGCGGTCCTGGTGTCCGCGACACTTCTATTCACCTTCTTGGCCCTTTCTGATTCCGCTCTCGCCTTCTTCGAAGAAAAGAAGGCTGGTAGATGGATGCTTCTTGTACCGTTAGCCCTGATGGCAAACCGGTTTGCCAAGATCAGCGAGCTATGGCTGTCACGCCAAGAGTCCTTTGGCAATATTTCTGCCGCCCAAGTAGTCCAAAGTACCTCCATGGTAAGCGTGCGAATCGGCACAGGCCTATCTACGCCGGGGCCTGGTGGGCTGATCTGGGGTTTCATCGCTGGTTTTGGACTGTCCACATTAGGTATGTCCAGACGAGTAGTACTGACTCTGAGGGCATCCCTCGAACATCGACCAACCTTGAGGGAGTTTAGGGAGGTCGCATCTCGATATCGCCGGTTTCCACAGTTCACTATGCCCGCCGCTCTTATAAGCGGATTGATCACCCGATTACCCATCCTGCTCATTCCAGAATTTTTTGATATGGGTGTGGCCGGACAGTATTCGCGAGGCTTCAGCATCCTTTTTGTCCCCCTAAGCCTGCTAGCAGCTGCTGTAGCGCAGGTATTCTTCGTACGAGCGGTGGAGGCTAACCGGTCAGGAACGCTCGGTGCGTTCGCAGGCAACGTGCATGCGCGCCTTGTCCTCATGTGTTTCTGGCCTACCGTGATCCTGATGACGGCAGGTGCAGACATTTTTCAGGTGCTTTTTGGTGAAGCCTGGCGCGATTCTGCCTCTTACCTCGGCTTCGTTGCTCCCTGGATACTCTTTTCCGTCGTTGCCTCTCCCTTGACTCGCCTATTCGATGTACTAGAGCGACAACGTCTAGAATTGCTGGCAACCGTCTTAATGCTTGCCGTCATTTCAGCTACTCTATTCTATGGTGGACAGACAGGTGACATCAAGGTGACTCTTCTCGCCCTCGGCATTGGTGGAACGGTCATACGACTGGGTCAGATCATGCTCTTACTGCACCTCGCAGGCACGTCACTTACTGCCATGATCCGCCCGTATCTGTCCTATATCGTATGGTCTCTTCCGTTGCTTGGCGGCATATTCTGGATTACAACGTTGGGAATGCCCATTCTTACTACCATCGCGGGGACTATTGGTGGGCTCATCTTCTATGCCTTTATAGCATTCCGAGAAAAACTGATTTAAGCTATGCCCCTCTTCCCTACTCGCCATCTCCCGGCGTTATGCACGGTTCTTTCTCTAACGGTTTTTGGCTGTTCGCCATCGCAGGATACCATTGTAGAGCGTCCTGATATGGTGATCGATGTGATGTCATTCAACATTAGATACGATAATCCCGCGGATGGACAGGATGCGTGGCCTCTGAGAACAGATTGGGTTGCCCATCTGATTGATAGCTCAGGAGCTGATGTCGTGGGTCTCCAAGAGGCACTATACCATCAATTACTGGATATCGTGATGGTAGCCAGCCGTTTTGAATGGGTCGGAGTTGGACGAGATGATGGAGGCATGTCAGGAGAATTTTCGCCCGTTCTGTATGATCGTGAGCGCTTCGAGCTACTTGACGTAGATACTCGCTGGCTTTCAGAAACCCCTGATTCGGTAGGATCTGTAGGATGGGACGCTGCACTCCCGCGCATTGCCACCATCGTAACATTGCGCCAAAGAAGCGATGGTCGAACACTGCGAGTATTGAATACTCATTTTGACCACCGCGGCGAACTGGCCAGAGCCAATAGTGCCACACTTGTCAAACAATGGATGAGTGATTCTGACATCGCAATGGGCGATTTCAATTTCCAGCCAGATGAAGCACCATGGGATTCCGTAACGGCTGGCGGACTGGTGGATGTCGCTCTCATGATGGAAAAAGGTGAGGAAGGGACCTTCAGAAGCTTTGATCCGGAGGCGGGTATATCAAACCGAATCGACTACGTCTTTCTGAATCCAGCGCATCAGGCTCAAAAAGTCGATATTCTTGCTACCATTCGCAATGGTCGTTTTCCGTCCGATCACTTGCCAGTCTTGGCCTCTATACGGCTCAAAAGCGATACTAAATAGCTTTTGGAGCCTTTGGCATAGAAAAAGGGGCGCCGGTCTTTGACCGGCGCCCCTTTCTTTTCTGAGCGGGTGATGAGATTCGAACTCACGACCCTCACGTTGGCAACGTGATGCTCTACCA
>Ga0055584_100002538_pt1 | contig 18006 bp, 13 predicted proteins | sample OSDHelmetaG_FD_58716 | JGI IMG/M metagenome (GOLD analysis project Ga0055584, IMG submission 58716) | Pelagic marine sediment microbial communities from the LTER site Helgoland, North Sea, for post-phytoplankton bloom and carbon turnover... | ecosystem: Environmental > Aquatic > Marine >... | reverse complement strand
GAGATCGACCTAGAGCAGATTGAGGTGCGCGGCGGTGCCACAGAGGACCTGCGCATAGCGCGCACAGGACGTGGCCCGCTCGTAAACGAATTTATAAACCCAGTAGCCGAAGAAGGAGACCCGCCGCTGGCATTGCGCTGGGCCGGCGCTGGGCCACAGAGTGGATTTGAAGCGATGCTCGCGCTTATGCGCGCCAACTCGCAAGAGCAAATCCTTGCGGCGCTGGAGCAATGGCCCTTTCCCAACCTCAACTTCGTTTTTGCCGACCGCGACGGCCACATCGGCTACCACGCAGTGGGCACCGTGCCACAGCGCCACGCCGATTGGCTCGGTTTTCGCCCAGCGGGAGAAAAGCGACACCAATGGCAGGGGCAGTGGCCATTTGCGGAATTGCCGCAATGGATCGACCCACCGTGTGGCTGGGTCGCAACAGCTAACAATCCTCCTTGGAGCGGAAACGGCGACTATGTGCAGTTGGGGCATTGGGCAGATGGATACCGATTTCGCCGCATCCGCGAACACATACAGGCGGGCGACAAACTCCATCACGAGCAAGTGGCCGCCCTACAGGCCGATATCGTACACCCACGCGCCGGCGAACTGGCAGCACCGGCAGCGGCGGCCTTGCGACGCTGTTGCATAGAAGGGGCTGAAAAGCTGGCAGCCGTACTCGCTGCTTGGAAGGGTTCATACGCGATAGACGAGACGGCGCCAACGCTCTTCGAAGGGTTCTGGACGTGTTGGCGGCGGCGCGTGGCCGCCGCACACTTTCCCGAACACTGGATAGAAGCTGCTGCCGAGCGCAGCGGGTCTATCGCGCGACGGCTCTTACTCGGTGAACTAGGCGATTGGTTTGGCGGCGAAACAGCAGAAAGAGCGTGCGAATTGGCGTGGCACGAAGCGCTCGCATGGCTGCGCAAAGAGCTGGGCGACTACGGTGACAGCTGGCGCTGGGGCGCCGTGCACACCGTGCAATTCCCCCATCCATTGGCCAAAGAAAATCCGCAAATAGAGCGGCTGCTCTCGCCCGGCCCTTTCCCCACGACCGGCGGCAATGGCACCGTGCGCGCCGCCGGGTTTTCCACGGCGCGCCCCTTCGTTACAACCTCGGGATCGACCTATCGTTTCGTAGTGGATATGAGTTGGAAGTCCCGGGCACTAGCCACGACGACAGGGGGAAGTTCTGGACATCCGAGCAGTTCGCATTATGCAGACCAAACACAGCTGTGGTTAACCGACTCATACCACCCACTCGAAATGGATCTGGCCGGTGATGACGTCGAAAGCCACCTCGTGCTAGTCCCCTAGGAGAGCTCCGGTGTCTCTTCGATTACGCGCATCGTTTTCCAGCGCCCGCCGCGAAAGCGCAAAAAGAACAGGATCCCCATGATAACGATGTAGACACAGATAAACATCCACAGTGCAAAGATTCCAGCATCGAAGTAGGTGAGGGCGACAAAAGCGGGCAAAACCATAATAGTCCAGCTCATCGTCACCGAGACCCACATGACATAACGCGTATCGCCGGCCCCCTTGAGCGCCGCCGTAAAGATCATATAGAACGCATCAAAGAGGCAGTAGATAGCCACCACCCGCAACAACGAGCGCGCGAGATCGCGCGCCGCAACAAAATCCTCTCCTTGCGCGTGCGCGCCGAAAGGCGATAAAAAGAGGTCGGGAATGAGTAAATAACCCAAAGACATACAACCCATGTACAACAGGGCTAAATGCACGCCCGTCCACGTGCAGTATTCGGCCTCCTGCGGCTCGTCTCGGCCCAGGCGCTGACCGACCATAGTAGACACGGCGATGCCACAACCGATAAGTGGCATAAAGGCCAGACTATTAATATTAAAAGCTAGGTTAGTCGCCGCTAACTCAATGGGGCCGAGGCGACCGACAATCAGCAAAAAGAACGTAAAAGCCATGATATCAAGCATAAAGTTGATGCCATTCGGCCCACCGTAGCGCAGCAGACGGCGCAGGAGTTCGGCATCGGGCCTCCAACCGCGCAAGGTCGCGAACTCGTCGCGATAGCGCTTGCGCAAGAAAAGTGCCGTAAAGGCCAGCGCAGACACGAGCAAACCAATATTAGTCGCCCAAGCGGCACCTTCCATACCCATAGCAGGCAGCCCCCAATTGCCAAAAATCAACGCGTAGTCGAGCGCGATATTGACGAGGATGGCAACGACATTGACAGCCAGCAAAATCCAGGTTTCGCCGCGCCCACTAAAAAAACACGAGACCGCCGTAGCGAGTACCTGTAGGGATGTACCATAGCAGAGGATGCGAAAATAGACGGCCTCTTCGCTGCGGATAGCCGGATCGTGACCAATAAAATCAAAGAGCTCAGCGGCGAAGTGGGCAGGCACTAAAGCCAGAACGCCGCTGAGTAGAGCCAGATACATCCCCTGCCAAACCGCGGGCCCAACTCGCTCGGGGCGCCGTGCGCCCATATATTGGGCAATGAATGTATTGGCGTATTGTGCGGTCCCCATAAAGAGACTGATAAACGTAAAGCTGGCGATACCAGCGGGCAGAGCGGCAGCCAGAGCCTCTGTCGAATACCAAGTTAGAAAGACGCGATCGACAAAATGCTGTATGCTCCAACTAGCCGTACTCAAAATAAGCGGTGTCGCGATAAAGAGGAATTCGCGGTAACCACCGCTGGCCCCCCAACGCCGACGCAAAGATCGAATCAAATTCAAATTAAATTCTCTAAAGTGTGAAGCGCGCACACATCTTTATTATATTCCGTTAAATCTCGACATCGACGACCGCTTATGCCAACGGCAAAAACATATTATATTTTATTTCTATTATATGCCCAACAACAGTCCAGAAGGTATTCGCTAGTCTCGAAAGACGTCTTTGCACTTAAGCGCCATCCCAATTTCTGTCGTATACAATCCAATACTCCGCTGCTAAAAACTAGACCAATAGTCTAATGGTAGAACAAAGCGCTATGCACAGCATCATTGCGATGGACGAGAAGGGATGCATCGTCGAATTCGATCTAGCTGCAGAAGAGACATTGGGCTGGAACCGATCTGAAGTCATCGGCAAAAAACTAGCGGATGTGATTATCCCAACCCCTTTGCGCTCGGCACGCGAACGCGATCTACACCGCAACCTAATAACGGGGGACCACAGCGTATTGGGCCATCGCATAGAGATAGAAGCCCCACACCGCGATGGCACAACCGTTCCGGTCGAATTAACCATCTCGGCGGTGTCCGTCGGCCAACAGCGCGTGCTCATTGCCTATGTGCGCGACAGAGCGGCACACCGCCAGACCGAGCAAAAAATCCGCGACTTGGCCAAGTTTCCCGATGAAAACCCCAGCCCTATCCTGCGCATCGACAACGAGGGCGTACTGCTCTACTGCAACGAACCTGGGCAGATACTCGTAAAGGCTTGGCGCGGCGAAATCGGCGCGGCGCTACCCGCACCCTGGCGTCAGCAATTCATAGAGATCTTTGCCAGCGACACCGACCGAGAAATTGAAATAGAGCATGGCCCACGCATATTTTCGCTCGTTTGTGCTCCCATCACAGAGGCGGGTTATATCAACCTCTATGGGCGCGATATAACCCGCCGCCGCCTGCAAGAGCAATTGGCCCTACTCAGTTCGGAAGTCGGTATCGCGCTGACGACAGGGGACGACTTAGAGCAGATGTTGCACGATGCAGCCGAGGCAATGGTCAACCGCTTGGATGCCGCAGTGGTGCAAGTTTGGGTGCAGGGTAGCGAAGACGACGAACCGATACAACGCGCCTGTGCTGGCATCCGCGACCACGGGGCAAACTTCTCTATAGAATTCCTCACAAAAGACCGCCAACCCTATTGGACAAATAATATCTACGACACAAAGCGCTTGGGCGATATGCAGTGGGCGCACGCTCAGAAGGCCGTTTCCTTCGCCGGTTTCCCACTCATTGTTAGCGACCGCTTAGTGGGGGTCCTAACTCTCTTTACGCGACGGTCGCTAGATAAATCCTGCTTAGATGCATTAGAAACCGTAGCCAATGCCGTGGCACTTTCTATTGACCGCAAGGACAATGAAGAACAAATGATTCGCGCACGCGATGCCGCCGAAAGCGCCAACCGCGCCAAAAGTGCCTTCCTAGCCAACATGAGTCACGAACTGCGCACCCCTCTCAACGCCATCATCGGCTATAGCGAAATCCTCTTAGAGGACGCAGTGGATATGGGTCACGAATCGCTAAAGCCCGACCTCATAAAAATACAGGCTTCGGGTAAGCACCTACTGGACCTGATCACCGATATACTCGACTTATCCAAGATCGAAGCGGGTAAGATGGAACTCGACATAGAGGAATTTCCGGTAGGTCCCATGTTGGCAGAAGTCGCCACTACCATCCGACCCCTAATAGAGAAAAACGACAATAGTTTTTCCCTAGGTGAAATCGATGAACTGGGGCTTTTGCAGGCGGACAAGACCAAGATGCGCCAAATCCTATTTAACCTCTTGAGCAACGCCTGTAAGTTCACGGAGGGAGGAAAAATTGGCATTCGAGCCCACCGACATACAGAAGGAGAGAGAGAATGGCTGACCTTTGCCATAAGCGATACCGGCATCGGTATGACGCCCGTACAAATAGACAAACTATTCCAACCTTTTACTCAGGCCGACTCATCGACCACGCGCCGCTACGGAGGCACGGGGCTCGGCCTAACCATTAGCAAACGCTTCTGTCAGATGATGGGCGGCGATATCGAAGTCGATAGCAATGTGGGCATTGGATCAACTTTTACCGTGCGCCTACCGATCGATGGCAGAGGCCGTCGCCAGAGCGACCGGTTAGCCGTTGAGGCCGCATTGAACGCAGCAAAACGCGACAGCAGCCCACACTACACGCTGCTGGCTATCGATGATGACCCGACGGCTCTCGAACTGATGCAACGTTTTATGAGGCGCGAGGGATTTCGCGTCGAGACAGCCGCAAGCGGTGAAGAAGGACTCGCCCTAGCCCGCAAACTAAAACCCGATGCCATTACGCTCGACGTGCTAATGCCCGACATGGACGGGTGGGCTGTACTGTCTGCCATCAAGGCCGACGACGCGCTGCGCGACATACCCGTCATCATGCTGACCATGGTCGACGACCGCAACATGGGGTATGCCCTCGGCGCGTCCGACTATATGACCAAACCCATAGACCGCGAACGGCTTCTCGCCATTCTACACCGCTACCGTTGCGATAATCCACCTTGTCCCCTTCTATTGGTAGAAGACGATGCGCCAACGCGGGAGATGACGCGGCGCATGCTGGAGCGCGAGGGCTGGGTAGTCGTCGAGGCAGAGAATGGCAGCGTAGCATTAGACCGGGCAAAGGAGCACACACCCGAACTCGTCCTACTCGACCTCATGATGCCGGAGATGGACGGTTTCCAGTTTCTTGATGAATTCCGCCGCAACCCGCAGTGGCAGCATATACCTATCGTCGTCATAACAGCCAAAGAGTTAGATAATGCAGACATGGAGCGGCTCAACGGCCGCGTGGCAAAAGTAGTGCAGAAGGGCGCCTACAGTCGCGACGAACTCATGGAACAAGTGCGCTCGTTAGTCGTATCGCACTTAAAGCGCCCAGACTAAAATTGCGAACTATACTGAAATACAACAAGGAGAACTAATGGCCAAGATCCTACTGGTCGAAGACAACGAAATGAACCGCGACATGCTCAGCCGCCGCCTATTGCGGCGCGGATTTGAAGTGTCGGTAGCCGTAGACGGGCAGGAAGGCGTCGACATCGCGCGCGCTGAATTTCCCGATCTAATATTGATGGACATGAGCCTGCCCATTATGGACGGCTGGGCGGCGACGCGCCAACTCAAAGCCGATGAGCAGACGCGCGCCATTCCGGTCATTGCGTTGACGGCGCACGCCATGGCCGGAGACCGCGAAAAGGCGCTGGAGGCGGGGTGCGACGACTATGATACAAAGCCAATAGAACTGCCACGGCTCTTAGAAAAAATCACCACACTCCTAGGAGGGGGTGATGGATAGAGAACTATTTGAAGCGCGTTTATCCGCCGCTCGCCACGACCTGCGCACCCCCCTCAACCACATCATTGGCTATTGTGAAATTCTCATAGAAAATGCCGAAGACCGAGGAAGTGACGAGTTAGTACCCGATCTGACCAAAGTTCGCAGTGCCGGACAGCAACTGCTCGACCTAGTGGGCACGTTGCTCTCGGGTGACCACTTGCTTGGAGAAGCATCCTCCCCCCTCAAGCAAGACCTAAAGCCCCAAGCGGCAGCGCGAGCAGCTATAGACCTGAGCACAACGACCTTGAGCACCGAGCTATTGGAGCGCCTGCATGCAGCCGTAGACGTACATCGCGTTTCTAAGGTGAGGGACTGCATCGAAGAGATCAAATCTCTCGGCGGAGACAACGCCGAATTGGCTTCGCGGCTCGACGAACTCTGTCGCGCCTACGACATGGAATCTATTCGCTCCCTAGTGGAGGAGATGCGCGATGAATGAGAATGCCATTGACCTGCGGGGCGCTGCCATACTCATCGCCGATGACGTGCCCGACAACCTCGATATTCTCTGTCGTTCCTTGGGCAAAGCAGACTACGACGTGCTGGTGGCGACCAGCGGTATGCAGGCTATCGATATTGCCACGCGCGCGCGTCCCGAACTGATCCTACTTGATGTCATGATGCCAGAAATGGACGGCTATGAAACCTGCCGCCACCTAAAGACACAGGAGTCGACACGAGAAATACCGGTAATATTTCTCACGGCGTTAACACAGCCCGAACAGGTCATCGAGGGTTTTCGCGTCGGCGGCATCGACTATATAACCAAACCATTTCACCAAGAGGAAGTTCTAGTGCGCATTCAGACGCACTTGGAGCGCACGCGCCTCGCCAGTGAATTGGCTCGCCTCAACCGCGAACTCGAAGCCGAGGTACAAGCTCGCACACGCGATTTGCGCCTGCGGTTGCGCGAGTTGGAAGGCAAGGATCGCATCGCCGAGCACTTGCTGAAATATCACACTTTAGAAGAGACACTCGAGCTCGTATTAGAAGTAGTAGCACAACTCGTAGAAGTCGATCGCGCCGTCTTCTATTTATGCGCCGGCGCACAGCCGCAGATCGTCGCCGCGTTGGGCGGCGATGGCCACGTGCTAAATGCCGAACAACTGGCGCAGTTGCCAATGGACGACGCGCTCGTCAACGAGATCGCACAGCTAAAGACGGAACAGCCGCAACCAAGTGCGGAAAGCCCCGCGCGAGCACTGTTACCGCTAGCACGAGGAGGGGAAGTAATCGGCGTCCTTGAGGTCATAGGGCCCGCGCTTGGCGACGGGGAATTGCGCTTGCTGCATAGCTTTGGTCTGCAGGCGGCCGTCGCCATCAGCGACGCACTCGTGCAGCAGGATATGGGCAAGTGGGAAGAGCAGCTCGACGAAGCTCTAGAGGTCGAAGAGGATTTGCAGTTAGAAGATTTAGAAGGCGATCTGGAGTTATAGAGATAATTTGGTGAAACAGCTTCTCATAGAACGCGACCTAGCCGACGGCGAGTCACTGAACGCCGAAGGATCGATACGCATTGAAGGTGCCGTACGCGAAGAGGCCACAGTCAAAGCGCGCGGCAGCATAGAAGTGGTAGGCGATGTGACGGCCGGCGCCACCCTCAGCGCCCGTGATAATATCGTTATCGGCGGCGGCGTACAAGGCAGTACCACGCGCGTGGTCTCCATGGGAAATTTGCACTGTCGTTTTGTACTCAACGCCTCGGTCATAGCCGTGGGAGACATCCTCGTGGCCAATCATATTTCCAACGCACAAGTGCGCTCGGGCAAACGCATTCTCGTCGGCAGTGTAGAAGCGGGCCGCAGTGGACGCGTAACGGGAGGTGAAGTATTTGCCGCTAAGAGTGTAGAAGTAGGATCTATCGGTTCAACGGCGCAAACCAAAACCATTGTCGGATGCCAACCCGACGTGCAAACGGCGGTACAAATGGCCAAGGTTCGCCGCAGCATAGAGTACTGTAACAAGGATATAAAACGCATCGTACGCACACTAGGAGCCCGCTCACTCGCCCCAGATGTCATAGAGCGAATGATAAGACGCGCCCTGCCCTCCAAGAAAAGATCCGTTCGCGAATTACTGCAAAAACTCAAACGCGTACTGGCTGCGCGCACCGAACAACTCGTTCAGTTGAGCAAAATAGAAAAGCATGCGAACGAACAGTTAAATGACGCGATGGTCGAAGTTGGCGAGAAAATCTTTAGCGGCACCGAGGTGCACTTTGGCGAAGAAGTCGTACAAATAGACGAGGATTTAAACGCATTTTGTTATTATTGGGATGGAAAGAGCATACGCTCGCGGTTTATACAATAGCTCTAAACTATCCGCCTCGTTGCGCACCTCTGCAAATTTATTAGTTTTGCCTAGTCCGAAGGCCTTAAACACAAGTAAAGAGAATAATGGCGAGTAAAAAAAAGAAACAAAAGACTACGGAACGCAGCGCCTACGGCATTACAGTACTCAAGGCCGCAGACCCACGCATCCGCAAGCTAAAGAAAGAACACGAGCCCAATATCCACGGCAACAAAGTATGGAATTCTAGCTGGTGTATTATGGACTTCTTGCAGCAACAGGGTATGCCCAAGGGCTCCAAAGTGCTGGAGGCCGGCTGCGGCTGGGGTCCCACCGGTATCTACTGCGCCAAAAACTACGCGGCAAAGGTCACGGGGCTCGATGCCGATGCAGCCGTCTTTCCCTATCTCGACCTGCACGCCAAAATCAATGACGTAAAGATCAAAAACTGGCAAGGCACCTTTGAACAAGTAAAGAAAAAAGACTTGAAAGGCACGCGCCTAGTCCTAGGCGCCGACATCTGTTTTTGGGACGAGATGATCGATCCAATCTACAAACTCGTCAAACGATCGATCGCAGCCGACGTAGACCAGATAATTATTGCCGATCCGGGACGACCGCCCTTTCACAAGATGTGCGACAAAGTCATCAGCAAGATCGGTGGCGAAGTCAAAGAGTGGAACGTAGATGACGAGGTTAAGGCCAGCGCCTATCTACTCATTGTAGGCACTCTGCTATGAGTAGCATGCCCACCCCCATCCGCGACGCCTTGCACGCCGGCCAGGTAATCCCCGCGCACCCTCTGGCGCTAGACCACAACCGCAAACTCGACGAACGCCGCCAGCGAGCCCTTACCCGCTATTACCTGGCCGCCGGAGCCGGCGGCATAGCCGTCGGTGTTCACACCACCCAATTTGCCATCCGCAACCCCGCCATAGGGCTTTTGCGTCCAGTGCTCGAATCGGCCGCAGAAGTCATGGCACAAGAAGGGTCGAGTGACTGCATCCGCATCGCCGGAGCTATCGGCCCGACGAGCCAAGCCACAGCGGAAGCTGAGTTGGCCACAGACCTGGGCTATCACGCTGTTTTGCTAAGCCTAGCCGCACTGCAAGACGCCGATGACGACGCCCTCATAGACCACTGCCGCGCCGTAGCCGATGTCGCTCCCATCATCGGTTTTTACCTACAACCTTCGGTGGGGGGCCGCCTGCTCAACTACAGCTTTTGGCGACGGTTTTGTGAAATAGAAAACGTCGTGGCCATCAAGATTGCCCCCTTCAATCGCTACCAAACCATCGACGTGTTGCGCGCCTTGGCCGCCTCCGGCAGAGCAAGCGATATCGCGCTCTATACCGGCAACGATGACAATATCGTGCTGGACCTATTGACGCAACACGTCTTCGATGGGGTTCAACTAAACTTTGCCGGTGGCCTGCTCGGTCATTGGGCCGTGTGGACACAGAAGGCGGTCGAACTCTTGCGTCACTGTCAAAAGCTGCGCGCAGAGGGCAGCGCACTGCCGCAAGAAATACTAACGCACGCCATTGAAGTCACAGACAGCAACGCCGCCTTCTTCGATGCGGCCAACGGTTTTTCTGGCTGCATCGCCGGCATCCACGAAGTATTGCGACGCCAGGGACTATTAGAGGGAACCTGGTGCTTGGAAGAAGACGAGACCCTATCACCGGGACAGGCCGAAGAAATCGACCGGATCTATGCCGCCTATCCACAGCTCAACGACGACGAGTTTGTCGCTGCGCACAGGGACGAATGGTTAAAATAATTCACCGGTCGCACTCGGCCACATTGCTCCAATAAACGGCGTGCCGGCAGCTAATTTCTTCATAGTACCAAACCTTATAGATGCCGCGCGCCGCTCCCACCTCAATTCAGCCACACAGCGGGATCTAAATCTCTTAGCCAGTTGCGACTGGACTCTCTGCACGGGGGGCCGCAACAACGGCGTCTACAGCGCGCAAATCGAAACGGGCAGACACTGCTTTAAATTTTATAAGAGCGATGGCCGGCTGCGCCCCCAGCGCGAGTGGGCCTCCCTACACTTTCTGCGCGAACACGGGATCGACTGTACACCGGAGCCATTCTACTGTGAAGAAGACCCCATAGCGGCACTTGTCGTCATGGAATTTATTCCGGGAGAGCACCTCGGCCAGCACCATCTGACGCCCATGCAGATAGAGGAACTGGCGCGAGCCGTCAAAATATTCCACCGCATTCCCTACCAAAAAGATGCCCAATGGCTTGGCCAGCTAACGGCGCGTTACCGCGTTGCCGGCGTCGCAGAATTTATGCAGAAGACCACGGCGACCAACATAGAGCAAAAACGCTGTGCTGCGCTATGGGCACATTGGCTCAAAGGCCCTAATGCGCAACGAGTCCACGACGCGGACAAGATGGTATTCTCGCGTTTCGATACCAACTTGGCCAATATGCTCTGGGATGGCGAGCACCTGCGCTTTGTCGACTGGGAGTACGGTGGATGGATGGAATGGTCATTCGACTTAGCCGAACAGGTAGAACACGACCAATCGCGCAGCACACCCGATGACCAGTGGGCATACTTTATAGACCTGTGCGAATTGGACCGAGACCAGTTCAGAACCTTTCGGGCCGCGCAGCAGCTGCTGGCCTTTGAGTGGGCAACGAGGTTCTGGCCGACCGCAGGCGTTGCACCGCAGTCGAAGTTTCTGCAACAAATAGAACGCATCGAGAAACTATGCTCACCCCCAATCATGCATTAGAAAAAACGCGCAGCAGCTAAGCCACGCGCTTTTCTTAGTAGCAAATAATCAGAACCAGTTCGCCTTGTCGACCACGTTGACCAGCTCTTCTCCCGCTGCAAAGCGCTGACAATTTTCCACCATCAAATCGAGGCGGCGTTGCCCCAAATAAGGGCCGGCGGCAGCCGTGTGCGGAGTCATCAAGAAATTGGGAGCCGTCCACAGCGGGTGGCCAGCAGGTAATGGCTCCGTCTCAAAGACGTCGAGAGCCGCGCCGGCAATTCCCCCTTGGCGCAGAGCCTGGTCCAAATCTGTCAGCGCAACGTTGGAACCGCGACCAATATTGATAAAGAACGCCGTCTCCTTCATCCGCTCAAACTTGGCTGCGGTGAAAAGCCCTTCGGTACTGGGCGTCTGCGGCGCGGTCAGTATGACAAAATCGGCCTGCGGCAAGAGCGCGTCTAGATCGGCGGGCAATCTGAGCTCGTCGACGCCTTCAGGCGCCGCTTGCACGCGCGGGTCGACGCCGACTACGCGCATGCCAAAATGCTTGCAGTGCACGGCCGTGGCACCACCGATACCGCCGATGCCGACGATGAGCGCCGTGGCTTCAGGCAGGTGTGCCGCAGGTCTCATTTCGCCTCCCTTGCGCCATTCACCTTCGAATTGATCGGGAAAGTACTGGTGCATCCCGCGCGCAAAACAGAGGATAAAGGCCATGATATGGGCCGAAATATGGTCGTTAAAAATGCCGCGAAAATTAGTCACTTGTACATCGCCGGCAATCAGTTCCTCAAAATAATACCCCTTGGGGGGGCCAGCCGCCGGCGCGGCGAGCCATTCGAGTTGGGGCGCGGCGGCGAGTAATTCGGCATCGAGCGTGCCAAAACACGCACGCGCACCGGGAAGCGCCGCGAGTTGCTCGCTGCGTTCGGCGGCGTAAACGACTTGCAGACCGGGCGCGACCTTTGCCATAGCTTCTGCGTAGGTGCGAGTCTGCTCGTTGGCGCTAGCGAGAAAAACGAATTTAAACGACATAGCTCTCCCTTTGCTGTATGGGTACCAAATCCAGTGCGAGAAATATATTTTATCCGCGCCGTTACAACAAACAACAATTGCCATTGTTCACAAGAAAAGGCTTAGTTGTTTTGTAAGGATAAGCGTCTATAAGTAAAGGGGTGTAGCTACACCTTTTACCGAGTATTTTTCTGTTTTTTGCCATATACACAAAAGAGTATAAAACCTTGGGCACATCCCATCTTGCCATTATGAGTATTAATAAGAGAATATCAGGACAATTTGAATGGGGCGGCGGCATTACCATCTGCGCCCTCGCACTCTATCTGCGCTGGCCGCTTTCGGGGTTGGACTGGTCCCATGTCGACGAACGGGCATTTATCCTCTATCCGCTAGGTTTCTGGAGCGGCGACTTCAATCCTCATTTTTTCAATTATCCCACGTTCCACCTCTACCTAGTCTCTGCGCTGTACTACCTATACTATCTATTTTTCAGCCCCGATTCACTCGACTATTTCGTCGCCTACCACTACCTAGTCGACGGCACCGACCTATTAGCCCTATCTCGCACGTTAAATGTATTGCTCTCCGTAGGCACCGTGCTTTGCTGTTGGCGCATTGGTCGCCGCCTGTATGGCACCGGTGGGCTATTAGCCGCGGCCCTGTTGGCTGTGCTACCCCTGCACACGCGATTCGCCTATCTCGCCATCACCGATGTTCCCGCCACCTTTTGGTCAACATTGGCCGCGCTCTTTGCCGTGCGTCTAGTACAAGAAAACGAACGGCGAGACCTGCTACTCGGCAGTCTCAGCGCCGGCCTCGCCGCCGCCAGCAAATATCCAGCGGGGCTCGCCCTCTTGATGGTTATAGCCGCCGCGCTCCTGATCAAAAGACGCGATACCTGGATGGCAGCTGTCGTGGCACTCTTGGCCTTTGCACTGACCAGCCCTTTTGTATGGTTGGACTACGACGCCTTCGTCTTCGATCTGAGCAAAATGAGCAGGGAACATCTCGTCAATACAACCCACAGTCGCAGCACCTTGCCCTGGGCGCACTGGTTGGGCTTCAACCTGCGCCACGGTCTGGGCTGGGCCCCCTTAGCAACGCTGCTGGTATCCCTGGCCGGTTGGCGCCGCCAGTGGCGCCGCGAGGAACTCGTCATAGTCTTAGGCGCCGGCGCATTCGCCACATTGCTCGGCGCATCCTCTTCGGTCTTTATGCGCTATGGCCTGCCTCTTATACCGCTTGTAGCCGTGCTCATGGTGCGACCTCTATTTTTGTCGGCGCAGCGCTTGCCCGCCCTCGCACTTTGCGCTTGGTGCCTAGTGCTGCTGGCCGAACCCCTATCAGCCTCGCTACAATCGCACAACCTCCTAAACCGAGGCGATACGCGGTTGCAAGCCGTCGATTGGTTAGAGCGCGAAGAGCCACATATGCGCCGCATCATGCAAATCCCCAAAGGGGCAGGGCAGTTGCCGCTCTTGCGCAAAGAAATGATTTACGTGCGATCCATACCCCTTACGAGGAGCTATGGCATCGCAGGCTTAGAGCGAGCCTACCATGCACTGGCGACCGGGCCGCCGCTACCTCCGTTATACGTAGAGTGGCGACCGCAAGCGTACGGTACACTCAAAGGTCCGCCGCAGCCAGGGCGTGAATTACTCGTCCTTAGCTATGCACATCCACTCTGCGGCATGGGGCATATAGATTCGCTGGCCCAGGAGCAGGCCGACGAGCAAGCCGAATGGGTACATAGCATTGTTCCAGGCAATACTCACGCAGCGCTCTTTGACCAAATCGATTGGAATTTTCTGCCCGTCGGCAACTGGCAATACATCGAACAGACCGGGCCGCAGATCCGCATTGGCAAGCTGCCCATGCCCATAGCAGAAGAGCTACCCACTAGCCGCCAATTTTTCTCCCTGCTAGCCTCGGCCACAGCGGGGAAACTCGCCGCTCAAAACGAAGATTGGGCAGCCGTAAAAGAGCATTATAACACCGTTATCACTGCTAAATCCATCAGAGAACTGCTCACCCAAGCCCATATATACCGAGCCTACCTAGGCCTGGGCATGGCCTACCTCGACCGCGGCAAACACCGTCTCGCACAACAGTTCCTAGAGCTGGCAATACAAGAATACCCGGAAGCCGAAGATGCCCATTTTGAACTGGCCTTATTACTGGGCAATACGGGACAATACGCGGCGGCGCTACAGCACTATACCGCGGTGCTCGAGCAATCGCCCAATGACGCCGACGTGTTATTTAATATGGGTTTGAATTTACTAGAAATGCAGCGCTATGCAGAGAGCGCCTCCCTCTTGGAACGCTCGGCAAATTTGCGCCCAGACATCGACACCTACCTGCAGTTAATTCTCATCTATAATACCTTGGGACACGACGACCAGATGCGGCTCGCCTTTGAGCAGGCGCTCAAATTGGCACCAGACCATCCACAGCTACAATCCCTACAGCGCGACCTGATGCCAACGCGAGGGCTTTGATGTACAAGCGCCCACTATGGTGGACATTGCTACTGGTCGCAGGTGCCCTACGCCTCGGTCCCCTGCTAGTCGGCAAGCCGGCATGGCACCCAGACGAATTCAATTTCGTCTACTGGCCCCTGCTGTTCTTCGACGGCGATCTAAATCCCGATTTCTTTTATTATCCGCATTTCCATTATTATCTGCTAGCCAGCTTCTATGCCCTGTTCTTCGCGCTGCAATCGCTCCTAGCGGGATGGAGTCTAAGCCAGTCCGCCGCCCACTACTATTTCTGGCAGGCAGACGATATCCTGCTAATTGGTCGCTTAGTATCGGCCTTAATGGGGGTGGGGACCGTGCTGTGGTTAGCGCTTATCGCTCGGCGTCTATATGGAGATTCGGCGGCCTTAGCTACCGCCGCCCTCGCCGCCGTGTCTGTATTAGCCGTGCGCCAAGCACCGCTAGCGGCGGCCGATGTGCCCATGACGTTCTGGTTTGTCGCAGCGCTGTGGGCCGCCCTGCGTCTGTCGGCACACGAACGCGCACGCGACTACGCGCTCGCCGGTCTATTGGTTGGTCTAGCGGCCGCGAGCAAATACCACGGTGCCCTCATCGCCGTCGCCCTTATCGCAGCTCACGTACAGCTTCACCGCTCGTTATTCGACAAGCGCCTGTGGCTAAGCGCACTAATTTCCATTATCGCCTTTGCCCTGACATCCCCTTATGTACTCATTGAGTACGAGCGCTTTATACAAGACTTCCGCGCCGTCGTTGCACACACGGCCGCTGTACGCGGCGACCTAGACCCGGCCGCGTGGTATCACGCCCGTTTTAGCTTGTTGCACAACCTCGGATATGTGGGATCTGTGCTGGCGCTGGCAGGCATCTGGCGCAGCGGACAAAGCGCGGAAGGAAGAGTTCTACTCGTCAGTTTCGCCACGTATTATATCGCCATTAGCAGCGGAGAACTGGTCTTTGTGCGCTATGCGCTACCGGCCGCCGCCCTACAGTGCCTACTCGCCGCCGGTGGCCTGACCTTAGTGCGCCCCCAGCGCTGGGGCACGTGCCTGCTAGTTTTAGCTCTAGCCCAACCATTCTACAACGCACTATCCGTAACGCAGCTCTTAAGTGCGCAAGACACGCGCGCCCAAGCCCGGCAATGGATAGAGCGCGAGGTGCCCGCAGGCAGCACCCTCGCCAACTTTGGCGGCTGGGCAGGCGACCCACAGATCGAAACCTTCGAGCACCTTTGGTGGCGCACCAAATACTATGTGTGGAACGCCGGCTACGAACAACTAGAAGCCCACCTCAACTTTTTTGAGCAAGAGTCATCTATACCACCTTTTTACCACTACGCCATACAGGCGGGAAACGGCGAGAAAGCGCAGGGCGACCTGGAAGCAATCGATGCTTTTTCTACGCCCTACGCCCTACTGCACCGACACCCACTCGGCGCATCGCATATAGACTCGCTCTTCGCCCAACAGTTGCCCAACAGCGCCCAACGAGTAGCGACCTTTGCACCGCAGGGATTAGACCAGAGTAATCCCAGCTATGATCCACTCGACGCCTACTACGTGCCACTCGCTCATTTTAACAAGCTGCAGCAACCGGGCCCCGCTATAGAGATTTGGCGCGTCGCACATATATCCACGCCGCCGCCGCGCACCACCACACCACTACGAGCCCTAGCCGCAGCCTACATGAGCGGGGCGCGGGGCGCACTAGCGCAAGAAGACCCAGCAAGCTACGTGCGCTTATCGGCGCGCGCACTTTTGCTCGACCCCGGACAACTCAATGCCGCCTACCAATTAAACCTAGGGATTGCCCACCGCCGCTTGGGACATTTTCAAAAAGCATTAGCACAGTGGCGACAGGCCTTATTATTCGACTCGACCTTCGTTGCCGCCCACTATAATAGCGGGCTCGTCCACCGCTACGACCTAGACAATACCCACGCGGCACTAAGGGCCTGGCAACGCGCTCTCACCTTGGACGCCGAACACCTAGCCAGCCGCGAACAACTAGCTATCGCCCTGGGCGAAGAGCGCCAATACCAAGAAGCCGAACAGCACTGGCTACACTTATTAGAGCGCAAACCAGACTACGTCACGGCTCATTTAAATTTGGGCATAATCTACCGGCACCATCTCAACGAGATCGACAAGGCGCGTTCCCACCTTAACAAAGTCTTGGATTTGCGCCCAGACCACCCGCAAAACGAAGAAATTAGAGCTTTTCTACGGAGGAGTTGAACGGCTGCAGACCGCATTCGGAGAAAAAATCCTGCCAAGTGCTCGTATGGCGTTCTATCGCGGCGGCAAACCGCACCCGCGTCGCTGTGGGCCGTTCTGAGCCGATGTGGCGAGCTCGATAGGCAATAAATGAAGCGGGGAGTTGCAGCTTGGCCTGCGCAACCAGCACCCCATCGACCGCATTGCCCCACGCGCTGGCCTCGCGGTGCACACGCGTTAAATACGGCTGTGTTTTTGCGGCGTAAAACTTTAAGAATACCGTCTGCATGACCTTTGCCTTGGGCGTGGGCACCCCCTGAGGACAAAGACTCTGTCGGAACTGGCGTCCCTCTATCGCACGGGCGACGGCCTCTAAATAAAAACTCAGCAACTCCATAGAGAGCAAGAGTTGGCCGCCGTAGCTGCGATTTTGCAGAGAAAAGAAATGTTGTTCCAATTCGGCGGAATCTATGGCGTGTGCCGGCTGCCCGAGCAGAGGCGATAAATCCCTCAAATAATACAGCGCCTGCACTTGCGGCACCGAGTCCTGCTCCTGCTCTAGCGGCAGGGCCTGCGTCGCCAGTGAGAAGTGCTCGGAAAATTCATCGCTGGCAAAAGTCGCATTCCAATAGGCCCGCGGTAAATCGCGCACCTTTATCTGTATGACCTCTTGCAAACGGGCGAGCAGTTCTGGAGCGTCTCCGTGTGCCCGCAGCGTATCGGCACAGACGCGAGCACGGGCGAGCAAGCGATGCTCATAGAGCAGCTGTTGGCTGGGCGGCATCACTTTGCCGAGGCCGCTGTTGCGCGCGGCCACCAACTCTTCTAGACCGCAGCGCTCCAGCGATACCAATTCGACTAAACCTATGCGCAGATCGCCCAATTCAAACCGCAAGTCGCGACGGCGCGGGTAACTCTCCAAAGTGCTGACATAATCGCCAGGGCCCTCGACCCCAAGCGCGTTGTGGACGCGCGCGCTATAGTCAACGAGCATATCCTCGGGAGTTTCAGGGCCACAGGCCAAAAGTAAAAGCGCACAGCCCCCCCATGCAATGCAGCGCAGGGAGCGCATACCACTTCTCCACACCGTCGCTACCAATTAATATGAAGTTTCGGCAATGGCAGGACGCGCGATCTAAGCAAACGATTTCTCACACCCAAGCCGAGCGCA
>Ga0055584_100002536_pt1 | contig 18012 bp, 11 predicted proteins | sample OSDHelmetaG_FD_58716 | JGI IMG/M metagenome (GOLD analysis project Ga0055584, IMG submission 58716) | Pelagic marine sediment microbial communities from the LTER site Helgoland, North Sea, for post-phytoplankton bloom and carbon turnover... | ecosystem: Environmental > Aquatic > Marine >... | reverse complement strand
CGGCTCGCCAGCCGATTGAGCCCAACGCGAGGAATACTTTCACTGGTAGAGTCTCTACAGTGCGAGTCATGAAGTGCCGACAGTTCTCGATTTCTCCGCGAGTCGGTTTGTTTTGAGGCGGCGCACAGTGACATGTTGCCGTGATGGCACAATCGCGCAGTGTCAGTCCATCTTTGAGAGAATCTGCATTTGGCTGAGAGGCGAAGCTCGCTTTGTGGAGCGCACGATAAAGCCAATCTCCGCTGCGATCCCCGGTAAACATTCTCCCGGTTCGATTCGCTCCGTGTGCTGCTGGAGCCAATCCGACAATCAATAACCGTGCGTTCGGATCACCGAAATTGGGAACCGGTCGCCCCCAATAATCATCGGTGGCAAACATACGACGTTTTTCACGAGCAATGGTTTCGCAATGTTCAATCAACCGGGGACAGGACCGACAATCGGAAATTTGACGATTCAGACTCTCCCACGCGACCACCGGGAGTTGCTTATTTCGTCCCATTCCCATTGATATTCTCCCATTGTCGGCATTTCCTGACCGCTATAATCGGCTTCATTGGAACTGTCGCACGCTCCACGACAACTTTCAAGAGAATGACGACTTGCGTCCTGAATCCCATACGACATAACATAGAAGACAACCCCCCGAACCTCTTTTTGTGGTTCTCAACCTCAGGAGTCCTGGCCGTGAGTAAAGTTGGATTTGCCTTATCGTCTCTCGTTGCCGTCATCCCGGCCGTATTCATGCTCTATCTTCTGATCATGGGCATGATGGGTGGACTCTCGGGGATGTTGATGATCATGACGGGCGTGGGAATTCTCGCCGGTGTGGGTGTGGTGGCTTTGCCGATCCTCGGCTTCATCATGGGCCCCAAAAGTCCTTCCGCTCCCAAGAAAGACAAGAAGAAAAAATCTGACGAAGAAGAAATTGAAGACTTTGCAGATGATGAAATGATGGAAGATGCTGATGACTTCGCAGATGTCGGCGAGGAAGTGGATGACTTTGGTGGAGACGACTTCGCCGAAGAAACGATGATCACCGAGTCGGATACCGAATGGGACGACAGCGAATTCGAAGACATGGAATTCGACGAAGACGATTTCAAAGACGCCTAACTACTGGCGCTGCGATAGCTCATTAACGACCACCGAAATATTCTCCGCGAAACAATCAATCCGACGAGAGTCAGACCGCCACCGACAAAGACCAGCCACGTTGGGTCGAGTGCTTTGTCCATCAACACACGCGCGGGCACCGTCACGACCAGCAAGATCGGAATCACGTAGGTAAAGGCGGTCGAGAGAAGATTGCCGGAGAGGGTATCTTGTGCGGAATAGATGCTGCGAGGGTAGCGGGCAAAAACGGTGATATAGAACCAGAAGTCATACAATCCCTGATTACGACCGAACCAGATACTGGTCGAAGCCAGCGTGATCATCAGACTGTAGAAAAACGCCACTCCAATTAGCACCAAGGCGATGTAAGCAACAATCATCGTCGCATCGGGCACCACGCCGCTCGTGATCACCGCGTAGATCAATAATGCCAGAGAAAGTGCTGTTTGACTGAGATTGGCGATCTCCAGTTTTTCACAAGAGACCAGAAACTGTGTATCGATCGGTTTCAGCAATACGAAGTCCAGATTCCCGGTCCGTATCAACTCGCTGAAGTTGGCGCAGTTCGGCATGAAGAACGTCTCAACAATCGAATTGATCAACATGCCGGTCGCCATGAATCCAAAGTACTCGGCACGACTCCAGTCGGCGATGCTGTTCACTTCTCGGAAGATGATCTCAAACAGGACAATCTGCGCGGTAAACCAAAACGCACGGGTGAATATGGTGATCAGAAAATTGCCGGGGAACGTCATCTCGCGAATGAGCGCGTTTCGCACAAACGTCATCAACACGCGAAAATAATCGGGAGAATAGCTCATACCGTGGCGATTTCAAATATTCAACTGAGAGTCACACCGCGTTCGCCGGCTTGAATTTCTCCCAGACGGAATGAACTGCCGCCCGCCTCGGTGAACGCAGCTTGTAGTTGGTCGGCTCGATCAGGACGCACTGCGAACACCATGCCGACACCCATGTTGAAGACACGATCCATTTCTTCGGGAGCGACGTTGCCCAGTTGTTGCACCCAATCGAAGCAGGCAGGAGGAGTCCAACTGTCTCGACTTATTTGAGCGTTCACTCCAGCGGGAAGAATCCGTTCCAAGTTCTCGGCAAGTCCGCCACCTGTGATATGAGCGATACCCGTCACAGCGGTGGACTTCTGGTTCAATGTCATCGCGGCAGAAGTTTCGGCGGCGTAAATTTTTGTGGGAGTCAGTAATGCTTGTCCGACAGTTTGTCCCAGTTCATCAAAGACAGAGTCCACCGTAAGCCCTGCATGATCGAAGACCACTTTGCGAACGAGACTGTATCCGTTGGAATGAAACCCGTTAGAAGGCAAACCGATCAGGACGTCGCCCGCTTCAATTTTTGAGCCGTCAATGAGTCGCTCTCGTTCGACCACGCCTACACAAAAACCAGCCAGATCGAAATCTTCTTTGCCGTAAACATCGGGCATGATGGCGGTCTCACCAGCGATCAACGAGGCGGACGCTTGTAAACATCCTTCGCTGACACCTTCCACCAAGTCGGCGATCAGTGGGGGATTATCTTGCCCCATGGCCAGATAGTCGAGAAAGAAGAGTGGCTCGGCTCCCAGGCAGAGGCAATCGTTGACACACATCGCTACCAGGTCGATGCCGATGGTGTTATAGGTCTGAGTGAGCATGGCGACCTTGATCTTGGTCCCGACTCCATCAGTCCCCGAGACCAACACCGGATCGGTGTAGGAGGTTTCGCCATTCAGGCGGAACAGTCCGGCAAATCCCCCCGTCAATTCCATCACTCGCGACGAGTGAGTCCGCTTCATCAGCGGCGGCAGTTTCTGCATTGCCTGTTCGTATTTATCGAGGTCTACCCCCGAATCTTTGTAACTCAATCCGCTCATGGAATCATCCTGCCGTGAATGCGTTCTGCGAAGTCGGTCCATTGAACGACTTCAGCATACCGTGATCCAACAGAAATGTCAGTCTTGAGAAAGCCCCTCCTTTCCTACCGAACGCATAAAAAAAGACCAATTCACCAGTCACGGGGTACGACCGTGAACTGGTGATTGGCCTGGAGATGGCGGATTAAGCCAGTCACATTAAGGAAGAATCACACTGTCGATGATGTGAATGACGCCGTTGGAAGTTTCGATGTCGGTTTTGACAACCTTTGCAGCGTCAATCATGACACTTCCATCTTTCACTTTAATATCCACTGTTGAACCTTGAACAGTCTTGGCGGAGCTGAGTTTCACAACATCAGCAGCCATCACTTTTCCGGGTACGACATGGTAAGTGAGAATGGAGATCAGCTTGTCTTTATTTTCTGGCTTCAACAAGTTTTCAACGGTTCCTTCGGGGAGTTTCGCGAAGGCAGCGTTGGTCGGTGCGAAGACCGTAAACGGTCCATCACCTTTCAGGGTCTCTACTAAACCCGCAGCTTTAACAGCTGCCACTAATGTACTGAAATCTTCGACGGAAGCTGCCGTGTCGACAATGTCGGCAGGTTTTGCAGTGGCGACTGACTGTGTAGCATGTGAGTTAGCGGAAGCTTGTTTTTGGGTTTTACACGTTCCTGCATAGGCAGTTAACGATAATGCCAACGTCAGGGCTAAAGCGGTTGCAATCTTCATAATGAAATCCTTGGGTAATTGATGGTTTGTGAATGTTCAGCGTTTGAGTATCGAGCCAGCAGGATGAACGTTTTGTGGCTAGCCAAGCCCTGCTGCTTACTTCTGTGAAATTGTTACCGCAGGTCGTGAGTTGTCCTTCACTGACCTTTTATTTTTTTGTGACTCTTGTCCTTGTCGAGGCCTATTTGACGCCTCGACTATGATATCCACGAGACGTCATAACTATGAGTCTCGTGATTTCCAGAAAACTGACGGCGAAGATATTTTCCTCTGAAGAAGAGATTTCTTTGACAGCGCCTCGGGATTTCCCTGATCGAAGTCACTCGAAAGATTGGATCCCTGTCACTCGGCGGTGTATCGTGCATCGATATTCACTCTCGAAAGGTCGTTTATGCGCTTACGCCCGGTTGCAATTTGTGTGATCTTTTTTTGTTTAATCTCTGTGGTCGAGTTGATCTCTGTGGTCGAAGCACGCCGACCGAACGTCATTGTCATCTTCACCGACGATCACGGCTGGACAGATCTGGGCGTTCAGGACATCCGGGACGACTTGAAGACCCCCCACATCGACGCTATGGCTGCCGACGGTCTACGAATGACCAATGGGTATGTGACGGCACCGCAGTGCGTGCCATCGCGTGCAGGGTTATTGACGGGAAAATCACAAAATCGATTTGGGGTTGAGAGCAATGGCGAATCGCTCACGGGATTCAATAACGAATCCACTATTACCGAGCGACTGTTGAAAGCCGGCTATGCCACCGGAATGACCGGGAAATGGCATCTCGGGCCGCCTCAGGAAATTCCCAAACATGGATTTCAGGATGTCTATTACAAAAATGCCAACCGTCCCGGCTGGGCGAATTTCGACCTGGATGGAAATCGGGTTCGCCCGGGCCCGGAAACCTCGAAGCTTTACCACTTGGACGCAAACTCTGCCGCCGCGGCTGCTTTCATCAAAACACACCGTGACGAGCCGTTTTTTTTCTACTGCGCTTATCGTGCTCCACATGTCCCCCTCGACGCGCCTCCCAAGTACCTCAATCGTTTTCCGGGAGAGATGCCCGAACGTCGTCGGCAAGCACTCGCCATGATCTCGGCCATCGACGACGGTGTGGGACTGATCCGTAAAACTCTCAAACAGGAAGGACTGCTGGAACAGACTTTAATTTTTCTCATCGGCGACAATGGTGCCCCGCTCAAGATCCATAAACATGATGCACCCGGCGGCGGTCCCGGTTGGGATGGTTCGCTTAATGAGCCCCTCAATGGTGAAAAAGGGATGCTGACCGAAGGGGGAATTCGTGTCCCGTTTGTTGTCAGTTGGCCAGGAACAATTGCAGGTGGCAAAGATTATCAGCATCCCGTCTGGTCACTCGATGTCGCGGCGACCGCCGTTGCACTCGCGGAACTGCCTGCCGACCCGAAACTGGACGGCGTGAATCTGATTCCGTATCTGACAGGAGAAAACGAAAAGCCACCTCATGAAAGATTACATTGGCGCTGGGTCGCTCAATCGGCCATTCGCGAGGGTGATTGGAAATTGCTGATCGGTGGACCCCGCGAATACTTATATGATCTGTCCAAAGACAAAGAAGAAAAACAGAACCTGATTACCGATCATCCAGAGATTGCCAAACAACTTCGCAGCAAACTGAAAAGCTGGACGCAAGAACTGCAACCACCGGGACTCGCAACCAAACCTGTCGCGGAAACATGGAACAACTATTTCGATTTTTATCTCGAAGGAAAACCGGCTCCCCCATTAAGACCGAACACTGACAAGAAGTCTTCATCGGCCCCAAAACAACGAGACCCAAAAAACATCTACCAACAACGTGACCGAAATCAGGATGGACAACTGACTCTTGCAGAACTGATTGGCGACCCGAAGACTCGCAATGTCCCCGCTCTCACAAAGCGTTTTCGTTTACTCGACAAAAACAATGATGACGTTTTGACATTGAAAGAATGGTTGTCGAACTGACACCACTCGTTAGTTCTCGGCAGTGGATTCCGTGGCTGAGACTTCTTCTGCCAATCGCGCGATGTAGGCAATATATTCTTTATTCAGATCGAGATAACTTTTGCCGATCAGTTCGTCCAACGTGGGTACATGTCGTTCGCTGCGTAAGTTGGGAGAATAGATCGCGGCGAGGAACTTCCCCAGATCATCCCGATAAGCGCCTTCGTTGGCGTGCATCAGAAAATGAACCATCCCGGATGCCTGTGAATAAAGTTTCGGCAAATCCTGTTGAGCTTGAAATCCCTGTTGCCCCAGGGAGGTGATCACTTCAAATCGCACAAAATACTCATCGACAATCAATCGCACCATCGCATTATTGAAGCGAATGTAATGAGGATCACCGATCGAGATCGAACCTTCCTGATTGCGATAAGATTCCATATAACAGGCGAATCCTTCGATCACCCAGAAATGCATCTCCTGCGCAATGTCCCTTTTGCTTCCACGCGATTCAAACAATATCTGATGCGTGGCCTCGTGATAAATCGTGGACTCTTCTTCCTCGATGTTGTCGGGGCGAGAATAGAAAAAAGAGGTCCCCAGTTTGTGCAGATAGATGCCGTTCGTTGAGGCAATCAACGGCCCCACTTTTTCGAGACGTTTGAGATATCCCTCTCTCGCTCGAAAGTAATTCACCTGCATCGGGTTTTTATTGACGCGTGCTCTGCCGTTTTGCCCGATATTGAAGAGCTGATTCATCTGTCCGCGAGAGGCAAACAGATCAGGAAATTCGCGGATGAAGAACTGGAAATAATCTTCCAGCTTCTTCGCAACCTCGACTCCTTTTTCCAATGAATGATCGGTCCGTACAATCCAATGTTCGGTCCTGACTTCCCAGAGATCTTCTGAAGCCAGGCGGAGATTACGATCCTGCTCTTCGGGAATCCAGCGACTGCGAAAGGGGCGCAAACCTTGCTCGTACTTGGTGAGATCGCGTTGATCGATCCAACCAAATCGATCATCCCAGATTTCGCCGTCTTTTCGTTTCTCCAATTCAAACGGCGTCATCCATTCATTTTCGTACCGCATATATCCGAGCATCTGGCGAGCTTCCGCATGATCGGGATTCACCATCAACGTATAACGCAGGATCCGATAGCCGAGTCCTACCATTTGTTGTTTCAAGACCTGATGGGCGAGAGAATACATCGCACCCGCGTGATCATTCTGCATTCGTCGCCAGCGTTGCTTCCAGGCATTTTCGGGAGTGGCTACGGGACTGATGGCTGGTTGAACTTGCGAGGGGATCTTGATGTGTCGATGATTGTCCACAGAAAGTGAATCGAGCTTTTCGATGATCTCTGCGGCCTGGGATAATTCTCCGACCTGCTTGAGATTGGACGCAAGCTGGTCGGATTCGAGATAAAACAGATTTTGACCTTCGACAAATTTCTGTCGGTAATCATCTTCACCGAGTCTCTGCGCAGATGCGGAGAGAGGGGCGCAAATCGAAAACATCGCGACGAGGAACAGGGAAGTCCCGAGTCGCCTCATGTATGAAATTGAGGGGTTTTTCGCGATAAAAGTCATGGATTGAGTTTAGAGGACAGCCCCAGTGTGGTCCAGATCAATCGGGACACGGGGAAGAGATCCTGTATCTGAGAGGGGTTTTCGGTATGATAATTCACTTCTCTGTCTCAAATTCGAACGATCCCGTCCATGTCATCTCCCTCGGAAAAACCTGACTGGTTTACCAAAAAGCAACAAACCAAGGTCAGGACCGGTGCGCCGCAATCAAAGAAAAAACCGTTACGGATGCGACGCACTCGCAAGCCGACAATTCAGGTACACCCCGAAGATCTCGTCCTTCCCAAATTGTCATTTTGGAATGACTTGAAACGAGACAGCAAACACGGCTTGCGCGGGCTGGGGGCGAGTGTTGTCATTCATTTCATCGTGCTGACGATCCTCGCTTTGATTGTGATCACCATCCAGACTCAACGAGACGACTACCTGTTTGAAATGGGTTGGACTCCCGAACCGGTTGCTGCAATGGCGCAACAGGCACGCGGTCCCGTCAATGTCGGTGCGATTAAACTCAACCCCGATTCTCCCGAGAAACGTAAACCACTTAAGTTACCACAAGACAAATCCGGCAGCGGCGATGAAGACACGCCCGACGACAAACCACCTTCCGAAGGGATCAAACCGGTCAATGTCGATCAACTTCTTTCGTTGAGAAACCCTGAGTTGCGCAAAGAGATCGTCAAAAAGCATGGCGGAGGAATCTCGACCGAAAAAACCATCGAAGAAGCCCTGCTCTGGTTAAAACGACAACAGAGTGAAGGGGGAAGCTGGATTCTTCATGACGGTTACCCCGATGCGGGTGAACCAACCATGAAAACAGAAACCGGTGCCACCACGTTGGCACTCCTGGCATTTCTGGGAGCCGGCCATACGCATGTCGGAGGAGAGCACCGTGAAACCGTGAAACGAGGGTTGGACTGGTTGATCCGAAATCAGCGAGAGGATGGAAACTTTCACGACCGCTACGATCTGGGTCATCAATCAACCTATTACGCTCATTCCCAGGCGATGATCATTCTGTGCGAGGCACTCCTCTTAACAGGTGATGAATCGCTGCGGGAACCAACCACTAAAGGGCTCGCCTATCTGCTTTCGGGACAAAATCCCACGCAGGGAGGTTGGCGTTATCGTCCCGCCACTGAATTGACCGTGGGAGATCTGTCGGTGACCGGATGGGCCTTGATGGCTTTGCATACGGCTCGCGCTGCCGGCTTTGAAATTCCCGAGACCCATTTTCTCCGAGCGGGCGAATTTCTGGATAGCGTCTCTGAAAAACAGGGAACCCGTTACAAATACATGCCCAGCGATCCTGCTGAAAGCGTGACATTAACGATGACCGCGGAAGGATTGTTGTCGCGGCAATACCTGGGTGCACGAGCAGACAGCCTGTCGATGAAGTCGGCAACGGGATGGCTATTGAGTTCCGCCAATGAGCCACAATGGAAAGAAGGACGACGCAACGTCTACGAGTGGTATTACACCGCCCAAACCTTGCACAACCTGGGTGGTGATGAATGGTACCAATGGTATCAAACCGTGGCTCGCGAGATCGTCCGCTCGCAAACAAAATCAGGATCGACCAAAGCCGGGAAAGATGTCCGAGGCAGTTGGGATCCGATTGACCCGGCAGGCGCTTATCACGAATACGCGGCACAAGCCGGGCGTCTTTACATTACCGTGATGTGCGTTTTGATTTTGGAGACGCCTTACCGACACGCCCCGATCTACGTCAAAGAATAATATGAACGATTGCCTAGAAGCAGTTTTAATAGTGTCTGTTGATGGGTGGCTGGTGGACTGAGCGGAGCGAAGCCCCCAGTGACTTATGACTTTCTGTGGGTGACCTAAAGGTCATCCACAGCCACACCTGAGGTTATGAAACCACCTCTATTCAGTCGGGAACAGCAGTTCGACGGGGGCTTCAATTTGGACCGGTTGCTCGGATCGATAGCCGGGGTTGGCTTCTTGCACTTCATTGAAACGGACGGTCGGCTTGCTCGCTTTGTAAGTTTTTAAGCGGGGGTCTTCGGCTTTGGGAGCTTGCTCGGTCAACTGAGTGTCATCCTCGATCGTTTCTTCAGGCGTGACCAGTTGTGGCCCTTGATGAAGCTCAACGGGTGAACCATCAAAGGCAACGGTGTATGTTTCGCTGCGGACATTGGTCAGCAGATAGCCGTATGACTGAGTACCGATCAATTTCGGTTGACCCGCCAACTCGATGGCTTTCTTGGCCGAGGCCATATTTCCGGGCGTCAGTTCAAAGGCGACGCTGGGTTGATCCGGGAAAGTGACCTCCATCACGAGTGGTCGAACCTGATGCGTCTGTCTCCAGGGAGACCCCACTTCAAAGACGTTTTGATACACCATTTGTAACTGTCCATTATGATGAGAGACCTGCGGTCGTCCCAGCACTCGACCATCGTAAGAAATTTTCAAATGTGCTCCCCCCAGCATCCATTCATCACTGGCCGAGATCACCAAGTCATCCCGACCATTGGAAAGCTTGACATGCCCTTGCAACGACGCCAGAAGTTTCTGACTCGCCGGAACCGGCATTCCCTTCGATCCCATCGCCAATGCACACTTCAATAATACAGGAGCCCGCAATGAGGCCACGAACTCTCGGTCGTTCAAATGTGTGGCCAGTTTCTCCGCATTTCCCGATGCTGCATAGACAATCGCTAACGAGTTGCGAGAAGAATGGGTTTCCAACGCCACATCCAAATTGCGTAGCACGGCATCTTCGGCGACAGTAAATTTTCCGGCTTCGGTCAAAATTCCGGCACAGACAAGGTTGGCTTCCCAGACCTCGCCCGATTCTTGCAACGCCAATTGTGCGGTTTGAACGGCCCGAGGATCACCAAAATGGTGTTCGATGGCGGCAAGATTTGCCAAACCGGCTGCCAACATGTCATCACGTCGCATATGACCTTTTTCCAGATCACGCAGCTTGCGATAAGTCTCGGCGGCATCTTGAAGCTTGCCCAACGACTGCTCCAATCGACCAATATAGTAGTAATAGGGTGGAAAACATTGCAGGAAGGGTTCCTTGCGTTTGAGTATCCGCAAGCGTGTTTCAAGATCGGGCTCTTGGAGAGTTTCATACATCTGCTCGATGTCTCGGTCTCGAATCAACCATTCATCAGGAATCTTGCGATCACGGGCCAACTTCCAGGAGGTCTCAATAAAATTGCTTGTTTTGGCGGTCAGTGAAGTCAGATGACCTTTCTCCAGTTTCCATGTATCGTTCTCGGCCTTATTGGCCGTTGCCTGATAGTCCCAAAAGCTGCGCGCTCCGGTTTGTACCGCACCCAAATAGTTCAAGGTGGCGACATTTGCACTTATCGCAAACGTGTTGAAGAAAAATCGCTCAGCAAAATCGCGACGATGCCGCTGCTCGATAATCTTCTCTTCTGAATCAACCAACTGAATCTGATTGATCTCCTGAATCACATCAGTATAAAGCTTGATCACTTCCACATCGTCGATACTACTGAGATCCAGGTTGTTCAAGATCCGTTGCTGCTCTTGATAAAGAACATCTTTGGTCTGGTATTTATTGATCCGATGAAAAGAGGCGCGACAATAATTGAGTGCGACGGCCAACTTCACACGCTGCTTGCGCTCTTCTTCCACCTTTTTGGCCTCTGCCGCTTTGGCTTCGGCGGCTTTCTGTTCAGCGGTGACGGTGTCTGCTGCCGCATCTGCCGAGATCATTGGCATCTTGGGGCCGAACGTCGCCGACAGGATGATCAACAGCGCAAACAGTTTGGCAGGCGTGACACGTCCGGTGAGCAGGTAGGACATTATCATAGGATTCACGATTCACTCAAGGATCATGGGGTGGGACATACAAGCTCTTCGCTGAGACATCGTGCGAAGAACATTTCTTAAACTTACCACTTATGATGCCAAAAGCGCGGACTGCGTACCCGATTGCCAACTCTTCAAGAAATCCGCTGCCGAACAGTGAAGCGGGGTAAACTTTGCGGGCAATACACTTTTCGAAACCGGCACAATCGGCTGGTTGGAGTTGGGTAAAGTTTACTCTATCAAACAGTTTTTGAAGATGCTGCCGACAAATTTTGTAAAGATGACATTACCATCGTTATACAAGATCGGCTCAAGCTGCCAAAAGCATAGATGGTATGTAATCTGAAAACAAAATTTAGTGGTTCAAACGACTATTGACAAATTCATCTCTCCGCCGACGATAGTCCTCAATATTGAGAGCATGATGTCGTGCCAGTTCCACTAACTGGTCCCAGTGTGCTTCGTTGTCCGGCTCGATCACCGAGAGAGCCAGCAAAGCCTCCGCACAGCCATGCAAACCCTTATCAGACGATCGGGAGATTCGAAACAACAAAGGGCGATAATCGTCAGAAAAAAGCTCACCTCGATAAAATTGATTCCAAACCAACGTTTCAATTCGAGAACCGTACAGGACTGCATCAGAATTACTTGCAGGAAAATACTCATGCTGTCTCAGCCGACAATCTCTCCGTAAAGGATTATCGGGATAAACTTCCTGAAAGAGGGGAAGCAGGTTGAAATTGAAGGACAATGCATATTCCCAATCGGAATTAGATTCAGCAAGCAATTCGCATGTTCGTTTCAAAAATGCTCGACCGGATTTCTCCTCCAATAAGTTCCACGTCTCAGGATGGTCGTGCAGGAATTCTGAAAAGATCAGCAATTGGGGTAACACGTAGACATCGTCCAGTCTTCCTCCTTCTTCGATTGATTCTGTTAATTGTCGATCAAGATATCTGATCCATTCCATGAGATAAGGGCTTGGAGATTCAGCCAGATTCACGGCAGTCTTCAAAAGATTTGCGATATCGCCAGATTGTTCGTCATCAAATTTGAGTTCTTTGTGATCAGAAATTTGATACGAAATCCAGAGAATCTTTGCCGCCGAGGAAGATTTGTGATGGGTCGTTGCCAGGAACTCAGCACAGAGGTATTCCCAATGCCCGGCAGATTTCGAGTTGCCTCGGAGAAGTAGCAGTGCCAACTCCTTCAACCAGTCATCGTTCCGATGAGGTACGCTTTCGAGACTCTTCAAGGTTTGTTGCAAAAACTGATTTCTGAAAGGCACACACGTAAAACACGCACAATGAATGGACTGATCATTCCAATGTTGATGTTGAGAACGAATGATGGAGAGAGGTATCTGCTCTCCTTTTTGTCTATCATTTTTGAAATACGGAAGTAATTTAATTGCTAACAAACAGCGATCATCATACTTCGTCTCCTCAAGAGCTTTTTCCAGAATGGAATGTAAGATTTGATAATGAAACGCGGTAGGGTTCTGACCGGAACACATTAACATCGCGAGTGCATAGAGACGCACATCTTCTTTGTCGTGATGCAGAAGTCGTGCAAGAAACGCGATTGTTTCAGGTGGATATTCGAGCCCTTTGGAAAATGCTGGTTCCAATTGGAAACTCAAGAGACTGCCACCAAAGTCTTGGCCAAAAACGAATGAATCATTTTCTTGCCCCATTCGCAACAAGAGCATCAACGCGGAATGTTGAACTTTCAGATTTTCCGTCTCGATCATTGTATGTAGAAACGGTAATTCGGATGACGGAAGTTGATCCCCAGTAGAATCCGTATCGGGAAAGAAGAAGTCTGGATCTCCTCCTAAGACGCCAACCTGATTCTGATTCATCGGTTTGAGCAACTTGTCCAGACGTCCTGCCGCAGTGGGGTGACGTTTTTTCCAGGCCGGGATGAGTTCGGGTGCGTTTTGAAAAACTTCTAGTTTCATATATTGACTTGTCCCGGAGGGGAAATATCCATGTTTTTCGAGCAACGTGACAATCCCCGGCTGACGCGATGACAAAAGCAGTTCGGCCCAAGGCTCAATATTCTCATGTGGCCCCGCCTGACGAATTCGGTACACAGCAATCGCTTGTGGATTCGTTTTGACTAATCGTTCGAGATACTTCTCCAATTTACATGCAACGCGGGATCCGTCTCGACCGCTTTCAAAAACAGACGATTATCAAGTCGAGATATAATAATTTTTGAGGAGAGAGAATCGGGAAGTGTTGTCAGAACATTAAAGATTGACGTCCAGCTCTCTTCATCATCAACCTCCACAGACATGAGAATCTCTGTCGCTAAATTCCGTCGCAAGTCATTCCTCGACACGATCTCTCTCAACCCAATTTCCAGGATTTCTTGTCTCTGACGAAACATGGAATCGAACCGATATAGCTGCAATTTGACAAATCGCGAATAGAATTTAGTCTTTTGAAACTCAGGCGCGCTAAGCAAACTAAAGGTTTTCTCCACGACCGGAGCTGTGTGCAAACCGTAATCCATACAATAGAACATCGCTCTTTCGACGATTTCCAGATTTTCATGATCCAGTAACTTCAAAAACGATTTCTCAATCGCTGCGGTATTCTGATCGAAGAAAAGCTGTTTTGCGGCGAGTTCCATCGCCAGAATCACAGTCTCATCATGTCTTGAGCACATCAGAGTTGCATACTCACCTCTCAATTTTGAGCTCAGTAACGGTTCGTTACGACGCTTGATTCTTAGCAAGATTTCGTATTGCGTCAGTTCATGTTCGTCATTCAAAAAAGATTGGATCTCCGAGACCGGATATTCGTCCAGAAATTGATCGAGCGCATCTCTTCGCACTGCCGAATTCTTGGAAAGCAATTGCTCTTGAAGCTCAGAGGGAAGTCGGAGTTCCGTAATCGGTTGTGTGTATGCGAAATGATCGGAAAGTAAAATCAATCCGACCAATGCAATTATGGAGATGGAACGAGGAAACATAAGTAATCCCTTTCCCCGCCCGAGGAGACTGAACTGAAAGCATTGCAATGACTTACCACATAGTATCAACCCGTATAGGCATGCTCAAGAACATTGTTGCACAACAAAAAAAGCCCGCGGTATGAATACCGCGGGCTTCGGTGAATCTCTGATTGTCGGCAAGATTGGCATTACGCCGCTTTGCGGAACTCCTGACCGCCGTTGATCACTTCGGCAGCCGCATCACACAAGGTTTGTGCGACCGTTTCTAACTGACTGTCGGTCAGCTCGGCAAAGATCGGTAATGACATCACTTCCAGACACGCTTTTTCTGCTTCGGGAAGATCGCCAGCCTGATAGCCGAGATATTCAAAACAGGTTTGCAGGTGCAATGGCTTCGGATAATAGACGCCGCAACCGACTTGTCGGTCACGCAAATATTGTACGACCCCATCACGATGACCATTGGGGACGCGAACCGTGTATTGGTTGAAGACGTGTTTACGATCTGCGTAAATCTCGGGACGTTCGAGATAGCCATCGAGTCCATATTGGTCGAACAGCTCGCGATACTTTTCGCTGTTTGTTCGTCGGCCTGTTGACCATCCTTCGAGATGTCGCAATTTGATTCTCAAGACGGCGGCCTGCAATGCATCGAGCCGACTGTTGAGACCGACTTCGATATGTTCGTATCCACCCACGTCACCGTGAACTCGTAGTCGCATCATTCGCTTGGCGAGGTCTTTGTCGTCAGTGGTGATCATGCCGCCGTCGCCCGCTCCGCCAAGATTCTTGGTCGGAAAGAAACTGAAGCAGCCGATTGTTCCCAACACGCCGGCACAACGTCCGCGATATTTCGCGCCGATGGCTTGAGCGGCGTCTTCGACAATCTGCAAACCGTGTTTGACGGCAATTCGCCACAACGGATCCATCTCGGCACATTGGCCGAAAATATGAACCGGCATGATGGCCTTGGTATTTTCTGTAATGGCGGCTTCGACCTTTTCGGGGTCGAGATTGAATGTTTCCGGCTTGATGTCTACGAAGACCGGTTTCGCTCCCACTCGATGAATCGAACTGGCCGTTGCGAAAAATGTAAACGGGCTGGTGATGACTTCATCACCGGGACCAATATCGAGTGCCATGAGTGCGAGAATCAACGCATCTGTACCCGAGGCACATCCGATGGCGTATCGCGCATCGACGTACGTGGCAATTTCGTCTTCGAGAGCCGAGACTTCGTCACCCAGGACGAAATTTTGTGAACTGAAGACTTCAGTCACAGTCTCCATCACCTCGTCGGCAATGGGAGCGTATTGGGCGGCGAGATCAATCAGGGGGACAGGCTGGGAGGAGGCAGGATGTGCCATGATGCGAATCCTTTCGCATGTGGAACGGTGGGAATATCGATGAAAATCGAGAAGTGAGTGGAAGGGTAGATCGCCCCGAATATTGTGTCAATATCGATGGGACGAAATTCACAATCCGTCAGACTTTAGCGACCCGCTTTGCGAGCGGCCACTTTTTTCTCGTATTCCGCGATAATCCCTGCGGGATCATCCTCAAACGCCTGCCGACAGCCGGTACAGCAGACAAAGTAAGTTTTTCCCATATACATCACGGGAGTCGTCGCACGACCTCCCGTGACAACACATTCGGGACCATTCGCACCGGGAATCGCCAAACGGGTGCCTTCTCGTGTATATCCCACCTCGGCAATACGAAAGTACCGATCTTCGGCAATTTCCCGTTCCAACAGTACCAGCGTCCGTTTTTCATTAAGCTGTGTGATCGACAGTTTTTGACGTTCGCCTTCCGCATCGGGCTCCGAAACGAGCGAAAGTTTCTTTTCTTCGAGCGTACCGGAGAAATTGCGATCCTGATCTTCGGCGGTCGTCACTTTGGCATGATACGTTTTTGTTTTCGGGTCATACGTCAATCGAACTGACTTGAGGTATTTCCCCGTCTCGATCGAATAGACGAGAGCGGGTTCGTTTTTTTCAAATGACCAGGCCCAGTCAGCGGTCTCTTTCCAGGCTCCTTTTGCAGAACCCCGTTGAAGTTGGCCAATGCCTCTCCATCCACCGATCAGATCATTGAATTCCGCAAGAGCAATTTTTGCGGGTGACTCTTGAGGTGGCTTGGTTTGTTCCATCGCGCACAGCGTGATGGTCAAACAGGGAATGAGACACAGGGCAATCAGTCGGGTCATGATGACACTCGTATTGTAAGATCGGGATACGTAGCAAACACCACCAGCCGTCATTGGTTCCGTAGGAAACAGCCAACTAACGCGGGTTTTCAGAAATCATTTCCAACTGCACCAGAGCTTTAGGAGTGGAAGAGGCATCGTCCTGACTTCCACATCCGCCGCAACTGCTGCCGCACGATCCCCCCTGCCCGGCCTGAGTGACGAACTGATAAAATCGACGTCCGAGCGCAAAGAGAGCCGCGGCGACGATGAACAGGACAATCAGGTTTTGGAGGAAAACTGTCATACTTTGATTATAGCCACAAACTGCCCACTTGATAGGTGATTAATGCTCCGACATAGGCGAGGACGGTCATATAGACGAAGCTGAAGATTGGCCACCGCCAACTGTTCGTCTCTCTCTTGATCACCATCAGTGTCGCCGCACATTGTGCACAGAGTGCGAAGAAGACCATGATCGAAAGTGCCACCGGAATATTGAAGACCTTCGATCCATCGGGCCAGGTGGATGACCTGAGGGATCCGATCAGCCCTTCACTCTCTTCATCGACATCACCGCCAAGAGAATAAATTGTGCCGAGCGTTGAGATAATCACCTCGCGCGCGGGGAACGATGCGAGGGCTCCCACACCAATACGCCAATCCCAACCGAGAGGCTTGACCAGCGGTTCAATGGCATGTCCCATTTGCCCCAAGACACTCCCGGCAATCAATTCTGAACTGACACGATTGTGTTCGGCTTGTAAATCACTGAGATGAATTTCTGCGAGTTCGGCATTCTCTGGATTCGTTTCCAGAATGTTTTCCGCCGCAACAATCGAGCGTTGAAGTTCATATTGTCGAGAATGATCGCCGGGATAATATCCCATCGCCCAGATCACGATTGTGGTGGCGAAGATCAACGTGCCGGCTCTGACAACAAATGCTTTCCCGCGATCATAAACACGATCAAAAACCACTCGCACAGACGGAACTTTGTAACTGGGCAGTTCCATCACAAAGTGAGGTGTCTCGCCGGGGAAAAAGATTTTCTTGAGTCCCCACGCGACGGGAATCGCCACCAGCGCACCGATGGAATACATCAAAAACAGGACCGTTCCCTGTAATCCCAATCCCATTGAAAGAGTTCTTTCTGGGATGAAGGCTTTGATCAATAACAGATAGACCGGCAAGCGTGCCGAACAACTCATCAAAGGGGCCACCAAAATCGTGACGAATCGATCTCTCCGACTTTCAATCACTCGGGTCGCCATCACGCCGGGAACCGCACAGGCAAACGATGACATTAACGGCACAAACGACTTTCCGCTGAGTCCCAGTTTGGCCATGAACTTGTCCATCAGAAAAGCCGCTCGCGACATGTAGCCGCAGTCTTCCAAAACTGCGATGAACAGAAATAACAGACAAATTTGTGGCAGGAAGATCAACACCCCTCCCACGCCGGCGATAATCCCATCGACGATCAACGAGCAAAGAGGTCCCGGCTGTAAGACGCCTTCAACAATTTCAGTGATCGCACCTTGCCCCGCTTCGATTTGATCCATGAGCGGACCGGACCAAGTGTAAATTGTTTGGAAGACCAACATCATCAAGGCGGCAAAGACGACCAAGCCAAACACACGATGCGTCAGTAAACGATCAATGCCATCGCTTCGTGATGCAGGACGCTCGGCAGGATGCGTGACAACGCCATCCAATGTTTCGCGCGCCCATCCATATCGAACACGTGCTTCG
>Ga0055584_100002535_pt1 | contig 18013 bp, 13 predicted proteins | sample OSDHelmetaG_FD_58716 | JGI IMG/M metagenome (GOLD analysis project Ga0055584, IMG submission 58716) | Pelagic marine sediment microbial communities from the LTER site Helgoland, North Sea, for post-phytoplankton bloom and carbon turnover... | ecosystem: Environmental > Aquatic > Marine >... | reverse complement strand
ACGCTCGCTATGAGTGAAGAAGCGAAAGACCTGGACATAGAACTGCGCGAGTGGCTGGAATCACTCGACTTCGTACTGGCCGAACGCTCGCCTGAGCAGGTACGCCACTTACTCGAACAACTTGAATTGCGCGCCAACCGAGCCGGTATAGACCTGCCCTTCACGGCCAACACCCCCTACACCAATACAATACCCCGCTCTGAACAACCGCCTTTCCCCGGCAGCCGCGAGATTGAACGCCGCATCAAAAGCATCGTGCGCTGGAATGCCATGGCTATGGTCGTGCGCGCCAATCGCGACAAATCATCGCCCGGCGGACACATCTCGACCTTTGCCTCGTCGGCCACGCTCTACGAGGTGGGCTATAACCACTTCTTCCGCGCCCGCACGGACGAGCATCCTGGCGATCAGATCTATTTTCAAGGCCACGCGGCCCCCGGCATGTATGCTCGCGCCTTTGTCGAAGGGCGGTTAAGCGAGGAAAAGCTGGCCAATTTTCGCCGAGAATTGCAGCCCGGGGGAGGTCTTTCGTCTTACCCACACCCTTGGTTAATGCCCGATTTCTGGCAGTTTCCCACCGTATCGATGGGACTTGGTCCCATCATGTCTATCTACCAAGCGCGCTTTAACCGCTACCTAGAAAACCGGGGTTTAATACCGGCCAGCGACGGCCGCGTATGGGCATACCTCGGCGATGGCGAGTGCGACGAACCCGAATCATTAGGTGCTATCACTCTAGCTTCGCGCGAAAAGCTCGACAATCTCACTTGGGTCATCAACTGCAACTTACAGCGACTCGACGGCCCAGTGCGCGGCAACGGCAAAATTATTCAGGAACTCGAAGCCGCCTTTCGCGGCGCCGGCTGGAACGTCATAAAAGTAGTTTGGGGCGACGATTGGGACCCCATCTTAGCCAACGACAGCGACGGCCTCTTAGCCCAACGCATGGGCGAAGTGGTCGACGGCCAATACCAAAAGTACACCGTCTCCGACGGCGCCTTTATCCGCAAGGATTTCTTTGGTAAAGACCAACGTATACTCGACTTAGTATCGCACCTCTCCGACGACCAGATCGAAAAGATGCGGCGCGGTGGACACGACCCAGAAAAGGTCTACGCCGCCTATAAAGCCGCGACCGAAAACCAGGGGGGCCCCACCGTTATCTTGGCCAAAACGATCAAGGGCTACGGCATGGGCGAGGCCGGAGAGGGTAAAAATATTACCCACCAACAAAAATCCCTCAACGAGAGCGAGCTGCGTTCCTTCCGCACTCGCTTTGGCATACCCATTTCCGATGACGAAGTAGCAGAAGCGCCTTTCTATCGCCCCGATGAAGACAGCGCAGAGATGCAGTATATCCGCGAACACCGCGCGGCACTCGGCGGCTCCGTACCCAGTCGCAGCATGGCAGCTGAACCATTAGATATGCCGCCGACAGAAATCTGGGAAGAGTTTAAAAAAGCCTCTGGCGATCGCACTATAGCGACGACTATGGCCTTTGTCGCCGTGCTGCGCAAGCTGCTTCAGGACAAACAGATCGGCAAATACATCGTGCCGATTATTCCCGACGAAGCACGCACCTTTGGCATGGATCCACTCTTTCGCCAATTCGGTATTTACTCCAGCGTCGGCCAACTCTACGAACCGGTCGACAAGGATGTAGTATCGTATTATAAAGAGGCCAAGAACGGCCAAATCCTCGAAGAGGGAATCACCGAAGCCGGCTCCATGTCCTCTTTTATCGCCGCTGGCTCGGCCTATTCGACGCACGGGATTAATACCATCCCCTTCTTTGTCTATTACTCCATGTTCGGCATGCAGCGCATTGGCGACCTCGTCTGGCTCGCCGGCGACATGCGCGTCAAGGGCTTTATGGTGGGCGGCACCGCAGGGCGCACCACGCTCAACGGCGAGGGGCTACAGCACGAAGACGGCCACAGCCACCTGCTGGCCTATCCCGTGCCCAACCTCATGGCTTATGACCCCGCTTTCGCCTATGAAATCGCCGTCATCGTGCGCGAGGGCATTCGCCGCATGTACGTCGAACAGGAAGACATCTTCTATTATATGACGGTTGGCAACGAGCAATATCCAATGCCCGCCATGCCAGAAGGCGTAGAAGATGGCATTCTCAAGGGCCTATACAAATTCAACGCTTCCCCAAAGAAGCGCGCCAAACTCAAAGCGCAGCTCTTCGGCAGCGGAGCTATTATGAACAAGGTCCTCGAAGCACAGCAGATCCTCGAGGAGAAGTTCAATGTCGCCGCCGATGTTTGGAGCATCACCAGCTTTAAGAACTTGCACCGCGACGCGCTCGATACCGACCGTTGGAACCGCTTGCATCCGGAAGCAGAAAAGAAAAAGTCCTATATCGAGGAATGTTTAGAAGGTGAAAAGGGCGTTTTTGTTATTGCATCCGACTACGTCAAGGCACTCCCCGAGTCCATTGCTCGCTGGTTTCCACAAGCACCTGTTGCGCTGGGCACCGATGGCTTTGGTCGCAGCGAAAGCCGCGAAGCACTGCGCGACTTCTTCGAGGTAGACGCGCACTTCATCGTTCTCGGCACACTAAGTGCCTTGGCAGAACAAGGACAAATAGACCGTCAAGTCGTATCTCAGGCCATGCAGGACTTCAATATCGACCCCGAGAAGCCCAATCCGGTGTACTGCTAATGTCCCTTAGCACAAGCCCACACCCAACGAACGAAAAGCCATGCCGATAGAATTTAAAATGCCCGACCTGGGCGAGAACATCGAAAGCGGAGACGTCGTTAGCATATTAGTCGCCGTCGGTGATCACGTCGAAGAAGACCAGCCCATTATCGAGTTGGAAACGGATAAAGCCGTTATCGAAGTTCCCTCTTCGACCAGTGGCATAGTGCAGGCAGTCCACGTCAAAGAGGGCGAAAATGCCGCCGTCGGACAACTCCTGTTGACCTTCGCAAGCGATGCGGGTACGGCCCCTGTCGCCAGTGCTTCTGCCGAGGTCTCTGCCCCTAAACCAGCAGAGCCAGAACCGGCAGCAACCGCGCCCGAACCTACGCCGCAGCCAACCGCTGCGGCCGTGGGACCGATAGAATTTAATATGCCCGACCTGGGCGAGAGCATCGAAAGCGGAGATGTCGTCAGCGTGTTGGTCGCCGTCGGCGACCGCATCGAAGAGGACCAACCCGTAATTGAGTTGGAAACAGACAAGGCCGTTATTGAAGTCCCCTCATCTGCCAGTGGCATCGTGAGAGCAATCCACGTCAATGAAGGTGAAAATGCCGCCGTTGGACAACTCATACTGACACTCGAAGGAACGAGCACAACAGCCGTAGCTGTAGCGCCACCTGCACCGAGAGCAGAGGTCTCTCCTTCAGCATCTACGTCTACACCAACACCACCGAGCGCACCACCTACTACGCCTTCCATAGCGGTCGCAAACAAATTAGTAGCTGCAGCACCTTCAGTGCGCCGGCTAGCGCGAGAGATTGGCGTCGAAATCGCCCAAGTGCAGGGCAATGGCCCCGGTGGCCGAATTTCATCTGAAGACGTCAAAGCCCATTCTAAGAAACTACACGATACGCGTTCAAGTTCGCCTTCGATCGCCGCTGCGCCGCTGCCCGATTTCAGCCAGTGGGGCGATGTAGAACGTCAGCCGATGTCCAAAGTGCGGCAGATAACCGCCGCGCGGCTAGCGCAGGCTTGGTCTACCATTCCCATGGTAACCCAATTCGATAAGACCGATATCACCGACTTGGAAATATGGCGCAAGCAATACGGCAAGCGAGTCGAAAGTGCCGGGGGCAAACTGACGCCGACGGCCATACTCATCAAGGTCCTCGGAGCCGCCCTCAAAGCATTCCCACAGTTCAATGCCAGCATCGATATGACCAGCAACGAAGTCATTTATAAGAAGTATTGCAATATTGGCATTGCCGTCGATACGCCACATGGGCTTATGGTACCCGTCGTGCGCGGCGTCGATGAAAAGAACATTATCGAGTTGGCCGTCGAGCTCAGCGAAATGGCACAGAAGACTCGCGACCGCAAGATTACACCGGCCGATATGCAGGGCGGCAGCATGACAATCAGCAATGTCGGCGTGATGGGCGGCACGGGATTTACTCCTATCGTCAACCCACCGGAAGTCGCCATTCTCGGCGTGGCGCGCTCCAGTATAGAACCGACCTATATCGACGGGCAATTAGAGCCGCGCACCATGATGCCGCTCTCGCTCAGTTACGATCACCGCCTGATCGACGGCGCCGATGGCGCGCGCTTTTTGCGCTGGGTTTGCGAGGCATTGCAAAACCCCTTTGTCGTCCTACTCGAGGGCTGATTATTATGGACAAAACTCAACTCGTCGTCATCGGCGGCGGCCCCGGTGGTTATGTCGCCGCATTTAAAGCAGCAGACCTAGGCCTCGACGTCACACTGATCGACCCAGAAGTAAACCCCGGCGGCGTGTGCCTCTATCGCGGCTGTATTCCCTCCAAAGCACTCCTGCACGTAGCCAAACTGCTCAACGAGACAAAAGAGGCCAGCAATTGGGGCGTCCATTTCACCGAGCCTGAAATTAACCTCGACGAACTGCGCGCCTACAAAGACGATGTCGTCGCCAAAATGACCGGCGGCCTCGGGCAACTCGTCAAGGCCCGCAAACTAAAGCACCTGCGCGGTTATGCCCGCATTACTGGGGCTAACACTTTAGATGTGGAACTAATCGAGGGCGGCACACAGTCTCTGCAATTTGAAAATGCCCTGCTCGCCAGTGGCTCGCGGCCGGCAGTTCCCGGCGTCTTTGCCCTCGATGACGAGCGCATCATGGATTCGACGAGTGCCCTGAAGCTCAAAGAAGTGCCCGCGAGCTTACTCGTTGTCGGCGGCGGCATTATCGGCATGGAATTGGGCCAGGTGTACGCCGCATTGGGCAGCGAAGTCTCCGTGGTAGAAATGATGCCAGGCCTCGTGCCACCGGCCGATCGCGACCTCGTCAAACCATTACAATCTCGCGCGGAACAACACTTTTCCAATATTTGGCTCAACACCAAAGTAACGCAAATCGCGCCCGGTGATGCCGGCATTGAAGTCCATTTTGAAAGTCCGGACGGTCAGGCCTTCACCAAGAGCTTCGCCAAATTATTACTCTCCGTTGGGCGCGTGCCCAATTCGGGCGAACTCGGTCTAGAGCATACCGGCGTTGAACTGGATCAGCGCGGCTACGTCAAAGTAGACGAGCAAATGCGCACGGGCGAAAAGTCCATTTTCGCCATTGGCGACCTAATCGGTGCCGGGCTGGCACATACTGCGTCGCACCAAGGCACACTGGTCGCCGAAATTTTGGCGGGCCACAACAAGCTCGTCTTTGAGCCCAGTGCCATTCCCAACGTCGTTTATACGGACCCGGAGATCGCCTGGTGCGGTTTGACGGAAGAAGAGGCAAAGAAGCAGGGCAGAAAAGTAAAAGTGGCGCGCTTTCCTTGGAGCGCCTCCGGTCGCGCGACAACCGTCGACCGCAACGACGGTTTGACCAAAATGCTTATCGATCCCGATACGGATCGCATACTTGGTGTCGGCATTGCTGGAACAGGGGCAGGCGAACTGATCGCCGAAGGCGTTTTAGCCGTAGAAATGGCGGCCTTGGCCTCCGATCTGCAGCTCTCCATCCACCCCCATCCAACGCTCTCGGAAACGATGATGGAAACCGCGGAGGTCTACTATGGCCAAAGCCCACACCTCTATGCGCCCAAACGCGGATAGAACAAACAAAAAAAACACCGGTAAAGTTTTCTTCTAACGGGGAAATTCTTTCCAAAAAACCGAATCCTCCATCTTAGAATTGGCATAAGCTGTTATTTAATAACAATAGCTTATGCCAATTTTTTATATATACACATGAACGGCATGTTCTTTGCTTCTAACGGGAAAACCCTTATTGCCATACCTGTAAATAGCTATGAATACATCCCCTATCTCCAACCAATTCGAGCCGAGGCTGGAAAAACTCAACCGCGAAATCAACGCCGGTTTGAGCGAAGTACGCCGCCATCTCAAAGAGCTCGAAGAGGTTGAAAAAAATCATAAAACCGGCGCCCCCGCCAGTTTTGCCGATGTCCTGCGCGACTCAATAGACGAGGCAGACAACGGCTCTAATTAGAATTGATTGGGCAGGTTTTTTATTTTGCGCTTGGCTCGGTAGCCCCTCTCCCCTTATTTTAGCATTTCAGCTGTAGATTATTCTTTTTAAGGCGCTTAGCGTATTTCCTCGGCATATTAAATGGGTGAACAAGCCAAATTAACGGCAAAAACCATAGGACTATTCTTATTAGTTCTCACGCCCTTTGTCGCCCACCTCTACTTTGCCGGCATTGTAGAGTACCGCGCGCCACAGAGTGGCGAAATTGCTGAGCTAATCGACAGTGGGCAGTACGCGCGCGCCCATCGCCTACTCCAGCGCCTCCCCACCGAAGACCTATCCATTGAAGAGGTCGCGCGCAGTCAATTTCAATTAGCACTCTGCGAACGCCAACTCAGCGAACCCGCACGGGCCTATGCGCGCCTGCGCGACTTGTCAAACGCGCTGCCTGCCCTCGAAGAGTACCGCCAGTTCTGGATGGCCCGCTCATTAGAGGACATGCGCGAAACGGACGCCGCCGTATCGGCCTACCAAGACTTCCTCATCGCCTGTAAAAACCCTTTGCTAAAGCGCACGGCACGCCAGCACTTGGCGAGCCTCTACAGAAAAGATGGCCGTCTTACCCAAGCGATAGAACTCTACCAACTGCAGTTGCGAGACTACGGCGATATGGCCGCGCAGGCACTCTACCTCATGGCGCACACTTTTTTAGAGGCCAAGCAGAAGGATCAGGCGCACGACAAGCTAATAACGCTGATGGAGGACTATCCCAAGTCGAATCAAGCACTAAAGGCCGCAATCGAAATAGAGGGTCCTCTCGACGCCCGCGCAGCCTATGCCGTCGCCGCCACCTACCACAGCCACAAGCGCTACGCCGACGCCAGCAAACGCCTGCGTCGCTTTGTGCGTTTGCACCCGCGCAACCAACGCCTTACGGACGCCTATTATATGCTGGGTAGCGCACAGCTGGGCAGCGGACAATACGACAACGCGCTAAAGACCTTCCAAAAGACCATCGACCAATATGGACTTCCCTCCGCACTCTATCGCATCGCTGGCATCTACGTCCGCCTCAACCGCGAACGAGAGGCCATTGCCACCTACGAAAGCTTTGCCAGCCGTTTCCCCCAGCACTCTTTGGCCGACGATGCCCTATGGCAAGCGGCCAAATCTGCCGAACGCAACAACCACTTTGCCGTAGCAGAACGACTCTACCGCCAACTCGTGGAAAACCATCCTGAAAGCAAATACCGCGACGAAGCCGGGTGGAGCATTGGTTTCACCTTTTATTGCCGCGAGGAATACGGCAAAGCGCTCGTCGTCTTCAAGCGTCTAAGCGGCATGGCAGAAGAGCCCCATATCGCCGACCAAAGCCTCTACTGGGCCGGCAAGGCAGCCGCACAGCTCGGCCACGGAGTTGAATCACAAAGCTATTATCGCCGCGCAGCAGCCGGATTTCCGCGCTCCTACTACTCTACCCGCGCCGTTAAACTTGGCTATAGCGATCCGGCGAACCTACAGAAACGCCCACCGCTGGCACTGCATAGACCGGCGGCAATTGACCATATAGAAGGTCCCGAACACTTGGAGCACGGCGATGCGCTCTACGCTTTGGGGCTGCGACAGATGGCGCGCAGCGAAATGCTACAGGCTGAAAAGCGCAACAGCGGCCAGCTCGAAAACCTCAAACTCATCCGCGACCGCTACGAGGCATTGGGATTTCTCGACCGGGCAGTGCGCCTATCAATGCGCATTTTCGTACAGGATAACAAGCGCAACGAATGGTACCACATCTACCCCAATTATTACTGGGAACAGATCCTCACCTCGGCATCCGAAGCCAAAGTAGACCCCTACTTAGTCCTCTCTGTTATCCGTCAGGAGAGCACCTTCAACGAAGGTGCCACCTCCAGAGCCGGTGCTTTAGGACTCATGCAAATCATGCCCCATACGGGAAAAACGCTGGCGCAGACCCTAGGTATCCGCCGCTTCAAACGCACCTCGCTCTACGACCCGGAAGTATCTATCCGCTTGGGGAGCTATTTTTTGGGGGATCAGGTACGGCAATTTACCGAGGGACCGGCAGCCGAAATGGGTTTCGAACTTGGTCTAGCCGCCTATAATGCCGGCCCACACAACGCCCGCCAATGGTTAGAACGCTTTCCACATGACGATGCCGATGCTTTCGTAGAACGGATTCCCTTTAAAGAAACGCGGCTCTACGTCAAACTCGTCCTCAGAAATTACGCTATTTACAAGGCCCTATCCGATGTCTGAACAGGAACCGGGCAAAAAAGCCCGTCTTATAGAGGATGCCTTCATCCTCATCAGTATCATATCACTTTGGCCCGTAGTTCTAGGCTGGGAGGGCCTCGCCTACGAGATCATGCTCTATGCGGCATTGGTCGGGCTGATATATATATTCTTCCGCCGCATGCGTCGCTTTCGCGAAGCGCGCGACGAAATGGATACCTAAAGACTATTGCCTCTTATCGCGCGTTTTAAGCACGCGCAGATTCCCTGTTATGCCCGATCTTCTCCAGCACCAAAACCAGTGCAGCCCCCACGACCATCAGCGCAAAACTCAGCCATACCTCGCCCGTGAACTCCTGCGGCCAAATACACTCGTCGCGCAGCACGAGCGTTTTGCTGCCAACTACCCGTTCTTCTAATACATTGCGGAAGGGCCACACCTTGCGCAGCGATCCCAGCATCAGCCCGACTAGAAAGGCCATCGTAGCTGCGTGGTAGCGCGCGAGAAGGCGCTTGAGCAAACGCGAAAAACCCAAAATCCCGATGATGGCCCCGACGCCAAAAAGCGCTACGACCTGCAGTTCTCGCTCATGCACGGCCGTAAAGACCTGCTGGTATTTACCCATAATCACCAGCAGAAACGAACCGCTAATACCCGGCAAAATCATAGCGCAAATAGCAACCATGCCAGCGAGCACAAACTTGTAACTCTCCGTCCCGGTCTCGACTGGAACGAGCGAAGTAATGGCATAACCAAAGGCCGCTCCCAGCACAATAAAAATGCCGAGACGCACATTCAAATCGCCTTCGATCTGTTTGGCAACAAAGAGCGCACTGGCCAAAATCAGGCCGGTAAAAAAACCCCATACCGGCTGCGGGTGCGTCGTCAGCAGGTAGGTGATCAGTTTGGCAAAGGAGGCAATGGCAATAAAGACACCCGCCAAGAGCGGAAACAGAAAACCGGCGTTGACCAGCTTCAACACCTCCATAATGCGTCCGCGCAACAGGGCTTGCAACACTCGGCCATCTACCGATGCAATCGTATTGACCAGTTCGTCGTAAATACCCATAATCAGTGCCACCGTGCCCCCCGATACACCGGGAATGACATCGGCCGTGCCCATACACAAACCGCGCAATACTAAGCCCGGCCCTCGCCGCTTTGCTTTTTTTATTGGGTTTTCTGTTTCTTTCACTTTTCGTCCCTTCTATAAGAGCGCCAGTTGCCGTCCATCTTGGCGCAGGTAGTCTATAATCTTGCGGTCAGTACGCGGGAAAGCGTAGGCGTCCAATTCGCTGGGCTTTATCCAACACCACTGGGCACAACCCAGCGCCTTCGGATCGCCCTCTAAATAACGAGCATTAAAAGCGTAGAGTGTGATACTAAAATGTGAATAGGCGTGATCGACGCTGTACAATTGCTCTCCCACTTCTATGGCAATATCCAGCTCTTCGCGAATCTCTCGTGCCAAACACTCCTCTAGCGATTCGCCCTCTTCCTGCTTGCCGCCGGGAAACTCCCACATACCACCTAGCATCCCCTCCGACGGGCGCTGGGCAATCAGCAGATCTTCCCCCTTCCAAATAATACCGGCGGCTACTGGGAAATGAGGTTTTTTCTTTTTTGGCGCCTTAAATGGCAAGTGCGTAGGATCTTCAAGTTCGGCCTTTGCCCGACACAACTCACCTACTGGACACGTCGTACAATGGGGTTTCTTCGGCGTACATATACGCGCGCCCAACTCCATCATCGCCTGGTTAAAGTCGCCGGCCCTCCCCGGTGCCAATAGCCTCTCGCTGGCCGCCACTAGCTCCGCTTTAACCTGGGCACGACGCGGGTCTCCCTCGATGCGCAGCAGACGACAGAGCACGCGCGTTACATTACCGTCGAGCACAGCGTGGTCGCGATCAAAGGCAATACTGCTGACGGCCGCCGCCGTATACTGCCCCACTCCAGGCAATTCGATGAGGCCTGCATACGTGTCCGGTATGCGCCCGTCGCACTCTGCGACGATGCGCTGAGCGGCCTTGTGCATGTTGCGCGCACGCGCGTAATACCCCAACCCCTCCCACACCTTGAGCACATCACCTTCTGCCGCCTGTGCGAGGTCGTAGACCGTGGGAAAGGCAGCGACAAAGCGCGAGAAATACCCCCCCATTTGCTCTACTCGCGTCTGCTGTAGCATAATCTCGGAAATCCAGATATGGTAGGGATCATCGCTATCGCGCCAATCCATCTGTCGCTTATGCGCACCGTACCACGCCAGTAACTCCGTGCGAAACTGGTCAACCGCCTTTTCTTCTCGCAGCATCAGCTCTACTAATTGCCTTTCAGTTTCTGCGCCAGGTCTGCGCGCAATACGCCCAGCACCCGCTCACCTATCTGCAGCGGTTTTGCCGACAGCAATGCGCTTAAAACGGCCGCCTCCATCGCCTCGCAAGCCGCTGCAAAGAGCGCATATAACTCTTTGTCTTCCGTATATAGCCGTTCTTGTAAGACATCGCTCACCGTAGATTTTCCAGACTCTACGTTAGAAAAAGCCACGACCTGTCCCGCGCGCGTATCGGCATTCCACAGCCCGCAGCGCCCTGCCCCTAGCGCCCCTCGCTGCGCTAAAGCGCGCAACTGTAGTGGCAGAAGCGGCGCATCCGTCGCTACGACAGCGGAAAATTCCTGCGGACCGGAGGATTCGACCTCAACTTCGTCCTGCAAAAAATGGCCATCGATACTAAGGCGCTCCGGCCCCCCCCCGTTGACCGCCACAAAGACCCCGACGGTATAACGACCCGCCCGGCGCGAAGCGGTGCCCACGCCGCCGCGGACGCCAAAGGCCCTGAGTGCCCGTCCAATGCCCACATTGCCCTCGGACACTTCCCCACCAACGGCGATGCGAAGGACCCGATCTAGGTGCTCTCCGCGCACGTTTTCGTATATGCGCCGCACGTCGTTCCAAGCCCCGTCATCCAAGCCCATCACAACGGGCGGCCATCCCGCATTAGTCGACAAACCGCTGTCGCGCTGGATCCCCTGCTGAATCAACGCCTCGTAAACGCGCCCAAAGACCGGCGCTGGGGCAAAGACAATCGGCGACGAAAACGTGCCGAAATCCTCTGCCACACCCAGCCCCGACACCGCGCCTCCCTCGTCTAAAGACCAGCGCCCGACAAAGAGTTCGCGCTCCTTAACCGCGCGCGGATAGGGCGATACCACGCTCAAACCACTATTCAAATCGGAGTCGCCTATATCGACATGCCCGACTTCTACCCCATCGACATCCGTGATCGCATCGAGAGCACCGGGCTGGAGACGGCCCACTCTAATGCCCAGTTCGCGCAGCCTTTTCATTTCAACCTTCCATGTGCGCGCATGATCTGCTGCAAGCGATCCAATGGCAGTGCGTGGTAAGTATTGCCGTCGCGCCCCATCATAGTATGGGCCATCGTCAGCGAGTTGAGAATGGCCTCCTCCGTCGACTCGACCACGGCCTGATGCATACGCGATATCCAGCGGTTATTCAAAGACTGCACCTTGCTATTCTCGCCGCGAACGATCTTTTGCCCCGTCGAAAACGCCAAAAACAAATCGCCGCTACCGTGCGTAGAAATCGCGCCCGTGCGCGCCATGCCCAGCGCCACGCGTTTGCACAAACGCTGCAATTGCACCGGCAAGAGCGGCGCATCGGTAGCTACGGCGACGAGCATAGACTTGCTCTTGCCGGCTTGTCCTCTTTCGGGCATCAGATCGGGAATCTCCCGCCCCACCGGCACACCATCGACCAGCAGCTGCGAGCGACCGCCAAAATTCGCCTGCACCAGAACGCCCACGGTAAAAACCGTCTCGTCGCAGGGCACCAAGCGCGACGCAGTGCCAATACCCGCTTTAAAACGAAAGGCGCGCATCGCCGTGCCGCCGCCAACACAGCCTTCCGCCACGGGACCGCTCTGCGCACTCTCTATAGCTTGGCGCGCGTGTTCGGGCCTGACATGGCCCCCTGCCGTGTCATTGAGAAAATCGCCCCAGGTCTCCCCGACGACGGGCTCGACTTGGACACCGCGCGTCAAAAGCTCTTCATCCTGCTCCAGCATCCACCCCATCGCGCCGTCGTAGACATTGCCAATGCTCGACGTGTTGGTAAAAAGCACGGGCGCCGCCAATAAGCCCCTGCCGCGCACGGGGCCCATGCCCGTCAATTCGCCGTTGCCATTGAGCGTAAAGTCAGCCGCATAGACGGCTTCCTTAGACAGCACGCCCCCGTGTGGGAGAATAGCCGTCACTCCGGTGCGCACGGGCCCCTTGCCAACGACCAGCGCTCCGTCACCCCTTATCAATGTCACATGGCCGACGCGCACCCCTGCGACATCTGTGATGGCGTTGTACTCCCCCGGCTCCATCTCGCCAATAGCTATGCCCAGCTCGCGCAGGCGCAGCCGCTTTTCCGGCGCAGTCTCTGCACTCCAACTACTCAGCGGCCACGCGGCGGCAGCCCCTAACCCCAAGCCCAAAAAAGTGCGCCGATCCATATCAGATAGCCCCAGCTATAGCGTCTCCCAATTGCCCCGTCTCCATATTGCCGCCCAAATCCGGCGTCCCCGCCCCCTGTTCTCCTACGACGTTGCGCACCGCCGCTTCCACCCTATCGGCCCCCCGCTGCGCCGCACTGTCGCCGTTGCACTCACCCAACCAGCGCAGCATCAGAGCCGCCGAAAGTATCGTCGCTACGGGGTTGGCCAAACCCCGACCAACTAGGTCGGGAGCCGTGCCGTGCGAGGGCTGAAAAACAGCGGCGTCCTCACCGATATCTCCGGAGGGCGCCATTCCCAAACCGCCGACCAAACCAGCCGCGAGATCGGAGATAATATCGCCGTACATATTTTCGCTGACCAATACATCGTAGCTCTGTGGTCGTTGCACCAGATACATGCTCAACGCGTCGACATAGGCATAATCGCGCTCGACCTGCGGATAGCCGTCGGCGACTTCGTCATATATCGCGCGAAAAAAGGCCATCGATTTGAAGACATTCGCCTTGTCGACACAAGTAACTTTCATCGGTTCGCGGCCGCGCTTTTGCGCCAAATCGAAGGCATAACGCACGACGCGCTCGGTACCCGTACGCGTAATGACCATCGAATCTACCGCCACCTCGCCGCGCAGCTCGATGCCACCGTTCATCGAAGCAAAGAGCCCCTCGACATTCTCGCGCAAAATGACGAAGTCAATCTCGCCTGTGCCCACGCCTTTCAGAGGAGTGTGCGCATCGTTATACAAATAAATGGGCCGCACGCCGGCGTAGAGGTCTAGTATGATACGCAAATCGATTTGCGGTCGCATCTCCGTGCCGTCGGGCCAACGCACGTCGGGCAAGCCCATAGCCCCGAGCAGCACCGCATCGGCGGCGCGGCAGGCTTCTACCGTAGACGGCGGCAAGGGATCGCCACACTGCAAATAACAGCCGGCACCACAGGGAGCTTCGACAAAACTGAAGCGCGGCGCATCGAGTCTTTCCAATACCTTGATCGCCTCGTCGACGACCTCTGGGCCTATGCCGTCGCCTTTTAATACGACGATTTCGTATGTCCCTTTGCTCATTTATTTTTCGCCACCCCCTATAAATTCCGTTCAGCCAAGTATGCCAAAAAGCACCACTGGCCTAAGCTGCGCTGCACGAAAAAAATAAAATGGGGAGAGGCAAAACGCCCCTCCCCATTGCACATGCTACGGTGTTTTTAGCTCCACAACCGATCGTGCGCACCTTCGTTGTCCCAGCGATCCGTCGGCTCAAAGATACCGGGATTATCCTTGTCGACAAACTGCTTCAGCACTTCCTCGTTGAGGCCGGTGAAACCGAGCCCAGGTCCTTCGGGCACGGCGATATGACCGTCTTCGATCAGCGGCACCGGTAAACCTTCGATCATGCTGCTCCACTGCACCAACTGGTCCACCGAGTGGTTCTCTAAGACCATAAAGTTTTCCGTGGCCGCCGCACAGTGCACCGAGGCCAGTGCCGCAATCGGTGACATAGCCATATGCAGCGCCATGGCAATACCGTGCTCCTGTGCCAAGTCGCCGATTTTTTTCGTTTCTAAAATGCCGCCCGAAGAAGCCAAGTCCGGGTGCACCACCGCCAGAGCGCGGTTCTCAAGCAGAGGCATAAAGCCCTCTTTGAGGTAAATATCTTCGCCCGTGCAGACCGGCGTGTCGACCGATTCGGCCAAGCGCTGCCACTGCTCGGGAAATTGCCACGGGAACATATCCTCGTACCAGGCCAGCGAGAACTGGTCGAGCGCCTTCCCCAAACGAATACAAGACTCTACGCCGATGTGGCCGAAGTGGTCGACGGCAAGCGGCACTTCGTAACCAATTTCGTCGCGCACTTCCGCTACGTACTGGCAGAGAATATCGATGCCCTTATTCGTTATTTGGATACCCGTGAACGGGTGCATAATCTCATTCGTCTGCAACATGCCGGGCGGGGCGATCAGTGCGTCTTCAATCCCGCGCAACAAACCAATGCCCACGTCCATCTTCAAAAACCCGAAACCTTCTTCCATGCGCTCTTTGAGGCGTTTGCCCATCGCCTTGCCCTCTTTCTCCGAAGGCGTATCACAGTAGCAGAGGACCTTGTCGCGGAATTTGCCACCGGCCAACTGGTAAGCGGGTACGCCATAGGCCTTGCCCGCCAAATCCATCAGCGCCATCTCGATACCGCAAACGCCACCGGCCTGACGCGCGTGGTGGCCAAACTGCTTTATCTTGCGAAAAATCTTGTCGATATTGCACGGATTTTCGCCGATTAGGCGACTCTTGAGCATAAGTGCATACGTTTCGCTTCCCCCGTCGCGCACTTCGCCGTATCCGCAGATGCCTTGGTTCGTATCTAGACGAATGATCGTCGAACGAAAGGGGGCTCCTTTCATATTGACGACGCGCATATCCGTAATCTTCAATTCCGTCGGACGCGAATTAGCATTCACATGGGCTTCGACGTTAGCAGTCATTCCATTCTCCTTCTCACATGAGACAAACAGTATTGCCGATGTCTTAGATAGGTTTATATTTGCCGTCTTCAAATACTTGGAAGCTTCAATGGGCAATAACCTTAAATGATATTTACCTCGGTGAAACCCGTCAACAGCAGATGCGCGGATTCAACCAACCAAAATGGGCGAGTTATTATGAATCGCCCAACCCGTGCTCGTATATAGAGGAGACCGGACGATGAAACTCAAGGACAAAGTGGCCCTAGTTACGGGGGGCAGTAGCGGCATCGGTCGCGCCGCCGCCGTAGCTATGGCCAAAGAAGGCGCCAAAGTAGCGATCACAGCACGCCGTGCCGAACGCTGCCAGGAGGCTGTAGAGGAAATTGAAAATTTCGGCGGCGAAGCCATGGCTTTGCCGGGCGACGTCTCCCGGCCCGAGCACGTGGAAAAACTCGTGGCCGAAACGGTCGCACGCTGGGGGCGCTTAGACATCGTCGTGCCCAACGCCGGCATCAACGGCGTCTTCGCTCCCATAGAGGATATCACCCCCGAAGAATGGGACCAGACACAGGACATCAACGTGCGTGGCACCTTCCTCACCGTAAAGTATGCCATCCCCCATCTGCGCGCCGCCGGCGGCGGTAGCATCGTCGTCGTATCCTCAGTCAACGGCAACCGCATCTTCTCCAACTTTGGTTTTACCGCCTACTCCTGTTCTAAAGCGGCACAGGTGACCTTCACAAAAATGGCCGCCGTCGAGTTGGCTCAGTGGGATATCCGCATCAACGTCGTCTGCCCAGGAGCAACCAAAACCAGTATCGGCGAGAACACCTTTCCGCGCGACATTGATAAAATCCGCATCCCGCGCGATTATCCCAACGGGCCTATCCCCCTACAGCAGCGCGCCGCCTCGTCCGAAGAGGTGGCCAACGCCATTCTCTTTTTAGCCAGCGACGAAGCCAGCTACGTCACAGGCACCGAAATGTATGTCGACGGAGCTCTATCGCTGTTCCAAGGCTAGGCCGTATCGCATCGGGGCGGATACCACATTCGGTCCGATGCGATATACTTCAGATCAAGCCTCTCAGCCCGCGCGCGCAAAACGTCCCGCGCGCAAAAAATCAATAGGCTGACGCGTTTTTCCCTCCAATGCCAACTCCGCAAGAATCTCACCCATTACCGATGAGAACTTAAAACCGTGCCCCGAGAAACCCGCAGCCAAAACGACGGCGGCGTGCTCGGGATGCTTATCGACGACGAAGTGTTCGTCCGGCGTCATCGTATACATACATACGGCATGCCGACTGCGCCTCGCCCGCAGGCGAGGGAAGAACCGTTCGACAAAACGGCGCACTGGAGCTTCGTCGTCGGCCTCCAGCGTGCGATTCAGCTCCAGCGGATCTTCCACGACCTTGTGCATCATTACATTGTGATCGGCGACCTTTAGCCCCCATGGCTCCATGGCGGGAAAACCGTAGAACGTATTTTCAGTATCGTCCTCACCCACTAAGAAGCAGGGCAGTCGCTCCACCGCATATTGTTCAACGCCCTCGCCCTCATACCAAAATAGCACTTTGCGCACGACCTGCGTTTTTATTCCCAATGAACGCAGTTCGGGGGTCGCCCAAGGGCCGGTCGTCAGCACCAAACGCCCCGCTGCTATTTGCCGTTTATCCGTCTCTATGCGCACGCCATCCCCAACGGATTCCCATCCCAAGACGCGTTCGCCCGCATATAGGGTCGCCCCGTGTTTCTGCGCTAAGTCCAAGTGCTTCTCCACGCAGTCCTCCACGCGTAAAAAACCACCGAGTGGGTCGTAATAGGCGCGCCAACCCTCGCCCACGGCCAGCGCCGGATAGCGTCGACGCAATTCGTCTTCTCCCAACACTTCATGTGGTAAATCGTGCTCTGCATAACATGCTTCTTGGCCGCGTATCACGCGCGATGCTCCGTGCCCAAGGGCCAGAAGGCCGCAGCGAGTAAATAGCTCCGCTTCACTTTCCGCTTCCAATTCTCCCCATAACTCGTAGGCCCGATCCAAGAGCGGCACGTAGTCGGGATGCTCCAAATAGGCCTTGCGGATAATACGCGTCTCGCCGTGCGAAGACCCCCTGTCGTGCACGAAGTTAAAACGGTCTATACCACAGACGCTGATACCGCACTGTGCCAGGTGGTAGATAGCCGCACTGCCCATGCCGCCGGCTCCGACGACCACTACATCATAGTGTTCTGCCAATACTACACTCCCCTTTAATTGCCTCGCACCTATAATTTCACAGTACAATGGCAAGTGCGCGCAAAGCCGTCAAGCTTCTTGGAACTATTAATGAATTTGTTATACTATAATGTCTAGACAAAAACGGATTCATTATGAATGTTCTTATTATTGACGACGAAGATATCGTGCGGCGCACCCTCCAGCGCTTTATCGAGTACCGAGGCGATTTTGCCCTCGTGGCAGACGGCGGGCTCGAAGGGCTTGAGATGCTGCGGGAAAACCCCGTAGACCTCGTAATCACCGACGTGCGCATGCCCGATATTGATGGCATGGAGGTGCTGCATCGGGTGCGCGACTTCAATGCTGAAATACCCGTCATTATCGTCACGGCATACGCCGACACGGATATGGCCATCCAAGCCGTCAACGAAGGGGCTTTT
>Ga0055584_100002534_pt1 | contig 18016 bp, 13 predicted proteins | sample OSDHelmetaG_FD_58716 | JGI IMG/M metagenome (GOLD analysis project Ga0055584, IMG submission 58716) | Pelagic marine sediment microbial communities from the LTER site Helgoland, North Sea, for post-phytoplankton bloom and carbon turnover... | ecosystem: Environmental > Aquatic > Marine >... | reverse complement strand
CGGGATCGGCACCACGCCCTGCGGGCCAGCAACAGCGAAATCCGGCCACCTCCGGTGGCGGAGATGGCAGTGGGTCCCCCATTCCTTCCCAGCGCGGCAATTCCAACTTCGCACAGGCAGCAGCGCCCAAGCCACGAGTTCGCGCCATTCACCGCGCCAACCGTGTCCTTGTCGTCGCAACACCGCAGGACATGGAATACCTCACCAGTATCATCGAACACCTTGATGCGCCCGTCGAAGCTGCCAGCTACATGCGCAGGGAATTAAAATACGTGTCCGTGGGCGACTTCCTTCAAATCGCCAGCAACGTGATCACCCAGATCGGCAGCGGAGAAAACGGAGGCCAGGGGCAAGGTCTCGGCGCCAATCGGGGCCAGCTCAGCAATCAGACCGGACAGAACAATCAAAACAACCGTTTCGGAAACAACCAGAACAACGGGTTTAACAACCAAAGTGGTATCGGTAACAACTCCGGCCGCAGCGGTGCCACTGGCGCCCTCGGAAACGCCGGGACGGATCAGGCGCAGCCTCCTCAATCCATCGTGATCGACAAAACTCTGCTCGTCGCAGACAACGTCCAGAATGTGCTTATCGCTTCCGGACCGCCCGAGCATCTTCGCCGTATCAATGACCTCATTGATGAGATGGATTGCAAGCCGCAGCAGATTCAGATTTCTGCCGTGATCGCACAGCTCACACTCGGAGATGACTTCGATTTTGGTGTCGATTTTCTCCGCACTCTCGACAACATGGGGAACGGTAATATTCCCTCTGCGGCAGGTTCCCTCGCCTCACGTTCTGCGACCTCCCAACCTCTCATCGACGTATCCACACTAACCGATGTGAACAACCTGATTCCTGCCGCGGCAGGCCTCACGATGTATGGGCAGATCAACAACTACACCGACGCCGTACTAACAGCACTGGAATCGACCAACCGCTTTCAGGTCCTCCAGCGCCCCACTGTTTACACGGTAAACAATCGCCAGGCCACCATCGAAACTGGTCAGCGCGTCGCGGTGCCTCGGAGTACCCTTTCCTCTCTCGACGTTGATCAAGGAAACAACAACCAGGTCGTCACCGCGAACATCGATTTCGAAGATGTCGTTCTACGCATCGACGTGATTCCTCTCATCAATGCCGATGGAGAAATCACTCTGCAGATCCAGCAACGCAATGACGACATCGTCGGAAGCACGACCATTGGAAACGACCAGATTCCCACCATCGGAACTCAGGTCCTCGGAACCACGGTGATGGTTCAGGACGGCGGCACCGTTCTCCTCGGAGGGCTCATTTCGGAAGACGATCGCAAGAACGAAAGCGGACTCCCTCTCATGTCCAGCCTTCCATTAATCGGGCGCGTTTTCGGCTCCACTCAACAGAACGTATCCCGCCAGGAGTTGATGATTTTCATTCAGCCAAAAATCATCCGCAGTAATTCTGACTACACTCGGGTCGACGAGGACATGAAGCAACGCTCGCAGATGGCTCCCAATGCAGAGGCATTTGCTGAAGCCGAAGATGACAACATCGATGTCTTCGAAACGCAGGATTTCCAGTCCGCCGAAAAGCGAATCCACTTCTTCCGTGACCTCTTCAAGAAGAAGAAAAAGAGGAACAACAAAGCCCCCATCTTGAGCCCGCAGGCAATACCGTCTGTGAGAGCGGTCCCTATCCAGCCGTAACGGCTTGGGGCAGGATCAACGGATCACTCAAAGGGAAACAGCGGGCGTCTCCGGTGCTGGTAGTCCAACTTTCGCATGTTGGCACGTGTCACACCAGCGGAGTCAACGTGGAGAAAACCTCCTTTGGCGATGGGCTCGTAGGCCGCCATCGGAGCGATGACTCCCTTTGCAATGATCATCTGAAAGGTGGAGGGATTGATCCCGAAACTCGTCAGCTGAGATAAACTGAACGGGGCCATTCGTCTGGTTGTCGCCATGATTGTAAGCCGCCCGTCTGCTGTCTCGAGGACGGCGGTCCGACCCTGGTCAAATTCTAAAAAACCACCGTGCCTCGGCTTTTCCTCATGAAATACGCCATCGTGAAGAGACTGCACTCGAAAGGTGCCTTTGATAGGATTCTGGGGGTCGCCAACTACGGTCAAAATTTCCGCATCGACTCCGCTTTTTTCGGCTAGCTGGACTGCCCCCGGAGCGCAGAGCACTACAAAGCCCCTGCCCTCACCGTGTTCGATCCACTCCCGTGCATTTTCAGTGCTGTCTGCAGGAGATCCGCCTCCGACATTGTCACCCATATCGAGCAAGACAATGGGATACGCAGAGGCAATATTCGCGTTCCTCACTGCATCTTTAATCGATAGAAACTCCGGCTCAAATGACGACTTTCGCCTATCCATTTCGCCAGCCATCTGGTCCGCAAGAGACTGTGCAAGCTCAGCATCTGCATCCGTAACGACGAGAACGGAGGATCCCATTTCGGGAACGTCGGCGTAGGGAAACCCGAGGACAATTGAATGAGACACAACCCCCTCTCGATCAGCGATGCGTTTTGCGCTCGCATACAAGCCGCGCATGGGCTCTTCCGAGGTGTTTTGACTCTGGATATTAATGGCGAGAGAAGGAAAAGCAGCTCTCTGGGTCGGACAAATTTCTCCCGCGAGGGTCTGCGCCATTAGCTCGGCAGCTCGGCGACCGGTCTCGCGCTGGTCAAGATGCGGATTGGTCGAATAGGCAATCAATGCGTCGGTTACCTCGACCATCTTCGGAGAAAGATTGGCATGGGGATCGATCGTCGCGATGAAAGGAATCTCGTTTCCGATCAGCTCGCGAACCTCCGCAAGCCACGTCCCATCCGCATCGAGTGCATCTTCGGCAACGGTCGCTCCGTGAGGCGCCGCGAGAATGCCATCCAACACGCCTGCCTCCCGAATGCCCTCGATCATCTGACGGCGCAATGTATAGAAGCTCTCGGCCTCGATTGTTCCGTAGGGCAAGGCACGAGCCGCAAAAATGGGAACGGCTTCGATTCCGGTTGCATCGAGCCCTTCAAAAAAACCACCAATTTCATGCGGCGCATTCGCCATTTTCGCGCGAATGGCTTCTCCTTCAGCGAGAAGATCTGCCGAAAAGTCAGCAAGCTTCGTCCTCCCGTCTACGAAGGTGTTCGACTCGTGAAGCAATCCAACAATTCCAACTCGCTTCATCAAAAACACTTTTCGTTCGATCTGCCCCTAACCGGGTAACCCTGTTAGGCAGACTACCTGAACGGTTAGGTCAGTGACGATACCCTGTTTTCGAGATCCCTGTCGAGTGATTCTACACCCGAGGCGTGATTCGTTTTCGCCGAACCCAATCGCTACCCTCTTCATCATCGGAGATTCCCTGCCGATAGATATTGATCAGGATTCCGATGGATAGAAATGCGACGACCAGAGAAGAACCACCGTAGCTAACAAATGGGAGCGTCAGACCCGTATTCGGGAGAATCGATGTGGCAACGCCGATATTGAGAAAAGCCTGCACTCCGATATATCCGACGAGACCAATCGACAACAACATACCGAAACGGTCTGGTGCGTGAAAACCAATCACGAATCCCGAAATTACGAGAGTGATGAACGCAATCACCACCAACAAAGTGACTGCGAGTCCCATCTCTTCTCCTATCATGGGAAAAATAAAATCAGTGTGTGCAAAAGGCATGTATAGCATTTTCAATCTTCCCTCTCCGACGCCGCGGCCGTCAAGGCCTCCGGAACCGATCGCCATCAGGGAAATCCACTGCTGGAACCCAGCTCCGTAGCGGTGGGCTTCTAGGTCGAGGAAAGCCATGATTCGCTCCATTCGGTCGGGAGCGTAACTGAGCATTCCGATAAATCCCGCAAAGCCGGTCATGGAAAGTCCGGTGAGGTATCGCCAATCTGTCCCCGCAACAAAGAGGATCATGAAAGTCGTCGCCGTGAGAACGATGGTCGTGCCAATGTCGACCTCAAAGAGGATCAGGGCTAGAGGCAATCCAACGATAGCGAGAGGAAACGCAAAGCCTCGCAGGAAGTGCCGACCACTGTCCGGGTGGCGACTGAACCACCACGCTAGGAAAACGACTACAGCGATTTTTCCGAGTTCAGAAGGCTGGAGCTGAAACGGGCGAATCCCGATCCAGCGACGCTCGCCATTGATCTCCATCCCAATGTGGGGAACGAAGCAAAGGGCGAGCAAAAAACAAACCCCACCAAAAAGCATCCAGTTATTCCGACGCCAGAAACGATAGTCTCGCGTCGCCGCAAAGAAACAAACCCCGATTCCTACGGCAAGCCAGATGGCTTGACGCTTCGCTTCCTTGTAGCCGTTCGCCATGTCAGCATCTGCACTAAAAATGCAGGTACTGATCAACATGACGACACCAACGATGACGAGAATCGACACCGAGCCGAGGAGAAAGAAAATGGATTTACGATGCATGATGCGAATGCCTGATATGGCGGGTTAGTTAGAGGCAGGAACTTTTAGTTTCTGCCCAATCTGGAGTGTCTCGGGACGAGCCACTCCATTGATGCTGAGAAGCTCCTTGTAGGACACATTCAGCTTGCTCGCGATTCCCCAGGCAGTATCGCCGGGAGCAACTTCGTAAACACGTGGCTGGGTTCGCTGCGCAGGCGCAGGCTTCAGCTCATCAGCTGTGACGTTGCCAACACTTTGTATAGGGACAGCGTTCTTGTCCGGAATCGTCAACCAACGGCCCGGATAGAGTTCGTTGTCGGAAATGATGGAGTTCGCACCGCGAAGTGCTTCTGCACTGACTTCGAGTTCGCTAGCGATTTCCTGCAGCGATTCACCGGCCTGGACCTTATACTGGTTTGAAGCGCCAGGAGTGCGACGAAGAGGGGCGGGTGGCTTTTTGCGTGCTTTCACCTCAGCAGGCTGTGCCGCAGTTGCTGCGGCAGACACCGTCTTTTCTTGAGCTACTGCATTGCGATACGCATTCTTGCTTGCGCTGCTGATCGTGATTCCGGTAGTAGCCGAAGCCTTGTCGACCATCTTGAATGCCACGATTCCAACAAAGGCAATCGCATGGAGTGCAAGCACGATCGTAAAAATGCGAGTCAGACGCACGTCCGGAGTATCAAGATACCAGTCGTGTTCCTCTGTAATATTAGCGGCGAGACGCTTCTTGGCCCTTGCTTTCCCCATAGGAGTATTGCGGGAGCCCTTCGCCGTCCGGCGATTTCTTCTTTTGTTGCTCATCGTTATCGTTGGTTGTTGTTGGTTCGTCAGGAGAGGTGTTGTTGGACCGCCTCCCGAAATTGATTACCCCGCTCGACGTATCCGGAGAACATGTCGAAGCTGGATGTGCCCGGAGAAAAGAGGACGATGCCACCATTTTCCGCGACTTCAGCCGCCTTCGCGACGGCAGTGGAAAGTGAATTGGCAATCTCACAGGGGAGCTCCTCCCCCCAGGCTGCCATGATTTTTTCTGCTGTTTCGCCTATGCAGATGACGTGCTTCGCGGATGCCGAAGCAAGTTCAGTGAGTTCTGCGTAATCGAGCCCTTTTTCCTTCCCGCCACAGACGAGAATGACAGCCTTCTCCTGGCCACGAAGCGCACTTTCGAGCGAATGCAGATTCGTCGACTTCGAGTCGTTCACCCAGGTGATGCCATCATCTGTTGGTATGGGCTCGCAGCGGTGCGCGGGTGCTTCAAAAGTTTTGATTGCCTCCGAAACCGCGTCGCGATCCAGCCCAAGCCGGTCAGCGACAGCAAGTGCCATCATCACATTTTCAGCATTGTGGAGACCGTGAAGACGGCAAGAAGAAAAGTCGTAGGCACTGGTCGACTGCGAGGAATGAATTTCTCCATTTTCGTAAAAATAGCACCCGCCCATTTGAAACGCGGAAAAGGTAACCGCGTGAGGAAGGTCTATACCGTCCTCATTTTTCAAAATTGCAAAACTCTCGTCGTCGTAGTTTTGGAAAATCCGCATTTTGGCGGAGTGATAGTCTTCGACGCTTGCGTAGCGATCCATGTGATCCGGCGCGAAGTTTGTCCAGATTGCAATCTGGGGACGAAAACTGCGAATCGTTTCCAACTGAAAGGAGCTGGCTTCGATCACAATCCAGTCGTATTTCTCGCCCGAATGAATCGCCTCGCTGTATGCATATCCGATGTTACCTGCAGCAACGGCTTTCAATCCACAGCCTTCGAGCATGTGGGCGATGAGTCCAGTCGTTGTCGTTTTCCCATTTGTCCCGGTAATCGCGATGACGGGAATCGCACTGAGACGCCAAGCCAACTCGATTTCTCCGATCAGTTCGCTGGACGCTTCCTGGAAAGCTTTTCCGATCGGCCAGTTCTCGTCGATGCCTGGACTGATGACAGCGAGATCAAATTTCTTCGCAGGGGACAATGCCTCTTCTCCCGTCGTCAGGACTACGCCCATCTCGGCGAACTTCTCGACTGAGGGTGCAAGCTTCCCAGGATCGCCGCTGTCGAACGCAGCGACCGTCGCACCACAACCGAGCGCGAGGGCAGCGGCAGCAAGCCCACTTCCCCCGGCACCGAGAACAGCTACGTCTTTTCCTTTGAGATCCATTTAATTAGCGAAGCTTGAGGGTCATCAGGCCGACCATTGCGGCAATGATAGAGATGACCCAAAAGCGGTTAATCACCTTACTTTCTTCCCACCCGAGGAGTTCGAAGTGGTGGTGAATCGGTGACATCTTAAAAATTCGTTTTCCGGTCATTTTGAAGCTCGCGACCTGGAGAATGACGGACATGGCCTCCATCACGAAAACAAAGCCAATGATGACGAGAAGAATTTCCTGTTTACAACAGATCGCAATCATTCCGAGCATCCCGCCGATCGCGAGGGAGCCGGTATCACCCATGAATATTTTTGCCGGGTGACAGTTGAACCAGAGAAAACCAAGTCCTGCCCCGACAAGAGCCGCGCAGAAAACAGCGACCTCACCCGAGTGAGGACTGAAGGGAATCCGTAAGTAATCCGCCGCGATGGCGTGACCACCTAGGTAGGCAAATATCGCGTAAGCGCCTGCTGTTGTGACCGTACAACCGGCAGCAAGCCCATCGAGACCGTCCGTGAGATTTACCGCATTCGAGCAGCCAACAATCACGAGGGGAAGGATAACAAAAGTGAACAGGCCCATGTCTTTGACAATGGGAAACCAGATCGAAGGAAAGTAGAGCTGACGAATGTGCTCGCTCGTGGAAGGATTGAAGTAGAGATAGCCAACCGCGATGAAAGAAATGGCGAACTGAAAGATGAGTTTCACCTTCCCGCGAACGCCGACCGAATTCTTCCTCGTGACCTTGAGGTAGTCATCGACAAATCCCAGCACTCCCGTCGTCAGTGTGACAAAGATTAAGGCCTGGACGAAGGGGTTCGACATCAGCGACCAGAGAACAACAGACACCAACACAGCTCCCACGATAAGAATCCCGCCCATGGTTGGCGTACCTGTCTTTCCACCGTGCAATTCAGCGAGGCGATGGATCTCTTCCTCTGTTCGGATCGGCTGCCCGAGCTTGAGCGACGTCAGTTTGAGAATGACGCGACTGCCTAGGAGAATACAAAGGAGAAACGCAGTCAATGCAGCGCCCGCAGCACGGAAGGTCTGGTATTGAAAGACATTGAGAAACTCCAACCACGTGGAGTTGTCCTTGAGTTCATGAAGAAAATACAGCATCGCAAAAATCAGTTGAGCGCTTCGATCACCTTCTCCATTGCGGCAGCCCGGCTACCTTTTACGAGAACGAGATCGTCAGGTATCAGAAAGTCGCGGAGAAATTCAGCGGCCTCTGCATGAGTGGAAAAATGTTGGTTCGTGCCCAGCTCGGACGCACCCTTGTTGATTAGCTCCGCCTGTTCCGATACCGTGACGAGAGCGTCGAAGCCCATTTCGCAGACTCGCTCACCAAGAGCGAGGTGCTCACGCTCGGCGTGATCGCCCAGTTCGCCCATGAAACCGAGCACGGCAACGCGGCGGCCTTTTACCTCCGTATCACGAAGCGTCTCAAGCGCGGCCTTCATTGAATCGGGATTGGCGTTGTAGCTGTCATCGAAAAAAGAAAAGCCACCCGCCTCTCTTTCTTCGAGACGTCCTCCGGAAAGTTCCGTTCGCGAAAAAGCTTCTGCGATTTGCTTCAGGCTGAGCCCTTCACGAAGACCAACAGCAGCAGCGAGGAGAGAATTGAGAACCATGTGCTTTCCTGCAACAGGGAGTGAAATGGAAACTGAGTTTCCGTCTCCGGCATAAAGCTCATAGGAAGCCCGACCTGTGCATGACATCTCCACATTTTCGGCTCGAACATCACCCTCTCCGATACCGACTCCGACCATCTCGCAGGAGGTTTCCTCGGAAAGGCGATTGCTGACAAAATCAAAATAGTCATCTTCGATTGGCATCACGCAGTAGCCACCGTCGCGAACTGCCAGGGCGATTTCGGACTTCTCCAACGCGATCGCTTCACGCGTCCCCATGTTTTCGATATGAGCCGTGCCCACGTTCGTAACAACCGCTGCGTCTGGCGATGCGATCTCCGCGAGAACTTCAATTTCCCCGGGGTGATTCATCCCCATTTCCCACACCCCGAACTGATCCTCCTCTGACCCCGAAAGGATTGTCAGCGGCAGGCCGATATGATTGTTCAAATTTCCCGCCGTGCAGTTGACCTGACCGGCAGCAGAGAGAACCGCACCGAGAAAATCTTTTGTCGAAGTTTTCCCGTTGCTTCCAGTGACACCAATGACACAAAGACCTTTGGATGTCTTCCGATGGTGACGGGCAATATTCTGTAGAGCAACAATGGAATCGCGGGCATGAATAATACCGCCGGAATAGGATTCCGTCTCGGCTGGAAAAGAGCTCACAATCAATGCTGCAGGCTTCGCCTTGCAGACATCTTCCAGAAAATCATGTGCATCGAAGCGGTCGCCCTTGATAGCGAGAAACAGATCGCCTTCCTCCACCTTGCGACTGTCCGTGACAATGCGGGAGACAGTGTCATCGGGGCACCCCTGGATGAGAGCGCCTCCTGCCCACTTGGCGATATCAGAAAGTTTCACAGATCTCATTTCCCACCTCTTTCTGCTTTTTCATTAATCAGACGCGCTACTACCTTGCGGTCGTCAAAGTCGTGACGAACTCCATCAATCTCCTGGTAAGGCTCATGGCCTTTTCCTGCGACAATTACGATGTCACGCTCTTCTGCGATAGAGATCGCGCGCTCGATCGCTTTGGCCCGATCAATGATGGACTCGTACCCCCCTCTGAGAAATCCTTCCTCGGTATCGGAAATAATTTTGACTGGATCTTCGGTGCGAGGGTTGTCAGATGTGAGCACGCAGAGATCACTTCCCTCCTCAGCAGCGCGTGCCATCAAGGGCCGTTTCGTGACGTCGCGATCGCCACCGCATCCGAAAACCGTAATGATGCGAGACGGATCGAGCGCACGAAGCGTGGAAAGAACATTGGCGAGGGCGTCAGGCGTGTGGGCGTAGTCGACAAAAACGCGATAGGCGATCTTGCGGTTCCCAATGGACTCGAGCCGACCGGGCACCTGGGGAGCATCTGGCATCCGGGAGATCACTTCGCGCAGATTCATCCCGATCGCATAAGCCGAAGCAATCGCAGCAACTGCGTTTGCAACGTTGAAGTCGCCGATCAGGGGAATTCGAACGAGAAACTTCCGCTCCTTGAATGAAAGCGTAAAGCTCGTGCCGTTGAAATCTGAGCGCAGATCAGAAGCGCGGAAGTCAGCGTTCGCGGAACGTCCAAAAGTGTATGTTGTGAGATTCGAAAAATGCTCTTTGCTCAGGCGATCCCCGTAGGGATCATCGACATTAATGAGTGCGGTAGATTCCTTTCTTGAATCTGCATTCATCATCTCAAAGAGAATTCGCTTCGCCGCGAAGTAATCCTCCATCGTCCCGTGATAATCGAGATGATCCTGGGTCAGGTTCGCGAACACGCCGACATCAAAAGCAACACCCTCGACGCGCTTTTGCGAAAGCCCATGCGAAGACACCTCAATCGCTGCTCCGCGGCAATCGTTGTCACGCATCTCGCGAAGAAGCCGGTGTAGATCCGGAGATTCCGGAGTGGTGCGAGGAGCGTCAGCAATCCCGTCGCCACTGGAATACTGAATCGTTCCGATCAATCCCGCCCGGCGCAAAATGGACTCCAGCAGGAAATGAATCAGGTAGGTTGTCGTCGTCTTCCCATTCGTCCCTGTCACACCCACAATCGGCATCTCCATGCTGGGGTGCCCTTCCAGATTGGAGGCAGCGATTCCCATTGCCTTTCGCGCATCGCGCACCTGCAACCAGGTCACTGGAAACTCTGCCGGATTCGGCTTCTCTGAAATAATCGCCACAGCACCCTTGTCAACGGCACCATCCACGAAATCATTTCCATCCACTCCGAGACCCGAAAGTGCACAAAACACATCCCCTGCCTCGACCTGTCGAGAGTCGTAACGCACCCCTGACACATCGACGTCGAGAGAGCTGGAAACCGACTTCACCGAGATCAAATCAATGACATCCTCTAATTTCATTCTGCCGCTGCATTGCCCGTCACGCTGACGAGTTCCGTTTCCTCGACGGGTTCAAGTTCTTCCGGACGATCAGGATCGATTCCCAAAATCTTTACAGCGTCCATTGCGATTGCCTTGAAGACCGGTGCCGCGACCGATCCACCGTAGACCTCACTGCCGTTCGCCTTGGGATCATCGACCACGACCAAGCCCAGTAGCTCTGGCTTTTCTGCCGGAAAAAACCCCATAAACGAGGCGATGTAGCGACCTTTCACATAGCCAACTTTCTCGACGTGCTTGCGAGCCGTCCCGGTTTTACCCGCGACGCTGTAGCCAGGAAAAGCCCCTTTCGAACCAGTTCCGTGATCTTTCATTGCTTCTTCCATGCAGAGACGAACCTGACGCGCCGCTTTCTCGGAAATGACTTTACGTCCGGCCTTGGGATCACTTTTCACAAGATTAGAACCTCTTTTTCTCGCCTGCGTCCCCTTAATCAATGTCGGAGGACGGTAAACACCACCGTTAGCAATGACGTTGCAGGCAGAAGCAACCTGCAGCGGAGTCACGGCGACTTCGTAGCCCATGACTTGGCTGGAAAAGGAAGTCTGCGTCCACTCGCTCACTGGATAGACACGACCCGCGCTTTCCGCATTGAGCTCGATACCACTTTTCTGCCCGAAGCCGAACTGATGCATGTAGTAGTGGAAAACGTGCTTATTGAGAGGGCGCGTGACGAGATACGCACCGATATTCGACGACTTGGCGAATGCCATCTGGCATGTGAGCATGCCATACGGGTGGTGATCATTCAGCTCGAAGCCGTCGAGATCGTAGAGCCCCTTGTGGCAGTCCACCTGCATCGAAGGAGTAGCAAGACCGCGGTCAAATGCGCCGCCATAGCCGACAATCTTGAAGGTTGATCCCGGTTGGTAAAGATCGGTCACTGCAATATTTCTGCGGATCGGATTCTTTCCACGGATCCCTTCGCGAGTCGTGAGATCGAAATGCGGCCGACTCGCCATCGCAAGAATCTCACCCGTGTTCGGGCGCATCCAGATCACGCTCACCTTCGCCGGATCATACAAATCGATCACCGCGTCCAACTCACGCTCGACAATGGCCTGCAAGCCCATGTCGATCGTCAGGTAGACATCATCGCCCGCAATCGGATCAACCTGCAGCCCCCGGTAGGCATGAATCTCCCGGCGGCGACTGTCCCGCTCGCAGTAGCGAAACCCGGGCGTTCCGGTCATCACTTCATCAAAAGTTTTTTCAACCCCCGACGCTCCAACCCCCTTTGAATCGACGTAGCCAATCACTTGGGTGAGCGAGAGAGGACTGGGATAGTAGCGACGCTCCCCTTCCAGAAGATAGAGACCGCGGAGAGCCTTGGTATCGACTACGTGGCGCAGGACCTGTGCAAAATCATCCTCAACCCCTTTAGCCAGAACAATCTCTCCGGTCTTTCGCTCGTGCAGCTTGCGCGAAAGTTCCTGCTTCGTCATGTTAAGCGGCTCCGCCATCGATTCAGCGACGTATTCCCGGTAGCGGCTCAAAACTTCTTCTGGAAGGTAGCGCTTCCGAATTGCTTGCGGCGTCGTTTTTTCCGACTTCGCCAAACCGATGCATGCCAACCCCATATCCCGAAGGTGATGACAGTCCACCACGAGCGAATAGACGGTCTGGTTTCGCGCCAGCAATTCGCCGGAACGATCAAAAATCCGACCCCGCTCAGCCGGCAACTCCTCTTTGTATTCGTAGTGAGAGCGAGCCTTAGCAGACAACCCTTCCCCGCGGAACACCTCGATGTAGACGAGACGACCACTCAGCACGCACAGAAGCGCGACCACGCCGACGCATGCAATCACCATGCGGGTTTTTACAGAACCAGAAAAATCACTCATTGCTGCCCTCCTTGATCTATTCCTGCAGGAACGGAAACTCTTTTGAACGGGCCTCCCTGCACCTGACCCGCTGGCGAAATCTCAATCACCTTTGCTGATTCAATCTCAAATAAATCACTCTGCACCCAACGCAAACGGCGGCTGATCTCCTGTCGATCATGAATCCCGGCGATACGCAGCTCCCACATCTCTATGTTGCGATCAAGATCCTTCGCCCGGTCCTCCAATGCGCGAATCTCCTGACCAACGAGAACATGATCGTTACGCATCAACACAAACCCAACTCCGGCAGCAAGGAGCAGCAAGCACCCCAATGCGAGACGGCAGAGGGCGATCGCGCCAATTCCGTTGCGGTATCGGTCGTTTTTTTCCATACAATTAGATCAATTGCGAATCGCCACCCGAAGCTTGGCACTGCGCGAACGAGGATTTCTTTCCACCTCCTCCGCATCAGCAATTGCCGCTTTTCGAAACGGGAGAGTGAAGGCAAAATCAGGATTTGGTCGAGGCTCAGGCCACTCTGGACGATCCAGCTCAGGAGCGCTGCGACGACGCATGAAGTGCTTTACAATTCGATCTTCAAGCGAATGAAAGGTCAAAACCGCCAACACCCCGCCCGGAGCGAGGACTGGAACCGTTTTTTCTAAAACCTCTTCAAGAACATCGAGCTCGCGATTCACTGCAATCCGAATCGCCTGGAAAACGCGGGTCGCCGGGTGCTTCCCACTGACCCGAGGCACGGCCTTCTCGACAATCTCCGCGAGCTGAAAAGTAGTCTCAATGGGAGCTTCAGCGCGAGCCTTCAAAATCTCTGCGGCAGCGCGACGTGAGCGGCGCTCCTCTCCGAACTCTCGGAAAATACGAACCAGCTCTGCTTCCTCCCAATGATTCACGATCACAGCTGCCGTCAGCTCCGACCGGTCATCCATACGCATATCAAGAGGAGCATCCTCCCGAAACGAAAACCCGCGCGACCCATCGTCGAGTTGGCGGGACGAAACGCCGAGATCCAGGAGAATGGCATCCACCTGGTCAACTCCCACATCGGAGAGCAACTGGTCCATCTCAGCAAAATTTCCCCGGACCGGAAGGAAGCGATCCTCGAAGTGAGCGAGACGCTTCGAAGCGTGCTCAATCGCCGCCGCGTCCTGATCGCAACCGATCACGTGCGCTCCGTTCTCCAGGCACATCTGGGTATGACCACCTCCACCAAGCGTTCCGTCGAAAACCTGCTTCCCCTCCAAGGGCTCCAGAATCTCGAGAATCTTCTCCCCCATAATAGGCTCATGATAGAATTCCTGTCGGTCGCTCATTGGATTCCCTTCGTAAAGATTGCGATAGCCCGATCCCCCGAGACGAAACTCATCCGCAGCAGGATCGGCCGAGAGAACCAGGCCCGACTGCAGTCCCAAGGACCGCTTTCCCCCGGAAAAAGGCGATGCGGATTCTTCTACGAGTTCCAACCAAGGCTTGATGGGGATAATCATTGTCAAATTGGGGTGACTGAAAATGAAATGCGGCTACAATAGATATGTGTCCTACTGGACCCTCTATAATTTCTACAAATTCAGAAATCAGAGTGAGCCTACTATATTGTCTCGAAACTTTACAAGGCAAGCTTAAATATTAATATATCCGAAATAAATGAGGATTTTCGGGCTGTTCCTGAATTATCACGCCGGAGAAGAAGAATCTGAAAAACTTTGTCTCCGATTCCCGTCAAAATGCGGCTCTCTCGCCAAGGTCGACGCACGAACCTAAAACTCCCTTCCCTGTTCCGTTTTACCCGCTCTTTGGGAGCATTCCTATCCCACACGCTCCGTCGCCCAGTTCAGGATGGCAGCGGTAACAATAGATGAATCTCTTTCTGGCTTCGATAGAATTCGATCAGCGTCTTGGAGGCATCGTAGCCACGCTCTTCTATCATCGCACCAAAGGTGGGACCGATCTGGTCGATCTTCGAGAACCAGTCCGTCAGCCTTGCGCACGCACAGGTTCCCACGCCAGTTCACTCTTCCTGATTCTCCAACTGCTCGGGGTCTGAGATTCAGGTTGGAGCCTTAAGCAGGGATACATCCATTCCAATTGCGGGGATTCCACCAGTAATGACCTCATACCCGGCCAGCCTCCGGAACAGCCCGCCGAATGCAATCGATACCAAAGCTCAAGCAAGGCCCAATCCAGCTATCAGAAATCGGCACAGCGCAATAATCGTTATCACGATTCGGACTGCTCTCTTTCCTACTCTGCTCATGGGTCACATCATTTGATTCGAATTTGGAGGAAAATCGGATTACTAGCGTGCGCTTGCCCTGCTTTGCGATCCGCAAACTTCAGTCAGCCCACTGAAACACTCGAATGTAGTCCACTTGCAGGATCTGGGGAAAGGCATCGGGCGGCAGGAGGTCGGCAAGTTGATCCGTCTTTTCGAAAAACCGACCGTCGACTGCCACGTTGACGATCATGTGAAAAGGCTGATCAAAGGGCGCGTGTGGATTCACCTTCGCAGCCTCGGAAAACCATTCGCTCTTCTTTCGCGTCATGCACTGCTTCCCATCGACATACCACTTTATCTCGTCCGCATTCCATTCCACGGAGTATAGATGAAACGCCCCAGCGGCATCCTTACCTGGGAACGTGTAGCTATGAGAAAGATAACTGTTTCGCGGCCAGACTCCTCCGAAATGAAGTGCTCCGGTCGTCTCATGGACAGCACTGCCTCGTGATTCGAGGATATCAATTTCCCCACCCGAAGCCCAGCTGCTATATTTCGACTCAGTCGGCAGCATCCAAACCGCAGGCCATATCCCCTGGCCCTCTGGCATTTTGGCTCGCACCTCGAAGCGTCCGTATTTCCATTCCCCCCGCTTCTGCGTTCGGATTCGGGCAGAGGAGTAGGGCTGCGTCTTCCCATCAGGCGTGGTGTGTGCGTCACGATAGACGGCGAGGTTCAAGACGCCATCTTTCACGAAACAATACTTGGGATCGGTCCGGTAGGCTTGCCGCTCGCTGTTTCCCCCTCCGTAATTGTTCTCTTCTTTTTCCCATTTGCGGTAGTCCAAATCGTCACCGTCGAATTCATCGGCCCACACCTTTACCCATTCCCGCCTCGGCGAAATCAAACGATACTCCCCCGTCGGATGGTACCCCTCATACACCTCGCCCGTCCCCTCGATCGCAAAACCCACATCTCTCCAGCCAGCGCCATCCTTTACCTGAAGTTGGTAGTATTTTCCAGACTCGGTCTGGTAATGAACAGCAACCGCTGGCGAAACGGTAAGCTCCGGTTGCCCATAACCAGCCGTTGTGGAAAGCATACCGAGGGCGACGCAGGAGGTCAGGAAGAAATTGTCGGAGTTTCGCAACGGAGGTGGCATTGTTTTTTCTGGCAGGGCGTTTTTTTTTGGGCGGGAGAGGAGGCAGCCTGAGTTGGAGAGTAGGGAGTCAGAATTGGGAAGTCAATCAACTCGGGGCGGTGTGGGGCGTTAGGATCGACGCTTTGTTTGCTTTGGCGTGTTTTAGGCAAAGTCGACATCGAACGACAACTGCTTGGTCTCACGATTAAGACGAAAATAAGAAAACCCAGTCGCACCCGCTGCCACACCCAACCCGGTCAGGTCGGTGGCTGAACAGGGTCAGCTCCCTCACTCAACCCAGCGGGCCCTTTTGCGAAGGAGGCTTGCCTCGGTGATAGTGCCGTGCTACCGGTCCCGCGAACGTATGAACGAAATCGAGGATATCCAGCTCATCGGAAACGAAGTCGCGATCCGTTGGAAGGACGGGACGGAGAACTACTACCGCATGGACAAACTCCGCGCCCTCTCTCCTAGTGCCGAGACGCAGGGCGAGCGCGATCTCCTCGGGAACGAAATGATTGAGGTTGATCATGGGCGCGACTTTGACGACATCACGGTCACGAACTGGAATGCGATCGGCGGCTACGCGATCCAGTTTCACTTTTCCGACGGCCACAAAACTGGCATCTACGCCTTCGACTACCTCAAAGCTATCGCTCCCAAAGCGACCTGAATCCCTACTTTTTACCTATTCCTTTTACCCTTTTACGCCGCAAATCGGCATTCCCCACATGATCCCCAACGTCCTCGCACAACGCTACGCAACCGCCGCCATGTCGGCGATCTGGTCTCCGGAAGGAAAAGTCCGACTCGAGCGCGAACTCTGGGTCGCGGTGATGAAAGGCCAGCGCGACCTCGGCCTCGACATTCCCGAAGATGCCATCGATGCCTACGAGAAGGTCATCGATACGATCAATCTCGAAGCGATCGATGCGCGCGAGCGTGTCACGCGTCATGATGTGAAAGCCCGGATCGAGGAATTCTGCGATCTCGCGGGTCACGAGCACATTCACAAGGGCATGACGAGTCGGGACCTCACCGAGAACGTTGAGCAGCTGCAGGTATACCGCGCGCTTGAAGCGGTCCATTTCAAAACCGCAGCGGTTCTACATCGCCTTGCGATCAAAGCAGACGAATACCGTGATCTCGTGATCACAGCGCGGACTCACAACGTTGCTGCGCAGATCACCACTTTCGGCAAGCGGCTCGCCATGTTCGGCTCGGAAATGCTGATCGCCGGGCAGCAACTGCAGGAACTGATTGCTGACTATCCGGCACGAGGATTGAAAGGCGCTGTTGGCACGCAGCTCGACCAGCTTAGCCTGTTCGAGGGCGACGCCGAAAAGGTGATGCAGTTGGAAAAAAAAGTCGCCGCTCATCTTGGCATCCACCGCATATTCACCAACGTCGGGCAGGTCTATCCGCGCAGTCTCGACCTCCAGGTGGTGTCGGTTCTCAATGGGATTGCATCGGGGCCTTCGAGCTTCGCGAAAACGATTCGTCTCATGGCCGGGCACGAACTCGCCAGCGAAGGTTTCGCGAAAGGTCAGGTCGGTTCTTCGGCAATGCCCCACAAAATGAACAGCCGTAGCTGCGAGCGAATCAATGGTTTTAAAACGATTCTCGGTGGCCACCTCACGATGGCGTCGAGCCTGGCGGGTGATCAATGGAACGAGGGCGATGTCTCCTGCTCTGTGGTTCGCCGAGTGATGCTGCCCGATGCGTTTTTCGCGGTCGATGGATTGCTGGAAACGATGGTGACAATTCTCGATCAGATGGATGCCTACCCGGCTGTGATCGAGCGGGAGAATGATCACTACCTGCCATTTCTCCTTTCCACCACGATCATGATGACTGCCGTGAAACGCGGTGTCGGACGCGAAACGGCGCACGAAGTGATCAAAGAACACGCAGTCGCAGCGGCTCAGGCCTACCGCACGGGAGAGTCTGATCGCAACGATCTCGTCAATCGACTCGCCGAGGACGGACGCCTAGAAATGACGGCGGACGAACTCACCGCCTGCCTCGAAGAAGGCAAGGCCAACGCCGGTGCCGTGCAGACGCAGATTGATTGCTTCATCAATGAGGCGTCCACTTACGCCGACAACATCGACGGAGCGGGTGACTACTCGCCGGGTGCAATTCTATAGCATCCTACCCCGGCGGTCCCTACCCCGGCGATGCGGGGAAAAAGCATGGCTCTTGAGGCTATCGCCGTTTACAAAAAAGGGGGGG